>Ga0193723_1000189_pt1 | contig 22673 bp, 19 predicted proteins | sample H2m2metaG_FD_143042 | JGI IMG/M metagenome (GOLD analysis project Ga0193723, IMG submission 143042) | Soil microbial communities from a riparian zone of the East river system, Colorado, United States - H2m2 | ecosystem: Environmental > Terrestrial > Soil > Riparian zone | place: USA: East River...
GGGAGTAGTCGGCCGACAGATGAGCAGGGAACAGCAGCAGGCGCCACCACTCGAGCGTCAGGGGCAGCATGGCCCAGGCACGCTCCAGCATGCCGAGGTGCTCGAGACCGGGCGCGGTGCCACCGGCTGACAGGACGCCCGCACCGACCCACTCGTGCGCGACGTAGTAGCCGAGAATCGGCAAGAGGGCCGCCGCCGCCGGGCGCAAGGCGGTGCGGACGCCGGATCCCCGGCCGATACACCCGAGTACGATGGCCGCCGGCAACGTGGCCGCCAGTTCTTTGCACCCAATCGCAAATGCCGCACACAAGGCGACGCCGATCGCGTACGCGGGACGGCGCTCGACGTTCAACGCGCACAGCAGCGCTCCCGCGTACGCTGCCGCGGCCATCAGCTCGGCGCGGCCCACGACGTTGGCGATCGCTTCCACGTGCACGGGATGCACCGCAAACAACAATCCCGTCACGAGGCCGGTGACGGGATCCGAGAGGCGGCAGGCCAGCAAGGTGAGCAGCGCGGTGGCGAGCGCGGCCCAGAGCACATTGACGGCGTGGAACCAATGCGGGCTTCCACTGAGCCGATAGTCGAGCGCGTACGACGCGAGGACGACAGGCCGCCACAGCGAGCCGCCGAACCCCACGGGCCAGTACGGCTCCCGTAGGACGGCGCCGAGCGACGGCGGGTGCTGGAGCAACGGCCGCTCGGCGATGATCCAGCGATCGTCGGCGACGAAGCCGTTACGAATGGAGGGCGCTGCCACGGCCGCGGCGAGGAGGCCCGCCACGAGGGCGGCCTGCCGCGCGGTTACTCCCACTCGATTGTGGCCGGAGGCTTGGAGCTGACGTCGTAGGCGACGCGATTCACGCCGCGCACTTCGTTGATGATGCGCCCGCTGATGCGCCCGAGCACGTCGTACGGAAACGGGTACCAGTCGGCAGTCATGCCGTCGCGGCTCGTCACCGCGCGCAGCGCCACCACGTGATCGTACGTGCGGCCATCGCCCATCACGCCCACCGACTTGATCGGCAGCAGCACGGCGAAGGCCTGCCAGATCTGATCGTAGAGCCCCGCCTGGCGGATCTCTTCGATGTAGACGGCATCCACCTTCCGGAGCAGGTCGAGCCGCTCTTCAGTCACCGGACCCAGGACGCGGATCGCGAGGCCGGGGCCCGGGAACGGGTGGCGACCCACGATTTCCTCGGCGAGGCCCAGCTCGCGCCCCACGAGGCGAACTTCGTCCTTGAACAACTCGCGCAGGGGTTCGATCAGCTTCCAGGGGAGATCGGGCGGGAGGCCCCCGACGTTGTGATGTGTCTTGATCGTGGCCGACGGTCCCCCTGTGGGCGAGCTGGACTCGATCACGTCCGGATAGAGCGTCCCCTGCACCAGGAAGCCGACATCACCCTCGACGTGGCGCGCCGCGTCGGCGAACACGGAAATGAAGGTATGGCCGATGCGTTTGCGCTTCTCTTCCGGATCCTCTACGTCCTTGAGCTCCTTCAAGAACGCGTGCGTCGCATCGACGACGCGCAGGTCGAGCCCCAAGTGGGCGCGGAACGTCCGCTCGACCTGTTCGCGCTCACCGAGCCGCAGCAGACCGTGGTCCACGAAGATGCACGTCAGTCGGTCGCCGATCGCCCGATGGACCAGCGCGGCGGCGACGGCTGAGTCCACGCCACCGGAGAGCCCACAGATCGCGCGGCGCGTGGGACCTACCGTCTCCCGAATCTTCCCCACCGCGTGATCGATGAAGTGCCCGGGCGTCCAGTCGGGAGTGCACCCGCAGATCCCGAACAGGAAGTTGTGAATGATCTCGCCGCCACGCGGCGTGTGCGCGACCTCGGGGTGGAACAGGACACCGAAGATTGGCCTGGTGTCGTGCTGCATCGCGGCGACGGGGGCGTTCGCGCTCGTCGCCGTGATCCGGAACCCTGGAGGGGGCTGCTCGATGCGGTCGCCATGACTTGCCCAGACGGTCACGTTCGCCTGCGGCTCGAAGCCCGCGAAGAGCCCACCGTTGCCCCGCAGGGCGATTTCGGCGCGCCCGTACTCCCTGGCGTTCGACGCTTTGACCTTTCCCCCGGTGAGGTGCGCGATCAACTGCATGCCGTAGCAGATCCCCAATACCGGCACGCCCAGGTCCAAGACCTTGCCGTCTGCCGTCGGGGCTCCTGGATCGAACACCGAGCTCGGTCCTCCGGAGAAGATGATCCCCTTGGGCTGGAACTCGCGCACGAAGGCCAGATCGGTGCCGCGTGCCGCGGGGTGGATCTCGCAGTACACGTGGGCTTCACGGATCCGGCGCGCGATCAGCTGCGTGAATTGCGAGCCGTAGTCGAGGATGAGGATCCGATTCACGCCTTGTACCACGTGGTGGGTTCGGCCGTCTCGCCCCGCAGCAAATCTTCGAGGGACTCGCGAGGCCGCGACACAAAATAGCGGTCCCCTTCCACGACTACTTCGGGGGGACGGGGCCGCTGGTTGTACGTCGAGCTCATCACGAATCCGTAGGCACCCGTGCCGAGCACGGCCATCGCTTCGCCCGGCATGATCACGGGCATCTTGCGGTCGAGCGCGAGGAAGTCGCCGGACTCGCAAATCGGGCCCACGATGCTCACCACTTCCTCTCCGCGCTTGCCGTCTTTGAGCGGCACGATCTCATGATGCGCATTGTAGTGGCTCGGGCGGACGAAATCGCTCATCCCCGCGTCCACAATAACGAAGTCCTTCCCACCGGCGTGCTTGCGATACAGCGCCTTGGTCAGGAGGACACCGGCGTTCGCGACGAGGAACCGGCCCGGCTCGCACAGCAGGCCGAGCCCCGCGGCCTTGACCGCCGGGACGACGGCGTCCGCGAACGCCTTGGGTGCGGGCGCCTTCTCGTTGTGGTAGCGCACGCCGAGTCCGCCGCCGACATCCAGGGCTTCCAGGGTGTCGATGCCCGAGGCGCGCAGGGCGGAGACCAGCTCGAGCAGTTTCACCGTACCGCGGTGATACGGAGCCACATCCGTGATCTGCGACCCGATGTGCATCGCGAGGCCCCGGAGTTTGAGGAGGGGCTCGGCGGCGATGCGCGAACCGACCGTCACGACCTCGTCGAAGGGCACGCCGAACTTGGTGGTCTTCTCCCCCGTGCGGGTATACGGGTGCGGCGTCTCGGTCGCCACGTCGGGGTTCACGCGAATGCCGACGTTCGCCGGCTTCTTCACGTTCTTCGCGACCGCGAACAGCGTGTCCAGCTCGCTCGTGGATTCGACATTGATGAAGCCGACACCGGCGCGAATGGCCTCCTCGAGCTCGGCCGGGGTCTTGCCGACACCGGAGAACACGACCCCGTCGGGATCGAACCCGGCGGCCATGACGCGGCGCAGTTCGCCCACCGACACGATGTCGGCTCCGGCGCCCAGCTGCTTGAGCACCCGCAGGACGCCGAGGTTGCCGTTCGCCTTTACGGAGTAGCAGATCCGGTGCTTGATCCCCTGGAGCGCGTCGTCGAGGGAGTGGTACTGGGCCCGAATCAGGTTCGCGCTGTAGACGTACGCTGGGGTGCCGACGCGATCGGCGATCGTCTGGAGCAACCCTGGGTCGATGCCTAGTACGCCTGCGCCCACACGGCCTCCGCGACGCTTGTCTTACCGCACCACATACACGTCGTCGGAGCCTCGGGGCTGCGGAACTCGGGATCGGGAAGCACGCGGATCGTGGCGGCGGTTTGCGCTTTGATCTCCGCCTCGCAGGCGGCGTTGCCGCAGAACCCGCCATAGGCGAAGCCGCCCTTCCCCTTCATGAACTCGAGGAATTGCGTCTTGTTGACGCCCCGGATGCTATTCGCCTCACGCCGCTCGCGCGCCGCATGGAGCAGGCCCGCCTGGATCTCGTCCAACACCGCGGTCACCGCCGCCACTATGCCGTCGAGTTTGAGCGGTGCCTTCCCACCGGTACGCCGAGCCGCCATGGTGTGCCCGGCCGCCACGTCGCGTGGACCGATCTCGAGGCGCAGGGGGACACCCTTCGCCTCCCACTCGAAGTACTTGGCCCCGGGCTTCACGTTGTCACGCAAGTCGAGCTCCACCCGGAATCCAGCCTTGTCCAAATCCGCCTTCAGCTGATGGCTGACGGCTGACACCTGAGCTCGCTCCTCGTCACTCTTCCAGATGGGCACGATCGCCACTTGCACCGGAGCGAGTCTCGGAGGACAGATCAGGCCGTTGTCGTCCCCGTGGCTCATGATGAGGCCGCCGATCATCCGGGTCGAGACGCCCCACGACGTGTTCCAGACGTGGTCCAAACCCCCGACCGCCGTCTGAAACTTCACGTCGAATGCCTTGGCGAAGTTCTGTCCCAGGTTGTGCGACGTGCCGCCCTGGATCGCCTTGTTGTCCTGCATCAGCGCCTCAATCGCATACGTCCGCACCGCGCCCGCGAAGCGCTCGCTGTCGGTCTTCAGGCCGGTGAGCACGGGCATCGCCATCCACTGCTCCTGGAACGTGCGATACACCCCCAGCATGCGCCGTGCTTCTTCCTCCGCTTCCGACTCGGTGGCGTGCGCGGTGTGCCCCTCCTGCCAGAGAAACTCCGTCGTCCGCAGGAACAGGCGCGTGCGCATCTCCCAGCGGACCACGTTACACCACTGGTTGAGCAGCAGCGGCAAATCGCGATAGCTCTGGATCCATTTCGCGAACATCGCGTAGATGATCGTCTCGGATGTGGGCCGCACGACGAGCGGCTCTTCCAATGCTGACGCGGGATCCACCCCCAGAACACCATTCGTCACTTTCAATCGCGTATGCGTGACGAGAGCCACTTCCTTGGCGAACCCCTCGACGTGCTCCGCCTCCTTGGCGAGGAAGCTCATCGGGATGAACAGCGGGAAATAGGCGTTGCGGTGTCCCGTCGCCTTGAACATGTCGTCGAGCGCGCGCTGCATCAGCTCCCACAGGCGGTACCCGTGGGGCCGGATGACCATGCAGCCGCGCACCGGCGAATAATCAGCGAGCTCGGCGTGGGCAATGACGTCCCCGTACCACTCGCTGTAGTCTTTCGCGCGTGGGGTGATGCGCTGCGCTTTCGCGTTCTGGGCCTGCGCCATCAGTCGAAGAATCCGTTGAGAAGTTTGTCGAGGGGCACCTTCGCTTCGGTGCCCCCATTCAGGTCGCGCACGACGGCGACGCCGGCGGCCCGTTCGTCGGGCCCGATGATGACGGCGCGCGGCGCGCCGCGGGCGGCCGCCAGCTCGAGTTGCTTACGAACCGCGGCGTGCCGCAGGCCGTACTCCACCGCGATGCCACGATCTCGCATGGCGTGAGCCAGCTTCAGCACCGGCGCGACGTCCTCGCCCGAGACCGCTACCAAAAAGGCGCCGAGCTCGGTCGACGCCTTGGGGGCGACATGCCGCTCCTTCAATAGTTCTCCGAGCACGACATCCCCCATCCCGAACCCCAGCGCCGGCAGGTCGGGGCCCCCGAGCGCCTTCAGGAGACCGTCGTAGCGTCCGCCCCCGCAGATGGCGCGCAGTTGTTTCGCGCTGTCGAACAGCTCGAACACAATCCCCGTGTAGTACGCCAGCCCGCGGACGATCGTGAGATCGACCTGCACGAAATCGCCGAGACCCATTGCCTCGAGCGCCTCGACCGCCGTGCGCAGGGGTTCGCCCGCCTCCTCCCCGCCCTTCACTTTCGCGAGCGCGCTCGTGACGGCATCGATCCCGCGCAGCGCGGCGATCTCGAAGGCGGCGTCCGCTTCCCCCTTCCCGACTCCCGCTTCCCTCAACATCTCAGCCAACGCTTCTCGTGGAACGCGTTCGCTCTTGTCGATCACCCCAAACGCGGCAGGCAGCTGCGCCTCGCTGACGCCGTGGCCGAGGAGCAAGGTCCGCAGCACGCGTCGGTCGGAGAGTCGCGCCTGTACGTCCTGCGGACCGAGGCCGAAGGCCCGCATGATGTCGAGGGACGCCGCGATGAGCTCGGCGTCGGCGAGGGGGCCTGCTTCGCCGATGATGTCCATGTTGAGCTGGAAGTGCTCCCGCAGGCGCCCCCGCTGCTGCCGTTCGTACCGAAACAGCTGGGGCATGGAGAACCAGCGGATCGGCTTCTTCAGGGCCTGGGCTCGGGCCGCGACCATGCGGACCAAGCTCGGCGTCATTTCGGGGCGCAGTGCCACGTCCCGGTCGCCCTTGTCCTTGAAGCTGTACAACTGGCCCACGATCTCGTCCCCGCTCTTCTGCGTATACAGATCGAGCGATTCGAGGGGGGGCCCGTCGTACTCCTCGAACCCGTACCGCGCGGCAACGCTCCGCCACGTGGCGAAGATGTGATTGCGGAGCTTCAAGTCTTCAGGGTAGAAATCGCGGAAGCCGGGGAGCGCTTTCCCTTGCATCACAACAATTTAGCCCACCGGCGCGAACCCGGGCAAGCGGCTCAGCGCGTCGCCGACGGTGTGGAACGAACCAGTCACCAACACCGTCGCCGCGCCGTCCTGCACTTCGCGCAACGCGGTGTCGAAGTCCGGCTCGATCTGCGCGATCGGACCACCGGCGACGTCGCTGACCGACCAGCGCTGCATCACGGGGATCGACGGCGGCACCGTCAACACGAGCCGGTCCACGGCGGGCGCCAGGAGGGCGAGCATCGGCCGCCAGTCCTTGTCGGTGCGGATGCCGACCAGCGCGTGCAGGGGCCGAGTTGGGCCGTGACTCGACAGCGCATCCACCAGGACGCGCATGCCGTCGGGGTTGTGCGCCACGTCGAAGATCCACTTGCCGCGCACATCGAAGCGCGCCGGGATGTAGGCATCGCCGAAACTGGCCGGGATCTCCTCGCCGAGGGGCGGCCCCTGCGGCAGCGCACCCGCGGGCAGCAGCTTCAACGCGCCCGCCGCGACCCAGGCGTTGGCGACTTGATGCGGGCCGCGCAAGCCGAGCACCGTGCCGGCCGGCGGCGTCCGGCTCGTGTCGACGGCGACGATCGGCGCGGCCCCCCGCCGCTCGGCTTCCCGTATGATCTCCGCGCGCAATGCCGCGTCGGGCTCACCGGTCACGAATGGGACCCGTGGCTTCGCGATGCCGGCCTTTTCGCGGGCGATGCCTTTCAGGTCGGTCCCCAGGTAGTCCGTGTGTTCGAGCGCGATCTTCGTGACCACGCTGACGAGGGGGGTGATCACGTTCGTCGCGTCGAGCCTGCCGCCCAGCCCCACTTCAATCACGGCGACATCGACGCCGCGCGCGGCGAAGTCGGCGAGGGCCATTGCCGTTGTCGCTTCGAAAAAACTCGCGCCCGTTCGCTCGATGTGCGGCTTCAGGAGCGTGGCCCACTCGGCGAAGGCCTCCTCGCTGATCGGTACGTCGTTCACGGCCATTCGCTCGCAGGGCGAGACCAGATGCGGTGAGGTGTACAATCCGACGCGCAGCCCCCGCGCGCGCAGCTCGGACACGAGGAACGCGCACGTCGAACCTTTGCCGTTCGTGCCGGCCACATGGATCGCGGGATAATGGCGTTCGGGGCGCCCCAAGACGTCGAGGAGAGCCTCGGTGGGGCCGAGGCTCCATTTGATGCGGCCGGCTTGTCGTTCGAAGAGAAACTGACTGGCGGCTGCGAACTTCAGTCGGCGACCTCCGCCGGCCGGGCACCCGTCATGTGCCGCAGCAGCTGGGCTGTGGTGTCCCGGAGCTCGCCGCGCGGCACGACGGCGTCGAGCATGCCGTGCTCCAACAGGAACTCCGCGGTCTGGAATCCTTCAGGAAGATCCTGCCCGATCGTCTGTTTGATGACGCGCGGACCCGCGAATCCGATCACCGCGCCGGGCTCGGCCAGGATCGCGTCGCCCTGCATGGCATACGACGCCGACACGCCGCCCGTTGTGGGGTTCGTGAGGATCGAGATGAACGGGATCGACGCCTGCTGCTGCTCGGCAATGACGACCGACGTCTTCGCCATCTGCATGAGTGAGAGCACGCCCTCCTGCATGCGCGCGCCACCCGACGCGGAGACAATGATCAGCGGAATCCGCTTATCGATCGAACGCCGGGTCAGGCGGGCGATCTTCTCCCCGACGACCGACCCCATCGATCCGCCCATGAACGCGAAATCCATGACGCCGAGGTTGATGGGCTGTCCGTGCAGGCGCGCGTAGCCACTCCGAATCGCGTCGAGTGGCCCAGCCTTCTTGACCGCGGCCTTCAACCGGTCGGCGTAGTTCTCGAACTTGAGGGGGTCGGCCGCCTTGAGCTCCGCGAAGAGCTCGTGCCACGACCCCTCGTCTACGAGGAGGTCGATGTAGTCCTGGGCGGTGATCCGGCGATGGTGGCCGCAGTTGGGGCAGACATTGAGCGCCCGGACGAAGCGCTCTTTGATGTCGATATGGCCGCACTCCTCGCACTTCTCCCAGGCATCGGCCGGTATCTCGAGCCGGACCCGTTCGGAGGTGCGAGGCTTACGTTCCTTCTTGAACCAGGCCATTAATGCCATAGGGCGGTCACGAGGCTGGACAATTTGGGAGCGCCTCGGCGCGGACGCCAGCCCCAAGGCGCTAACTCGTTGTCAAAGCTCCGCGTAGCCCGACTGCCTGGACTCCCACGCGACGCGCAACGCGATCCCCACGCCCACCGAGCACGCCAGCAGGAACGACCCGCCGTACGAGAAGAACGGCAGGGGGATCCCAGTGATCGGCATCAGGTTGATCGTCATGCCGACGTTCTCGACGATGTGCGTGAACAGCATCCCTGCGATCCCGAAGACGCACAGGCTCGAGAACGGGTCGGTCGCCTTGCGGGCGATGCGCAGCAGCACGAAGACGAGGGCGGCAAAGAGCGCGAGAGCCGCGACGACGCCGACGAATCCCAACTCCTCTCCGACCACCGAGAAGATGAAATCCGTATGTTGCGCCGGCAGGAAGGCGAGTCGCTTCTGGGTTCCAAGCGTGAAGCCTTTCCCGAAGAGGCCCCCCGAGCCTACCGCGACCTTCGACTGGATCACGTGCCACCCGGTCGCGCGCGGATCCACTTCGGGATTCAGGAAGGCGAGAAGCCGGTTCTGTTGGTAGGGGGCCAGCCGGTTCCAGAACGGCAGCGCGAACACGCCCATCGCGACGTTCGCCGCGACCACGGCGAGGCCTTCCCACACATAGGGCCGCCACCAGAGCAGCAGGCCGCACAACACCGCGATCCATACACCCCAGGCTACCGTCGAGAACGCGAGCGCCAATCCGATCGCCGGCGAGGCGAGGAGCACCATCAGAGACGGCTTCGTCCCCGCCCAGAGCAGCATGCAGAACAGGATGGCGATGAACACGATCGCGCTTCCGAGGTCGGGCTGCAGTACGACGAGAAAACACGGCACGCCGGCGATCACGCAGGGCGGAATGAGATCCCGCAGCGTGGCTGGGGGTTCCCGCAGGCCGGCGAGCCAGCGCGCCAGCATCAGGATGACGGCGAGCTTGGCGAGCTCCGCGGGCTGGCCGAGCCGCAGGCTCCCGAGGGCGATCCACGACTTGGACCCCGCGGCCGTTCCCGCCCCCGTCCCGAAGAACAGCGTCAGGGCGAGCAGGAAGACGGCGATGCCGTACACGAACGGCGTCGCCCATTCGAGCATCCGTGGCGACGTGCGGAACATCAGGAACGCCGCGACGGCCCCGAGCGTCAGCCAGATGAGTTGGCGGTGCCAGATCGTCGCCACGAACGTCGGCACTTCGGTCTGGCCGGCGGAATAGAGCGTGGCCAACCCGAACGCCGCGAGCGCCAGCACGGCGCCGAGCAGCGCCTTATCGAGCTGGCGGAGGCGCGTGAACACGCAGGGTATCGACGAGCGTATCGGCCGGCGGGACCATCGGCCGCAGGGAGTCGGGCCGGATCGAGTCGGGGCGCGGCAACACGGGCAACTGGAACGGGATCGGCGCCGAGTCGGTCGGTACGGTGACGCGCAGTCTCGTGGCGGCGGTCTCCTCGAGACCCAGATAGTGCGCGATCGCGCGGCTGACGATCGGGATCGCCGCGGTGCCGTGCTGGGCAAACTCGATGATCGCGCCCACCACGATCTCCGGCTTCTGCGCCGGGGCGAAGCCGATGAACCAGCCGTGACTGGCGCCGTGGGGATTCTGCGCCGTCCCCGTCTTCCCGGCGATCTGGAGGCCCGCGAGGCGCCCACTGCGCGCCGTGCCCTCCTCGACCACGGCGATCATCGCCAGGCGCAGCCCGCCGAGCTGCTCGGGAGTGAGGTCGAGAGACAATTGTGTGCCGGTGCGCGTGGGACGCACGACGTATGGGATGCGAACGCGCCCGTCGCTCGCCAACATCTGGAAGAGCCGGACCATGTTCACCAGCGTCTGCGCGTTCTCCCCCTGCCCGATCGCGAGGTTCAGCGCCACCGCCGACGTCCAGCGCCGCGGTCCGTAGAGGCGATCGTAATACTCCGGCCCCGTCGGAAACTCGGACGGGATCTCGCTGGGCAGGTCGATCCCCGTGCGGCCGCGGAAGCCCCATTCGTTGCCATCTTCGACGAGCGACGTCACGCCGAGCTTGATCCCGAGCTGATAGAAGTAGACGTCGCAGCTTTGGGCGATCGCTTCGGTGAGCGTCAGATCGCCGTGGCCCGATGCCTGCCAGCACCGGAAGAAGCGGTTCCCGTACTGCAGCCCGCCCCGGCACGGGATCGGCATTCGCGTCCGGAACGTCACCAGGCCGCGCTTCAGCGCCATCGCCGCGACGGCGAGCTTCCAGGTCGAGCCCGGCGGATAGCGCGCCTGCGTCGCGCGGTCGAGGAGCGGCAGCGCGGGATTGCCGTTGACCGAACGCCAGTATTCGGGTGACACGCCGCCAACGAACGCGTTAGGATCGAACCCGGGCGCGCTGTACAGCGCGAGCACTTCCCCCGTGTTCGGATTCAAGGCCAGCACGGCGCCGCGCTGTCCCTTGGGGAAATTCTGCGCGATGTAGCGTTGCAGATCGAGGTCGATCGTCGTGTGCAGCTCGGTCCCGGGAACCGGCTCGAGGGTCTGCACAGCTTCCGCTTCGCGCACGAGGTGGCCCAGCGCGCTCACCTCCACGAAGCGCACGCCGTCCGCGCCGCGCAGCGAGTCATCATACTCACGCTCGAGTCCGTCCTTGCCGATCTGGCCCCCCAATCGCACCGCGGCGAACCGTGGCGTCGCGCGCTCGCCCTCCGTGACTTCGCCGACGTAGCCCACGAGGTGGGCGCTCACCGTCGTATCGGGATAGTGGCGCTTCGGCTCCGTCTGGATGAGCAACCCGGGAATCTCGAGACGATGCTCTTCCAGCGTCGAGACGACCGCGAACGGCACGTCGGCGATGACGAGCGCGGGCTGGTACGGGGCCTTGGCGGCCCGTTGCAGCGCGCGTTGGATGTCCGCGCTGTCGAGGTGCGCGATCGAGGAGATGCGCGCCAGCGTCGCGCGCAGGTTCGCGGGAGGTCCGGGCAGGAGCGACACCGTGTACCCCGGGACATTCTCCGCGAGCACCTTGCCGTTGCGGTCGAATATCACGCCGCGCGGCGCGGGGAGAGGAATCTGGCGCAGCCGGTTCGACTGGGCTTGCAGCTGATACTTGCCGTGCCCCAGGATCTGCGTGCGGAAGAACGCGAACAACAGGATTCCGAGCACGACCCACACGAAGGCCCGGACCGCCCGCAGGCGCCGATCGAGCAGGTGCGGATGGAGCGTGCTCACCCTTCAGCCCGCCGCACCCTGACCCAGCCGCCGAACATCCACAGCGTGACGATCCCCACCGCGGCGGTCGTCGCGCTCTGGATCGGCGACCACACCAGCAGCTCCCAGCCCAGCTGCGTGCCCCCCAGGCGCCCGGAGGCGACCAGCACGATGAGGTTGCGCAACCAGGTCCCCGCGAAGAACAGGCAGCCGTTGACGAGAACGTTCTCGGCGAAGAACACCGCTTTCGCCCACGAGGAGAGATACCCCACGAGCGTGTGCGCGAGCGCGCCTGCGCCGAAGCTCGCCGGTGTGAGGGCGTCGCGGAGCAACCCGATCACGAATCCCGCCGCGGCGCTGCGGCCAGGCTGGGCCCTGATCGTGTAGATGAGCAACGCGAGCAACAGGAAGTCCGGGGCGATGCGGTCGTCGCCCAGCCGCCCCCGCACCGTGAAGTGCAGGACCACGAGGCCCATCAGCACCAGAAGGTAGCGGTACTTGTCGGTCTTCCTCACGGGTGGACCGAATCGGGTTGGAACGCGCCGCGAATGTCTGAGCCGGAACCGCGCGCTCCGGTGAGCACCATGACGTGGGATAAGGCCGACGGATGGATCGCGGGCCGGATGAGATAGGTCCGCTCCCATCCTTTCGCCTCACTGGCGAGACCGACTACCGTGCCGATGGGAATGCCGCGCGGGTACACGCCGCCGAGTCCCGACGTGACGATCACCGTTCCCTCCGGCACCTGCTGCCGGTAGGGGACGCCTTGCAGCTCGAGGAGCCACACGCCCGGACCCGCGGCGCCATGCGGCGCCACGATCCCGCTCACGCCGCGGTCGCTCGCGATCGCGCTCGCGCGAAATTCTGGATGCGCCCACGTCAGCACGACACTCGTCTGCGCATCGACTGATGCCACGATACCCACCAAGCCCTCGGGGCTCACCACAGCCGAAAGGGGCCGGATGCCTTTCTGGCGCCCCGCCGACACGATGAACGTCAGCGGATTCGTGGGCTCCGGTTGGTGCAGCACTTCCGCCGGGACGTAGCCCCACCCGAGCCGCGTGCCGAGCCCGAGCAGGCTCCGCAGCCGCACGTTTTCGCTGCGCAGTTCGGGGAGGAACGTCGCGGCCAATGCGGCGGAGTCGCGCTGCGCCACCACGGCGTCGTAACGCCCGCGCGCCGCGGCGAGAAGGCCCGTCTGTTGTTGCAAGGCGAGGAACGGCGCGAGGATGGTCTGGCGCAGACCCTGCGCGATGGGATCCCGCCAGGTGTCCGGCAGACTCATCGCAGCGACCGACAGCCCGAAGCAGCCCAGGAACAGGAGCGTGTCGGCGCGGGAGGCGTAGCGATCGGCTCCGATCGGCATGGCGCCCTCGACTACGTCGTCAGGACGTTGCGGTACTTCTCGGGATCGTCGAGAATCCGCCCAACGCCCCGCACCACGCAGGTCATGGGGTCTTCGTCGAGGTGAATCGGGAGGCCGGTCTCCTGCTGCAACAGCACGTCGAGGCCGCGGATCAACGCCCCGCCGCCCGTCATCACGATGCCGCGGTCCACGATGTCCGACGCCAGCTCCGGCGGCGTGATCTCGAGCGCGCGGCGCACGGCGTCCACGATTTGCTGGATCGGCTCCTGCACCGCCTCGCGAATCTCACTCGAGTGCACGCGCACGATCTTGGGGATGCCGGAGACGAGATCGCGCCCCTTGACCTCCATCTCGCGCTCTTCGCCGACGGGCGCCGCGGACCCGATCTGGATCTTGATCTGCTCCGCCGTCGGCTCGCCGATAAGCAGGTTGTAGTTCTTGCGCATGAACTGCACAATCGCCTGATCGAGCTCGTCGCCACCAGTGCGGATCGACGTGTCGGAGACGATGCCGGAGAGCGCGATGACCGCGATCTCCGTCGTGCCGCCGCCGATGTCGATCACCATGTTGCCCGTCGGCGTCTCGACGGGGAGCCCCACGCCGATCGCCGCGGCCATCGGCTCCGCGACCATGTAGACCTCTTTCGCGCCGGCCGATTGCGCCGAGTCACGGACCGCGCGCTTTTCGACTTCGGTGATGCCCGAAGGCACGCACACGATCACCTTCGGTTTCACGCGGAAGAGATGACGGTCGATGATCGTCTTGAGGAAGAAGCGCAGCATCTTCTCGGTCACGTCGAAGTCGGCGATCACGCCGTCCTTGAGTGGCCGGACTGCCAGAATGCCGTCGGGCGTGCGCCCCAGCATCCGTTTGGCTTCGAGACCGATGCCCTTGATCTTGCCGGTGGACTTCTCGATCGCGACGACCGAAGGCTCGTTGAGCACGATGCCTTCGCCCTTCACGTAGATCAGTGTGTTGGCGGTACCCAGATCCACGGCAATTTCATTTGCCGGGCTCCAGGCTCCGATTCTGAAGTTCGGCCAGCGAAAAGCCACGTGTTGTCTTGTCGTCTTTATAGAAAGGGTGATGCGGGCGCGCGCGAGCAACTCAAGGTAATGAAATGCGTAACCCCAAACAAGGATGAAGCTTGACGCGGTTCCAGGGCCTTATTGGCGGCACGGCGCGTGCGGGTCTGACTGGACGGGCCCGTCGACCAGGGGCCGGTGCCCCAGGTCGGCAATCGCCACCACGAACGACCGGGCGAGCGTCGCCACTCGGGCCAGCGCGTTGTAGTCGATGTAGGCCGGCTCGTCGGTCACCTGGTGGTAGTCGGCGTGCTCCCCCCGCGACATGGCGACCGCCGGGATCCCATAGCGCGCGTAGCTGTAGTGGTCGGCCCGACAGTAATACTGGAGCGGGTGGCCGGGCGCATCATACTCGTAGTTGAACGTAAAGGGCTGCGGCAGCCGGCTATTCACCTGCTCCAGCAGGTCGCCGTACTCCTTGGACAGCCGGCGCACGCCGATCACCTCGAGGTAGCCGGGCCCCCCCTGCGGCAAATCGGCCTTATTACCGCGACCCACCATGTCCAAATCCACCTCGCCGACGATCGAGTCGCGCGGCACCGTGGGATGGTCGGAATACCAGGCCGACCCGAGGAGCCCGCGCTCTTCGGCCGCGTGCGACACGAAGAGCACCGAGCGCCGCGGCGCGGGACCCGCCCCCAGCGTGCGCGCCACCTCGAGGATGGCCACGGTGCCCGAGCCATCGTCGTCGGCGCCGTTGAAGACCGAATCGGGCCGCGGCGACCCGCCGCGACTGACGCGCAGGCTGTCGCGCAACACCGTCACGCGCGCCGCCTCGTCAGCGGTCGCGGGCCGCATTGGTGAATCGGCGCCCAGGGGCCGCACCACCCGGTTGAACGCGAACGTGGAGTCGTGGTCGACGGGGCGGCCGGTGTATCCAACGTGGTCGTGATGCGCGCTCATCGAGACGTACTGGCCCTTGAGCACCGGATCGCTACCCGGCAGAATCGCCACCACGTTGCGCGCGGGATAGACGAGTGGGGTACGGAGATAGCGCACGTTCCCCGCCAAGGCGCCGCCCAGCGTGCCGGAGGGCGCGTCGGCCACGTCGACGGTCCCGCCTAACAGCGCGCGGGCGGCCGCCGGTGTGACGACCCACAAGGGTCGAACACCGGGCGGGGGCGTGGTTGACGTGTCCGTCGTGATGCGACCGGCGAGGATCTGGGGAATGATGTCGGGGGCAATGCGGTCGAGTATCACGACTACCGCGCCCGCCGCCGCCCGCCCGGCAGGCGACTGGCGCGACGGACCAAGAGAGCCGAGGATCGCCCGGAAGTCGCGTGCCGAATCCGGAACCGCGAGGACGATGAGCCGGCCCGCGGCGGTCGCCGAGTCCACCCACGTGTCAGGTCGATTGACCCACCCAGCGAACACGGCCTGAACACCCGTCGCCGACCAGTTGAGCGGCGCTCCGAGGGGCAGAATGTCGCGTCCGACGGCGAGGGCCGTGCCGCTCGCGGTAATCCGCGCGCTCGTATCGACGTAGACGCGCTGGAACGGGACCACTTGGAAGTACGTGCCACTGTCGCCCGCGGGACGAAGGCCAAAACGCTTGAATCTCGCGGCGATCCATTCCTGCGCCTTCCAGTCACCGATCTCGCCGGTCTGCCGGCCGCCCATCGAGTCGTGCGCCAAAGCGAAGAGCGCGCGCCGCAGCGTATCGCTGGAGATGGGTGGCGTCGCGTTGCGGCGTTGCGCGCCCAACAAGGACGGAGCACCGAGGAAGACGGCGAGCAGGATTGCAGTCGGAGTACGCATTGAGTCGGAACCTACCGACGGCTGTAACTCCAAGCAAGACTAATGCTTGACGCCCCTCCCGCCCGCCGCTACCGTTCCGCCATGCGACGCATCACGCCCGCCGAAATCGCCGTTGTCGACCTGGCTGTCTGCGATCGCTGCGGTCTGTGCCTGCCGCTCTGCCCTCCCGAGTCGATCCACCTCGAGTTGAACGTCCTGACCGTGGACCGCGCGACCTGCACGGGGTGTGAGAAGTGCGTCGGTCCCTGCCCCGTCGGCGCTCTCGCCATGGTGGCCAATGCCTGATCTCGACGTCCTGGTCGTGGGCGCGGGTCCAGGGGGTTCCGTCGCGGCCTGGCAGGCGAAGGAGGCGGCCCCCGAGCTGGACGTCGCGCTCCTGGAGCGTGACCGGGCGGTCGGGTCACCAGTCCGCTGCGCCGAGGGCGTGGGCGACGCCGGTCTCCGCGAATTCGCGACGCCCGAGGGGGCCGACTGGGCCGCCCGGAAGATCACCCGCGTCATCTTTCTCGCCCCGGACGACACGGAAGTGAAGGTGGCGGAGCGCGACGTCGGCTGGGTGCTCGACCGCACGCGCTTCGACGCGCACCTGGCGGCCCAGGCTCGGGCGGCGGGGGCCGCCGTGCTGGTGGGAACCGAGGCCACCGGGATGACGCGCGCCGCCGACGGACGCTGGCACGTGCGGGTGAAGCAACGCGGCGTGGAGGAGATCTACCGGGCGCGGGTGGTGATCGGCGCCGACGGCGTCGAAGCGATGGTGGGCCGCTGGGCGGGGATCGACACGCGCGTCCCGGCGCGCGACATGGAGTCGTGCGCGCAGTACGTGCTGCAGGGGATCGACTGCGATCCCGAGGCGATCTACCTCCAGTTCGGCGACCGCATCGCACCGGGCGGATACGCCTGGATCTTCCCGCGCGGGATTGGCGTCGCGAACGTGGGACTCGGCCTCGTCGCCCTCAAGACCGATGGCCGGAACGCGCGGGCCTACCTCGACGAATGGGTGGCGCGGCGTTATCCGGCGGCGGCGCGCACGGCATTCACGGTCGGCGGCGTGATCGTCCACACGACGATCAAACGCACGTACGCGGACGGCGTCATGATCGCCGGCGACGCGGCGCACATGATCAATCCCCTGTCGGGCGGCGGGATCGTCAACGCGATGAAGGCGGGGCGGCTCGCCGGGTGTACGGCGGCGGCCGCGATTCGCGAGGGGGACACGAGCGAACAACGGTTGGCGTCATATCACAAAGCGTGGATGGATCTGCTGGGGGACGACCACCTCAAGTACTACCGCATCAAGCAGGCGCTCGAGGCTCTCGACGATTCGTTCTTCAACGGGTTGGCGCGGACCGTGAACGGGATTCCGCCGGAGAAACGGTCATTGGGGCGGATCTTCGCGCACGCGCTCGTCAAGCATCCGCAGCTGATTCCGGTTGCCGCACGATTCTTCCTCTGACCGCCTGCATTATCGACGTCCCGACCGCGCAGCGGTTGGCGACGTGCGCCACGAATCGCCCAACGGCACCTAAGCCATCTTGCCGCAGCCCAAACGGCGTGTCCGTCGCGTCCCACATGTACACGGGCACTCGTGGCAGATGCCACGGCGAGCCGTGGTCTCCTCGCACGCCACCGAAGCCGAGCGCGTACCCGGCGCCCTGCGCCAGTCGTTCCACGCGCGCATCGACGGCGCCGAACGGATAAGCGATGGCGCGGCCCGCCTCCTCGCCCAACCGACCCATCAACGTCTCGCGCGCGCGACCCAGCTCGTCGACCGCCGTGATGTCATCGACCCAGGTGAGCCGGCGGTGGCGGGCGCCGTGTGAGGCGAAGTCGAACCCCCGGGCGCGCCAGCGCTCGATCTCACCCCAATCGAGATGCTGGAGCGGGCGCCAGGTGTAGCGCATGTCCCAGCGATTCTCGCGGCCAACGAAGTCGGTGATAAGGAATGTCGTTGCGGTGAATCCCAGGCGATCGAGCACGGGGTAGACGTGCTCGGCGAGCGACGCGTAACCGTCGTCGAAAGTCAACAAAAACGTACGTGGGGCGTGGGGAGTAGTGCGCGGATCGGCGAACTCAGACAGGGTCAGCGTGCGCCAGCCGGCCTCCGCAAGCGAGCGCATCTGCCGCTCGAACACCGATCGCGCGACGCGCGTGACGCCCAGTTCGGGCGCGCCGCCGATGCGGTGATAGCAGAGGACTGGAGGGCGAGCGGCCATAGATGCGTGCTGCAAGGTGGCCGTCGCCCCCCCGTCCTGGCAACCCTGGCAACGCCGTCAGGGACTCATGGCGCTGGCAGGGCGCGGTGCGTAGCTAATACGCCCCACCTGGCGCATGCGTCCGCTGCGGATCCGGCCTTCGACGAGCTCGTAGCCCAAGAGCGCAAACACGCGATCGCCGATGAAGATCGGCCGGGCGTTGCCGTACCAATCCACGCACGACGCCTTGCACCAATCGCGCTGCGACGTGACCTCCATGGCATCGAGCTTCCCAAGCGGTTGAAACGCGCCGCCGCGGTTCGCGATGAACACCACGAACGCCGAGCCGTCGAACAAGTGCTCGTACCCCCGGCGTCCGGCGCCTCGCACCGGCAATCCAAGGACGCCGGAATCGGCGCCATCGGCCCGGTAGAAGAACCCGTGACTCCGCAGTTCCCCCTGCGACGCGTTCGCCAGTGTGTACGCCTGCCGGAGTGCGGGCGGATCGCCACGCCCGCCAGGCAATTGGATCCCGGTGAAGTGCAGGTCTTTTTCGTCTGCGCCGACCACGACCGCATCAGCGCCCAGAACCTCGATCCGGTCCACACCGTGAGGCAGCGCCAACCGGGTCAAGGGCCCCCCTCGCCACGGCACCACGAATAACGTCGCACTGAAATGCTTCGCGTCGACCCACCCACTACCCGTCCCATACAGGAGGTAGTCACCGACGAAGCGGTTCTGAAAGGTCTCCCCTTCGCCTGTCGGCGCCGGGAGCGGTCGGTACTGCGTGCCCTCGGCCCGACGCGTTCCGTCCCCGAAGCTGGTGAGCGGCACGCGAAGGAGCGCCGTCGCTCCATCGGCCCACTCGGGCGCCCACATCGCGTCGCCGAAGGCTTCCGAGCGCACGAGGACGTTTATGTACCCGTCGACGCTTTCGAGGAACGAGAACTGGTCTACGGGACTCCCGGCGACGCCGAGCGCCGTCGGGCCGGACCCGTCGAGCGGCATGCGACACAAGAGTGCGGCAGCTGCCCCACCGGGCCAGGTGTTCTGCTGCCCCCACTCGCTGAGCCACACGTACACGGCCTGAGGCGAGACGTAGAAGACTCGGCCCGGCGGACCGATCATCACGGTGGCTTCGCAGGTCAGGGGCTCATGACTCAAGTCACACGACGTGACGGTGTGGAGCGTGACATCGTCTGTGCTCAACTCACCCGCCGGCCGATAAATGCGGCGCGCAGTGGCGATCCGTTCGAACCGTCCCCCGTCCTTCGCTCTGCGGTCCCATCTACGCATGGCCGGGAGCCCCGCGAGCGGATCATCACTGTCCCACGGGAGATAGAGCGGCGTGTAGAAGACGAGCTTCCCTTCCACGAGTCGTGACGCGTAGTTGCGAGACGAGTAGTAATCGTTCGAGCGCAGGTGATAGGTGTCGACGTGCCGCAGACGCCCGGTCGGCCCAAGTCGAAACACGCCAAGCTCCGTCCCACCCCGCTCGTAGCTGTAGCCGATCACCACGACTTTGTCATGCCACACGATCAGCTCATCGTACCAAGTGTCGTCGGGGTCGATGCCGGGGCCGAACGCGTCGATGCCGTCCGCAGCCGCGAGGGAGCCGTCGCCAATCCCGATGGTGAAAAGCCGTCCACGACGCAGCACGATGAGATAGTTGCCCTGCAGCTTGACGATGTCGCCTTCGTCCACGCCCGCATGCTGTGTGTTCGTGATCGATGCCCTTTCGGCCTGCATCGCCGCGACGCCCGTGACGGCGACCTCCTGGAGCATCGTCTGCGACGAGCATAGCCCGACGTTTACCTCGAGCGAATCGCCTGGGGCAAGCTTCAGCACGCGTCGCTCGGGCTGGTACCCGATGAACCGGACAGCGAGGATCAGCGTGTCGGCTGCCTTCCACTGCTCCGGCGCGAGCGCGAGCCGATAGGCTCCGTCCAACGAACTTGTCGCGCCCGCGTCGATCCCCTCGAGCGTCACGCTCGCGGCGGCGATCGGTTTTCCTGATTGGTCGGTGATCCGTCCTCGGATGACGGTCGCGCCACCCTTCGCCCGACTGAGCGTGACGCCGTTCTTGCAGTTACTAGCGGCCCACCGCCGCTGCTCGCGTTGATACACGAGCCTGCGGAGGTAGCTCGCTACTTCCTGATCGGAGCGAAAGGCAGGGAGGGTGCGCGGATTCTGCGACCAAGCCGCGGACCCGGCAGAGACGATGAAGAGGGCGGCGATGCACCCAACGCGGCGACTGCGCATGGCTCACTCCTATGGAGGGGGTCTCCAGGAGAGACGCCGGGCCCGTAAGTTAGTGCACAACGATCCCTACCGACCGAGATCGCGGTTGTAGAACCAGATCGACTGCTGCAGGTGGTCGCTCGCCGAGACGTGATTCGCGCCGCCCCAAACACTGAAGACGAAGCCGACGCTGAGAAAACTCCAGAAGAGCGTCTTGTGGTCCTCATAAGTGGCCTGCTCACGCAGCAAGCCGCCGGCCGCGCCGGCGAAAACCGCACCGACCAGGAGGAGCGCCCCTCCCCGATTCTGCCGGGTGCGAAAAGCGAGATAGTGCGCCTTGGCACTGTCGTTGGCCGACGCGAGGAGATCAATGCGAGGGGCAAACAGCCCGAGTCGCGCGACGCGCCGCGCGTCTCCGCCTTGGACGAGACTGATTCGGCTCCAGAAGCGATTGCGCAGGCGCAAGGCGCACGTGTCGTAGGTACAGCCGGGCGTCTGCGCTTGGATAGATCCGACGGCGCACACGAGCAGGAGAGCAAGAAGCGGACGAATCATCGGGCCTCCAGGGTACGCGGCGTGGCTGCCCGCGCGAACAACGCGCTCGGCGTTCCGACGCCGATGATATGGATCAAGATGCCGTTGAGGAGTACCGGCAGCGCACTCGGCAACCCGGTCCCGTGCAGCGCCGAGAGCGGTAAGACCACGAGATTCATCACGAAATAGGCCGCGATCCCGTAGACCGGCCCCCACACCAACGGCCGTTCGGCGAGAAACGGGAGACGACGGCTGAGGAGAACGAACAGGGCCACGATGGTCGTGGCAATCGTGAAGTGCATCACGACGCCAAGCAGCGCGGTCGGCCACCCGCCGGCCAATGCTGCGTCGCGGCCCAGCAGCCCGCCGGCGATTCCCTTGAAGATCCTCACCGGCCCTACGCCGCTTCGCAATCCGAAAAACACAATCGCGTCGAGCCCGTCGATGACAGCGACGGTGAGACCGCCATAGACGATCGCACGACGGGGACTGAGCGCCATCACGGGAGGTCCCGGCGGCGGCCGACGAACAGCGCCAGGGAGAACCCTGCTCCCACGATCAAGCCTCCCACGTGCGCGGCGTTGTCGATGCCCGGCGTGACGCTGCCGTAGAAAAGATTGTACGCCACGAAGGTGAAGAGGCTGGGGAGGAACCGCTTCACCGGCGCAGCCGCCGCGGAGTCGCGCCGCAGACCGAGGAGCGCAATCAGACCCCCGGCGAGCCCGAAGATCGCGCCCGAAGCGCCGACGCTAACGGTCGCCGGATGCATGTAGAGACTCGCCAGCGAGCCCCCGATCCCGCTCAGGAAATAGAGGATGAGGAACGGGGCACGACCGAACCATCGCTCGGCAATGGGGCCGAGGTTCCACAGGCACCACATGTTCAAGAGGAGATGGATGATCCCCGCGTGGACAAACATCGAGGTGACGATGCGCCACCACTGGCCCGACGTCGTCAGAGGCCCGTAATCGGCACCCCAGCGGAGCAGTTGCGCAGACGACGGATCGAACGCCGACACCCCGCCGGCGGCCGCCACCACAAACACCAGAATGTTCAGCGCGATCAGAACGAGGCTCGCCCAATCGTCGCGCTTCACCGTCCCGGCGTCCACACGATCCCCACTTCCGGCGCCCAGTCGTCCGCTTTGGACATGAGTCCTATGGCGTTGTCGATCTTCAGGAAGAAGGAGTCCCGGATGCGCCACTGCATACCGGCGACGAGGCCAAACTCGTCCATCGCACCTGTTTCTCCGCCCTCGAACGCGAGATTCAGGCGCACGGAGGGGGACAGTTGTTTCAGATACTCGATCGCGAACTCCCCCAAGTCCCAGAGCTTGTCATCGTGATTGTATTCGACGGCGATGCGTGTAGTCATCGTCCCCCACGGGAAGGCGCGCACGATCCCGAAGCCCGGACGCACGTCCCAGTCGGGATTGCCGATGAGCACCTTCCGGGTCTGGGATGGAATCGTGACCTCCAGGAACCCGAACACCTCAGGACGCCCGTGCTGTTCACGCACCAAACGCATCCGCACCTGCCCCTCGAGGTCGCCGAGCCCCGATTCCACGATGCGACTCGGCGTGGCGCTGGTATCGCTCGGTGACTTGTCGAGGCTGGCCCGGATGCGGCTCCCCTCCAGCTCGATGGCCAACCAGTCGGTCACGCCGTAGGCGACGAAGAGCTGCCCCTCGGTGCTCCGGAAGCGGCCGCGATAGTCCTGCACGAGCCCGTAGCCGAGCTGGGACGGGAGGTATTCTCGATTGTGGTCGGTGGTGTAAGCGAAGAACGGATTCACGAGCAGCTCGCCGCGAGCCACGTACATCCCGAAGCGTGATGTGGGCACGCC
>Ga0193723_1000190_pt1 | contig 22625 bp, 17 predicted proteins | sample H2m2metaG_FD_143042 | JGI IMG/M metagenome (GOLD analysis project Ga0193723, IMG submission 143042) | Soil microbial communities from a riparian zone of the East river system, Colorado, United States - H2m2 | ecosystem: Environmental > Terrestrial > Soil > Riparian zone | place: USA: East River...
GCGAGAGCATGTCCCCGGACGTAATCAGGGCGCCGGCTGCGGCTCCTTCCAGGATCTGCTCGACCTGGCGTGGCCGCATCGACTCATTGATGATCACCGCGATCCCCCCGGCGGCCGCGACGCCGAAAAACGCCGCCACGGCGTCGGCGCCCCCGTCCAGGAAGATCCCGACGCGGTCGTGGGCCTGGAGCCCTCCGTCCCGCAGCGCCGCCGCGATGGCTGCCGCGCGGCGCTGCAGGGATGCGTAATCGGTGTTCCGCTCCGGTTCGACGACCGCGGGCCGCGTGGGACCGGCCGCCGCCGCGTTCCAGAGGAGCTGGGCAATGTGGGAGATCACAGTGCCCCAATTCATCGCATCACCTGTGCCACACGCCAGGTGACGCCCGGCTCGACATTCAGTGTTGCGCGGACGCAGCAAGTGAGGCTGCGGGAGGCGCGGCGCGTGCGACGGCCCCACGGCGCCATCCTTGCAATGGAAGCCTCGGAGGACCATCGACTCGAGGGCTGACGTGAGTTTGGCGAGCGTACCACATCTCAATCAGGCGGAGGCGACCGAGCGGATAGCCGCGACGCTACGCCAGCAGGTTGGCGAGGTGTTGAATCGGCGCGGACTCGTCGTTGGCATGAGCGGCGGGATCGACAGTTCGGTCTGCGCCGCGTTGGCCGTGCGCGCCGTCGGGCCCGCCCGCGTATTCGGGCTGATGATGCCCGAACAGGAATCCGACGGTCGGAGTCTCGACCTCGCCGCCCGATGGGCGGACGAGCTCGGCATCGCCTACGCCGTCGAGGACATCACCCCGATGTTGGCCGCGGTGGGGTGTTATCAGCGGCGTAACGCCGCGATCCGCCGCGTCATGCCCGAATTCCAGGACGATTGGCGCTGCAAGGTCGTGCTGTCGGGCGGCCGGCTCGACTCCGATCGCCTGAACGTGTCATATCTCGCGGTAGAAGTGCCTGAAGGAGGCGTGCGCCAGGTGCGGCTGCCGGCTGCCGAGTATCGGGAGATCGTCGCGGCGACGAACTTCAAGCAGCGCCTCCGGACGATGCTCGAGTACTTCCACGCCGATCGGCTGCACTACGCCGTCGTCGGCACGCCCAACCGGCTCGAGTACGATCAGGGGTTCTTCGTCAAAGGCGGCGACGGCCTTGCCGACGTCAAGCCCATCGCTCACCTGTACAAATCTCAGGTGTACGACCTGGCTGAATACCTCGACGTCCCGGCGGCGATCCGCTCCCGGCCGCCGACCACCGACACCTACTCCTTGCCCCAAACGCAGGAAGAATTCTACTTCGCCCTGCCGGCGGCGACGCTCGACCTGGTCCTCTATGCCCACAACCTCGGCCGCGATCCCGCGGCCGTCGCCGCCGACCTGGGACGGACGCCCGACGAGGCGGCGCGCGCGCTGCGCGACATCGAACAGAAGCGCGCGACGACGCGCTACCTGCACCTCTCCCCGCTCCTGGTCGAGCCCGTCCCCGAGGTCTCGACGGACCTGGCGCAGGAGCCGGCCTGATGTGCGGGCTTGCCGGGGTGGCGCGCCGGGAGCCGCGCGGCGTCGCGGCCACCACCCTCGACCGCATGGCGGCCGCGCTGCAGCACCGCGGCCCGGACGGTTGCGGTCGCTACGCCGGACCGCGCGTGGGCCTCAGCCACGTGCGCCTGAGCATCATCGACGTCGCCGGTGGCGCGCAGCCGCTCGGCAATGAAGACGGATCGGTCCTCGTCGTGTACAACGGCGAGGTCTACAACTACCTGGAGCTGCGCACTGAGCTGATAGCCGCCGGCCACCGCTTCCGCACCCGCAGCGACACCGAAGTGCTGGTGCACGCATACGAGCAGTGGGGCAGCGGGATGCTGGGTCGCCTCAATGGGCAGTTCGCCTTCGCGATCTACGATCGCCGCACGGAAACGGTGCTCCTGGCGCGGGACCGGTTCGGCGTGCGTCCCCTCTTCTATAGTATCGCGCACGGTGATCTGTTCTTCGCCTCCGAGGCGAAGGCCTTGTTCGCCAGCGGCGAGGTCGAGGCGGCACCCGATGCCGTCGGACTCGACCAGGTCTTCACCTTCTGGGCCGCTCGGCCGCCTCGAACCCCATTTCGCGGCGTCCACTCCCTGGAGCCCGGCTGCTTCGCGATCTGGCGGGACGGAGCCCTGCGCCATGGCCGCTACTACGAGCTCGACTATCCGGAGGCGAGCGAGGAACCCTCGGAGGCCGTGGCGGCCCTCGGTCGGCTGCTGGGGAACAGTGTCGCGCTGCGCCTGCGGTCCGACGTTCCGGTCGGTGGGTACCTGAGCGGGGGCCTGGATTCGTCCATCAGCTGCGCGCTGGCGGCGCACGAGTCGCCGTTCCCGCTGCGGACCTTCTCGGTCACGTTCGACGACCCGCAGCTCGACGAGCGGGAGTTCCAGCTGCTGGTGGCCCGGCAGCTCAATAGTCACCATTTCGTGCGCGCCATCGGACCGGGCGACGTCGCGGCCGTGTTCCCCGACGTGGTCTGGCACGCTGAGTCGCCCCTCGTACGCACCGCGCCCGCGCCGATGTATCTACTCGCCCGTCTCACGCGCGAGCATGACATCAAGGTGGTACTCACCGGCGAGGGCTCGGACGAGCTGTTTCTGGGATACGATCTGTTCAAGGAGACGGCGCTGCGGCTGTTCTGCCTGCGACAGCCGCAGTCCCGCTGGCGGCCTCGGCTCTTCGATCGCCTCTATCCGTACCTCGACCCGCGCGGCCGGCGCGGCGACTTCTGGCGGCGCTCGTTCCTGGACGCCGGCAGCCCCGACGATCCTCTTTTCTCGCACCTGCCGCGATTCCTCCTCACCTCGCGGATCAAGGACTTTTATTCAGGGGACCTGCGCGCGACCCTCGCCGAGACCGATCCGCTGGAGGAGCTGCGGGCGAGCCTGCCGGCGCGGTTCGCCGCGTGGTCGCCGTTGCACCGTGCCGCGTACCTCGAGATGGTCACGCTGTTGTCGCCGTACCTGTTGAGTGCACAGGGCGACCGCATGTCCCTGGCGCACGGCGTGGAGAGCCGATACCCGTTCCTGGATCACCGCGTGTTTGAATTCGCGGCCGGCCTGCCGACGCAGAGCAAGCTGCGTGGCCTGCGGGAAAAGGCCATCCTGCGACGCTGGGCGCGCGATATCGTTCCCCCGGCGGTGCAGCAGCGTCCCAAGCAGCCGTATCGGGCTCCCGACATTCCAGCCTTCTTCAGCCCCGAACCCGTCGAGTACGTGCGCGAACTCCTGGACGAACGCAATCTGGCCGGGACCGGGTGGTTCGACCCGCAGGCGGTCGCCGGGCTCGTGCGGCGTTGTCGGACGGGTGCCGCCACCGGGTTCCGCGAAAACCAGGCGCTGGTGGCGGTCGTCTCCGCGCAGCTGTGGCACCGGCAGTTCTTCGACAATGCAGCGCCTGCCCCGGCACGACCCACGTCCCTCCCGCTGCCGGACGTCGCCCTCGACGACGGCGTCGCGGCCCTGAGTTGACCGTGCACCTATCGGAGACCGAACCTCGTATGGACGAACCGGCCATCCTGGCGCGTACGCGTGCCTACGTGCACGAGACCTTCCTGTACATGCGACCCGGGTTTGCTCTGGGGGACAGCGACCGGTTGCTGCAGCGAGGGGTGATCGACTCCATGGGCGTGATGGAGCTGATCGGCTTCCTGCGTAGCGAGTTCGGGGTTGTCATCGCGGATGACGACATCACGGAGCAGAACCTCGGCACGCTGGCGGACATCGCGCGCTACGTGGCCAGCAAGCTCCGCAACGGGGGGCCGGCGCGAGACTAGCTGGACGGCAGCGGACCGCGGCGGGTGGGCTCCCACACGGGAGCGCTCCGACCGGCGAGCACTCGAAGCCACGCGTGCAGGACTGCGACGTTGCCCACCGCGACGAAGGCCGGCAGCGCCAACAGTCGCGGCATCGGTGCACCCTCGGGCCGGAACCATGCGATCCCGGCCAGCGCTCCTGGCACCGCCAGCACGCCGAGTAGCACGCGGGCCCAGCCGGACGTAACCGCCAGCGCTCCCAGGGCAGTGACGAACAGCAGCAGGCCCCACGGCAATAGCCAGCGGCACACCTTGTGGCTGAACAGCATCCATGCAAACGTGCCGTAGCGGAACGCGTTCAGGAGCGCGCGCTTGTGCGCCAGCGTGGCGAGTCCGCGTGTTATGGTTCGGACCTTGCGCCGATACTCCTGACGCAGCGAGGTGGCGTGTGGCACGTAACACACCGCCTCCGCGACCGACACCGCCCGGAGCCCATGCTCGCGGGCGGTGAGCGCCGCCGCGAAGTCGCGGCTCAGCCCCTCGGGGACGGGCAGCATGTGCAGGTCCGCGCGGATCGCGTACAAGCAGCCGGAGGCTCCGACGATGCCGTCCACCGCGGTCTCCAGATCGCGGATCCACATCTCGTAGCCCGTGTACGCCCCCTCCCCGCTGTTCGCTTGGACATTCGTCACGCTCACGTCGCGCCCCGACGCGACGCCCACGGAGGGATCAGCGAATGCCGCGACCAGATGCCTGAACGCATCGGGATGAATGCGCACCGAGGCGTCGGTGTTGATGATGATCTCGCCGGTGAGATGGCGGCGGGCAGCGTTCTCGGCAGCGGTCTTGCCCTGGCGCCGCGGCTGCCGCAGCAGCGTCACGCCACGGGCGGCGAAGCCGGCGACGATCTTGTCGGTCCCGTCCGTGGATGCGTCCGACACCACGAGGATCTGGCGCCGATCCGCCGGATAGTCGACGGCGAGGATCCGCTCGAGCGTGGCGGCAATCACCGCCGCCTCGTTGTAGACGGGGAGCGTGACGCTAATTCGGGGGAGAGGCATCGACTTCACAGCAGATCTCCTCGCGCGCGGCGCCCGGCGGCCCACGCTCAGCAGTTTCAGGATGGCGGGATATCCCGCGTACGGGTACGCGCACAGGCATCCCGCTACGGCGAGCAGCACGCTGGAATGCATCAGACCGTGACCAGGCCATAGACGGCCTCGTAGCGGTCGAGCCACGGCGCCACGCCGAATTCGCGCTCGAGCCGCAGGCGTGCGGCGGCGGCGCGCCGCTCGGCCGCCGCACGGTCGTGGTACACAGCGCGAATCGCCGTCGCCAGGGCGAGCGGGTCCTCGGGCGTGACGAGCGCGGCTTCGGCGGTTGAAACAACGTCGGGCACGCCGCCTACGCGCGTCGCGACGATCGGGACGCCGGCCGCCATCGCCTCGAACAGCACCATCGGCGTACCCTCGGTCCGCGAGCTCAGGACGCACACATCGAAGGCCGGAAACAGGCGGCCCGCGTCCGGAACGACGCCGTGCCAGCGCATGCGGCCCGCCAGACCAAGACCATTGGCCCTCGCCTGCAGTTCGACCTGCATGTCGCCGCCACCCACCACGGACGCGGTGAGCGGCACGTCGCCGGCGTGACGCATAGCCTCGACCAGCACGTCCGGGCCCTTCTCGCGACTCACCCGGCCCACCCAGCCGATCGCGAAGGCGTCGCGCGGAATGCCCAGGGTGCGGCGCGCGGTCTCGCGGCCCTCAGGTGGCGCGAGCTGGCGCCACGCGTTGGGGACGGCGTGAATGCGCGACCGGGGGACACCCGCAGCCTCGAGGCGCCGCGCCAGCGGCCCGGAAACGGCCACCACCGCGTCGAACTGGCGGAAGGCGCGGCGTTGCAGCCACTCGTAGATACGGTTTCTCCACCCGCCGCCCGTGAATCCGTGCACCGTCGTCACGACGGGGATGCCCAGGCGCCGTGCGACGCCCGCGTCGAGGACATCCGGCCGGTAGCCATGGGTGTGAACCACGTCGGGCCCCAGGCGGCGGCACAAGCCACGAATGGCGGCGCGCTCCCGCAGATATGAGCGACCGGGCAGGACGATCGTGTGCGTGTACACGCCCGCATCCTGCAGCGGCGCCAGAAACGGCTCGATGCGGCGCGAGTCGACCACAACCGCGACCACGTGGACTTCGTGCCCCCGACCCCGCAGTCCCCGTCCCAGCAGCTGCACCACGCGCTCGAGACCGCCGAATTCAGCGGGCGCGACGACGTGCACGATCACCATGTGCCGCTCGAGACCGTTTCCAGCGTCCACGTCTCGGGGCGCGGGACGCTGGGGGCGCGGCGGCGAGGGCTCGCGCTCTCCAGAATGACCACGGCGGCGGCGAGTCCCGGCTCGTGAGTCAGGCTCACGTGAGCATGGGAAACGCCGCGCGCGCGCGCGCGCCGGGCGAGTGCGCCCGCGAGGCGGAGCTGCGGAGCGCCGTCCTCCGCCGATACGATCTCCACTTGGTGGAGCGCGCCCTCGAGGATGCCGACACCGAGAGCCTTGAAGCAGGCTTCCTTGGCAGCGAATCGCGCCGCGAGCGCTTGCGTCCGGTCCACCCGGCCCGCGCACGCGGCCAGCTCTGCCGCCGTGAACACGCGCTCCTGAAAGCCTTCGAGGGCGCGCGCCAAACGCTCCGTCGGGACGATGTCGAGCCCGATCCCGACGATCATGCCCGCTCCTCCACGCTCGCCGCCGCGGTGTCATACGAAGGCTCGGGCGCGTCGGCGCCCCCCCCCTCGCGGATCTCGGTCAGCGCGGTGGCGACCGCCCGCGCCACAACCGCCGCGCCCTCCGGCGTGAAATGGTCGTGGTCGAAGTAGTGATGCAGGCCCTGGCTCAGCAGCGTTCGCAGGTTGAGGTGGGGGATCCCGAGCGAGTCGGCGACGCGGGCGGCGCGACCGTCGACCAGGCCCAACAGGCCGTTGATGACCTCGAGGCTGAAATAGACGCTGACGGTCTCCTTCCACGGCCTGCCGATCCCACCGTGCCAGAAACGCGCCGCTTCCTCGGGCGTGTAGTCCTTCTCGAACCACGGCTGGCGCACCACGAGCACGCGATCGGCATGGGCCGCCGCGCGGCGGAGGACTCGGCGGAAATGGTGCTCGAAGTGGCTCAAGACCGTTCCCGGGTCCGGAACCGTTCTGCGAATCTCCTTCGCCGCGGCGCGCATGCGCCGTCCCGCGACCAGCCAGGAGCCGGCGTTCTCCTTCACCTCCACCGGATGCAACCAAGATTGGCGCAGCCGGCGCGCTACCTCGGTCAGCGCCCACGCCCGGGGAAGCGGTGTCCAACTGAATGGTTGCCCCGGGTGATGGGCGAACAACAGATGTTCCGGTACCACCGAGGGCGGCACCGATGGCGGCGCGCCATCCTCCAGCCAATGGTACACGGTGCTCGCACCGACCATGATGATCACGGCGTCGAGGCGACCGTACTGCGGGAGCAGCCGCTCGAGAATGAGGTCGAGATCCGCGGCGCCGACGCCCGAGTGGCCGATGTTGCCCACGTGCACGCGGCGAGCGCCCAGCACTTGGAGCGCGTCGCGCCCGTTGAGCACACCCTCGAGCGCACCCGGCCAGCTGGTCGTCTGGTCCAGCGCGAAACACTCGACCGAGCTTCCCCCGGCCACCAGAATCCGATACAGGCCGTCTGCGTCGCCGCGCACTTCACCGCCCCGCTCGCCGTCGGCGTTGATGTGGATGCGGACGCGCGGCTCCACCTCCGGAAAGACCTTGGGGTCCTGCCGGATCTCGAGCCGCATGCCGGGAGGCCACACGTAGAAGCGGGTGCGCCGGCGGATCCACCAACGGCATGCCAGTTCGATCATCACGAGGAGGACCGACCCGGCCGCGAGGACGGCGATCACGATTCCGGGCGTCATACGCGCACCCAGGACCGCAGTCGCGGCAGCCAGCCGCGGACGTCAACGTAGGGGTCGTTCTTGTACACGAAGAACACCCACGTCACCGCGAACACCAGCGTCATCGCGAGTCCCGCCCCCACCAGCGCGGCAATGCCCCGCACGTCGAGATGGAACTTGAAAAACAGCAGCAGGGCCACGACGGGCAAGGCACCCAGCGTGGCACGCGGGACGACGTACCGGAAAAACTGTACGATCGATACGTCGAGCTCCCGGCAGGCCTGCCACAGCACCGCGGCGGCGAACAGCACGTTGGGGATGGCGGTGCCGAGCGCGACGCCGGCCAGTCCCAGTGGGCGCACCAGCACGATGCTCAACACGAGGTTCAGGGCGCCGGCGACCAGGAAGCCGATGGTCGGCAGGCCCGCCTTCCCCAGCCCCATGAGAATCGGGAGCGCGACGCCGCGCACCGGGAGGAACACGAGATACGACAGCATCAGGATCTGCAGCACCTGGCCCGAGGGCTGCTCAAAGCTGGGATCGACCCACCAGGCGATGAACCTCGGCCCCATGACGATGAGGAATAGGCCGGCCGCCATCGTCAACGACAACGCGATCTTGGACCAGCGCAGGAAGATGTCTCGCAGCTCCGCGCCTTTGCCCTGGGTCTGTAGTCGCGTAGCGGTCGGCATCACGACCGCTGCGATGGCGATCAGGAACTCCATGAGGTAGATGACGAAACTGTTGGCGACCGTGAAGTAGGCAATGTGGCCGACGTCCATGAACGCGCCGATGACCATCGAGTCCGTCTCGAACGACAGCCGGGCACCGGCGTTCAGGATCAGCACATAGATGCTGAAGGCGAAGATGGCGCGCGTCATGCCCCAGTCGAAGTCCGCGAGCCGCACCCGCGTCGCGGGGTAACGGCGCCGCACCAGCAGCCAGCACAATCCGAAGTCGAACACGAGGCAGACGACCTGCACGAGGGCGAGGACCGTGAGCGACGCGTGCAGCACCAGCGCGCCGAGCGTGAGCGCGAGCCGGAGCAGCACTCCCCACACCCGGATGACATTGCGCTGGACGAAGTCGTCATGCGCCGACAGCACGCCGTTCGGGAGGAGCGCAACGAACCCGATGGAGACAAAGAGCACCATCACGGCGAACGCCGAGTGGGCGTCCCCCTGCAGGGCCGCGGGAATGGTGTAGGCGCGCGTGAAAAAGAAGTACAGCCCCGCGCCCACGACGAGCGCGATCCCCCCCAACATCAGATACAGCGCCGTGCAGCTGCCGATCGCCTCGTTCAGCTTGCGCGTGTCACCCTTCGCGACGTGCTGCGCGAAATACCGCACCGAGGCCATCGGCACGCCCAACACGAGCAGCCCCAGGTACCCGGTGATGGCATTGATGAGGTTCCAGGTCCCGTAGCCCTCGTCCCCGAGCTTGTGGATCGTGAATGGGGTGAGGAAGTAGACCGCCACCACAGTCACCACGGTCGCAATCCAGCTGCTGCCGACGTTCTTAATCACGGATCGCTGTCCCCCCCCCGAGCAGCGCCGCGGCCTCGCTGACCGTGGCGAAGGTGAATGGCGTGATGCGCGACAGGCCGTCGAAGTAGGCTTCGATCGAGGCGTACAGGCGCGCGACATCCGCCGCGGTGGCAGCGAAGGGACTCAGTCCCGGTTTGAGCGTCGGACTGTGCCAGGAGACTTGGAGATGGCGCACGCCGTGCTCGAGCAGCCGGCGCGACAAGGTCAGCATGTCGTCGACCGCCTGGTATTCCGGAGAGAGCGACACGCGCCTCAGCAGACCCACCCGATCGGCGATGCCGGCCAGGCGCAGCCAGCGCAACGGCGCGGCTTCGAGCAAGCGACGCACGGGGCCCCAGAAACTGAACGGCCCACGGCTGAAGCCGTAGGAGAGGGGGATCTCGAGCAGCTTCCCATCGGGCGCGGGCTGCCGCACGTCGCGGTCCGGCGCCAGCCGATACGGCACGATCGGGGCGCCGACGAATGTCGGACCGTCGTCGACGTCCTCCAAACTGATGAACGGGCTGACGCTCGAGTCCACGCGGTAGTCGCCGCAACACAGCAGCGCGGCGACGGTGTCGCGCCCGAAGCCGTACCGTCCGGCGCGAAACGCCGTCGGCGTGCGATCGAACGCGTCTTCGAGCGCCCCCGTCAGCCGCTGCACCTTCGCCATCTGCAACTCGGCCGGCAGGTTCTTGAGCATCGAATTGCGCGCAACGAACGCTTCCGAGAGAGGAGGCGTGTTCCAGGGATGCAGGTGCGCGCCGATCTCGGCGCGGTCCCCTGCACTCACCTCGCGCATTACCTCCGCCGCCCGCGGATCGGTCGCGACCTGATAGGCCGTGAAGTACGTCGGTCGCACGCCCAAGCGGTCGAAGAACGCCGCCTGGCGCCGCAGCTCGTCGATGTTCTCGACCGTCACGCCGTTGCGACTACGGTTCCAGTTGTCTTCTTCCGTGTCGATCGACACAATCACCAGAACGGCGTCAGCCACGGACGAGCCTCCCGCGCAGATCCGCCACGGCGTCCAGCACACGCAAGCCGACGCCGCTCCACCCAGCCCGAAACACCACGGTCTCGTGGGTCTGGCGCCGCGACGCCGTCCACTGCCGCTTGTAGCCGTCGTCGCCGCGCAAAAAGTTGAATGCCCGGTAGCCGCGCTCGATCGCCCGCTGAATCATGATGCCCATCAACACGAGCCCGACGCTCTCCCGCTCCCACTGCGGGTCGCGTCCGCCCTGGTAGAAGTACACGGTGTCGCCGGACGCAAAGCCGTACCACGCCGCCACCGGCCGCCCGTCCAGATCCAGCGTCGTCAGCCAGAGGCGCTGCTGCTCGGCCATCGCGCGCGCGAACTGCCGTTGCAGGCGCTCGCTGCGCGGGTCGCGGAATACGCCGCCCCCGCCCCCCTCCTCCCACCGCTGCTCGTGCAATGCGAGCAGGTGACTCCACCCCTCGTCGAGCCGTTCCGCGTCGTAGTCCGTGACCGCGACGGCGTGCTCACGGCGTAGACTGCGCTCCTTGCGACGCAGGATCTGCCGGCGGTTGGAACTGAGGGCGGCGAGATACTCGTCCCACGACGTCGGCAGGTCGAGCTGCGGGCAGGGCCACAGGGGACGCTGTCGCGCTGCATGCCCGCCTCGCACGAGCGCGGCCGTGAGATGCCCCACATTGGGCGCGCCGGTCGCGAGGTTGCTCAGAATCATGACCTGCCACGGCAAGTCTGCGAGCGCGGCCGCGAGCGCCCGCCAGTCGGCTTCGGGGACGCCGGGCACGTCGAGCTCATCGGGACAGCCGGTATCCCCGATCGCCCACGTCAGCGCCTGCACCCAGGCGCGCCGAAACCGCACGCGGCCGACGCGCAGCGGCAGCAGAGCCTGCAGCGATCCGTCCGGCCCGCGGACCAGAACGACCGCGCTCGCCTCCAAGTCGGCGCGCGGAGCGGCATCGGCCCAGGCTCGATGCCACGCCCAGCTCATGAAGGGGGAGGGCGATCGTCCGCGCGCGACCAACTCGTCCCAAACCGCCGGGCCAAGGTCGAGGGCATCCGCGAGCGACGTGCGCGTCACGCCACTCTGCGCCGTCCCCCGAGTCATCAGCGATAGGCCTTCCACTGCCAGCTTCCTCTTCCGATCGGTATGGGTTGAGCTCAGTGCAAGAGCCACGCCGTTCCACACCTGTTGCGTCGAGGCCACATTCGCCGGTGGCGCCACTCTTGCTCCTGGTTGGCCGAGTCAACGGAGCGCTGGAGCCACGCGACATGTGCGGCATTGCAGGGATTGTGTACCGCGACCGGGATCGTCCGGTGCCGGAAGCACTGGTGCGCCGCATGTGCGCCGCCCAAGCGCATCGCGGCCCGGACGACGAGGGGCTCTACGTGCACGGGGCCGTCGGCCTGGGGATGCGGCGTCTCAGCATCATCGACCTGGGCGGCGGCCGGCAGCCGATCTTCAACGAAGACGGCTCCAAGGTGATCGTCTTCAACGGCGAGATTTACAATTACGCGGACTTGCGCCGCGGCCTCACGGCTCGGGGGCATGCCGTTCGCACCCAGGGCGACACCGAGACGATCGTGCACCTCTACGAGGAGCGGGGCCCCGACTGCGTCACACCCCTGCGCGGCATGTTCGCCTTCGCGCTCTGGGACGAGGCCCGCGAGACGCTCCTGTTGGCGCGGGACCGGTTCGGGATCAAGCCGCTCTATGTCGTGACCGCGCCGTGGGGCATCGCATTCGCGTCCGAGCTCAAGGCGCTGCACGCGGCCGGCCTGACGTCACGCACGCTGGACTGGGAAGCGCTGGACGCCTACTTCCAGCTCGGGTACATCCCCGCCCCCGCGTCGCCGTTCCTCGATGTGCGCAAGGTCGAGCCTGGCCACACCCTCGTGTGGCGCCGCGAAGGCGGCGTCAGCACGCACCGCTACTGGCAGTTCCCGCAGCCCACGCCCGACGTCCCGCCCGACCCGGAGGAGCGCGTGCGGGAGTGGCTCGACAGTTCGGTGGCGGCGCACCTGGTGAGCGACGTGCCCGTAGCGGCGTTCCTGAGCGGCGGCCTCGACTCCTCCGCCGTCGTGGCGAGCATGGCGCTGGCGGGAAACGCGCCGCACGCATTCACGGCCCGGTACTTCGGGTCTGGCGCCACGGCGGCCGACGAGACCGGCCTCGCCGCGGCGCTCGCCTCGCGCTACGGCGCGGAGCTCACGCCGATCGACATCCGGCCCGAGATCCGCGACATCTTCGAGCCGATCGTCCGGGCGCTCGACGAGCCGCACGCCGACGATTCAGCGATCCCCACGTGGCTGCTCTCCGAGGCGGTGGGGAGCCGCTACAAGGTGGCGCTGACGGGTATCGGCGGCGACGAGTTGTTCGCAGGGTACCGGCGGCACATCGGTTTATTGGCCACGGAGCAGTACGCCAAGCTGCCCGCCGCTGTGCGCCGGCTCGCCGCCAGCGCGAGCCGCCTCCTCCCTGAACCGCGCAACGGCAATCTTGGCGTCGACCGCCTGAAGCGCTTTCTGCGCTCGGACGACGGCCCTGTGGCGGATCGATTCCTCGGCATGATCAGCCGGCTCGTGAACGGTGAGCGACTGGCGCTGTACACGCCAAGTCTCCGTGCGAGGATCTCCGGGGGCGCGGCGACCGAGCGCTTCCGGGACTTGTTCAGCGCGCAGGCGTCCCTCACCGGCCTCGCCGCCGGGTTGTACCTCGACTACACGACCTTCCTCCCCGATGACGTTCTCGCGCTCAGCGACCGGTTGGCGATGGCGCACTCACTCGAGGTGCGCGTTCCCTTCGTGGACCACGTGCTGGTCGAAGCCGTCTTCCCAATTCCCCAAAGCGTGAAGATCGGTCCGCGCTGGCAGACCAAGCGGCTGCTGCGACGCGCGCTGCAGCCGCGACTGCCGGCTGCCCATTTTCGGGCACCGAAGCGTGGGTTCGTCGGTCCGACGTCCGCGTGGCTGCGCCACGAGCTGCGCGACATGCTGACGGACGAGCTCTCGCCCGAGCGCCAGCGGCGTCTGGGTTACTTCGATCCAGGGATGGTGGAGACGCTGCTGCATGAGCACCGCACCGGCCGCCAGAACCGCGAGGGGATCCTGTGGGCCCTGCTGTGTTTCTCGACCTGGCATCGCCTGTACGTCGAGGGCAGCCTCCCGGACTAGGCCGGCAGCACTCGCGTATCCCACAGGCCCAGGCACTTGTCGGCGTGGAAGTCGTCGGCCCAGTCCCACTCCTCGCTCAACAGTTCCAGCGGCGCCGGCAGGCTGAACGGCGCTGCCTGCAGGTTGATCGGACGCCAGTCGCCCGTGACGATGTCCGGGTTAGTGGGACGGGCGGTGTACGTGGTCGCCAGCAGGAAGCGGGCGCCGCTGCGCCGGATGTTCCGGAGCGCCTCGAGCACGTCCGCATTCGGCAAGTGGATCAGGCAATCGCGGCACAGCACCAGACCGGCGCTGGGCAATGGGTCCCGCACGACGTCGAGGTGCATGAAGCGCCGCCGGTGAGTGCCGTATGCACGCTGATCGCGCTCGACGAGATCGGCCACGATGTCCCCTCCGATGTAGTCGCAGCCCGCTCCGCCGAAGTCGACTTCTCGTATCCAATTGCAGTCGCCGCACGGGATGTCGAGCATCGAGTCGACGCCATGGCGTGCGAGCAGCAACGGCAAGGCGGCGCGCACGACGCGCGTTTCGCGGAGCTCCGAGCCTTGGCCGGAGACCGATTCCTGGCTCGCCCATCCGTTGGTTCGGTAGATCCACGTGAACACCGACTCGCGACCGCGCAGCCGACGGGGTACGCTGCGCAGAAACCGCGCTGCGCCGCGCACGAGCGACAGGACTCCGTTCCGTTCAGGCATGGAGGACTCCCAACCACTGCAGGGTTTCGACAACGCCGGGCAAGGGGTCAGTCAAGCGCCCGACCTCGAAGCGGTCTCGGCCCGGAGCGACCCGAAGAAAGTCGAGCAACGCCCGCAGGCGCGAGCCCGCCAAGCCTGCCGAGCCGTTCCCATTGCGACGGAGACGCAGCCACAAGTGGTCCACGTCCCCCCAAAACCAGCGACTGCGAACGCCCACCCGGTACCGGCGCGTCTCGGGGACGGTCTCTCCCGCGGCACAGCGGACCAGCAATGCCGGGAAGTCGACGCCGGCGTCGATCGCCAGCTGGAGCGACCCCCAGAATCGCCCGTTCACTTCCATGATGATCTGACGGCCGGTCGCCTGCTCCCGCTTACACTCGACCATCGCCACCCCACTCCAGTCGAGCTGCTCCAGCAGTCGCAGGCCCGGACCGACGAGCGACTCGTCCAGCGGAATGCTTTCGCGGTAGACGCTGACGCCGCCGCTGGGCGGCTTCTCCCGCAGCCGCCGATGGGCGAACATGGCGACGGGCCGCCCGCCCCAGCGCAGCGCGAAGAACCCCTCACCCACACCCTCGACCCACCGCTGCAGCAGCACCGGAAACGCCGCGGCGGGCAACGCCGCCAGCGCACGGCGGCACGCGGTTGCGTCACCAACGCGCGTCACGCCCAGCTTGCGCCGGACGCCGTCCACCGTGACCACGGAACGGTGCGGCTTCACGACCGCCGGAAAGAACGCGGCGTCGGGCATTGCTCCTCCCGCCTCCCCCGCGCTCGGGGTGGCGATGATGCGCGTCTCGGGGACGCCGAAGCCGCAGGCCGCGGCGAGTGCGAGCACGTGCGCCTTGTCCGATGCGGCCCGGTAGGTCGCGAGGTCCGGGAACGGCAGGGCCACCCCGGCCGGCAGCGTGGAGCGGTGCTCGAGCACCGCCTCCAGGGACTGGTCCGTCATCGGCAACAAGGCGTCGCTCTGCTCCTCCGCGACGAGCCGGCCTACTTCCGCCGCATACCCCTCCGGGTCGGCAAGGGGATCGGTCGCGAGCGGACGGGCCCGCACGCCGCGCGACACGCCGGCGAGGGACACTCGCGTAGCAGCGGCCACCCGCACGGCATGCCCCGCCCGCACCAGCGACCGCGCGGCAGCCAGGGCGACACGCTCGTTCCCATCGGTGAGCAATACGCGCATAAGCGTCAGGCCAACCAATGCAACATGCGCGCCGCAGAACCCGGCCTCCCATTGCGTCGACGCAACACTGGGACCGTGGCTCCAGTTTTGCAGTTCTCTCCCGCATGGTGAGTCCGGCCCGCTGGCAACACGCCCAACAGTACGAACGCGGCTATTGGGAGTCGCAGGCGACGCTCATCGCCGCCGGTTCCATTTCGCAATTCGAGTGGTATCGGTGGCGGGCGCAGCAGCTCGTGGGCAGGCTCCGCTCGCTTGGCCTCGGACACCTGGCGGAGGGCGGCGCGCGCGTGGTCGAGGTCGGATGCGGCCCGGTTGGCGTCGTCGGGTTCTTCCCCGCGGCCGAACGGGTGGCGATCGATCCGCTCGAGCCGTATTACGCCAGCAATGCGACGCTCACGGCGCTGCGGAGCCCGGCGGTGGACTATCGTCAGGGATCCGCCGAAGTACTGCCGTGTGAGAGCGGGCGTTACGATCTCGTCATCATCGAGAACTGCATCGACCACGTTCGCGACGTCGGGGCCGCGATGCGCGAGTTGAAGCGTGCCCTCACTGTCGACGGAGCGCTGTACCTCACGGTCAACTGCCGCACGCGGTGGGGCTTCGTGGTGCACCGCGCGCTGTCGCGCTTGCGCGTCGACGCCGGCCATCCCTACACGTTCACGCCCCGCCGTGCAGAGAAGCTGCTGCAAGAGCACGGCTTCCGAGCGCTGCAGATCGAGCTGGGCTCCTATGCCGACGCCTGGCGCGAGGATCTCGCCGCACCCGAGCTGCGGAGCCGTCTCAAGGCGTTCCTGGGCGTCAGCGAGTATCTCTTCAGCGCGGTGGCACAACCGACCCAGGCAGTGTGACGGGCATGCGCGGCGCTCGACCTCTGCGAATCGCGTTCATCGGTGCCGGCCAGATGGCCGGCCACCACCTCAACGCGCTGCGGCGTGTCTCGACGGCGTTCACCGTCGTCGGCGTGCACGACGTGCGGGGTGCCGCGGCACAGGCCTTCGCACGGCGCGCCGCGACTCGGGCGTACGCGACCGTGGCGGACGTGCTCGAGCAGGCGCAGCCGGACCTCGCGCACATCTGCACGCCGGCGGGCACGCACTTCGAGCCCGCGCGGCAGGCGTTGCTCGCCGGGGCCCACGTGTACGTCGAGAAGCCGTTCGTCGAGACGGGAGAACAGGCCGAGACGCTGCTCGAGCTGGCGCGCGTGCGCGGACTGCTCGTTTGTGCCGGGCACCAACTGGTTCGTGACCCGGCCTTCGGCCGCTTGATGCGCGGCGCCGCCGATCTGAGCCCGGTCACGCTGGTGGACAGCAGCTTCACGTTCCGGCCGCCGCGGCTCAATCCGTATCGATCGCCGGCCCCCGCCCGGGCGCTGGCCGAGCAGTTGCTGGACGTCCTGCCGCACCCGCTGTACAGCCTGGTGGCCGCCCTCGAGGCCTTCGCCCCGGTGGGCGCAGCGCTCGAGATCGAGAGCGTGGCGGCGACGCCGACCGACCTCCATGCCTTGCTGCGCGCGGGCGAGGTGACGGGCCGCCTCGCCATCAGCCTGCGGGCCCGTCCCATCGTCTCGACGCTGACGGTCGCCGGAGCGCATGGATCGCTGACAGCCGATTTCATCCGCGGGATCGTGGTCGGCGCGGCGAATGAGGGCACGAGTCCCGTGGAAAAGATCCTCAATCCCTTTGTCGAGGCGGCACAGCTGGCGCGGCGCAGCGCCGCGAGCCTCACCGCCCGGCTCATCCGCGGCGCGGACTATCCGGGGCTCGCCCAGCTGCTCGGCGACTTCTACGCCGCCGCCGCCGCGCGCGACCACTCGCCGCTCAGCGTCGAGCACCTGCGTCGCGTCACGATCGTCTACGAGCGCCTTGCCACGCACGTGCGTCGGGAGGTGGCTCCGGTCGCCGCGTCACCGAGCGCAACGGTGCCCGCTGGTCCTGTCGCCGTGCTCACGGGCGCCGCCGGATTCCTTGGCCGTGCCATCAGTCGGGAGCTCGCGCGACGCGGCTTCCGCGTTCGTGGCATCGGCCGCTCCGAGCGCCCTGACGATCCGCACGTCCACGAGTGGGTGCGCGCCGACCTCGCTGAGGAGGTCCCATCCGGCACGCTCGCGGGCGCCGCGGTCGTGGTGCACGCCGCCGCTGAAACCGCCGGCGGATTCGAGGCACACGAGCGCAATTCGGTCGGCGCGACCCGCCAGCTGCTGCGTGCCATGACGGCCGCCCGCGTGCGCCGGTTGGTCTACGTGAGCAGCATCTCGGTGCTGCGCCCACCGCGGACGTTGTGGGAGCGGCAGACGGAGCAGACGCCACTCGCGGATCATGCGGAGCGGCTCGGTCCCTACACCTGGGGTAAGTGCGCGGCCGAACAGCTCGTCGTGGCGGCACAGCAGCGGCAGGAAATTGAGGCCCGGATCATTCGGCCCGCCGCGCTGGTCGACTGGGAGAACATCGAGCTCCCGGGTCTCGTCGGGCGCCGCCTGTTCGGCGCCTGGCACCTGGGCTTGGGCCGCCCTGGCCTGCCCATCGCCGTCTGCGAGGTCGGGCGGGCGGGCGCTGCCGTGGCGTGGTGCGCCGAACAGTTCGCAGCGGCGCCCCCGGTCGCCAACCTTCTCGACCCGACCATCCGCACCCGCGGCCAGTTGCTGACGCGGTTCCGCGACCACGGCTGGCGCGGATCGATGCTGTGGGTGCCGATCAGCTTGCTGGCCGCGGCGTTCGGCGCGGTGCGCTTCGTCATGGGGCTCGGCCGCCGCGAGCGGACCCGGCCCCTAGCGGTGTGGTCCGTCCTGCGGCCGCGTCGCTTCGATGCCACTGTGACAACGGCGCTGCTCGCGGCGGCGGACCCGTCCCAGTGAGGCCGGGCGCGCCGTCGGTTCCCGCAACGACGGAGGGCGTGCGGACGCCGGGGTGGGATCTGTTACTCGTATGCGTTGCCGTCTACATCGCCACCGCGGTGGGTCGGGCGCATCAACTCTTCCCCGTGCTGCTCCTCCTCAAGCCCCTGCTGGTGGCTGCCGTTCTCGCGATCGGCCTGTACCTGTTGCAGCAGTCAGGGCAACGGCGCGTCGGCCGGCTGCGGTCCGCGACGACCTCTTGTCTCCTCGGGCTGTTAGTGTGGAGCGCGCTCTCCGTCCCCGCGGCGCTGAACCAGGGAGTCGCGTTCCAGGCCTGGACCGACTTCGCCCGCACCTTCGTGATGTTCGCGGTGGTCGCCGGCAGCGTGCGCACCGCGCGGGACGTCGAGCGGCTGTGCCTCGTCTACTTCGGCATCACCGTCGTGTACACGGCGGTGGTGCTGTCGCGCTTCCAGCTCAGCGGCGGCGATTGGCGCCTCGGCCGGCTCTATTACTACGACGGGAACGATCTCGCGACCCTGATCGTCACCGCCATGCCACTGGGGCTCTACTTCGCGCTAGCGCAACGCCGCCCGCTGTGGCGGGCGCTCGCGGTCGCCGGGCTCGGGGTGCTGGCGGTGGGAGTGATTCGGTCCGGCTCGCGGGGAGGGTTTCTCGCCCTCCTCGCCGTCACGGCGTTCGTCCTGTTGGGCTTCACGACCATTCCAGCACGCGCGCGGCTCGCGGGCCTCATCGCGATCCTCGCCATTGCCGGCGCCAGCGCGAGTGACCAGTACTGGACCCAGATGCAAACGATTATGCACCCCAATGAAGACTACAACACCTCGTCGGACGCGGGCCGCATCAAGATTTGGACGCGCGGCCTCGGCTACATGACGGATCGCCCCGTCCTTGGCGTCGGGATAAGCAACTTTCAGGTGGCCGAGGGCACCATCTCGCCGCTGGCGAGGCTCCAGGAGCGCGGCATTGGCGTGCGGTGGGGCGCGGCTCATAACATCTTCGTGCAAGTCGGTGCCGAGCTCGGGTTTCCCGGCCTGCTCCTGTTCGTGGGATGGATTGTGAGTGTGTTCGTCGCGCTGCGTCGGGTGGCGCGATCGGCCACGGACCGTGCCCGTCTCGCGCAAAGTCTCATGGCTGCATTCGTCGGGTTCGTGGTCGGGGCATGCTTCCTGTCGCTGGCATACTCGGACATGCTGTACACGCTCGCGGCCCTCGCGGTCGGGCTCCAAAAGGTCAGTCGTGCCCGTACCGCCGCACCGATCGCTCTCCCGCGACGAGCCTTGAGGTGGCGCGCGGCGTGACCGTCCTCTCCATCGCCCTCGGGCTCCTCGCAGCGGTGTTGTTGCTGCCCACGGCCTCGGACCTGGTGAGTCTCCTGCGCAGTTCCATGCGTCGAGCCACGCGGCCGCGCACTCGTGTGCCGGAGCCGCCACGCTTCCTGTTTCTCGTGCCCGCGCACAATGAGGAGCTCCTGCTGCTGCCCTGTCTCCAGTCGTTGCAGGGCATGCGCTATCCGCGGTACCGCGTCGAGACGGTCGTGGTGGCGGACAATTGCAGCGATCGGACGGCCGACATCGCACGTGCCGCGGGAGCTGAGTGTCTGGTGCGGACCGCGCCCGAGGATCCGGGCAAGCCTCAGGCCATTGCCTGGGCGCTGTCGCAGCTGCGTGGGAGGAGCTACGACGCACTCGTCATCGTGGACGCCGACACGGAGGTCGATCGGGATTTCGCGGCGCAGCTCGCGGCAGCGGCGCCGCTCGCGCACAAGGCGCTGCAGCCATACAACGGCGTCAGTAATCGCTCAGAGAATGCGCTGACGCGGATGGCCGCGGTCCTGTCGGGAACGACCCACGGGCTCGCCTACGTCCTGAAGACGCGCGCCGGAGTGAACGTGCCGCTCAGCGTCGGGATGTGCATCGGATCGAGCGTGCTCGCCACGCACGGCTGGACCGCCTCTTCGCTGTCGGAGGATTGGGAACTGTACGCCCTGCTCACCGAGCGCGGCGTCTCGATCGAGGGCGTACCGGCTGCGCGGATCTACGCCCAGGAAGCCGCGACGCTAAAGGCGAGCGCCAGTCAACGGCGGCGCTGGACTGCCGGGAAGGTGACGGTTCTCGCCGAGCATGCGTGGCCGCTCATACGCTCGCGCCAAACGGGTGTGGCCCAGAAGCTCGACGGCCTGGCCGAACTAACGGCTCCGGGACCCATCGTGCAGCTCTGCGTGGTGATCCTGGCGGTGGCGATCGCCTTCCTGCTGCGGCCACCCGGTTTCGATTGGCTCGCGGCCGCACTGCTCGCCACGCTGCTGCGACCCGTGATCTACACGCTGACCGCCCTGGGGCGAGACCCCGAGCCGATGCGCGCGATGCGGGCATTCGCGTTTCTGCCGCTGTACGCCGTCTGGCGCCTCTGCATCACCGTCACAACCATCCCCACCCTGAGCAGTCGAGCCTGGATTCGCACGGATCGGTAGGGTCCAGCGATTAACGTGGGGAGGCGCACGGCGTAGCAGCACCGTACGCCTCCCGCACGTGATGCCCTACGGCACGCTGATGTGAATGCGGTCGAAGCGCATGTAATCGAACTGCGCCTTCACGTCCCCGACCCCGCCCCAAATGCCGCTGATAGCGACGGCGTCGAGCGGTGCCGCGCGCGTGTAAACGTCGGACCGATCGATCGCCAACACGTCGTCGACCCACACGCGCACGATGCCCGGACTGCCCTGCTTCTGATAGATTTCCACTTTGTGCCAGGCGCCGCGCATAAAGTTGACCGCGGTCCCGTTCTCATGGAAACCGGCCGGACTGCCGCCGCTCTGGTTGACCACGTACAGCCCCAGCGGACTGCTGCCCGACCCGAACATCTCGTACCACATGGCCGAGAAGCCGCTCTGCCCCCCATCGGCCAGGAACACCATCTTGTTGATTCCCGAGTTGTGGCCCTGCCACTGGGAGTTCACCTGGACGTAGTAGCCCAGGAAGATCTCGTTGCGCTGGTACGCCGCGGGAATCTCAAAGCGCGCTTCCGTCCCGCCGCCGCCCACGTGGCCCGCCAGATAGCCGATCTGGAACGCCCGTGATTCTCCCAGCGGCGAATCGATGATGGGGACGACCGTGATCGGCTTGTCAGCGGTCTGGTAGTACAGCGTCCAGTTGCCGAGCGACCCCGACTCCCATCCTTGATCCTCGACCACACTGAACCCAGTCGGCTCGTGCGCCCAGCCGGCTGAGGGCGGCGGCGGCGGCGGCACGGCGGTCACCGTCACCGCGCTCGTGCCGTTCTGGCCCTCGCTCGTGGCCGTGATCGTGGCCGTCCCGACCACCAGCCCATTCACCATCCCGCTCCCGTTCACCGTCGCCACACCGAGCGCGTTGCTTGCCCAGGAGACGATGCGACCCGAGAGGGTGTTGCCGTTGGCGTCGTTGACCGTGACCGCGAACTGCTGCGCCGACCCGACGCCGACGCTCGCGGTTCCGGGCGCGACCGCCACCGATGCCACCGGCGCGATACTCGATCCCGTCGTCCCGCTCGCCACGTTCGAGAACCCACCGAACACGGCGTTGACGTTGAGCGTGCCGCGGAACGCCACGAGCTGGAACTGATAGCTCGTGCCCCCCGTCAAGCCCAGCACGGTGCAGCTGCGGGTCGCCCCGACTGCGGTGCCGGCCATCGGGACCGTACAACTGCCCCGGGCGACGTCCGTCGCCGACGACCAGGAGAGCGTACCAGCGGCCCAACGGATGTCATACTTCGCCGGCCCCCCGGCGCCGTCGGTTACCTCGGTGAACGCAAGCGTCACCGAGCTGTCCGAAACGGCCGTGACCCGGAGATCAGTCACGGTCCCGGGATTCGTGACCTTAACGGTAGCGGTGACCGACGCCGTGCCTTGGACGCCTTCGCTCGTCGCGCTGATCGTTACCGAGCCGGCCGAAACAGCCGTCACCAGCCCGCCGGCGTTCACCGTCGCCACCGCGGGCGCACTACTCGCCCACGTGACGGTGCGCCCGGTCAGGGTGTTGCCAGCGGCGTCTTTGAGAGTGGCCGCCAGCTGCTGCGTCGCCCCCACGGCGAGATTCGCGCTCGCCGGGCTCAGCGTCACCAACGCTACCGGCGCGACCGCTCCCGCCGTCGTCGTGCCCTTGACCACGTTGGAGAACGCCCCGAAGACGGCGTTGACGTTGAGCGTCCCGCGGAACGCAACGATCTGGAACCCATAAGCCGTGCCGCGCTGCAAGCCGAGCACGGTGCAGCTGCGCTTCGCCCCGATCGTCGTACCGGCCATGGGGACCTTGCAACTGCCCCGCGCCACATCGGTGGCCGAGGTCCAGGCGAACGCCCCGGTCTTCCAGCGCACGTCATAACTCGCCGGTTGATCATTGCCGCCACTCACCTCCGTGAACGTCAGGGTCACCGAGGTATCGGTGAGCGCGCTGACGGCCAGGCCGGTGACATTGCCGGGGTTGGTGAGGGCCGCGACCGTAATGGCGGCGGTGCCTTTGACACCCTCACCAACCCCG
>Ga0193723_1000191_pt1 | contig 22518 bp, 23 predicted proteins | sample H2m2metaG_FD_143042 | JGI IMG/M metagenome (GOLD analysis project Ga0193723, IMG submission 143042) | Soil microbial communities from a riparian zone of the East river system, Colorado, United States - H2m2 | ecosystem: Environmental > Terrestrial > Soil > Riparian zone | place: USA: East River...
CGGCGTCGCAGTCCGCTCGGCGACCTGAGTCGCGAAGGTCCCCAGCACACTGTGCGAGACGTCGTAGTAGTAGCCACCGCCGTAACGCGGAATGACATCGCTCACAAACTGGAACGGCAGATAAAGCTGGCCACCACGCACTTGTGGAGCGCGGCCGAGTGGAATGGTCAGGCTGTCGCGCTTGGCGAACGGGATCCCATCGATCAGGTCGAGGCGCGCGCGCGGAAGGATCAAGGTGTAGTGGAGGTTGGTGCCTGTCACCAGGATTCCGTGCATCGCCTTCATCAACGCGTCGGCGCGGACGCTCGCCTCGCCGCCGTCGATCGTTACTGGAACGGAAGTAACGGCCGCTCCATCGCGGACCACGATGAACGTGGGAATGGGCGGGGATGGTTGTGCCGCAGCAACCTGAAGTGCCAGGACGATGGCGATCATCTCGTGCGAACCGCCCGCTGCATGTCGCGCTCGTCGTCGCGGCGCTTCTCGTCGGCGCGCTTGTCGTACAGCTTTTTCCCTTTTCCCAGCGCGAGCGCGACCTTCGCTTTCCCGCGCTTGAAGTAGAGCTCGAGCGGAATCAGCGTCAGTCCCTGACGCTCGACCGCGCCGATCATCTTCCGAATCTCCTTGCGATGAAGCAGGAGTTTCCGGGTTCTGGTGGGCTCGTGATTGAAGTAGCTCGCCTTTTCGTAGGGCGAAATGTGCAGGTTGAGCAGAAAAACCTCACCGTCTTTGACGATCGCGTAGGAATCAGAGATGTTGGCCTTGCCGTCCCGGAGCGATTTGACCTCGCTCCCGGTCAGAACGACCCCCGCTTCCCAGGTGTCGATGATGTGGTAGTCGTGTCTGGCGCGTTTGTTCCGCGCGATCGACTGCTTCGCATCTTTCTCGACTGTCTCTGTCATTTGACTTCGTGCTCAAGTTAGACGCAACACATATTTCGTGAAAGGCGCGTTGCGTTGACTTCACCATTCCGAGTTTGGTATCTTCGGAGTTGAAGTTGCCGAAGTGGTGGAACTGGTAGACGCGCTGGCTTCAGGAGCCAGTGGGCGCAAGCTCGTGGGGGTTCGAGTCCCCCCTTCGGCACTGTATGCTCTTGCGGTGGTTGCCCGGTGGGGGCAAGATAGGCGTCTCCATCGCCCAGGAGTGACAATGTCGCTCACCACCCGCAGCAACCGGCCGCACGCGCGCGAGACGCTTCCGCCTGCCTCGCCTGGCCTCCCCAGTGCGCGCCGCTCTTTCCAAATCCTCTTGATCCTGGCCGTGCCAATTCTCTCCGCCTGCGCGGACAGTGCGACAGAACCTTTGCGCGCGCCATCCTCCGTAAGCGCCGATCGTTCCTTCCCCACCGAGCTGGCGACCGTCGGCTGGCAGGCGCAAGGACGCTCGCTCGTTGCAGGCCACGTCGCTGTAGCGCCAATCGTCGCAACGCGAATCTACGCTCTGCTCGGCGTCGCCCAATACGGCGCTGTCGTAGATGCCGACAACCACGTTGACGCCGACGGAATCCTCGGCGGCGATGGCTTCGGAGACGGCGGTAGACGGAGATTCGAAGCCGAGCGCGGTGCAGTCGCGGCCGCGTCGACTCAGATCCTGTCGTACCTCTTCCCCGATGCGGCCGCCTCCCTGGAGCAGCGCCTCACCAACGAGGGAAAGGCTGGTCCGGGCGGAGTGCATCCGTTCTTTACGCGAGGTGTTGCCATCGGGCGCGCGTTTGGAGACGTGATGATCTATTGGGCAAACCATGACGGTTTCTCGGCACCGGAATGCACGACCGCAGCGCAATCGGCTACCTGTTGGCCCGGTACATATCCTTCTGGTCCAGGGTTCTGGACCCGAAACCCCGGCACTCCGCTGCCGCCGGTCGCGGGCCCAATGTTCGGCCGAATGAAACCGTATTTCCTGACGAGTCCCGGTCAATTCCATCCGGCGCCACCGCCGGCGTTCGGCTCAGCGGCCTTTTATACCGACCTCGCCGAAGTGAGCTCCATCTCGGCCGCCCGCACCCAGGCGCAGCTGGATAGCGCGATCTTCTGGAATCTTCCTCCGGGGACGATTTCCGCGCTCGGGTACTGGGATGCGCTCGCCAGCCAATACATCACTGACCATGGCTATGACGAGCGCGCCGCGGCGCACGTATTCGCGCTGACAAATGCAGCGGGTATGGACGCGATCATCGGGTGCTGGGAGGCAAAGTTCAGTTACTGGTACGTCCGCCCCTACCAGGTGGACCAGACCGCCTATCCGATCACGACCCCGATCGGCCGGCCGAACCACCCCTCCTATCCGTCGGGGCACTCGTGTGTGTCGGCGGCGGCTGCTGCAGTGATCGCAGCGTTTTTCCCTGAGCACACGGCCACATTGAACACTCAGGTCGGCCAGGCCGGGCGCTCGCGCGTCCTTGGTGGGATTCACTACCAGTTCGACATTACGGCGGGTCAGTCACTCGGCCGCTCCGTTGCTGAAGTAGCGAAGGCGTACGACCGAGATCACGGCTTGCTCGCGGCAGTGAGATAAACGTAGGGAGCGAAAAAAAAAGCGGCGCGTCTGTTTCGACAGGCGCGCCGCTCTTGCATCGGGTTCTAGAGCTAAACCGTCTCGAGTATCGGCAGTCCACTTTTCTCCGGCCTGCTCTGCTCGACGCTGGGCAGTCCGACCCGCTCGCGCACAGTCGGTTCGTCGTGCAGCAAATCAGCGAGGCTGACGCCCTGAAGAACGTCGTCGATTCGCTGCTGCAGCATCACCCACACGGGCCGGATGCTGCAGTTGTGCGACGCGGAACAGCGCTCTTCTTCGACCGGGTGACTGACACAGTGCAGGTCGAACGTCTCGAGCTCCGAGGCGTGGATCACGTCGCGGATCGATATCTCCGCCGGCGGCTTCGCCAGCACGTATCCACCTCTCGCGCCGCGAGTGCTTGCGATCACACCAGCGCGCCTTAGCCGCAGCAGTATCTGCTCGACGTAGTCGGCCGGAAGCCGCTCCTGCCTGGCAATCTCGCGGCCATTGACCGGACCGAGATCGCTGCGCTTGGCCAGGTTGAGCGCGCAAATCACGCCGTACTCCGCCCAGGTTGTTATCCGCATGTATTCAGGATAGGGTTTGAGGGTGGTTGATACAAGGGGCTCAAGCTTATCCCGCCGACACACCGCCGTGCTTGCCGCCCGGGACTCCGATCTCCGTCATTTTCCTGAGGTCGAGCACTTCGTCGATCTCTTTCGCCGGCAACACCTTTTCCCGCTTGACGAGATCGCGGATGAGCACGTTCTCCTTGACCGACTGCTTGCTCAGCTCCGCCGCACGGGCGTAGCCGATCTGGGGCGCCAGGGCGGTAGCGAGTGCGGCGGAACGCTCGAGCCAGTACTGGCATTGCTCTTCGTTTGCCTCGATCCCCTTTACGGTCTTGTCGGCGAAGACCTGCGCGGAATTCCGCAGAATCATCATCGATAACAGAACATTCTGCGCGATCACCGGCATCATCACGTTCAGCTCCAGCTGCCCATGTTCTGCCGCCACACTGACGCAGGCATCGTTACCGAACACCTGGTAGCAAACCTGATTCACCATCTCCGGAATCGATGGATTGACCTTGCCCGGCATGATCGACGACCCCGGTTGAACCGCGGGTAGGCGAATTTCGTCGAATCCAGTGCGCGGGCCGCTCGCGAGCAGGCGCAGGTCACTCGCGATCTTGCTCAGGTCGATTGCCAGAACCTTCAATTGAGCGCTGAAGCCGGCCACATCTCCCATGCTTTGCATCAGCTGAATCCGGTCCTTCCCCTCGCGCAGCTCGACCTTGGCTGATTCACGGAGGTGTTTGACCATCAGCTTCGGATACTCGCGCTCGACATTCACTCCGGTGCCGACGGCGCTGCCGCCGATCCCGAGGTCTCGCAGGTAATCCGCCGCCTCGAGGACGCGCTTGAGGCCCCTCCGCAGCGAGCCGCCGTAAGCTTCGAGCTCCTGCCCAAGCCTGATCGGCATCGCGTCCTGCAAATGAGTGCGGCCAGATTTGAGAACGCGGTCGAACTCCTTTGCCTTCTTCTCGAACGCCTTCGCGAGGGCCTCGAACGCTTTCTCGAAGCCGACCAATTCCGTCAGACAGGCAAGTCGAATCGCGGTCGGAATCACGTCGTTGGTGGACTGCGCCATGTTGACGTGATCGTTCGGATGAACGGGCGTGTAGGTGCCACGTTTTCCACCGAGGATTTCGTTGGCGCGGTTGGCGAGGACCTCGTTGCAGTTCATGTTGTGCGATGTTCCGGCGCCCGCCTGATACACATCCACCACGAACTGGTCGCGGTGCTTCCCGGCCAAGACTTCGTCAGCCGCCTTCACGATCGCGTCGGCGATCTTCTTGTCGAGTCGTCCCGTTTCCTTGTGCGTCAATGCCGCGGCGCGCTTGATCCTCACCGTCGCATCGACGAACGCCGGAAGCGGTCGCAGACCGCTGATCGGAAAGTTCTGCACAGCGCGCAGCGTCTGCACGCCGTAAAGAGCGTCAGCCGGAACTTCGAGAGCTCCGAGCGGATCTTTCTCAGTGCGAGTCTTATCGCTCATCGTAGTTGCGTATGAGTAACAGCATCAGCGGCCGACAATCCGGGCGCTGCCGTTGAGGAAGGGATTCGACACCCGCTCTTCAGCGATCGTCGTGTCCATGCTGTGCGCCGCAGATACCACCGTCTCGGGTGGGAGGGCAGATATCTTCTCGAGTGACGCCGCGAGCTGCGGCGGATTCGAGAACGGCAGGTCGGTTCTGCCGATCGAGCCCGCGAAGAGGCAGTCGCCGACCAGCGCGATGCCGTCGCCGTGGATGACGACATGGCCCGGTGAATGCCCGGGAGCGTGCATCACGGCGAGCTTGACATCGCCGACGCTGAGCGATTGACCGTCGGCGAATTCGCGTTCGGGCGGCGGCGGTTCCTCGAACGGGATACCGTAAACCTCGGCCTGTCGTGAAGCTGCTTCGTAGAGGCGCCGGTCGAGCGGATGGAGATAGATCGGAACGTCCCACCGTCTCTTCACCGACGCGATCGCGCCGACGTGGTCCACGTGCGCGTGGGTGATCCAGATCGCTTCCAGCTTCGCCGTCGAATTGTCGATTGCTTCTACGAGGCGATCTCCCTCACCGCCAGGATCCACTATGACCGCGCGATTGGTGCGGTCATCCACCAACAGATAGCAGTTCTCCTGGAACGCGCCGACGGTGAAGGTCTGGACTACCACCGTTGAATCTTCCGCGCGGCGCGCACCCGACGCTGCATCAAGTGTAGCCTCCGGCACTTATGTGCGAGCTCTCCAACGCCCCGCGCGTCGCTTCCGACGATCCCTCGCTCTCCATTTCCTTGAACCGCGTGATGTACTTGTCCGCGGCGATCGCCGCCGTCGTCGCGTCGCCGGATGCCGTTGTAACCTGCCGCGTTAGCTGAGCACGTAGATCGCCGGCAACGAAGAGACCCGGGATCGAAGACATCATCGCGTTGTCGGTGAGCACGTAGCCCATGACATCGTGATCGAAATGTCCGGCGATGACTCCGGTATTGGGGCGGAATCCGATGAAGATGAAAAGCCCCGTCGCCTCCAGAGAGTTTCTCTTGCCAGTCACGAGATTGTGCAGGTGAAGCTCGGTCATTCCCGTTTCCGGATTGCCTTCGACTTTCTCCGCCACCGTGTCCCAGATCACTTCGATCTTCGGGTTGTCGAACACGTGCTTCTGCAGAATCTTCGAGGCGCGGAACTCGTTGCGACGGTGAATCAGGTAGACCTTGCTCGCGTAGCGCGTAAGGAAATCTGCCTCCTCGACAGCGGCGTCACCGCCTCCTACCACCACCACGATCTGCTGCTTGAAGAACGCGGCGTCGCAAATGGCGCAGTAGGAGACGCCCTTCCCCGCGTATTCAAGCTCGCCGGGAATTCCAAGCTTGATCGGCGTTCCGCCAGCGGTGACGATGACCGCCGGCGAGCGGAACAAGTCGCCGTTCTCAGCCTCGGTCCGGAAATACCCGTCGGGCATCTTCGTCACCGATATCACGCTGGTGGTCTCGAAAAACTCGGCGCCGAATTGCTTGGCGTGGGCCGCGAACTTTTCCGCCAGCTCGTAACCGAGGATCTTCGGGAACCCGATCACGTCGTCGAGATACTCGGTGTTGAGCAGCTCACCGCCCGGAAATCCGCGCTCCAGCACGGCGGTGCGGAGCATTGCGCGGCCGGTATAAAGCGCGGCGGTCATTCCAGCCGGGCCCGCACCAACGATGACAACATCGTAGTCGCGTACTTTCACCATCAATGAAATATAACCCGTGCTACCCGAGCCTTGGTTCGCAGGCGCGGCGTTCAGTAGCGAACGTGCCGCCCGCCATCGACGACGATGGTCTCGCCAGTGACATAATCCGCGCTGAGCAGGTACAGCACGGCCTGCGCGACGTCTTCGGGGCTGCCAATCCGACCGAGTGGTGTTGTGGCAACAAGCTTGTCAGCCTGTTCCTGCGTCCAACCTTCGGGTAGCAGTACTGAGCCCGGCGCGATGGCGTTCACTCGAATCTTCGGCGCCAAAGCGTGCGCCAGCCCTCGCGTCATCTGAACGATTCCCGCCTTTGTAATCGAGTGCGGGATGTACCCGCGCCACGCCTCGAATGCGGCGAGGTCGGCGATGTTGATGATCACGCCCCCGCGGTCGCGCATCACTCGCGCCGCTGCCTGCGCCAGAAAAAAAGGCGCGCGCAGATTGAGCGCGAACATCGCGTCCCAGTCTTCGACGAGCACCTCGCCCACCGGCGTCCGGAGCATTACGGCTGCCGAATTCACGAGAACGTCGAGCGATCCGAAAACCTTTGCGGTATGCTCGACAAGTCTCGGCCCGGTCGCCGAATCAGTAAGATCGCCAGGAAGCGTGCGGGCGTCGCTTCCCATCGCGATGATCTCGTCGGCGGCCTCGCGCGCTCCCTTCTCCGAACCCGCGTAGTGAACGCCGACGCGCATCCCAGCCTTGCCGAGGGCGAGAGCGATCGCGCGGCCGACACGAGTGCCGGCTCCGGTGACGAGGGCTACACGGCCATCCAAATCCATTCGACGCGACCCCTACGTGCTTGTTGAAGAAGCGAGCGACGCGACTCTTTCGTCCTGCCGCTCCAACCATTCGGAAGGGACGTTCATGATCCCCAATCGGCGCGGCCCCTCCGCTGCGCCGTGCCAATCCGATCCGCCGCTCGGAACCAGTCCGAAGAAATCCGTCAGTGCCTGAAGTCGCTTCATGTCTTCGCCGGAGTGGCTCGGATGTTTGATTTCGACGCCATCGAGTCCCGCTGCGACCAATGGCTCGAGGTGCTCCCGCCGTCCTCCGTCTCCGGGATGCGCCCAGATCGCAAGAGCGCCCGCATCGTGCGCGATCGCGATCGCATCCTCGATCGAAAGCTTGTCCTTCGGAACGAACGCGCTCCCATTGTTGCCAAGGTATGTCATGAATGCATCGCGGAAATCATGCACCACCCCGCGAGCGATCAGGGCGCGCGCGACGTGAGGCCTTCCCACGGCTCCTCCGTTCGACTGCTTGAGAACTTCGTCGAGAGTGATCGGAATTCCCAGCGTGTTGAGCTTGTCTACGATCTTCTCGGCACGAGTGAAGCGCGATGCGCGCAGATCTTCCAGACGTTTGCCGAGGGCATCAAGGTGTGAAAGATGGAGCGCCAGCACGTGAACTTCGTGATCATCCTGGAACGCGCTGAGCTCGACCCCGGTGATTACGCGGATCCCGAGGCGCTCCCCCGCCTCACGCGCCGCTGGAACTCCTCCGATAGTGTCGTGGTCAGTGAGTGCGAGTGCCTTCAGGCCGCAGCGTGCGGCAGCTTCGATTACTGCCGCTGGCGCGAGAGTCCCGTCTGAGGCGGTCGAGTGTGTGTGGAGGTCGACGAACGCCGGCCCACCCGCCTCTGCGCTCACTTCGCGTAACCGGCCTCAGGCGAAGTAAAGCTTGGCTGGGATTGTTCGAAGAGCTCCTTCAGCTGCACCCCGGAAAGCTCCGCGAACGCCTGCTCGCGAGAGCGGCTCCCCTGAGGTGAGTAGCGGCTAACGCGAACCTCGCGATCCTTTCCGGATCCCCGCGAAAAGATCAACGCGTACTCGTCCTGTGTGTACTGAGTGATGTACCCCGATGGATAAACTTCCCACTTCTGGCCGTCGACCTCGATCGTCCGCGCCGGCATTCTAAAGCTCGACCTCCTGATAGACCCGCGACGGATCCAGCGTCTTGTGCGGCGCGTTCGTGTGCGCGACGATGAGCGTCTGTTCGTCGTCGGCCTCGGTGAACTCGATGAACGCCCCCGGAAGCGACGTCTCCTCGAACACCCAGAACCGGCAATTCGCCGCCGCGTAGTGCGAGCGAAGCTCCTTGAGACGCTTCGTATAGTTCTTTCGCTCGGCGGTAGGTACGGTTGAACGCTGTATCGTAAGAGCCTTTGGCATCTTAGAGTCCGGTCTCCGGAAATGATTCGATGGTCTTCTTGACGAACGCCAGGAACTGGTCAGCAATGGCGCCGTCGATAACGCGATGATCGAATGAGATGGAAAAATACGCACAGGTACGGATCGCGATCGTATCCTCGCCATCCGCTCCCGGCAGAACTTTCGGACGCTTCTCTATCGCGCCGACGCCGAGGATGGCAACCTGTGGTTGATTGATGATCGGCGTCCCCATTAGCGAGCCGAACACGCCTGGGTTCGTAATGGTGAACGTCCCCTCCTGAACTTCCTCGGGAGACAGTTTTTTGGCCCGAGCGCGGGCGGCGAGGTCGTTGAGCACGCGCGTGATTCCCGAGAGCGACAAGTCGTCAGCGTGCTTGATGACGGGAACGATCAACCCCCACTCGAGAGCGACCGCTATGCCGATGTTGATCTGCTTGCGGTAGATGATGTTCGTCCCCGCAACGCTCGAGTTCATGATCGGAAAGGCCTGGATCCCCTGCGTCACCGCTTTGATGATGAACGGCATGTAGGTGAGCTTCTGGCCAGTCGCCGCCTCGAACTCAGCCCGCTTCTTGGCTCGGATTCGCGCGACTCGGGTGAAGTCGATCTCGATGAAGGAGGTGACGTGTGCCGATGTGTGGCGCGACGCCACCATGTGGTCGCTGATGAGCGCGCGCATTTTCGACATCGGCTCGACGACATCTCCGGCCCAAGGTTCTGGGATCGGGAGGGCGTGTCCACTGGGAAGCGGGAAGCGGGAAGCGGGAAGCGGACTTGCCGGCGCGCCGGAGTCGATGAAGCCGATTATGTCGCGCTTGGTTACACGGCCGGCGATACCCGTGCCCTGGAGCGAGGCGATGTTGACTCCATGCTCAGCGGCGATCTTTCGCACGAGCGGAGAGGACTTTGTGCGTACTCGATCTTCGAACGAATTGCCGTTACCGGTGTGTGATGCGGCGATTGCGGGCGCGGGAGTTGGCTGACGCGGTTGAGCCGGCGCCGGCGTTCCTTCCCGTTGGGGGGCCGGTGGTGCCGGCTTCGGCTCTGAGCTGGCAACTACGCCACTGGTCGCGGGCGGGGCGCTCTTCCCACTGGGCTCACCCTTTCCAATCGCCGCACCCTTCTCCGTCTCGAGTCGGGCAACTACGGTCTGAACCGCGACCGTTTCCCCTTCCTTGACGAGAATCTCGGCAAGCACGCCCGCGACCGGCGCCGGAATCTCAGCGTCGACCTTGTCAGTCGAGATCTCAAAGATCGGCTCGTCGCGCTTCACCTCGTCGCCCACTTTCTTCAACCACTTCGAAAGTGTGCCCTCGGCGATCGACTCGCCCATCTGCGGCATGATGATGTCTACTCGTGCCACCGTTTCTCCTTCATTCGCCTATTCCCTCGGCCGCGGCCGGCTCAGACGTGTCAGCGCGATCACGGGCAGCGTTAACGCTCCAACCACGACTCCGATACCAGCATACACCCACCAGTTGCACGCCGGAAGCCCTTCGGGCGGCCTGCAGCCCTGCATGCTCCCGACAAACTTCGCAACCAGTACAGCAATCATTCCGCCACTGAAAAAACCAGCGACCGCAGTAACGCAGCCGACCCCAATATTCCGCCCTACGACTGTCTCGCGATCAGACTCCGGCGAGGCCATCAATAGGCGGCAAGCTTCCGCAGCGCTACGACGATGTCCGAGGTCTGCGGAAGCACGAAATCTTCGAGCGGTGGAGAATACGGCAGAGGCACATCAGCGGCGGTGACGCGCGCCATACTAGTACGCCGCTTCGATGCGGTGTCGGGGATCGCCCGCCTTGTGCAGCGCCAGGAAGAACTTCTTGGCGTTGCGATCGAGTCGGCTCTCGCCCATCTGGTCGGTCGAGATCTCGACGAACGTGTAATGTCCGCCTTCCTTGCGCACGCTCAGCTGAAGCTTGCCGAGATCGCCGGCGAATGCGCGTGAGCGCGCGGTGTGTCCGCTACGCTCCATTCCGATCTCGGGAAAAAACTCGTCCGCGATTCTCAGGACTTCGGTTGGGATCAGCTGCGTTCTGAAGAAATGCTGCATCTCTCGCGTCAGGTTCCGGGTTCGCTTGCTGGGCGCACTCCCTGAATCCAGTCAACGCGCTCGAGTGGGAGGCGCGGATTCTTCTCGCGGCGAAACTGGATCGCGGCGGCCCAGTCGCCTGTCGTCGCAAAAAAGAGCCGCCCGGAGTAGGTCCCAAGCTCCTTCTCCTTCTTCAAGCCGTCGCTCGTGTTGGCTCTGTCGGCGCTCGTAGCGAAGATTCGTCCCTCGCCGGTCTCGATCGGCTGTCCTGTCTTCTTGTCCTGGACAACGATCCGGTACACGATGGGCTCCAGCGCGCGCGGTGGCATCGAATCCATCGTCACACGAAAGGCATAGCTGTCCGACCAGAGCCTGAGATCGGTCGCCTTGGGATTTGGCCCGCACGCCCCGAGGAGAACGGCAAGCGCCGGCATGAACGCCAGGCGTCGAAGCATCACGCGTAGTACTCCAGTCCCAGGTGGGTAATCTGATCTTCGCCCATCAGGTGGCGAAGCGTGTTCTTGAGCTTCGTCTGCTGGATGAAGAGATCGTGCTCCGGCTGCAGGCCAGGCGCCGTCATCGGACTCTTATAGTAGAACGACAACCACTCCTGGATACCCTTCATTCCGGCTCGCTGCGCGAAGTCAGAGAACAACGCCAGATCGAGCACGATCGGGGCCGCGAGGATCGAATCCCGGCAGAGGAAGTTGATCTTGATCTGCATCGGGTAGCCCATCCACCCGACGATGTCGATGTTGTCCCAGCCTTCCTTGTTGTCACCGCGCGGCGGGTAGTAATTGATCCGCACCACGTGCGTGAAATCCTTGTACAGCTCGGGATAGAGCTCTGGCTGCAGAATCGTGTGCAGCACGCTGAGCTTGGATTCTTCCTTCGTCTTGAACGACTGTGGATCGTCCAGCACTTCTCCATCGCGGTTGCCCAGGATGTTCGTGGAGTACCATCCCGCGAGGCCGAGCATGCGCGCCTTGAGCCCCGGTGCAACGATGGTCTTCATCCACGTCTGACCGGTCTTGAAATCCTTTCCGGAAATGGGGACGCCGCGATCCTGCGCCAGCTTAAGCAGAGCCGGAGTATCGACGCAGAGGTTGGGGGCGCCATTGCAGAACGGCACACCCTCCATGATCGCGGCGTAAGCGTAGAGCATGGATGGTGCGATGGCGTCGTCGTTCTTGTCCATTGCCTTCTCGAACTGCTCGATCGTAGCGTGCTGCGGGCCGGGCCTGATGAAGATCTCGGTCGACGCGCACCACACGATGACGATGCGGTCGCACTTGTTCTTCGATTTGAAATCTCTGATGTCCTGCCTCAGTTGCTCGGCAAGATCACGCTTGGTCTTTCCCTTCTTCACGTTCGTTCCGTGAATGCGGGTGACGTACTTGTTGTCGAACACGGCGGGCATCGGCTTGATCTTCTTCAGGAAATCGGCGATCGGCTCGATGTCCCGCTCCTCGAGCACGCCTGCCTTCTTGGCGGCCGTCAGCGCGTCATCAGGAATCGGATCCCACGCGCCGAAGACGATGTCGTCGAGGTTGGCCAGCGGGACGAAATCCTTGATCAGAGGCGCGCGCTTCTCGGTTCGTTTTCCGAGCCTGATCGTCGCCATCTGCGTCAGCGATCCGATCGGCTTGGAGTGTCCGCGCCGAATGCTCTCCACTCCCGCCATGAATGTGGTAGCGACTGCACCGAGTCCCGGTGTCAGTATGCCGAGTCGGCCGGTGGCCGGGGCTATTGATTTAGGGGCGTCACCAGAGGACGATCTGCCCAATTTATTCTCCGTATGTAATTAATTAGGATTGCGCGCGGCGCGTCGCCGAAATTCCCGTGTTTTTCGGGGGCGAGGCGGGATCGTTGATGATTCGGATCGGTTTTGCGTCGGGGTGCTGCGTAAAGCGGTGCACAAATGCAATCCGTTGCACGGCTGTGATCCACGCCGTGACGCTGAGAAGGATGACGATCCCCATGAGGACCCATCCATTCCAGAAAAGGCCGAACAGGGCCTGTGGTGCCGACAGCAGCACTATTCGCTCTGGCCGCTGCATTACGCCGACCTTCGCATCGATTCCCAGGGATTCCGCGCGCGCCCGGGTGTACGACACGAGGAAGGTGCCGATGATGCCAATGAGGCATGTCACCATCATGTAGATGTTGTGGTGGATCGGATTGGTAGCGTAGAACACGGTCAGACCCGCCATCAGCGCACCATCGGCAACACGATCGAGGGTCGAATCGTAGAAGGCGCCGAAAACCGTCGACCGCCCCGTTCTACGCGCCACCTCTCCATCGACCACGTCGAAGAACGCCGTGACCGCCATGATCCATCCGGCCGTCATGATGTGGCCGGTTCCGTAAACCACGCCCGCTGCAACCGTTAGGAGAGTTCCGACGGTGGTAATCGCGTTCGGGCTGACGTTGTGGCGTGCGAGAAAGCTGATGGCCGGCTCTATCGTGCGGAGTGCTCCTTTTTTCAGATAGTCCGTCGGAGTTGGCATTCAGCTGGTGCGGGCGGTGAGCCGGCGTGCCGGCTACCCGGCTGACGGCGCAGAAAAAAGGGCCGGCGTGAAACACACGCCGGCCCGTAAAATTAAGCCCTTCAACGCTCTATTGCCACCAGTGCCCTACTCCTTCAAACGGTTGTTCGTCAGGGCAGGCGCCAATCGTACATGCTCGAAAGCGTGACGCTGTTTTTCGTGTAGGTGCGGGTTCCATCCACCGTTACGGCGCGGAGATTGACGGTCGCGCCGGCAGGAACACCAGCGACAGGGATGTGCTCGACGCTGTTCGCGGCCACTTGCTTCACGAAAATGTCGTTGCCACCGCTCACGACGTAGACGTTGACTGCCTGACTGAGATTGTTGGTCAGGTGAATCGCTACATCAGCCGCTGGCTCCGGACCGGTGCGCACTTCGACCTGCCGTCCCCCACCGCACGCGGCGAGCGCGAACATTGACAGCGAGACCATGAGAACACGCATGCTGTGCCTCCAGTAATTGTTTTGTTTTCTCGGCGAGTGCTTTTGTTAGAGACCGTTGCAAGACATGTGCTTGCCAGTAGCAGTTACCGGTAAATCAAGTACTGCCGCGTAGCCTCTCGAAAAGCATACGCCGACTTGTACTCGCGATCTATCAGAACGTCGGGATCATCTCCCCTAAGGAGCGCTTCGCGAACCGACGGAGACCCGAATCTCAGGTCGAAGTCGCGGTTTCGAATCGTCAGCTTGCTCCCTGCCGTCTTATTGATCGCCCACAACAAAGCAGCTCCAACACGCGCTGCCTGCAGATTGCTGCGATTGTAGACGGTAATCCTGATGCCAGGAATCGTCTGACCTCCGTATTTCTGGTCGGTCGGATTCACCGGAGTGAAGCTCTCCACGTAGAAACGAGCGCCGGGGATTTCCCGATCCCTCAGAATCGCGACTGTGGCAGCAGCGTTGAGCCACGGCGCACCGACCCTCTGGAACGCTTCCGGCGTCCCGCGACCCACGGAAAGATTGGTCGCTTCGAACGCGACGAGTCCCGGGTAGAGCATCTCGCTCTGCAGCGACGGCAAGTTGGGTGAAGGCCTTACCCATGGAAGCCCCGTCAAATCAAACCACACGTCGCGCCGCCATCCTTGCACCGGGATGACGTGCAGATTGGCGTGAATCTTCAACACGTCGTTGTAGTAGAGTGCAAGCTCGCCGATCGTCATGCCGTGCCTAAGCGGCATCGGCCACAGCGCGAACGCCTGACCCGGGCGTCCCGGCGCCGGATCTTCGGGATTCGCGAGCGAGCTGTCGAGAACGGGACCCTCGATGATGTAGCCGGTAATCGGATTCGGCCGGTCAAGAACGATGATCGGCCTGCCCACTCGCGCCGAGGCGCGCATCGAGTAGACCATCGCGCCGACGTACGTCCACGTGCGCGTGCCTACGTCCTGGAGATCGAAGACCAGCGCGTCGAGGTTGCGAAGCATGCTGTCGGGTGGCGCTACCGTCTGTTGCCCGTACAGCGAATAGACGGGCAATCCGCTCTGCGCATCGATTCCGCTGGCGATGTTCTGCGTGTCTTCAGTCCCACGCAGCCCGTGCTCCGGAGAGAAAAGTTGGACCAGTTTCACTCCCTCGGCGCGCGCACTGGCATCTCTGAGCCGGTCGATATCGGATGCCCCTCTCTCATCGATGCCAGACTGGTTCGTGAGGAGACCGATGCGCTTTCCGCGAATCAGTTGTATGCTATCGCGCATTAGAACCGATATGCCTGGTCTTACTTTGGCCTCCGCGAGCTCGGAGGTCGGGTCCATCTGCTTGCTGGTAACGACACAGCCGCCGCAGAGGGGAAGGAGAAGTGCGAGCAGCCGACGGTATCGCATCATCGATAGTTGTCCGGTAGTTTTTGGTGTGTCGTAGTACAGTATGATACTCTGTAGCGTTCCGGTACGTTGACCGGCAGTCGCGATTGAAGCAAACGTCTTGCCGGGCCACCTCAATCCCGCACCTATGGCGCTAACTGCGATCGACTGGGCGATTGTCGCCGCCTACTTCATCCTCTCGGTAGGCATTGGGCTCTACTTCACGAAGCGCGGAGGAGAGAGCCTAAACGAATATTTCCTTTCCGGCCGGCAGGTGACGTGGTGGCTCGCCGGGGCATCGATGGTCGCGACGACTTTTGCGGCGGATACGCCGCTCGTCGTGACCGGCCTCGTCTCCGCGCACGGTGTTGCCGGAAACTGGCTGTGGTGGAACATGCTGATGAGCGGAATGCTCACGGTGTTCTTCTTCGCGCGTCTGTGGCGGCGGGCGCACGTCATGACAGACGTTGAGTTTGCCGAGATCCGCTACAGCGGGCGGCCAGCCGCCGTATTGCGCGGTTTCCGCGCTCTGTATCTCGCCATTCCGATCAACCTCATAATCCTTGGCTGGGTGACCAAGGCGATGATCAAGATTCTCACGATCTCGCTCGGTCTCCGCGACGTGAACCTGCTGGGATTCAATGTTCCGGGAGAGGTCGTCGCCGTCGGGATTTGCTTCATCATCACCGTCGCGTACTCGGCCGGCGCTGGAATGTGGGCTGTGCTCTGGACCGATCTCGTTCAGTTCGTAATCAAGATGAGCGCGGTAATCGTCCTCGCGGTGTACTCGGTGCGCGCCGTCGGCGGAATGACCAACCTCAAGGCCGGCCTTACAACGCATTTTGGAAGCGCCGACGCCGCGTTGTCGGTACTGCCGGTGAAAATCACCCCGACCGGCATCGAGGCATACGCATGGATGCCGCTGCTCGCACTGGCTGTATTCCTGTCGGTGCAATGGTGGGCTGCGTGGTACCCCGGCGCCGAGCCCGGCGGTGGCGGCTACGTGGCACAACGAATCTTCTCCGCCAAAACGGAGCGTGACGGCGTTCTCGCTACGCTCTTCTTCAATGTCGCCCACTACGCGATCAGACCGTGGCCGTGGATCATCACGGGACTCTGCACCATACTGCTTTACCCAGCGGGCATTGGACCAACCCACGACCATGAGGCAGCGTACGTGCAGGCGTTCGTCGACCTGTTACCGACACCGTGGCGCGGATTCATGATGGCCGGTTTCGCGGCCGCTTACATGTCCACCGTCGGGACCCAGCTCAATTGGGGCGCATCATACCTCGTCAACGATTTCTACAAACGGTTCCTGAACCGCACCGCGAGCGAGAAGCATTACGTGTCGATCTCGCGCTGGGCGACCGTTTTTCTGTTCCTCGCATCCGCGGTCGTCACCCATTACCTCGGTACGATCGAGGGCGCCTGGAAATTCCTCCTCGCGCTCGGCTCAGGAACGGGATTGGTCCTGATTCTTCGCTGGTACTGGTGGCGGATCAACGCCTGGAGCGAGATCAGCGCGATGATCGCCTCGTTCATCGTCTCAATCTCCGCGATCAACATCATCAAGCCCCGCTTCCCCGCTGGGGACCTTCGCGCCGATGCCTGGGTCATGCTCGTTACCGTAGCGGTGAGTACGATCGTCTGGTTAGGGGTGACCTTTGCGACCAAACCCGAGCCCGATCGAGTGCTGGAAGCGTTCTATCGGCGGGTCAGGCCGGGAGGCCCCGGTTGGGCCGTCGTGTCCGAGCGAATTGGCTTCGGGCGAGAGAGCATCCCTGGTGGTGCACTCGCCTGGACAAACTGGATCGCCGGCATCGTGGCAGTGTATTCATCGTTGTTCGGGATCGGTAAGCTGGTGTTGGGGAACTACGTTCCAGGCCTGGTGATGCTGGCCATTGCCGTGGCGGCGTTCAGTTGGATAGCGCGGTCGTTCCGGGAGGAGCCCGCAACACTACCCGGAATGGGCGTTCCCGTCTAAATTTCAATGCAGTACTGGAGGATAAATGTCAGTTTCGTCACAGCCTGAAATCGATCTCGCCGTCACGCCCAATGCTGGCGTAGAGGTCAAGAAGTTTATGGATGCCGAAGGCGTCACTGCTGAGCAGGGTGGGCTGCGCGTGAGCGTTCAGCCTGGCGGCTGCAGCGGGTTCAAATACAGCCTGGTCATCGAAGACCGCGCCGCGGAAGACGATCTCGTCATCCCGCGCGAGGGCTTCAACGTCTTCGTGGATCCGTTCTCAGCGCAATACTTGAACGGTGTCACGATCGACTACGTGACGTCGATGCAGGGCTCTGGATTCACCTTCAAGAATCCGAATTCGACCGGCGGGTGCGGCTGCGGAAGCTCATTCTCCGCGTAAAGTTGCTGCTGATCAGCAGTCCAAATCGAGGGCGGTGAAATGAAGACCAATTTCACCGCCCTCGATTTTGTTGTACTGGTAACCTACCTCGTTGGCACCACCCTGCTCGGCGTCTGGCTCGGCCGCAACCAGAAAGACGCGAAGGACTACTTCGTAGCGGGCCACACGATTCCGTGGTGGGCGGTCCTTTTTTCAGTTGTCGCGACCGAAACCAGCGCGCTGACCTTCATCAGCATACCCGGTCTCGCGTACACCACGAATCTCGGGTTCCTGCAGATCGCGGCGGGATACCTGCTCGGACGAATCGTCGTCGCCTACACGCTGTTGCCACGGTACTACCAGGGCGATCTGGTCACCGCTTATGCACTGCTCGAGAAGCGGTTCGGCATCGGAACCCGCCGCTTTGCCTCGATTGTCTTCATGACCACCCGCGCGCTCGCCGATTCGGTGCGCGTATTCGCGACCGCGATCCCGATCGCGCTGATCATCGGTCCCGCGCTTCCACAACGCTTCGTCATGCCGGCGTCGATTCTCGTCCTTGGCGCACTGACTTTGATTTACACTTACCACGGTGGAATGCGTGCCGTGGTTTGGACTGACGTGCTTCAGACAAGCGTCTACTTGCTGGGCGGATTTACCGCGGTCTACCTGATCGGCAAGGGCGTAGACGGCGGATGGGGGGCGATTCTTTCCCAGGCGAGCAGCGCGGGGAAGCTCCGCGTGATCGAAGTCTATACGGGATTCGACAAGCCACAGACGCTCTTTGCTGGTCTGATCGGCGGGGCGTTTCTCTCGATGGCGTCCCACGGCGCCGACCAGCTGATCGTTCAACGGTTAATGGCTGCGTCGAGCCTCAAGGAATCGCGTAAAGCTCTGATTGGCAGTGGTATCGCCGTGTTCTTTCAGTTCACGCTGTTCCTGATGATCGGGATCGGCTTGTTCGCTTACTACAACGGGCGCCATTTCGATGTGCCCGACTCGATTTTCCCCACGTTCGTCGTCGATAGCATGCCCGCTGGTCTCCGAGGCCTCATCGTCGCCGCCGTGCTCGCCGCCACGATGAGCGCCCACTCCGGTGCGCTCAATTCGCTCGCCGCGTCAACGACTCACGACATCTACCTTCCGCTATCTGGCCGTACGGCAGACGATCCGCGCACACTTCGGACCGGCAAGCTCTTCACAATGTTCTGGGGAGTGATCCTGCTGGTGATGGCGCTGCTCTACCGTCAGCAAGGGACTCCGGTTGTGGTCGTGGCGCTTTCGATTGCTTCGTTCACGTACGGAGCACTGCTCGGCGGATTCTTTCTCGGAATGCTGTGGCGGCGAGCGAATCAGCGAGATGCAATAACAGGAATGGCGGTCGGCATTGTCGCGATGAGCTTCGTCGTCTTCGCGAAGCAGATGATGCCACTATTCCCTTCGGCTACCGAAACTCTGACTTCGCTCTCTCACATCGCGTGGCCGTGGTACGTGCTCATCGGCACAACATTCACGGTGGGAGTCGGAATCCTGTCTTCATTTACGCATGTGGCTCCGACGGGTGAGGATCGCTGGAAGTGAATGACATCGTCATTGGCGTAGACGGCGGCGGGTCCAAAACGCGCGTCATGGTCGGAACCGCCGACGGCGAAGTTCTAACGACTCTCGAGGGGCCCAAGTCGGCAGTCGTACCGGGTCAAGCGTCTCGCTCCGCGGACGTCATCGCCGACATCGTGACGCGCGCGCTCGCCGAAGTTGCGCAGCCGGGAGCTGTGCTTCCGCGAGTTCTCTACTGCGGCGTCGCCGGCGCGGGCAGAGACGAAGAGCGCAGGGCGCTTCACGCGGCGCTGGATGCGAAGGAGCTCGCCGAGGACGTCGTGATAGACTCGGATGGCTTGATCGCGATGTACGATGCGTTCGAGGAGCGCTCCGGAATCCTTCTCGTCGTGGGCACGGGCTCGATCGCCTACGGCCGCAGTCCGGCCGGAGAGATCGTGCGCTGCGGAGGTTGGGGGCCGACATTCGGCGACGAAGGCAGCGGTGGCTGGATTGGACGTCGCGCACTCGGTATCGTCGCCGCGTCGAGCGACGGTCGTGAGCCGCCGACAGCGCTTCTCTTCCCCATCCTGGCCGCCACCGAGTGCGAGGATGTCCAGGATCTCATACCGTGGGCCGCCGCCGCCGATGCGCGGGCATTTGCATCCCTGGTCCCTGTCGTTTTCAGCACTGCGGCGGCTGGTGATGCCCGAGCCAGCGCGCTTTTGACTCTAGCGGCCGAGGAGCTGGTGCTCCACGTCCGTGCGCTTTCGCGTCAGCTATTCACGGATGAGCGCGCGGCGGTTGCGGTGGCGCTCAGCGGTGGACTGATGGAGCGCGGATCTCCGCTCAGGAAGCGTCTTGAGCAGCGATTGAAGTCGGCCGTGCCGGGGGCACAGGTTCGAGCGGAGGAAGTCCTGCCTGTGCGAGGAGCTCTGCGGGCGGCTGCTCGACGAATTCACCTTCCCACCTAGCCATCACGACTGTCGCAAGACAGTTCCCCACCAGGTTTACGCTCGTCCGCGCCATGTCCATCAGCTCATCGACTCCGAGGATGATGGCAACGCCTTCGAGGGGCAAACCGAAGGTATGAAGGGTTCCCGCCAGAATCACGAGCGAAGCGCGCGGCACTGCCGCCACTCCTTTGCTCGTGATCATGAGCGTGAACATCATCGCCAGCTGCTGCCCGAACGAGAGGTGCACACCCGCGGCCTGCGCGACGAACATCGATGCAACCGCGAGATAGAGCGTTGAACCGTCGAGATTGAACGAATACCCGGTTGGCATTACGAAAGCGACGATTCGCCTCGGAACGCCGAACGCTTCCATGATCTGCATTGCGCGCGGTAGCGCTGCCTCAGACGACGTAGTCGAGAACGCAATGAGCGCGGGCTCGCGTACGGCGAGGACGAAGCGCTTGAGCGGCACGCGAAATATCAGCGCGGTCGGGACGAAGACCACAAGCACCAGCACGACCAGCGAACCGTAGAGCGTCAGGATCAGCTTGCCGAGGTTGATCAGAACGCCGAGTCCGCTATGTCCGACAGTGACGGCGATCGCCGCGCCGATACCAATCGGGGCGTAGCGCATCACGATTGCCGTGAACTTGAACATCACTTCGGCGAGCCCCTCGCAACCGGCGAGGACGATCTCCTTCGGGCGTCCGCGAACCTGTGAGAGCGCCACGGCGAAGAGGATCGAGAAGAATACCACTTGCAGAACTTCGTTTTTGCTGGCGGCTTCGAAGAAACTTTGTGGAACGACGTGCTCGAGAAAGCCCATCCCCGTCGGCGCGGCCTGGGAGAGCTGCTGTCCCTGGTCTGCTGACGCATGGATTGTCACGCCGATGCCCGGCTTGACCAGGTTCGCCGCGCCGAGCCCGATGAACAGCGCGATCGTCGTGACGATCTCGAAATAGATGATGGACTTGAGCGCGAGCCGGCCGACGCGCTTCATGTCGTCGCCGTGTCCCGCAATGCCGACCACGAGCGTGCCGAATATGATTGGCACGATGATCGACTTGATCATCCTCAGAAAGATGGTCGATAGCGGCTTGAGGTTGACCGCGAACGTCGGGAAGGCCCAACCGACAACTACGCCAGCCACCATCGCGATCATTATCCACGAGGTGAGCGAGATGCGTCTGAGGTTTCGGAAGATCATGCCCATGTGATTGTGTAGACCGAGCTGCCGATCAGCGGACGATTGGGGGAGGAGGCTCGAGGGGCACGGGCGGCGTCCCGCGTCTGAGAGTCGAGTGCGCGTATCCGTACAGGATGTAAAGCGCCAGACCAATCAGCAGCCACCAACCGAAGCGCACCCAGGCGAGGTGCGGGAGACCTTTCATTACGAAGAGGCAGAGCGCCGCGCCCAACGGAGCTACGACCCACACGAATGGCACCCTGAACGGCCGACGACGCTCCGGTTCGGTATGCCGGAGGACCAGAACACCGATGCAGACGAGCGCAAACGCGAACAAAGTCCCGATGTTCGTGAGATCGTAAGTCTCTCCGGCGTCGCCGATCAGTGCCCAGACCGCTACGAATACACCGGTGAGGATCGTGGTGATGTAGGGAGTGCGATACCTGCCGTGGACCTTGCTCGCCCAAAGTGGGAGCAGCCCGTCGCGCGCCATCGCGAAGAATATTCGGGGCTGGCCGTACTGGAACACCAGCAGCACCGCCGCCATCGAGAACACCGCACCCAGCGCCACGATCTTGGCAATGCTCGTCATTCCGGTCGCGTTGAGCGCGTAAGCCAGCGGATCCGCTGCCGAGCCGAGCTGCTGGTACGGAACCATTCCCGTCAGTACGAACCCGATGACAATGTAGATCACGGTGCAGATGGCGAGTCCGCCCAAAATTCCTATCGGCAGATTCCGCTGAGGGTTCTTCGTCTCTTCGGCGGCGGTCGAGATCGCATCGAATCCGATGTAGGCGAAGAAGACGATCGCCGCACCCTGGTGAATTCCCGTGAAGCCGTTCGGCGCGAATGGGTGGTAGTTCGCGGTGTTTATGTGTTGCGACCCCATCACGATGAAGAGCGCGAGCACTATGAGCTTGACGGCAACCATGATGTTGTTCGCCCGGGCGCTCTCGCGCACCCCCCGCAGCAGAAGCCAGGTAATGAGCGCGACGATCGCGAACGCCGGGACGTTGATGAGGATCGGAATCCCGGCAATGCGAGGCGCTGTCTCCAGGAGTCCGTGCACGCTCGGATTCGAGCTCAGTAGCGCGGTGCGATACCCCGTCGTGAGCCACGACGGGATCGATATCCAGTCACCAACCAGCGACTTGAAGTAATCGCCCCACGAGATCGCAACGGCGACGTTGCCGACCGCGTATTCGAGAATCAGGTCCCAGCCGATTATCCACGCCACCAGCTCACCCAGCGTCGCGTAGGAGTACGCGTAAGCGCTCCCAGCCTGCGGAATCATCGACGCCAGCTCGGCGTAGCACAGTCCGGCAAGGGCGCAGCACGCCCCGAGCAGGATGAACGAGATCACCAGCGCGGGACCGGCGCCGACGCGGATTACGTTGCCCGCCGCATCCACCTGTCCCGCCGCAGCGGAGCCGATCGAGCCGAAGATTCCGGCGCCGATCACCGCTCCGATCGCGAGCATGATCAGGTCGCCGGAGCCGAGCACTCTCCTGAGCCCGTTCGGATTCTCACCTTCTGCCAGAAGCGCTTCGATCGGCTTCCGCGCGAACAGCGATCGGATCATCTCAGGTAGGACAAAGTTTTACCCTGGCTGACCGAACGGCCAGCAAGGGTAGATTGTCACTAGGAAACGTC
>Ga0193723_1000192_pt1 | contig 22496 bp, 24 predicted proteins | sample H2m2metaG_FD_143042 | JGI IMG/M metagenome (GOLD analysis project Ga0193723, IMG submission 143042) | Soil microbial communities from a riparian zone of the East river system, Colorado, United States - H2m2 | ecosystem: Environmental > Terrestrial > Soil > Riparian zone | place: USA: East River...
GAAAAAAAGTTTCAGTAGTCGCCCAGTAATTCGAAATGCGTAACTCTGGCCATGACACCTGTCAAAAACCTGGATTTCCGAAAATTTTTTTTCGTACTTAGAAAGATTTTCAAAAAAAAAATTTTTTTTCAAAGGAAATTTTTAGGAATGATAGTATCTCTTTTTACAATGAAAAACATTTATTTTAATACATTATATCTATATCTTCATATATATTACGAAGGTTTATAGCTCACAGTAATTCATGGCTCCAAATCCAGCATTACATAAAATTTTTGCGATTTGTCTTCGACTTGAATAAGAATCTTGGCCCTCTATTAATGGATCATAATCACATTGAGACTCATCTAGTGCATCTCTAATATGTCCTAATCTTCCTTGGCATGAAGCAGAAATACCAACACAAGGACAAACATGGTTAATGTATTTCCAATATTGTCCTTTATCATCATCGTATTTGATATCAGAACAAAATCCAATAAAACATTTTCCATTGTCATGTCTAAAAAAAATTTTTCGGCTTTCACAATATGTAAAGATGGAGAGAATACTGTGTTTCCTTTCTTTGGAGAGTATAATTTGTTTATCATTTTCCTTTCTAGCTCTTTTGTATTCACGAAATTCTGATTCTAATTCTATAGGATTAGTTTTAGGGTTTTAATATAATAAAATACCTTCATATTTTCTTTTTAGATTCACAATCTCTTTATCCTTTTCATCAATTAATTTTCTATGTGTTGTTTCTTGGTCAATAATAGTAATCAATACCATTTATTGTTCGATTTTTTCGATTGCTTAATATTCATAAATAGCATTAAATTATGATAATAGTAAATATTCCAATATATAAAACGGATTTATCTACATATATGATATAAAATATTTTTATATACCTAATTAAATATAAATGAGATGACTAAATTAGTGGTGGTTACTATTTATATATAACTTAAATAGATATATATAGTAAAAAAACCATTTACATTTCATTGTATACATGGAGGAACAGGAACCAGAAGTAACATTTACAGGACGTATAATCCTTATTATGGGATGTATGTTTAGTGGAAAATCAACAGAACTAACTAGAATTATGAGTAGTTATAAGAATATAGGTTGGAATTCTATAATGTTTTCATATATCCTAGATAACATACGAAATGGAGAAGGAATAACAACACATAATAATCATAAATATGGTGCAATACAAGGGGATAGCCTGGAAACATTATGGAATCAAACTAGTGATCAAGGATCAATACAAGTTGTAGGTATTGATGAAGGACAATTTTTCGATGATATTTCAACATTTAGTGAAAGAATGGCAAATCAAGGAAAAATTGTGATAATATCAGCACTAGATAGCACATGGGAAAGAGAATTATTTCCTAATATCGCAAAATTAATTCCAAAATGTGATCAAATTATAAAATTATATGCTTTGTGTCATTGTGGTAAAGAAGCTGCGTTCAGTAAAAGAATAAAAAAAGGTGAAGGTCTGGTAATGATTGGTGGAAATGAGACTTACAGAGCTAGTTGTAGATTATGCTTTAATAGGGTCCTAACCCTAACCCTAACCCATAGGGTTAGCAAAGAAAGAAAGCGTAAAGTTCAAGAAGAAACCAATAGCGTATCCAAAAAAAGAAGACTGAATCAAACTTAATTTTGTTGTGTAATTTAAATAAATTTTTATTGTATTTTTTCCTATGTACAAATTATACCTCATGACCCTGTCCCATGTCACGTTTTTCGGTAAATCGGTAACCTGAAAAATTTTTCCGAAATCCCGAAAATTTAACGGTTTTTCAGTAGTTGACTTTTAAGAAAAAAAGTTTCAGTAGTTGACTTTTAAGAAACTCCATTCAAAATGATTGTGAAAAAAGGGTAATTCGAAATGCGTAACTTTTTCTTGACACCTGTCAAAAACCTGGATTTTCGAAAAAATTTTTTCGTACTTAGAAAGATTTTCAAAAAAAAAATTTTTTTTTCAATGGATTTTTCTCTATAATTTATCAACATATTTATGATATATTATTTCCTTTTTAGTATATTTTGGCATAGTTTGTGGAATATTAGGAAATAGTATTTGTTTGTATTGAAATGAAAAGGAAGCGCTCCAGTTCCATTACCGACAATACAAATACATCTACCAAAAGAATTAAAGAATGTAAAACTAAAACAAGGAATACATTGGAAAAAGAATTAAAGAATGTAAAAATAAATCAAGGAATACCTTGGAATATTGATATTAATGGAAAATCATTAATAAAAATCTTCAATGAAGGGGAAAGAATCACAAACTTTACATGTTTACCAGAAGAAGGTAAAGTATGGATTGATGGATGTGAATTTAATATTATTTTAACGAGATATAAAAAAATAGTAATATGTTTACATAAAAAATCAGGTACTAAATTATGGGATCAGAACCTTAAATTCACAGATTCCCCATGGTGTTATGACTATTCTATATGTGTCATCAAAGACGATATCGATATACCCATATCTCCAACATCAAAATATTATGATATTAGAAATATAAGAAACAATCCTTATAATTTGGGTAGAATAGATCAAACGAAATATAGCAATTTTTATCGTTATATCAATAGAAATACGGTATTCACGCCTAAAATTATTATAGAACACCCTTCCTCTTTGATCAAAAGACCAATAGAGATCAAATGTACGATGGATTTTAGTATAAAAAGAAAAGATTACGAATCTTATATTAAATCAAATTCATCGAAATTATTTTTATTAAAATATATTTGTTATGAACACCATCTTAATAACGATATATATTTTATATTGAGTTCTTTAAGGGTATTTAGCACAATACCTGAATATATAGAAAAAATATATGTACCTAAGAGGAATAAAATAAATGATCTGTATTATTTTTATTCGGTAGTATATGAAGATGGTTAACAGAATAAATTGCCTTATACGATATTATTTTAATTTATATTCTCTTACTTAATAAGAGTTATTGCAAATAATACTTCTATTTTGAGTAATTAAGTACTAATCAGCCTCATTCATTTACAATGATTTTTTTACAGGACTCAATGAAAGCCATTCAAAATGATAAGGGTTAGGGTTACCGTGTCGGCGTAGGGGGTTCAATCACAAAAACACAAATTTTAAATATTTTATTTTTTACATTAAATGTACATCAACAACAACAATCACAAAAAGTCATATAGCTTTTTACATTTTTCATTTTTCTTAGGTCACTAAAACTGATCTCTACCAGCTTTCCAAAAGAAATATAAGGGAGATTATCTTCTTCTTCTTCATTTTCTGACTCTGGAAGTAAATCGAATATTTTATCTAGATCCAATCCTGTTTCTGATAAAACCAATCTTTTTTCTTCATCAGTTAAATTATTGACATCACCTCGATTTAAAATTGCATATAAAGCATGTGTAAATTGATGTAAGTCATCGTCTCTATTTTCCTCTTCCATTAAATATTCATACGCTTTTAATAATAAACGTGTATAAATATCATCATCTGACATTTCTAATATATATACATATGAATCATCATCACCACACTCTTTTGGACCACAAGGTATGAAAGCTACCTTTGGTTCTTCATTTTTTATTGATTGATTATTTGATTGTTGCAATTTCCTCCTCTTTTCTTTTCTTAATTCATCTTCAATATCGTTATTAAATTGAGATATTCTTCTTTTATTGGATGCCTTCGTCAGCACAGGTGTATAGTAGTTATGACTTGCCAACCTATCAATAGCCTTTAAAACTTCTTCAAATAGATTGTGACCTGAATATATAAATCTACCAGGATGAGCAAAATCAACATATGTCAATTGTAACCATTTGCTTTTTTGACATAGTTGAATGGTTTTATTAATGGTATTATATACCATTAAAATCATAAAATCAGTGATAGGAGTATCAGCTACTTTCACAAATTCTTCAATATAAACGTCACCATTCCATGTTGATTCTTGAGAGAAGCCATGACCCTTACCAAGCATTCTAAAGTACGTTTTATCTAGTTTTAAATCCATTCCAGGAGTAATATAGTTGTTTCTTATTAACTTTGATGTAAGAACAGTTTTATTATCTGAAGTGTATTGAGAGCAATCAACGGACATTTCGTGGTTGTTAATGTAACAATATGTGTGTATATATATGATCATAAGGAAATTATCACTATATAAAACGGATTTAACTCATCTTAACATATAAAATGGTTTTATTTCACTTACTTTTACGATAGTAAAATGGATCCATGAGAGGTGCCTATTTCACACACATAAATATGAACCTTGTTTTGGTAGCATTTGTAGTATTTTGTTGCATTAGTTGCAGTTGCTATTCAATTCCTCGTTGGCTATAAATAGAACCAGTTAAGTGAATTCTAATTTTTTTCCAACTAATTTCCGGTAACTTATATAATGTGTTCACACTCTTCAAAGACATATTGTCTTGAAAAGGTTGTAAGATTTCCTTCATAAGGCATAAAAAGTATTTGATATCTTGCAACGTTCGTTCTTCTGATGAAACAACAACAGATGGCACACCAAGCATGTCTCTCCATCCAACTAATTTCAGTTTCTCAGTTTCAAAACTAATCTAAAAATTAAAATATATATTTGATTTAATTAATTCAGTGTATGATTTTTGATATTTTCGGTTGAACATACGAGTATATCCCTTAAGTGAATAGAACCATGAAAAATATTGTCATTGTTCGCTATTTCCAAACTCTTTGCTATATGGAAAAGAAATTTTAATATTTTAAAGAGGCTAAAAGATTCGATTTTAACTTCAATAAGAGGTTCGTAAACGAAAAATATAGTATTTTTGATTAAAAGATAACCAATCACATGAGGAAGAAATTCCTTTTGGTGAGACAGGAACAAATCGAATTTCTTGTATGGCTCATCACCGATAGATGGTATCCAATGTTCAGCGGAAGCTAATTTGTGATTTATTGTTATGTAAGAAAATGGTGATGGAGATATGTAGTCATCTATAAAAACAATCTTGTTGGTTTTTTCACAAATCTGAATTGCGTTTGTTGTAGCGCTCGAATATTGTGAATCGGCCATTTTCCGTACCAATTGGATTTGGACACAACACGTGGAGCAATTCACACAAATTATTAAATAAGGTAATATATATATTTTAACATATATTAATCATTTACTACATGAAATAGAATACATGTTTAATGATTATGGTTTAATTATTGTTACATTAGCCTTACTCGCATCTGGTTGCGGTTCAGGATGGGTTTTAAATGAAGTCTATAATACGGTTAGTAAAAAGGATGATATACAACGTGAGTCTAAATCACATCACATATTCTACCTATGTATGGCATTACATATTGCATTGTTTATACTTTTGACACATGAATCTTTCAGGGCTTTAGAAAGAGGGATGGATATAATACATTTGATTGTCGTTATGTTCATCATTGTAGTATGTTTCGCATGGACACTTAATAAATACCGTGAATTTTATATTTCAATGTTGTTGAACATTAAACCAATAACAACAACAACGAATGAAGAAGGCGAATTATGAAATATATTACATAAGGGAAAAAATGATAGACAAATTTACAATGTATGAATACATGTTGCATTAAGTATTTAAATAAATTTATTGTGTGTTTCCTTTTTCTTGATCATCATCATCATCATCACAGCTTCTAATTTCCATCCAATTTATGAAGAAGTTATTAAAGTCTAATTCTGTATAAAATGGATCGATAGCCCTACCAAACAAAAACTCAATAGCTATCTTTGGATCCGTGTCTGTCGTTCCCTTGCTCCACTCCATTATGCATAAATATTACTATTAAAATTGAAACCGAATTTATGTTACTACTGATTTAGTAGAACAAATTAGTAATAAAGAAAATTTTCATTATACAAATTATACCTCATTACCTCGTCCCATGTCACGTTTTTCGGTAAATCGGTTACCCGAAAAATTTTTCCGAATTTCCGAAAATTTAACGGTTTTTCAGTAGTTGACTTTTAAGAAAAAAAGTTTCAGTAGTTGACTTTTAAGAAATTCCATTCAAAATGACTGTGAAAAAAGGGTATTTTTTTTTCAGTAGTTGACTTTTAAGAAAAAAAGTTTCAGTAGTCGTCCAGTAATTCGAAATGCGTAACTCTGGCCATGACACCTGTCAAAAACCTGGATTTCCGAAAAATTTTTTTCGTACTTAGAAAGATTTTCAAAATTTTTTACTATCATTTTTGAATGAAAAATATTTATGACCATAAATTTCAATCATTAATGTATAATATATACATAAAAGGAAATATATATATAATACGTCCATATTTACATGGCAGAAGAAATTAATCAAGTTAAATTGGCTATTGTCGGTGGAAGGGACTATACAAATTATAAAGAATTTAAGGACATTCTTCGTCTTTATATTAAAGAGAAATTAATGGATAAAAACCCCGATGTCATTATTAGTGGTGGAGCAAAAGGGGTTGATACAATGGCAAGAAATTATGCCAATGAAAATAATATTAAACTCAATGAGTTTATTCCGGAATGGAATACAAAAGGAAGGAATGCTGGTTTAGATCGTAATACTGATATTATAAATGAATCAACCCATGTTTTAGCTTTACCTACACCATCGAGTATAGGGACTTATGATAGTATCAATAAAGCGACGAAATGCAAAAAAATATTAACAGTAATTAAAGTAAAGTAATTGTAATTGTACAAATATTATTAAAAATAACCTAACCCTAACCCCGGAAATTTGGCGTGCAACAACAACAACAACAACAACAACAACAACAACAACAACAACAACAACAACAACAACAACAACAACAACAACATAAAGACTTTACAATAAACATTTATTTAAAAAATAAATATATTCAATATAATTTGATAGGATATTAATCCATCTTGTTTTTCCCCAATCAGGATCATTATATACACTCCATATAACTCTTTTGAAAAATACGTACTTTGATTTCCAAGTATTAAAAGGTTCTTCTTTTTCTGATGAACAGGTTTTTTCAATACAATTATAAATCATACCTAATGCTCTTGTAACATCACAAAAATATTCTCTATTTATTTTCCTTTCTTTTTCATAATTATCAATCTCTGTTTTTGGAGAGATAAAATCCAATTTTTCAATCACTGATTCAATTAAACGGTTAAATGCGATAGAGATATTGGTGTAATTGTTATCAACAGTACCATCACTTAAATAGGATTCGAATTCATCTTCTACTTCGACTAGTTTTTTTTGAAGTAATTCACCCAAATCATTACTAATCTCACTACTATCATTGTATTGTTTAATTTCCATTGTCTTTTTTGATTTTTCCAATGTTCTTTTATACACAGAAAGAAGAGAATCAGTAATCGGTTTTTGTTGTTGTTTTACAGGTGCGGCATTTTTTCTGGGTTGTTTCTTCGTATTCTTCTTATTTAAGGTCAATCTTTGTCGAGTCATGTGTTATTAGTAAAAAAAAACAATGTAAAATTACATCTATTATATTCTTAATTATGATATCTGTCGTAAATGTACTATATAAAACGGTTTTAATGGCTATTATAATATAAAAAGGATTTATTTTTAATTCATAGTAGTAATGTATATCATATAAATATAATTAAAAAAATCTCTCATGGCGGAGTCGAACCACCGTACATAGGGTTATATCTGTTTCCTATCACCTTACCAACTAGGCTAATGAGAGATATAGGTATAAGTAGGGGGTCACATTATTTTTTTTATTAATGTAAAAATTATTAATACAAAATATTTATATTAATAACAATTAACGAAATTCTAGATACAAGTAAAAATGATTATACAATCAAAATCATCTTATATATATTAATGATGACGATGGTGATGCCTATAACGACACATAATCATAACATGAAAGTAAAATATGATATCAGCAAGTTTCCTCATTTTGAAATGATGAGGGATTCTATATATCTTCATATATATAAAATAACGACATGTTTTAAAACATGTAGAGAAAACTTGTTACAAATTAGTGAACAAAAATTTATATGTTCAAATAGGTTTAATATTAATGAAGATGACTTAAACAACAACAACAATAATTGTATAACAAGAGTAATATTATATGATAGATCCAAGGGTAGACATCATATTGATTATATAGAAAAAGGAAAATCTATTGATAATATATCAAATGAACCTATTTTTTATGATATAGAATCTAAAGACAACATTTTAAATGTACATGGTAATATTTTAACTAAAGAATTGGTAATTACTGTAGAAACAGAAATGTTTATATATAAGAATAGACTAACTATTTATTTAGATTACGTTAAGGAATTAAATGAATATTTTATTGATATATCTACTTCTAGTGACAATGATAATGATACTATTAACGTTACTAATGTAAATAATAAAGACATTGAATATTTACATCATTTATTAGGCATAGATCCCGTAAATGATTTGGTTAAATCAAGTTATAGAGAATTATTAATACTCAAAAACAACAACAACAACAACAATTTATTGTAGTTAATAATTAACATGTAATTGTGTGTATACATTGTATTTCATCATATTTAAGTTTAATTTTTTCCACCATTTTATCTTCATTTCCAAAGGTATTCCAATCTACTTTTATAACTGGACTTATTCTTGATATATCTTTAATAAATTGTTGGTATTTATTATAGAGTTTTGTTAGATATTCTAATGTAATTTTTCCTTCCATTTCCCTATTCCTATTTAATATTCTTTCTAAACTTATATGTGGTAAAACATCAATAAAAATTATTATAGTTGGTCTTACCATATATTCTGTAAGTGTTGAGAACAGATCCTTATAAGCATTATAACTTTTATCATCAATATATCCTTCATCATGTAAAAGTGATACAAAAATAGTATCTTCATAAATGGTTCTATCCTGAATACATCCATTTTTTTCATTTCTAATTTTTTTAAGCTGTTCCATACGACTGTGTAATAATTGGATTTGTAATGAAAAAGCATTAGATTTCATATCCTTATAGAAATCTTCTAGATAATGATTATCTATTTCTATTACTTCTTCATAAAATACAGGTAGATTCATAATCTTACCTAATTTTGTTGCTAAACAACTTTTTCCTGCTCCTATCATACCACATACACTAATAAACATTTTATCAACTGTATTTATTACTGGCACCATCTCCGATGACGACATGTTGTTTGTGTTGAAGAGAAAACCGTAAGGTATTGTACCTTTTATAGGAGACAATGACGTATTTGGTAATTATTAATATTGGTAAAATATGATTATTAATTTCAAAAAGTAAATATTAACTAATTTCCATATATTTTACACTTCTTCTGCTTCTTTTTTATCGTTAATTTCAATTTCATTTAATCTTTTATTTTTTTCCATATAATATTTTTCTTGCTCTTTTAACATATCTTTACAATGAAAGGGTATAGATAAACAAGTACATATACTAAAAACTATAAACAATAAAGCCATTAGTTCTATTAATCCAAAACCTATAATCATAACAAATGCAAAAACCATATAAATTGCATGAGCAATCATATCTAAATAAGGCGTTAATGTTTCCATTTATATTATACGTTTTAGGATATTGTGAATGTAATAAATATAAATAATTTTCATATTTAAATTATTACAGATTCCGTTGGGGGGAGAGGTCACACATTTATTTCTTTAGTGTTAACAATAAATAATGAGGATTTTAAACAAAGTAAAAGAACTTTATCTTAATAAGAAAAAATTAAAAGATCTTCCTATCAAAAAAAGACGTGTCAATAAATCTTTAAACAATGTAAACCATAATATAGAAACTATATTAGTATCTAGAAATATTGTTGAATTTAAAAAAGATACTGAAGAGCCTGAATCAGAACTACCACCATCATCAACCCATATACAACAACAAGAAGAGTTAACATCAAATAAAGGACCATCGATGATGAAAATACAACAAAAAAAGAAAGAAATTTTATTCAAAAGATCTCTCTTTACAATGTACAAAGTTACGTCTAAGGGTAGTAATCCAGGAAAAAGAATATACCTTATTGATCATGGAATACATAACAATTACATTTATTGGATGGTAGAAAATATTAAAAATACTAAACAAATATGGTGGGAATATCAAAAAAATTTACGTTTATGTACAATGTAAATACAATAAAAAAAATTCAATATATTATGTGAATGATATTATGATGTAAATATATGCTAACATCTCTTTTTACAATGAAATTTAACATTTTTCATTGTAAAAAGAGATGTTAGCATCTTGGTCAAAATTTCCTTTGAAAAAAAATTTTTTTTTTGAAAATCTTTCTAAGTACGAAAAAATTTTTTCGGAAATCCAGGTTTTTGACAGGTGTCATGACCAGAGTTACGCATTTCGAATTACTGGACGACTACTGAAACTTTTTTTCTTAAAAGTCAACTACTGAAAAAAAAATACCCTTTTTTCACAATCATTTTGAATGGAATTTCTTAAAAGTCAACTACTGAAACTTTTTTTCTTAAAAGTCAACTACTGAAAAACCGTTAAATTTTCGGAATTTCGGAAAAATTTTTCGGGTAACCGCTTACCGGAAAAACGTGACATGGGACAGGGTCATGAGGTATGATTTGTACATAGGAAAAAAATCAAATACAACAAAAATTTATTTAAATACAATAATCATTGAATTATGGTCGTATTTCCAGATAAACAGGCCAATCCTTTATCTGTGATCAATTCGCATCCTCTAATATTGATCTTATTGACATTTGAATGAATATTTTTCAATCCTTCATCAGTAATACATTCACAATAACTTATATTGAGAGTTTCAACACTAAGAGGTATATTTTTCAATGCTTCATCTGAAATGTTTCTTCTATATTTTGTGATATTGAGAGTTTTAACACCAAGAGGTATATTTTTCAATGCTTCATCTGTGATTTTATCACATCTACTGATATCCAGGTATGTAATATTGGAATGAATATTTTTAAGTCCTTCATTAGTAATTTTCCAACAATTCGTTAAATCGAGTTTTCTAATTGTATGAGTAAGATTTTCCAGTCCTTTATCTGTAATGAAAATTGTATCTTGTAATCCAAGTTCTATTAAATTTTCAGGAAGGTATTTTAAACCTTTATCTGAAATCAAATAACAGCCATTAAGTATGAGGGTTTTCATATTCCTATTACGACGGTATAGATATTTTAAACCTTTATTCGTAATCTTTACACATCTGCTTATATCAAGTGATTGTACACTCATAGGTATATTATATAAACCTTCATCAGTTATTGATTGTGATGAACTTATATTAAGAATTTCAATATTTTTTTGTGAAAGATGACATAGTGATTCATTTAAAATAAATGAATACGGCAATTCCAATGTTCGAATATTCATAGAAAGATGTTTTAATCCTTCTCCATTTATAGATCTACTATTAATAATATATAGTGATGTTGTATTTACTGTAATATATTTAAACATTGTATCAGAAAGCGGAGCATCGGCACCGATTGTTTTAACGTTTATTGCCTTTTTTAAAATTGAACAATAAGCATCTTTACGTCCTTTTGTCCATAAAAATCCTCTTTTAAGCTCCATCTCTTTTACGAACGACCAGAACTGTTGAAATCTTCTACATACAGAGTATAATAATATTTTGTTATCTGATTTAATAAAAAGGAAGATATTTTCCCATATCTCGTTAGGAAGACATAATATGCTAATATCAATATCATTGATATCATGTAAAGTGTCATGAGTTCTTTTCATTTTGAAGTGGCAACAGGTTTCGGTTCGTTATACATTACATTTATAGTAAGTACATTAATGTTTTAATCACTCACTATATAAAACGGTTTTAACTAATGATATCATATAAAAAGTATATATATTTTTAATAATAGAATATGTTATAATAGGAGTTACTTGTCATGAATCCATCATCATCATCATCATCATCATCATCATAAAATGTAAAATTACAATGTAAACGATATTATTATATATAATTAGTATTTTCATTGTGGAATAGATACGGCATCTCTTTTTACAATGAAAAATGTCAAATTTCATTGTAAAAAGAGATACTAGCATCTCGGTCAAATTTTCCATTGAAAAAAATTTTTTTTTTTTGAAAATCTTTCTAAGTACGAAAAAAAATTTTCGGAAATCCAGGTTTTTGACAGGTGTCATGGCCAGAGTTACGCATTTCGAATTACTGGACGACTACTGAAACTTTTTTTCTTAAAAGTCAAATACTGAAAAACCGTTAAATTTTCGGAAATTCGGAAAATTTTTTCGGGTAACCGATTTACCGAAAAACGTGACATGGGAAGGGGTCATGAGGTATAATTTGTACAATGAAAATTTTTATTGAAAAAAATGATCCAATTTAATAAATATTTTTGTTCTTTGTCTTTTGGATCCAGGCTCTTCTCCTACGCTTCCCCTTTCTCTTTTAATGGCCTTTTTCTTCTGAAATCTATGTTCACAATTTAATAACTGCTTCTCAATTACAGTCATACCATCTCGGAAACCAGGGTCAATAACATTAATTACTGTATCAATATTATCACCACTGTCTTTGAGACCAGTCATAACTCTAAGTAATTTAATCTCATTGCTATTTTCATTATAATTAATATTTGCACCAAATTTCTCACTAATACCTTTTGATATAGGGTTTACAGAATGAGATAAAATATGAGTAATATCAGCCATTTTTCTCGTTACTTCAATCATCTTGAATAAGAAAAATTTTAACATAACACCAGCATAATTACCTCTTTTGCTAGGTGAAACTGTTGTGAGATGAACATAAACACAATTTGATAATAATGGTGATTTATTTTTTAAGTTGACTTCATTAGGATCCAATAAATCTCTTATCATCCATGCACATTTATTTACAGCATCTTCTTGATATTTATCATATTGATTAATTGTGCGATAACTCATTTTTATTGATCCTATAACCTCATCTTCTTTTGAAACTGCTATTAATGTAAACATATCCTTATCATCACGCATTTTTTTTATATACCATTCAGACACTAATTTGGGGCCAGTGTCATTTAATACTTCTTCATAATGACTGTAATATTTATCTTTATAATGTTCATAATTATCTACATTGTCACGGGTAAATGGTATAATAATATATTCGGATTCACATCCGTCTAGTGTTGTATGGAAAGAATAAGCGTCAGGTATATGAGCAATCATTTTTCTATACATTGCATCGAAATAAACGTTATAAGCAAGTATTATATCAAAATAAATAAAACCTTTTGTTAAGAATAATGGATTTAATGTTTTATCATTTTTTTTTAATGTTTCAATCTCTTTTTCAACACTAAAATTTTTTAAGTCATCTGGAAAATTTGATTCTGTTATTTGTTCTTCCTCCTTTTCTCTTTGATATACAAGAGGAGATAGTTCTTTATAAAGTCTTTCATAATTCTCTAACTCTTTTCCAGGAAGTATATTACCAAGATGATAAGACTTTATAATTTGTTCATGGTATTTGGTATGTTCCATTATCTTTGTAAATTTCTTTGTAAGTCCTTTTAAGTTCATATAATTAATGTCAATAATAACATCTTTTATTGAATAATAGTGATATTGTTCCACTGTATTTATAAAATCCCATGTTACGACTTTTATGGATTCATAATCATCATCAACTATTTTATTATCTATAAATAAATCATCAACTTCTCTTTTATTAAAACCATGATATGCTTTGAAAAAAAGTTCAATATATTTTTTAAGATCGTATGTATTGATCATTATTTCTTTTTCATTTCTGTCATAATTATAAAAATGTTCTGCACCGTATTCTGAACTGAATGGTGACCAAAATAAACCATCTACTTCATAATATTTAGGTGTTCCTATGGAACATTTAAATACAAGTTTAGGATGATCATTTTTTATATATCTGATAGATCCTTCATCATATATTTCAGGTTCGGGTTCGGGTTCAGATAAATATGGATTGGGCATAATACCACTTATTGTCTTGAAAGAAATAGTATTATTTTTATCTCTTATTGAAGTTGTAACAATAGCCCCTGTTTTGGATGTGCTTGTTTTAATATTATTATTTAATGTTAAATGATTTTCACATCTATATTCATATATGTTGTTGTTGTTTACACATTTCAACATATAAACCCCTTCTGACGAGCATATAGAGCAATTTAACATTGTTTTATCCATTTAAAAGGCTTATTTATATCATACCAATCCGTCAATCCATTAATCCAACCATTTATACAAATAATAATTACAATATAAAACAAAAATACTTTATGTAAATATTATACATATAATATTATTACACTAAGAACGAAAGAAACCATAATCAATAAATTAAATTTGACATTTCCCATTGATATTATATGCTAGTATCTCTTTTTACAATAAAATTTGACACATTTTATTGTAAAAAGAGATACTAGCATCTTGGTCAAATTTTCCTTTGAAAAAAAAATTTTTTTTTTTGAAAATCTTTCTAAGTACGAAAAAAAATTTTCGAAAATCCAGGTTTTTGACAGGTGTCATGGCCAGAGTTACGCATTTCGAATTACTGGGCGACTACTGAAACTTTTTTTCTTAAAAGTCAACTACTGAAAAAAAAATACCCTTTTTTCACAGTCATTTTGAATGGAGTTTCTTAAAAGTCAACTACTGAAACTTTTTTTCTTAAAAGTCAACTACTGAAAAACCGTTAAATTTTCGGAACACCGGAAAAATTTTTCGGGTTACCGATTTACCGAAAAACGTGACATGGGAAGGGGTCATGAGGTATAATTTGTACAATGAAAAAAATTTATTTAAATGAAATGATTTTTCAATATTTTTTTAATATTATCTAGTTCTAATCCTGTTAATTCGACTGTAACCTTTATTATATGTTTTGGAACTACAAGTCCTTCTACAGGACATTGTTTTATTTTAAATGTTCGAAGCATTGTTCCATGATAAGATATAGAAAAATCGTAATGTTCGAATTTTTGTTGTGGAGATGGTGGTGAAGATTTTGACATTTCAAATGTCTCTTTCGTATGAATATCGATAGTTGTATAATAATCATATTCGTTAAATATGGTGATATCGCATGTAGGGACTATTTTATCTTCGTCTTTTTCGTATTCGTGTTTATCATACATTGATATATGAGATAATAAAATATTTATTTCATATGTTGTTAATCTGAATTTATAAGTTTTATCTTTTTTAATAATACATAAAAAATAATATTGGGTTTTAGGAGTTTTTTCATTTTGTATCAATGATATATTGATACTGTCATCATATTCATTTTTGAAGTCTAAACTAGATAATACCATCAAATTATTGTTATGGTCTCTTTTATTACTACTACCACAAGCTTTTGTATAAGTATTTCCCATTGAATATCGGTCGGTATGTGAAGTCAACAATAATGTATTTAATTAACTAAATAATCAATATATGATTAATTTAACAATATAAATAGTTAAATTATATGAATTACTTCAAAAGGGTTATGGTTATATATAATTATTTACTAATATAGAAAAGAATTTATATATAAGTATTTTATTTTTGATAATACGTCAAATACGGCTACACGCACATTAAAGGGATTAGTAACAGATGTCAAAATCTAATAGTGAACATTTGTCAATTCAGATCTTAGTACCTGTTACATCATATAGAAAAAATCGTGAAATTAAGGACAAATTATTGAAAGATATCAAGACAAACAAAAGGAAGAAAAATAAAGAAAAAAGAGAAAAGCCTATTGATGATAAAATAGTAGATACTAAAGCCATGGGATTCGCATCAGAAAAAGCATATAGATTCATCAGTAATAGTGAAAATGCTGAAGACGAACTAAAAACTATATGTACCAGAAAAATTTATGAAAATGTGGAACTTCATTTAAATCATTTTTCTATTGCTTTAAGTAAAGAAAAAGCATTTGATTCAGAAAAAGCAGATATAGGAATAGGAAATTGCAGTAATAGAGTATTGAATACAGGAAGTTTGGTCAGTGCAGAGTTTTTGATGTTGACATTAAAACCTATTGTTTCTCTACCTCATTCAGGAGAACCTACTTCTAATATAGTTGGATTTGATTCAATTGAACTTGAAAGAATTATTACAGATGCTACAGGAAGTAAAAAATATTTCATTATTAGTGGTATAATGAAAAAATTTTGTGAATTTTACTCTGTAAATATTAATGACATATTTCCTCTTATACCTAGAAGACCAAAAGAACATAATCAAGTATTAAATACCACATCAACAGCAACAGCAACAACAACAGCTTCTTTAGATAAGAAGAAAAAGAAGATTAGCAAGGATAGTGATTTAAGTAGTGAATCCGATGTTTCTGAAGAAACATTAGGTGATGAAGATACTCCTTCAGAGGAAGCAGAAGAAAGGAGAAATAAAAGGCATAGAAGATCTAGATGTTTACCTATTACTGTATTACCATTATTAATGATGCGGTTTCCGTTAAAATTTCTAATGTCAAACAGTATAACATTATTATCACAATATTTAATACAAAGCATAAATCTTTTATATTCGAACCAATCTCTTATATGGAAACATTTTCAATTTATTCAAGCACACATATTAAGACATAACTTGTTTGTGTATCTGAATTTAATAGAGGTAAACAACTGGAAATTTGATAAAAGAACTTGTTCTTTATATACCTTAGGTCATGAAGGAATTAGTAATAGTAACACCGATTCATATGATACCAATAGTGATGATATTAGATGTAGAGAAATTATCAGAAGAAAGGATAATAAGATCATAGAAAAGAAAAGAATAAAGGAAGTTACTAACTCAAAATTCTATTGTAAGGAATGTAAAATACAATATGATAGCTTAAAGACATTCAAAATACATTACATAAAATATCATCAACCTCCTACGTTGTCTAAACACCAAAGAAAGCCAGTACACGTAAAAAAGAAACACATTGCAATAAAATATTCAGATGAAAGTGATCCAGTTAAAATTAGAAGTATCAGTAGTAGCAGTAGTAGTTCTGATAGCTTTAGTAGTGATGATGAATCAGATGAAGGAAAATCTTATCATAACAGTAGTGAAGAATACGAATACGATGATGATGATGGTTATGATGAAGAAAGTGGTGTTGATTCAACTCGCCATAAACATAAAAGAGGTACAAAAAGAAAATATGAATCTTCTTCAGATGATGTTAACAGTAGTGATGGTGATAATGGATATTATGAAAATAGATCAAAAAATAAAAGATCATCAAAGAAACATAAGAAAGTAAAAAACCATCATTAAAAATGGTGATGGTACTTATTTAATGATGGAAATAATACCTAAAATCATGTATTTGTTGTTTAAATTAATAAAATTATTTTGTTGTTTTGATTGATTGTATATAAAACAGGAGAATCCGTAAGGTTTATTAAATACTTTTTTTTTAATAAATTCTTCTATAATACGTGTTATCTAATCACATTTACATTACCCATAACCAAACAGGCGGGCATAAAATAAATGTCGAATACTCCCATTCCTTCATTGGATTTGAGTTTAATCTCAAACATGACTGAACAACATAAAAAATCTTATGAAAATCGTAAAACTACTCAATATATGAAAAATGAGGAAACTTTCAATCAATTGTTAAATATGGCCAATGCTATATTACCTCGCGGATCACAACAAATATCATCATTTGAAAATATTCCAGTTAATGATAATTATGATATTAGTACTACTGATACTACTAATGATATGGCGTCTTTATTGTCGACTAAAATAGAAGAACCTGTTATTAATGCGGATTTATCGTGTCATAAACACCACCATCATCATCATCATCATCATCATAAAGAAGAAAATATAGATAAAATCTATAATTCCAATACAATACCTGCATCATTATCATTACCATTTATATTTACTATTGGTAATAACAACAATACCATTGAAAATAAAAATGTAAATTGTCATACATGTGATGAGAATGAGAATAAAAAAGAAGATGAACAAGAGGAGGAGGAAGAGGAAGAGGAAGAAGAGGAAATTAAAGGTCTACATTGTGAATTTCCGTTAATGATAACTGATAAAATGACAGTAGAAAATATACACGAATATTTAGGGGAAGGATCAGTAATGTTAGGTGAATCTTTATTATTTCAAGGAATATTTTCTAAAGGAAAAAGTGGTCAAAAAAAGTTTACTTTTCTCTATCCAAAAGATAAAAATGAAAGTGTTTTAATGAAATATAAGACTGGTTTTTCAAGTGATTTGAGTAGTAATGGAAAATTTATGAGTATAAATGATTCTAAAATAGTATCAAAAGATATGACAAAAGTAGATATTTATATGGGTAATATTAGAGGAAGTTTTGCAGCAAGAAAATTTAAAAAATTTAAACAAAAAATTCAAAAGATTAAAAGTGAATTAAGTCTTGGATCTGCACCTAGAGTATCTATGGTTGTACATAGATATAAGAATTTTAATACAACCGAATTCGATTTACAAGGAACAAATCTCAATAAATTAACATTGGAAAAAATGAAAAATCAAACAATTTTTTTACATTATGGTGGTGATAAAAATAAGAAAATTGCTTTTGAATTTAAAGGAGATGCCATTACAAATGAAGATGTTAGTATTTTCGAATCTCTACCATCAGGTGATAAAAGTTACGTGTTTGTCTTTTATAAAAATAGATTATCTCAAATTTTTATCGTAAAAGGAAAATTTTATAAATCTAATATTAATATTAGTACTACCACAAGTACTATTATTAATAAGACCAATACTATTAACAATAACAACTTACCAACAACATCCAATGTTAAAAATAACAAAATATCTTCTCCGTGTGCTAATGGAAATATAATTTTTGTTAAAGAAGGAGAAATTGAATGTAATAATGCTGTTGATAGTAATAAATCAAAATCCTTTTCAACCAAAAAAAAGGAAGTTTCTGAAGACGAAAGTGAAGAAGAAGAATCATCTAGTGATGATGATGATGATGATGATGAAGGTAAAACAAAGAGTATACAAACATTTTCTAATGTTCATGTGGAGGGTACAAACTATAATGCAAAAAATGAAAAACATTCTGCTATGCTAATGTTATCTAATCATAAGGGTTGGAAAGATAATATAAGATCCATCTCATTAAGTTCTTTAAATAACAACATTATTAATGATAAATCCTCTTCTCAAATTGAAGCTTTTTCTATTAATAAAATGAAATTAGATAGTAAATCATTTTCTATTATAACATCAAAACAATTTGAGGGATTCCATGTTAACGATTTTAAGAATAATAAAAATGAAACTCTCTCTATATCTTTGATAGATAATGAACCACATGGATTATCTATGAAAACAGGTGCTTATGTATTTAAGAATAAGGAATTATACAACAACGTAACAGAATGTAACTGTCATAAAATACTACCCAATGGAGCATTAAAATACTCAAGTAAAAAAACTTATGTACTCAATGATAAAGGTAATTGTTCTAAAAGTTTACCTACATTAAATGATATTACAAAATTAGCGTCTAATGACGGCAAAGTAAACGAAATTTTGTTATTATCGATAAAAGATAATAGTATTAATGCTACTAATATCAGTGGAGGTGGTGCTATTACCAAACCTACTACTCTCTTATCATTTAAAATTTCATTTGACTTAAATGAAATTAAAAATAAAATGTCAACGGATAAAAATTTGATTTCTATTGGTGCAACTCCACTTCCAGTAGTATTATGCTATCAAAGTGATAATAAAAAAGAAGAATCAATTTATATGCCATTCGAATATATGAAATCTATGGGAGAATATGTTTTAACAAAGATTATTATGACACAAAAATGAATATGGTAGACGAGACATGTATTGTTAAATAAATTTTATTGTTGTTGTTCTTTTAATAAGGCATCTAATATTGTTTTTTGTTCTTCTTTGAGGTTAGACTGGTATATTTGTTCGGATATTTGAGATTTTGTGAACATAGTTGATTGATTTGTGGTAATACATAAATTTATATTGGTTTTTATCGTGTCAAATTCGTTATATTGAGATAATAAATACATATAACCTCCAATAAAAACTGAGGTGCCAAAAATAATTAAAATCCCTTCTAATATGTTAGATGTGGAGGATCCTTCCATGCAAAAATAACGATACTTATTTAGAAATAATAATTATTATTATATAGAGAACAGTGAACCATAATGTCTTCTATTAGCATCCGTAAACAATATTTATTAAATATACATGAGAAAGAAAGAAAAGATATTATAGTTAAATTATTTAATTTCAAAATGATCGTTTCCAATATTTTACCGTTTGAAACGATTAAGGTAATATTTGAGTTCCTTATATATATCATTCATATATGTTATACATCTATTGGTGTACATGATTATACATTAGAAAATAGTGAAGTACAATTCTATCCATGGCTACATTCGACTTTGTACTGTGGTTTAGAATGTAGCATAGCATTTTTACCCGAGGGACGTTTCACAGAAGTTTTTAGTTATTTATTGAGTATCATTAATAAAAAAATTCAAAAGATAAATAATATACCTAACATTGGTATGACAATAGTTTTATGTATTGACAAAACATATCGGAGTGGATGGGAAGGTTTGATAAGATTACATAGAATTTCGGTGCATTTACCATTTTTATTAGACGAAGAATACATTAATCTATGGTGTGAATACTTGAGTGTAAATAGTAACAGAGCTGATTCTTGTCAACTAGGTGGAGAATCAAAATATATTAATCGTCGAATAGATGGAGAATCAAAAGATATTGAAATTATTAAAAAAATGATAACTCAACCACCACCACCGCCAACACAAGAATTAAAAGATATTAAAATTACTGATTGTCGTAAACTATCAAACAATGAAATGATAATCTTATTTACTATTTAAATCCTTTTTATATTGTAAATGTATATAAAACCTTTTTATATACTAAATAAATACATTACATTATAGCAATTACTATATAAAGATAAATTTCATTGCGTGTGGATAATAACGGATGCATAACAGACTTTTTGAAAACATGGATGATAAAGAGGATAAAATAATGGCATATTGTTGTAAAAGTCAATTGAATAATACAAATGGGTGTGAAGGGTGTATTAATTTTAGACTTAACCGAGGTTGTACTTTTGAAGGATTTAACTTTTATAAATATTCTAAAGAAGAGGAATGTGATGAATGTGAACAAAAATCTCATCCAAAGAGATTCGAGGGATGTCTTTTCTGTAGAAGCCCAATCCATTGTTATGATGACAAGTTGTTTGATGTTTGTATTGATTGTGGAGCCGGCTTCCGAGAATTTATGTTCGAAACCTTTGGTAAGTTTATAGATAAAGAGTGCATGATGGGTCAAGGATCTTATAGACTATGTTCTAGTTCAACCATAATAGAGAAAGGGTATTATGATATTCGTGATAAAAAGAGATTAGGGTTAGTTCCTGATTTTTCAAATAGATTCGGAGAATGGAAAGGATTTGTTTCTAAATATGAGGATGGTAAATATACTCATACAATACCAGAATTCACAGAAGAACAAATTCAAAAAATTGTTCAAGAAGATTATAGAGTGATAACATGGGATAATATTGATGAAATTTTATTATCATACATTATTAAGTTAAATATTAATTTATATGAACCTGTTCAAATAAATAAATGATTTTGTAAATTTATGATTATCTATTCCCGTTGCCTATGATGCACTTCCGAAAGACGGGAAAACATACACGGTGTTTCGCGATTCCATTATGGGAAAATTTTTTACGAATAAATTTCGAGGTTGTATAGGCTAATGGCATGATCGGTTGCATTTTGAAACTGGAAAAGGTTGTTGGTCCGTGGTTCGAATCACGATGCGCCTCTTTTTTATAAAAATTTATTATGCGATTACAAATCTCGTGGTAAAACATAATACTTTGTTTTCGTATCATCAAGGGTTTTGGTAAAAAATTTCATAGGTTGTGTTGAACATGTAATGCATCCAATCGTTTCACCTTCTTCTATAATATTACCACCTTCATATCGACCGATTGGAATTAATACAAAATCGGTACATAAATACATTTTATCGCATAACAGACAATTCCACATGTTGCCTAAGTGATGATCATATTTATGTATTTGGCAACTATTAATATTACCCATTATGTGATATACTGCTTCTTCGTTCGGTGTTAATATTTAAAATATTTCTACTTTTGTAACATAATATAATGGTAATAATATTTATAATAGTCATGAGCTGATATATATATGTCTTGTTTAATTCCTAAATTCATTGTTAATTTATGTGAGATCATTGGAGTGAGATTTATAATTTCTATAGTATTTACTCAACATTTATTAAAAG
>Ga0193723_1000193_pt1 | contig 22465 bp, 18 predicted proteins | sample H2m2metaG_FD_143042 | JGI IMG/M metagenome (GOLD analysis project Ga0193723, IMG submission 143042) | Soil microbial communities from a riparian zone of the East river system, Colorado, United States - H2m2 | ecosystem: Environmental > Terrestrial > Soil > Riparian zone | place: USA: East River...
AAAGCCAGCGTACTGACGGTTGCCGGAAGGACGCGGACGCTCTTCGCGTGCGCGCGCTTCGTTAACCGTGAGTGTGCGCCCTGCCACTTCCTTGCCGTTGAGCGCAGTCATGGCGGCGCCAGCTTCGGCATTGTCGTTCATGGTGACGAACGCGAAACCGCGCGATTTGCCAGTCATACGATCCATCATCAGCGCGACCTCGCCGACTTTGCCGTGTTGTTCGAAAAGATCCTGAAGATCGTTTTCGGTAGTCTCAAAGGAGAGATTTCCTACATATAGTTTCATTGTGATTTGATTTTGGAAAAAAACTGCCAGCCACAAAGCCGTTCCCGGGAATCGGGTTTCAAATCACCACTGAGACAAACTCAACTGACGATCTACCACGCAACGAACAGAACAGAACTAATCCAATAACAGGTTACAGTATCGTCTGGTTTTGTTGGAATACAAGCGAGAACCCCCGCAACCGAATTAATGACCGTCAGGAGGAGCATAAGTGATTGCGCGAACCTCCGGCACCGCCACAACCGTGACGGCGCCAGTAAAGCTACTCCTTCGCCTGCGGCGATGCAGTAGGTGAAGTTGCCGGCCCCCGTGGGGTCACGCTGCCGGCGGGCAAAGCTCCGGCTCCGGAATCTGGCCCTGGAGAAGAAGCTGGCGACGGCATCGCGGCTGGCGCTGCAGGAGAAGCTTGCGGAGAGCCTTGTTGTTTCATCAGCTCGCGCCGGAACGCGCTGTCAGCCGTGTTCTTATGGGCGTAAAGAATCGACAGCGCAAAGGTGAGGGCGAAAAAGATGCCCGCCAGCCATGCCGTGAACTTCACCAGTACGTTTGTGGTTTGTGCGCCGAAGATGTTTTCCGTGACTGCACCGCCAAAGGCCGCGCCCAGGCCTTCGCTCTTTGGACGTTGCATCAGAATCACTAGCATCATGAGCAACGCCACAAGCACGTAAATAACCAGGAGCAGATTTATCAGGAGGTTCATCGGGATCGGCAATATCGTCAAAGTCGCTCGATTGTAAATGCCAGGGAGCCCGGTACGGGCTTCCGCTCCGCGAATTCATTCGGCAGGACGCCGACCCTGTGACTTTAACCGGTTCCAAATTTGATCCAGCTCGGCGAGATCGACGTCGCCCAGCCGTTTGCCCTGCGCCTGGAGCTCGTCCTCGAGTCGAGTGAAGCGCGCGACAAACTTGTCCGTCGCAGATTGCAGCGCGCTCTCGGCATCGAGGTTGCATTTCCGCGCTAAATTGACGACCGCGAACAGCAGATCCCCGATCTCATCCCCGATCGCTTGTCGATCTTGCGACGTAATCGCCGATTTCGTTTCGGCGAGTTCTTCTTCGATTTTCGCGATCACATCGCGCAGTTCGCTCCAGTCGAAATTGACACGCGCAGCCTTAGATTGCGCTTTTTGCGCGCGCACCAACGCCGGCAACGCTGCTGGCAACCCATCAAGGTAGTGTCTGCGCGTTTTTTCCGCGCGTTTGATCGATTCCCATTGCTTCAGCACCGCACCACTATCGCGCGCATCGCTTTTGCCAAACACATGTGGGTGGCGCCGGACGAGTTTTTTCGTCACGTCACTGAGCACGTTCTGGATGTTGAACCGGTTGGCTTCCCGCGCGATCTCGGCATGCATGATAATGAGTAAAAGAAGATCGCCCAGTTCTTCGCGAAAATTCGCATCGTCTTCCGCGCGTACCGCGCCGGCTACTTCGTAAGCTTCTTCAATCAACGCTGGCAGCAGTGATTCGTTAGTCTGCTCCCGGTCCCATGGACAACCGTCCGGCGCACGCAGTTGCGTGACGATCTCGCAGAGTTTGCTGAACGAATCTTCTGGCATCGTTAGAGCAGTCTTAAGCGTTAATTACTAGGAATCCTGATGAGCGGCCTCTTTGCTTAAAGCTTCGAGCTCAAACGGTAGTTAAATCCGCCAGAGCGAACGGTGGGTGCCGAACTCGGAAATCTCGCCGGAGGATTTTTTGCTTACGTAAATCGTGATCGTGATCACAGTGATGAACGTGCCGGCGAAAACAAGGGCCACCAGCCAGGAAGGGATGTGGCCGACACGCAGTGCCCTATAAAATGCACCCAAACTGTCCATGGCATGCTCGGCGTGCAGAAAAATCTTGGTTACCCACGCCACCAGAATGAGAATGAAAATGAAAACGTAATTCCGTTTCAATCGCCGTCCGATCGCCTCGAGTTTGCTAATCTTGAAGCAGGGCAGAATCAAGTCTTCGCAGACCAGCTTCTTCCATTCGCCCTGAAGCAAATCCCGATTTTCCATAACCATGGGGACGAGGAAATGCGCCTCGAGCATGCGGACGCGCGCGCGGAAGGCGTCATAGAACCGATACCGACGCGCCTCGATCCAGAGCATTACCCAGACGATGGCGAGATTGAAAAAGAAGATGATGTGCGGCACTTCGCGAGTGGAAAACGCGATCGTAATGATGGCAGTGCTGCTGGTGATGGCCCAATTGGTGGTGATGTCGAGCCGCTGGCGCCAGACCATGATGCGTCCCATTTCGCCCCGATAAAAGTGCGACATCGCGTTGACGTAACCCGGATCATAAAGGCTGCGCTGCAACGAGACCGTTGCCTCTTCGGTCGCCACGTTTGCTGTCTTTTCAGTTGCCACGGCTGTTAGATTAACTGGATAACTGGCTTTGCCGGATAATCCAACAAATCTCGCTACCCAAAATGGCTATCGCCCTGGCCGACCTTCTGGATGAAAAACACGTGACGCTAAAGCTGCGCTCCCGGAAACCAGCGAACGCGATTCGCGAAATCACCCAGTTGCTCGCCGCTAACGGGAAGATCGACAATCCGGAAAAATTTCTCGAACAAGTGCTCGTGCGCGAGCAGGCACACCCCAGCGTGGTGGAATACGGCGTTGCCTTTCCGCATGCGCGCACCGATTTGGTTGATGAGATCGTGCTCGGCATCGGGCGAAGCCGCGCGGGCATTCCCTTTGGGGAAAATACACTCCGCGCCCGATTGATTTTTGTTATCGGCGTGCCGGAGCGTTTAGTGAACGATTACTTGATTTGCGTTGGCACATTGGCGCGGCTGGCAAAAGATGATGCGACCCGATCTGCGCTGCTTCGCGCCCAAACCCCGCAACAGTTTTTGGACGCGCTCATCACTGAATAGGTTCAGACAGGCACTAATCTTAACGCACACCCGCCGAGCGACGGCTTCGCAACGCGTGCCCCGGAAACATTGGCTACCCGGTCGCGCGCTCACCTTCGATTTCGCTTACCGGACTCAGCGTGCGTTTGCTCGCGCGATATCGCCAAATCGCGAACACGACGAACAAAAGATCGGCAACAACAAACGTCGCAACGTAGGTCTCGCCGCCGATGCCGAACCCGTAGCTGTGCAAACCCTTGCCGAGCACAAAGTTCACGCCATACCACGCCATCAACACGGCGAGAAAACAAACCACGCTCGCGACCACTAGCCCGAACTCGGTCCACCAGCCGGCCAGCCGACCGTGCAACGTCAGAATGTAACAAAGCAGCGCGATTAATGCCCAGGTTTCTTTTGGATCCCAGCCCCAGAACCTGCCCCAGGAATAATTCGCCCACACCCCACCGAGGATGGTGCCTGCGGCCAGCAAGAGGACACCGAGCTGGAGCACCCGGTAGAGCCAGAAATGCATTGGCGCATCCGCGCTCGCCGCCGCCGGATTGCGCACGTAGCGCCAAAGCAGAATGTGCCCGAAGCCCATTGCGAGTGCGAAGGCCGCATAGCTTAGTGTGATCGTAAGGACATGGATCGTAAGCCAGAAGTTATCGCGCAGTACTGGCACAAGCGGATCGATGCTCGACGGCATCGCGATTGGCATTTGATGGACGAGCAGGAGCGCGACCAGCGTCACTGGCAACGCCGCGAGCAAATACACCGGCGTCCGATAACGCGCGAAAAAGATCATTCCGAAAAACAACACCGCGAATGAAACCCAGATGATCGATTCATACATGTTCGTCACCGGCGGGCGTCCGGCGATCATACAGCGCATCGCGATTCCACTGGCCTGAAATGCGAGACCAACAATTGCAACCGCGACGCCGATATTCCTTAACGTGCGCCCGCGCTTGCGGAGATGCGCCACGATTAAAATCACGACCGCAATCCCGTAACACCAGATCGCGCGGTAAAACCCTTCGAAATGGTTGTAGAAATATTCGAGACGCAACTGTCGATCTTGGGGATAAATCGTTGGACTCAATTCTCGCAGTCCTTCGCGTAATTGGCTCGCGGCCCTGCTAAAGTTGAATCCGTCTCCTTGCGCATAGGCAGTGACGAGCGTTTGCAGTTGCGTTTGAAGCGGCGCGAATTGTGCTTCCGTATAATAGCGAGAGAATTCCGATGGCTCCACCCACGGGTCGGTCTCGTTTCGCGGCGCAGGAATGATTAGAAACCCGCTCCCGTTCGTCACATTCGAGAGCATCGCCAATCGATCGCTTACGGTAAGGGCTTCTTGCTGAACTCTGTCGAGTGGTTCTTCCGCGCGTTTACGCGCGCGCGCCTCGTTCGCGATTCGCAGCAATTCCGCCGAGCCGGCCAATTGCGCGAATGAAAATCGGCGCTCCGTTTTATCGAGTCCGAGCTGCTCAATCAGTCTCCCGACGGAGATCAGCACCATCGGCTCATTTTTCCAATCGCGCGTCTCAAGTAAGGCGGACAAAACAAAATCATTTGGCTGCCAGTTCCGGCCCAGTTTATCTGTAAATGTCGATCTTCCAGTGATCCGGATGAGCGTCTCCCGGGCAAATGTGTCCACCGGTTTGCGCCGCCCGCCATCCTGAATTGCAGTCAGCCCCCACTGCTTGAAATCCAGGCTGCCGCTACTCGAATTCGGCAGATCCGATTGACCGTAGACAACGCTTGCAAAAAGCGCACTCGTCGCTGCGATAAAGATGAATGTAGGCGTTTTCAAGTGGCGCGAATGTAATTCCGGCACTGCGCTATGTCGAGGAAGGCGGACCGACCTTAAACTGACTGCGTCTCCAAGCGGGTAATAATATTGCGCCGATTTATTTGTTTCCGTTTGCGTACGATGAAACAACTCGGCTACCTTAAGACCCGTGTTCAGCTTGACGATGCTCGGCAGCGGGAGCGCGGGAAACAGTGCACTGGTCGCGACCGAGCATTGCAAAATTCTCATCGATGGTGGTCTGACCGCGCGACAACTGGTGTTACGCCTGGCGCAGTGCGGGGTCACGCCAGGCCAGCTCGATGGTATCCTTCTTACCCACGAGCATGGCGATCACGTTTTTGGACTCGAAGTTCTTTGTCGCAAACTGGAGGTGCCGATTTATTGCAACGCGCTTACCGCGGAGGCAATTCGGTGCGACGGATTGTTCGAGCAACATCGCAACTGGCGAATCTTTCGCACCGGCGCCGAGTTCTCCATCTGCGACGTGACCGTGCAAACCTTCCCCGTGCCTCACGACGCTGTCGATCCACTTGGATTTGTCTGTCACGCAGGCTCAGGCAGCCTCGGTTTCATCACCGATCTCGGCTACGCGACGAAAATGATTGTGGAACGGTTGCGCCAAGTCCAGACGCTCGTCATTGAAACGAATCATGACGAAAAACTCCTGCAGAATGATCCGCATCGGCCGTGGCCGGTAAAACAGCGAATCCAATCGCGTCATGGTCACCTCTCGAACATAGCGGCGGCGAACGTCATCGAGGAATTGCTCTTGGGAAAAATCGAGCGCGTGGTGCTCGGACATCTCAGCCGCGACTGCAACACGCCGGAGCTGGCATGCGGCGCAATTCGCGCATCCCTCGCGAAATGCGGCAAGATCGATATGGAAGTTCATTGCGCCGCGCAATCGCAAATCAGTCCACAGCTTCGAATCGGGGAAACGGCGCCCGGCCCGTTTCAGCCGACATTTGAGAATGCGTTTTTCCAAACCGCGATCGCTCTGTAGCGGCACTCTATGAGCGCCGTCACCTCGGGAGATCGGTGGTCGCAGACCGCCGCTACAGAACTAATCGTTATCCGGGACGCGCTCGAATCCGATCTCCCGGTCATCATCGACATTTATAACGTGACTGTGCCGACGGGCCTGGTGACGGCCGAGCTTGAGCCGACCACGGTCGAAGCACGACTGCCGTGGTTCCGAGAACACTCACCGGATCAACATCCATTTTGGGTAGCGGAAAGCGATGGTCGGGTGATCGGGTGGCTCGATTTCAAAAAATTCCTGCCACGCTGCGCCTATCGCGGCACCGCCGAAATCAGCGTGTATGTCGATGAGAACTTCCGGCGTCAAGGCGTCGCGCGGCGATTATTAGAAGAAGCAATCGCCCGTGCGCCATCGCTCGGGATTAAAGCCATGGTCGGTCTGATCTTCGCACATAACGAACCGAGCCTGAGATTATTCGATCGACTAGGCTTTGAGCGCTGGGGATTGCTTCCGGGAATTGCGCGGCTGGACGACGTGGAACGCGACCTCGCGATCATGGGGCGGCATGTCTAATAGCGGCGAAATGGGCCTGTTGCGACCCTCTCTCCAGTTCACTCTACGCTTCTTCGTGCCCGACAACGAGATGAATGACGCCATTCGGCGCGGCCACGAAGAACCCATCGAAATCTTCCCGCAACTGTTCCACTTCATCCCGCCGCGCAATACCGTTTACCCTTAGAAACGACGAAGCCGCTTCAGTGTCGTTGGTCTCCAATTCCAGCCAAATATCTGGATGACTTAGATTCGGCACCTTGTCGATCCAGAGCCGGCTTGGACCGAATTGGAAAATGCAACCGTCCGTCTCCTCTTCAATCAAAGGAAGTCCAAGCGTATCGCGATAAAACGCGACCGTTTGCTCATAAGTATGGCTTGGGCACTTGATGGCGATGTTTGCTCCACCCGAAAACTGAGGCCCCTCGAGTTTAGCAACCATAGCTCGCGCGTCGGAAGAAAGAACGCCTAACCTTCTTTGCCGCCCGGTTCAGTCATCGCGACCGGATCGAGCGCGCGCTCCAATTCTTTTTCCGGCAGAATTTTTTCTTCCCGGGAAATTTCTCGAACGGTGCGGCCGGTCTTCGCGCTCTCCTTCGCAATTTCAGCCGCGCGATCGTAACCGATTTTGGGCGCGAGACTGGTCACCATGGCCATGGAAAGCTCGACCAATTCACAGCAGCGCTCTTCATTCGCAACGATACCGTCGATACATTTCTCGCAGAAAACATCGACAACATTCGCGAGCAGCCGGATCGACTCGAGAAGGTCATGCGCCATCACCGGCATCATGACGTTGAGCTCAAAGTTCCCGTTTGCCGCGGCCCACGTGATGCAGGTGTCGTTGCCGATCACCTGAGCGCTGACCATCATGACCGATTCGCACATCACCGGGTTGACCTTGCCCGGCATGATCGAACTGCCGGGTTGCGTGGCGGGAAGTTGAATCTCGCCGATGCCGCAGCGCGGGCCGCTCCCAAGCCAGCGGATGTCATTCGCAATCTTGAACAAACTCACCGCAATGGTTTTTAGATGACCGCTAGCTTCAACCACCGCGTCTTTTCCTCCTTGCGCTTCAAAATGATTTTTCGCCTCGTGAAACGCGATGCCGGTACGCTGCTCCAAATGCCGCAGCATTTTGCCTGGCAAGTCAACATGACGATTCAGCCCTGTGCCCACCGCGGTTCCGCCTAGAGCAAGCTCGCGCAAAGCCTCGATCGCTTTCTGGGCGCGTTTTTTGCCGTAAGCAACTTGTTGCGCATAGCCAGAAAATTCTTGACCGAGGCGCACCGGCGTCGCGTCCATTAAATGGGTGCGGCCGATCTTGATGATTTCCCAAAATTCCTTGGCTTTGGCTTCGAGCGCACTGTGTAATTTTTCCAAAGCCGGGATGAGACAGTTTTTCAACTGTTCCCCTGCGCTGATATGGATCGTAGACGGAATCACGTCGTTGCTCGACTGACCCATGTTGACGTGATCATTCGGATGAACCAGTTCGCGTGACCCAATGGGTTTCCCGGCAAGCTGCGCGCAGCGATTCGCGATCACTTCGTTCGCATTGGTATTCGTGCTAGTGCCTGAACCGGTCTGAAAAATATCGAGCGGGAAATGTTGATCGAGCTTCCCATCAACAACTTCTTCCGCTGCCTGAACGATCAACGCTGCACGCTCCGCATCAAGCAAACCGAGATCGTGATTTGCTTGTGCGGCCGCCCACTTGATCAAACCCAAAGCCCGGATAAACGGCCGCGAAAATCGATAACCGCTGACTGGAAAATTAAGGACCGCGCGGTGGGTAGATGCGCCATGGAGTGCGGATGCCGGGAGCGACATTTCGCCCATCGAATCCTTTTCCACGCGCGTCGGCCTTTCAGTCATGCCGATCGATGCGCGCCGACGGGTATCCGCTCTAGGGCGGGATATTCTCGGCCATTCATCATCGGTGTTTTTTGAAAAACGGTGATGAACATCGGCGGTATATTTTGGAGGAAGTATTCTGACTCGGCGTGTTCGAACAACGTGGCGTGTTGTCTCAATTCATTCGTTACCTGGTAAATGATAAAAATGCCGCCTGGCGCTAACGCGTCGTGGGTTTTCTGCAGGAGCGCGCGTTTCTTGTCGATCTTGAGAATACTGAACGGAATCCCGGAGAGGATATAGTCGCAGTCGGCAATACCTCGTTTCTCCAGTTCGTGCGGCAAACGCGCCGCATCTCCATGGATGACATGCACGCGGCGATCCCGGGCAAACTGCCGCTCAAGATCGCGTGAGAACGCCGGATCGAGCTCGAACAGGAGCAAATGCGAATCCGGACACATGCGTCGGGCGATCTCACGTGAGTGCACGCCTTCGCCCGGACCGTACTCGGCAATCACGCGTGGCCGGCTGAAGTCCATCTTGCTGGCGACGCGTTCAACGAGCCCCTTGGAGCTCGGTACGATCGAGGCGATCTGAAACGGCCGCTGCAGGAAACGCTTAAAAAACAAGACACTCACGAGATGCGAACAGTCGTCCCGACGCTCCCCGTTGTCCAGTCTTGAAGTGCTCGCAAAGACACTCAAAATGCAACCTGTTCTTAGGCGAGCGGTCGAATCAACAGGTTGAGATTGCGAAGATCAAGCTTCTTGACTGTTCGCTGATCGCTCGTCATTTGTCACTGGTTCGGGCGCGGTTAGCTCAGGGGTAGAGCACTACCTTGACACGGTAGGGGTCAGAGGTTCGAAACCTCTACCGCGCACCATCCTTTTCAACATTCACCGCATGGCTGATTTTTCTTCAACTCTCGAACAGGCCATCAACGGCTCAATCGAAACGCTGCAAGCGTTAAAAAAAATCGAGCCGAAAATCGCGCGCGGGGCCGAGATGATCGAACAATGTTTGCGTGCGGGAAACAAATTGCTGGTTTGCGGTAACGGCGGCAGCGCTTCCGACGCGGCCCATTTCGCGACCGAGTTTGTCGTGCGGTTTGCTAAAGAGCGTCGCGCTTATCCGGCGATTTGTCTGACGGGTGACGGTGGACTTCTCACCGCGGCTGGCAACGATTACGGCTTCGACGAAATCTTCGCGCGTCAGGTCGCAGCTTTCGGGCTCGAAGGCGATCTGCTCATTGTTCTCACGACTTCCGGCAAATCAAAAAATGTTCAGCGCGCGTTGGAAGAAGCGAAATCGCGCAAACTGAAAACGATCGCATTCCTCGGACGCGATGGTGGATCGAGCATTGGCCTGGCCGATATCGAACTTTTGGTTGCAAGCGATTCAACCGCCAGAATCCAGGAAGCCCACAAGCTTCTTCTCCACGTACTTTGCGAAACGGTGGAGTCGCGCTTGTCGCCGAACAAGCTGTAGAGGGCAGGTGTGCCGCCTGCGTTTAGGAACGGAGCAGCCGGCACGGCTGCCACTACAGGATCATTCCGATTTTTTCAGAAGGCGATCGCGTTCCCGATTCAAGAGCCGCCGCTCGTTCGCGGTTAAACTCCCAATTCCGAATTTCGAGATTTTGTCGAGAATCGGGTCGATCGAGGCATAGAGATCGTCCGGTTCGACGGCGCCGCGCGACGCGGATTTTTGCACAACGTGCAGTTTAGGCTTGGGTCCAAATCGCGCCTTCACGTTATTCCACCAAACTAGCTCGGGGCCAGCGCCCCGCATTTCAATGAACAGGAAGGCCGCGCCGATACTTGTCCAAACGACAGCCAGATCAGTCCAAGCGTGGTAGGCAAGCAATTGGAAGGTGTAAATGCCAGCGAGAATGAGCGCGACCCATTTCGCCATAATCCGAAGCAACAACTCGACTCGCGGATAAATCGCGGCGAAGGCGACAAAAATCCCGAAGTGCAACGCGGGTGAACCGGCGAGGGCGGAACGCTGCCAAAGGCCCCAGATCGTCAGGATCGCTGCCGGCGCGATCAACAATATAAGATAGAGTACGATGTAAGCGCGCCGGCCAATGAAGCGTTCCACCTCGCGGCCGAACACGAACAACATGTACATCTCGACCGCGAACCAAAGGAGGCCCGATGGAGGATGAACAAATGCGTAGGTGCAAAGACGCCAGACCTGGCCTCCGTACAAAACCTGTGCGCTATCGAATTGCAGATACGGCAACACGAAACCGGCACTGAAGGCGACGAGGATAGCAGTCAGAATCGCGGCCGCGACGTGCAAACCAACCAGCATCGTCGTTACGTCGACGGGATAGCGACCCATCCACGCAACAGGGCGATAATCATCGGAGGTGGTCACTCCGAACATGCAAGAAATAAACAGCCAGCGTTCTGAAGACGCAAGCCGAGTTCCTGGCAGCGCGAAAAATTTCTTGGAGAAGCGCACGAACCAGCGAAAATTACGCTTTCGCTCAATCGCACGATCGACAACGGAGCCGGCGGGAGCCGAGCGACGTGGATGGGAAGCCCGAAGGTCGAGGACCGAGAGCGAGTCAATCAATCAACATTTATGAAAGATATCGCGCCCGCCATTTCACCGCCCGCTGGAATCGGCGAAGCGAAGCCGGCGAATCACGCGGTCATCGATTGGGTGCAGGACGTCGCAAAACTGACCCAGCCAGAAAACATATTTTGGTGCGACGGCTCGGGACGTGAAAACGATTATCTGCTCGGCGAAGCGGGCCGGCAGGACGTTCTGATTAAACTGAACGAGAAAAAAGTTCCACGCTCTTATTTGCATCGGTCGAACCCAAACGACGTGGCGCGCATCGAGCAGTTCACGTTCATCTGCACGCCTACGAAAAAGGAAGCCGGCCCAACAAACAATTGGTCTGACCCGGCGGAGATGTACACGAAGCTGCACGAAATGCTGAAAGGCGCGATGCGCGGGCGGACAATGTTCGTCATTCCATACATCATGGGACCGCCCGATTCGCCGCTCACCAAAGTCGGCTTTGAAATCACCGACTCAATTTACGTCGTGCTCAGTATGCGAATCATGACGCGAATGGGGAATGTGGCGGTCAAGCGGCTCGGCGATGATCAAACCGCGGAATGGAATCGTGGTGTGCACTCATTATTAGATGTCGATCCAACGCGCCGTTTTATCTGTCATTTTCCACAGGACAACGCGATCATTTCTGTGGGCTCAGGTTACGGCGGGAATGTTTTGCTCAGCAAAAAATGTCTCGCGCTGCGGATTGGTTCGTATCTGGCGCGCAAACAGGGCTGGATGGCGGAGCACATGCTTATCCTCGGCGTCGAATCCCCCGAAGGCCGCAAACATTACGTGGTAGCGGCGTTCCCAAGCGCTTGTGGCAAAACGAACTTCGCCATGCTCATTCCGCCGAAACATTTTGAGGGCTGGAAAGTCACTACCGTGGGCGATGACATCGCCTGGATGCAAATTCGCGATGGTCGTTTGTATGCGGTCAATCCGGAGAACGGCTACTTTGGCGTCGTGCCCGGGACGAGTTACAAATCGAACCCGAATGCGATGAAATCAATCGCGCACGATACGCTTTACACGAACGTGGCGCTGACTGATGACGGCGACGTTTGGTGGGAAGGAAAAGATGGCGCCCCGCCTGCGCACGCGACCGATTGGCGCGGCAACGACTGGACGCCCGATTCAAAAGAGAAAGCGGCGCATCCGAACAGCCGGTTTGCTACGCCGATGTTTAACAATCCGGCACTCGATGTCGATGTTGAAAAAGGTGAAGGCGTGCCGATCAGTGCCATCATTTTCGGCGGCCGCCGCAGCGACACAATGCCGCTCGTGTTCCAGGCGTTCGATTGGAACCATGGTGTTTATCTGGGAGCGACTATGGCTTCGGAAACGACCGCCGCGGCGACCGGCGCGGTCGGGCAAGTACGGCGCGATCCGATGGCGATGCTGCCATTCTGCGGATACAACATCGGCGATTACTTCCAGCATTGGATCGACATCGGAAAACGCCTAACGAATTCGCCGCTCATTTTTCACGTAAACTGGTTTCGCAAGGGCGCGGACGGCCAGTTTCTCTGGCCCGGTTTCGGCGACAACATGCGCGTCCTCAAATGGATTATCGATCGCTGCGCACAAACCGGCGGCGCGCTCAAATCGCCGATTGGCTGGCTACCCAGCCCTCACGATCTCGATCTTGCCGAACTCGATGTAGCGCATAAATCCGTGATCGAGATCCTCGGTATTGACCATGAGGAATGGCAAACGGAGCTCGCCGCGCAGGAGAAGTTTTTCGATTCGTTAGGCGGCGTTGTCCCGGAAGAGTTAATGAAGCAGCGCGAACATCTAGCAGCACGCTTCGGACTGTAGGCGACGCTGTTAGCGTCCCAAATGCCAGTCCGGCTCGGACGAAGCGAACCGCTTCCCCTACAGAATCTTGTTTTCCGCATTGCGAGATTTGCGAACGGCGTTCCCATCTGGAATTGTCTCCAGTGGGTTTAAAGGCTGTTGAAAAGGAGCGTAGAAAACCGCCGGCTGCGGTGGGTTGCATCGAGATTCGCGGTGCGCGCCAGAACAACCTTAAGGGCATCGATGTCGATCTTCCGCTCGGCAAATTGACGGTCGTTACTGGCCCCAGCGGAAGCGGCAAATCGAGTCTCGCTTTCGATACAATTTACGCCGAAGGGCAGCGTCGTTACGTTGAAACCTTCAGCCCGTACATGCGGCAATTCCTTGACCGCATGGACAAGCCACGCGTGGACGAGATCCGCGGCATTCCGCCGGCCATTGCAATCGAACAGTCCAATCCCGTCAAGTCTTCGCGCTCAACCGTCGGCACGATGACTGAGATCAATGATTACTTGAAATTGCTTTGGCCGCGCGTGGCCCACGCATTTTGTCCGAGCTGCGGACGCGAGATCCGGCCGGAAACCGCGCGATCGATCGCCGAACAAGTTTTGCGCGACTGCGGCGGCGAAAATGTTCTCGTCACATTTTGGGTTTCAGTCCCCGCAAAAGCTGAGCCGCGCGCGTTCTTCGAGTTTTTGCAGCAGCAAGGTTATCTGCGCATTTGGATCGATAACGAAATCGTGCGCGTGGATGCCAACCCAAAAATCAAACGACTCGGTGCGCGCGTGCAGGTCATTCAGGACCGAATCGCGATCAATCCAGAAAATCGCGCGCGTCTTGTGGAAGCGATCGAAACTGCTCTGCGTTTTGGCAAAGGTAAAGTCAACGTCATTCCGACGGCTGTAGAGGCAGGCCGCAAGCCGAAATCCGAAATGCCATCCTCCACCGGTTGGCATTGCGCGCATTGTGACCTCGATATTCGCCCACCTACCCCAGGTCTCTTCAGTTTCAACAATCCGCTCGGGGCGTGTCCTGAATGCCGCGGTTTCGGTCGCACCATTGCGATTGACCTCAACAAAGCGATTCCGGACCGCAGTCTTACTATCAAAGAGGGTGTCGTGCGTGTTTTTCGCGGCGCCGAGTTTGGCGAATCGCAAAAGGATTTGCTCCGGGCGTGCGCCCGCGAAGAGATCGACATCAACATTCCGTTCGAGGAACTACCGAAAGCCGATCAAGACTTCGTGATCAACGGCGAAAAGCGATCGGGCGATTATACCGATGACGATTACGAGAACGATCGCTGGTACGGCGTCCGCGGTTTTTTTCGGTGGCTGGAGAGCAAGACCTACAAAATGCACGTGCGCGTTTTGCTCAGCCGATATCGCGCTTATACGACATGCCCGAGTTGCAACGGCGGACGGTTCCAACCGGAAGCCTTGAACTACAAGATGCCTGCTAAATCCGCGATTTTCTTGACGCTTCCTCAATTCGCGGCGCTTTCGATCTCCCGGGCGCGCGACTTTCTCGGCAACATCGATATTTCGCCTAACGACTCGACCGCTCAGATGCTGCACAGCGAAATCTGCGCGCGGCTCAATTATCTTTCCGAGGTCGGCGTTGGCTATCTCACACTTGATCGTTCCACGCGGACGTTGAGCGGCGGGGAAGTGCAGCGGGTTAATCTGACGACCTGTCTCGGCGCGTCTCTCGTCAATGCGCTGTTCGTGATGGACGAGCCAAGCGTTGGCCTGCATCCGCGCGACATTGGTCGGCTCGTGCGTGTGATGCACAATTTGCGCGACAAGGGCAACACGCTCCTCGTGGTCGAGCATGAAGAGCAAATCATCCGCGCGGCCGACAATTTGATAGACGTTGGCCCAAGGCGTGGTGAGCGTGGCGGCGAATTGGTTTGGAATGGAACGCTCGAGGAATTTTTAGGTGCATCGGGCGCTCTGCGCGCGATGCCAACCAAAATCGCACAGCGATCAAATATGAGCCGCTTTGCGGGTTCGCGTCTAGCATCACCCGCTAAGCGGGCGATCCACCAATCCTTGACACGCGATTATCTGAGCGGTCGGAAGAAAATTCCCGTACCCAAATCGCGCCGGAAATCGACATCGTTCATCAAGATCGCAGGCGCCTCCCAACACAATCTGAAAAATATCGATGTCGATCTTCCGCTTGGCATCTTCACCTGTGTCACGGGCGTGTCCGGTTCCGGCAAATCGACGCTCATCCACGATGTTCTTTATCGAAATCTTTTGCGCGCGAAGGGCCAATCGTCCGATCAAGAAGCCGGCGCGTGCAAATCTGTGACCGGAGCGCATCGGATCGACGAAGTGGTGATGGTCGATCAGGCTCCACTTGCGCGCACACCGCGTTCGACGCCGATTCTTTATCTCGGCCTTTACGATCGAACGCGCGAATTGTTCGCCGCACAATCGGAAGCGATGGCGCAAGGACTGACCGCGAGCGCGTTTTCATTCAATTCCGGCAGCGGACGCTGCGAACGTTGTTCCGGCACCGGTTTCGAAAAGATCGAAATGCAGTTCTTGAGCGATCTTTACGTGCGCTGCGCCGAGTGCGAAGGCCGCCGTTTTCAACGGCACGTGTTGAATGTGAAACTGCACGGGAAATCGATCCACGATTTGCTCGGGCTGACTGTGAGCGAAGCGATCGAGTTCTTTACCCAAATCGGTGAAGAAACGAGATTGTCGAAGCCTCTTGCCGTGCTCGAAGAAGTTGGCCTGGGTTATTTGCGCCTTGGACAGCCACTGAACACGCTCTCCGGCGGCGAATCGCAGCGGCTGAAATTGGTTCGACATCTGTCGGAAACAGAAAACGTTCGACGATCAACGAACGGCGAATCCGCAATCTGCAATCTGTTCATCTTCGACGAGCCGACCACCGGTCTTCACTTCGATGATGTGGCGATGCTGCTGCGATTATTTCAACGGCTGGTCCACCGGGGCCATTCCGTGGTCGTGATTGAACACAATCTCGAAGTGATTAAATGCGCAGATTGGATTGTCGATCTTGGACCAGAAGCGGGTGATGCGGGTGGCGAAGTTGTCGCGAGCGGAACGCCACAGCAAATCGCGAAGATAGGCAAGTCACACACCGGACGGTTTCTCCGCGAACTTCTGGGAAGCGCAGGCGCCTCGGGTGCTATTTTTGGCATGCCGCCGCGAAAGTTTGACGGCGTTTACTCGAATGACGACATCGAACTGGCTCGCGCGGCCGAAGAACCGTTCGGCGAGACGCCGAACGGAACACGCGAGACGCGTGTACTTCTTCCCGAACAAAACGGCGCCATCTCAATTCACGGCGCGCGTGAACACAATTTAAAAAATATCCATGTGAAAATCCCGCGCGACCAGATGGTTGTGATCACAGGCTTGAGCGGCTCGGGAAAATCGACGCTCGCCTTTGACATTCTCTTTGCGGAAGGACAGCGCCGATTTCTGGATAGCATGTCTCCCTACGCGCGCCAGTTTGTCGAGCAACTCGAAAAACCCGATGTGGATCTTGTCGAAGGCTTGCCGCCAAGTGTCGCGATCGAGCAACGGGTCACGCGCGGCGGCGGCAAATCGACGGTCGCGACCGTAACTGAAGTTTATCATTTTTTGCGGCTCTTGTTCGCCAAAACCGGAACGCAATTTTGCCCGGATTGCGATTTGCCGGTTGAAAAGCAGAGTGTCGCCGCGATCGTGAAGCGGCTGGAAGTGGCGGCCAAACGTGGTCCGCTTAAAGTGCTCGCACCGCTCGTCAAGGCCCGTAAAGGTTTTCATGCGGACGTGGCGCACTGGGCTGAGCGTCAGGGATTCGATACCCTTTATGTTGATGGAAAGCTGATCCCGGTTTCGCATTTTCGGAAGCTCGAGCGCTTCAAAGAGCACACGATCGATGTCGTCGTCGGCGCAATTGACGCGAAGCGAATTTTGAAAGCGCGCAACCTGACTCAGCGCGCGATCGAGGTCGGTCGGGGCACAGCGCACCTGCTCGATGCAAAGAATTGTCTGACAGTCGTGAGCACCGAGATGAGCTGCCCCAGCTGCGGTCGCGCCTTTGAAGAGCTTGATCCGCGTTTGTTTTCGTTTAATTCACCGCATGGCGCCTGCGAGGAATGCGGCGGGTTCGGCGAAATTTGGAACCGGGATCTCCAAACGGGTGCGGAAGATAATGGCGATTCCGCTCTTGAGAACGAACTCGCCGCCGAACGCGAGTCGGAATGGATAGACGAAGAAGAAGCACGCGAATGCCCGAGTTGTCACGGCTCGCGTCTGAACGCGGTCGCGCGTCACGTGCGGGTGCGAGGTTTTGCGATAGAGGATTTCACCGCCCTCTCCGCGATGGAAGCGCGCAAGTTCATCGGGAAACTTCGGTTTCGCGGCACGCATAAGACAATCGCGGCTGAATTGCTGCCGGAAATCCAACAGCGGTTGAAGTTCATGGAAAACGTCGGGCTTGGTTATCTCGCGCTTGGCCGTTCGGCCAAAACGTTGAGCGGCGGCGAATCGCAGCGGATCCGGCTCGCCGCCCAACTGGGCTCCAATCTGCGTGGCGTGCTTTACGTGCTTGATGAACCAACCATTGGTTTGCATCCGCGCGATAACCTGCGACTGCTCGATACGCTTACGGCGCTGCGCGAAAAAGGAAATTCGCTCGTGATTGTCGAGCACGACGAGGAGACGATGCGTCGCGCGGATCACATTGTCGATCTTGGCCCGCGCGCCGGCGTGCATGGAGGCGAAGTCGTCGCACAAGGGACGCTGCGCGACATTGAACAAGCGACAGACTCTGAGACGGGACGTTGTTTAAAATCGCCCATTTGTCATCCCACTCGAAAATCGCGACGCTCGCTACGAAGCGTTGAAGATTGGATCAAGATTCGTGGCGCACGAGTCAACAATTTGAAAGATGTCGATGCCCGGTTTCCGCTTGGCCGATTGTCGGTGATCACGGGAATTTCCGGCTCTGGAAAATCGACGTTGATGCATGAAGTGCTGTTGCCTGCAGTGCGCGAGCGATTGAACAAAAAACGAGTAAGCGGTGACGGAGAACTATTCAAGCTCGTGAGTGGCACAACCGAAATCGAAGCGGTTTACGAAGTCGATCAATCGCCCATCGGCAAAACCTCGCGCTCGACACCGGGCACTTACATCAAAGTGTTCGATGAAATTCGCAATCTCTATGCGCAACTGCCGGTCTCGCGTGTGCGCGGCTACTCGGCGAGCCGATTTTCATTCAACGCCGAAGGCGGTCGCTGCGAAACTTGCAAAGGACAGGGGACGATCAAGCTGGAGATGAATTTTCTGCCGAGCAGTTATGTGCCTTGCGAAGAGTGCAATGGTCGTCGTTACAACCCCCAAACGTTGGAAATCTTCTACAACGAAAAGAGCATCGGCGATGTCATGGAGATGACGATTGAGGAAGCCGCCGAATTCTTTTCCGCTCATCCGAAGATCGCACGAGCGCTTTCGTTGCTGGTTGATACTGGCCTTGGGTATCTCAAACTTGGGCAGCCAAGTCCGACCTTGAGTGGAGGCGAAGCGCAACGGCTCAAGCTCGTGACGCAATTAAAACGCGGTGTCAATCGCGCGGCGAACGAGCGGATTCGCAAGATGCGCAAGCCACGATCGACATTGTATCTGTTGGAGGAACCAACCATCGGGTTGCACATGGCCGACGTTACCCTGCTGCTCAACGTGCTCCACCGGCTCGTGGACGAAGGAAACACTGTCATCGTGATCGAACACAATCTCAGCGTCATCGCGGAAGCAGATTACATTCTCGATCTTGGACCGGAAGCCGGCGCGGAGGGTGGCGAGGTAGTTGCCTTCGGAACGCCGGAAGAAGTTGCGCAAAATCGAATTAGCCGCACCGCTCCATTTTTACGGGATGTACTAAAAGCATCCGCCTAACGAAAACGCTGTCTCGCAGACGACGGCTACGGGAGGTGCGTTTTTATTGCCGCCGCCGAAAAGCTCGCGCACAATCGGCAGCCAAATGCTTGCGTATTATCTGCACGACCTCGATCCGATTATTTTCCGGATCTACGACAACGTCGGTCCGCGTTGGTACGGCCTGGCTTATGTGCTGGCATTTATCTCCAGCTTTGTCCTTTTCCTCTGGCTGGCGAAACGCGGATATGCCGATCTGCCGGTGGAGCAAGTGGGAGATTTTATTACCGGTGCCGCGCTCTTCGGCGTCATCGTCGGCGGGCGGCTCGGTTACGTCCTCCTTTACAATCCCGAAATGCTGCGCGCGCCATTGTCAATATTGCGGGTTTGGGAAGGCGGCATGTCGAGCCACGGCGGGATGATTGGACTGTTACTCTTCACGCTTTACTACGCGCATCGGCATAAAGTTTCGTGGAGCAATCTTGGCGACAATCTCGGCGTAACAGCGCCGGTTGGTTTGTTCTTTGGCCGCTGCGCCAATTTCATTAACGGCGAGCTTTACGGTCGCGTTACCCACGGTCCATGGGCGATACAGTTTCCAAAAGAATTGCTCGATCACTCGACAGAAGCGAACCGTGCAATTGCGTCGTGCGCCCAGATTAATCCCTCGCTCACGACGCCGGAAGCGATTGTCGCCGCCGTCCATCGACAACCGCAGGTGAAGGAAGCTCTGCGCGCGATTCTGAAGCCGCGGTATCCGTCGCAGCTCTACGAAGCCTTTTTCGAAGGCATTGTTTTGTTTGCGATTTTGTGGTTCGTGCGCACTCGCACGCGACAGCCGAACGGAATGCTGATGGGACTTTTCTTTATCTGCTACGCGATTTTTCGGATCGTGATCGAATATTTCCGCGAGCCAGATGCAATGTTGATTGGTCCTTTCACGCGCGGCCAATTTTTTTCATTCTTTTTAATTGCGATCGGCGTTGGGTTTATGGTAGCGGCAAAAATGCGCCCAACATATCCGAAAAAGCTTAACTAGGCGCACGAAACAGTTCGCTTTCTCCGAAATTGCGGTATTACTTACGCAGGTGACGCGGCGATGCTCATTGCGAAGTTGTTAGCAGCCGGCGGTCTGGTTTTTGCGTTCGGTCACGCGACGATCGCAGGAAAGGCCGTCCTTTCTCTCCTCGCGGTTGTCTCGATCTTCAGTTGGTCGATCATGATCACGAAGTTGCGCGTCATCCGGTTCGCGCGGCAGCAGAACGCCCGCTTCCTCGCCGCGTTTCGGCAAGATCGACAACCCCTGCGTTTGTTTGAGAAGAACGCGCGGTTCCCAGGATCGCCGGTGTTTAATGTTTATCGCGCCGGATGCGAGGAAATGACATTTCATCTTCTTGGCTCGCCAGAAGTGGATGACACGTTTCGCGCGCGGCTCGAGATCGCGGACAAGATTTCGCCGGCCCAAATGGGCGCAGTGAACGCGGCGATGGAACGCGCTGTGGGCGAGACGGCGCTTGGGCTCGAGTCCCAAATGATTTTGCTCGCTACCGCGGTAAGCGGGTCGCCGTTTCTCGGATTGCTGGGCACAGTCTGGGGCGTGATGGACGCGTTTACCGGTGTGGCTGAGGCTGGTTCGCCCAGTCTCGTATCGATGGCACCCGGTGTTTCCGGCGCGCTCATTACTACCGTGACCGCGCTCTGCGTCGCCATCCCGGCGATGTTCGGTTACAATTTTCTCGTCACCAGTATTCGTGGCGTCATCGTCGAGATGGACAACTTTGCCGCCGAACTCGCCTCCGAGTTTGAGCACAAGTACGTCGATCACAATGTGCGCGCGCCGGAATTTCGAAGATGAGGCGTTACTCGCAGCGCAATAGTCTGACTACCCTCAGCGAAATTAATATCACGCCGTTGCTCGATCTCGCGTTCGTGCTGTTGATCATTTTCATGATCACGACGCCCTTGCTCGAAAACAGCATGAATCTGGTAATCCCATCCAGCAGCGCGACCACTCCGCCGATCACTTCATCGCAGGTGCAGACAATCTCGATCGATCACACCGAAACGATCCGGTTCAACAATCAAATTGTCGATCCTGAGACGCTCAGCGCGCGACTGCTCGAGATGAAGCAGAGAAATCCAGATGTGGCGGTCGTGATTCGACCAGACCGCGAATTACCCGTGCAAAAATTGATCAGCTTGATGGACGCAATGCAACGTGCGCAAATCACCAAGGTCGGCATCGCCACGAGAGCGGAAACGAAATAGACGATGTCGAAAGACGCCCGCTTCTGGCGAAACGTCACCCTGATAGCGCTCGCGCATATTGCCTTTCTAGTGGGGTTGATTCGCTGGAGTCTGCAAACCAGGAGCCCCTCAAATGCACAAAGCGTAGTTTGGATCGGTAGCGCCGAAAATCGCGCAGCCGAGACTAAGAGCGCCGCGGCATTGCCCGTAAAAGTTTTAGATGCTCGGGCCAAACCAACGCCGTTGAAATCGGATGAGCCGGAAGACGAAAAATCTCTCCTAACCGCCGCGAAAAGCGAAATCCAATTGCCGACACCGAAAGCGACGGCAACATCGACACCTGCTCGCAAGCCGACTGCGAGTCCCACGCCAAAGGCGAAAGCAACCCCGAAACCAACTCCGAAGCAGACACCCAAACCGACACCAAAACCACCTCCCAAAAAAACCGTGCTGGCAAAATCTTCACCTATCGTGAAGGCGACTTCGGTGGAATCCGGTGAAAAAGAGGAGCTCGCCGATACAAACGCGGAGAAAAAGAAGATCGAGAAAAGTGCTCTCGCGAAGAACGGACCTCCGCCTCATACCGCCAGCAAAGAAACTTCCGCGGGCGCAGGTGGCCACCCTAGCAGCGGGAGCGGCGCATCGGAATTCGGCTGGTATGGCAATATGTTGCACGATCGTTTTTACAGCGCATGGATCCAGCCGACGACGAATATCATCTCCGGGAGCAAGATTTCGACGCTGGTCAAAGTCCGAATCGAGAAAGATGGGCGCGTTTCTAATTTCGAAATCATCAAGCCGTCCGAAAACGTCGTCGTGAATGAATCGGTCGCAGCGATTGGAAAGCGCGTGACGCAAGTTGATCCATTGCCAGCCGGGTTCGGCAACGGCGATCATTACGACGTGAAAATCAATTTCGAACTAAGTCCAGAATAAGCGCTGGCGAAATGATACAGAGCGGTCGTTTCCGGGACAACGCTATCCGTTTGCGAATTTCTCGTCGACCAGTCGGCGCAAATGATCAGCTATCGCCTCATGATCGAGCCGCTGAATCACTTCGTTTAGAAATCCACTAACAATGAGACGTTGCGCTACTGGAATGGGAATGCCGCGGGTACGCAGGTAAAAAAGCTCGTCCTTGTCGATCTGGCCGGAGGTGGCGCCGTGGGTGCAACGGACGTTGTCGGCGAGAATTTCAAGACCGGGCATCGAGTTCGCTTCGGAATCGTCGCTCAAGAGAAGATTGCGGACCTTTTGATAGGCGTCGGTGAAATGAGCGTGCGGCTCGACCCGGATAAGACCGCCAAAGGTGGTGCGAGCGCGAGCGTCGAGCGCGTTTTTGTAAAGGAGATCGCTGGCGGTATGCGGCGATACGTGATCCTGCAACGTGCGAGCATCAAACTCCTGAGTACCTTTTGCGACCGAAATCGCGAGCAGGTCGCTGCGTCCGCCTTCGCCGATGAGACGACTGAGGCTCTCGAAGCGAGAATATTTTCCGCCAAGATGCAGATTCAGGCTCATGGCCGACGCGTCGTGATCTACAATTGTCGTGTTCATTTGCAGGGCCACGACGTTGGTTCCCCAGTTTTG
>Ga0193723_1000194_pt1 | contig 22439 bp, 19 predicted proteins | sample H2m2metaG_FD_143042 | JGI IMG/M metagenome (GOLD analysis project Ga0193723, IMG submission 143042) | Soil microbial communities from a riparian zone of the East river system, Colorado, United States - H2m2 | ecosystem: Environmental > Terrestrial > Soil > Riparian zone | place: USA: East River...
AGCGACAGTCGACTTGCCGACACCACCTTTGCCGCTCGAGATAGCGACGATGTTGCCGAGGTGCGGGTAGGCGACGGGCGTCGGCGCGGGAACCGCGGCGCGCTGTGATTGTGGCTCCTGGCCCATGACCGGGAGGGTACGAGACGCGGCGGCCTTTGGGGCGGCAGGCGCAGATCCCGGCGCACTCTTCGTGGTGCCGCGAGACTGTTTCGCGCTCGCCTGCGATGCGTCCTTCACGTCGACGCGGACGTCGATCACTCCGGGGATCTGCTGCAGACTCTGCCTGACTTCGCGCACCACGGTCGCGTCATCGCCCGCGCTGAGAAACAGGGTCAGCCGTACGCGCCCCTCAGTGGTGGTCGCGATATCGCTGACCATTTCCGCCTCGAGCACGTTGGTGCCGACGCGGTTGTTGCGGATGCGCGAGAGCGCGTCCGTGATGCGATCCTGGAGATTTGCGGCCATTAAGAGCTTTCGACTGTAAGCAGAACGCTGCGGAGCTCCGAGACGCGGAGCTTGAGCTGAGTCTCTATGCCCTGGATGAAGGTGACCGCGGAGGCATCGCAGTCAGGGCAAGCGCCGGTCACCAGCAGCGTGGCCGTTCCGCTCTCCGGATCGAATCCCTGCAGCTCGAGCGCGCACTTCTCGATTCTGAGAATCGGCAGGATCAAGTCGAGCTCGGCTCGGATGTCGTCTTCGACATCACCCTGCGGACGGGATCGTTTGCGTAGAACGCTCATATGCGCAAGTTAGACGCGAGACCGGGGAGTCGCCACCGGCTCTCTGCCGCTACGAAACGAGCTAGTCGGCACGTTGGTCTATCGCTTGTTGTCGCCGGGCTTGAGAGGCGGTTCCGTCTTGCAAGTTATCGCAAAAAAAGTATCCGACCCGGTGAAGCCCTCAGAAGTCGGTAGATCGAAGGTGGGGACTATTCTCCATCCTTCCTTTGCCTTTCTCAACGTAACGACATTGGCAGACATCTCCGGTAGTAACTCGGAGACCTCTGGGCTCCTCGCAAGTCGGGTAGGACGGGAGGACCGTCCGACCACTACATATCGCACTGAATCGGATCTTTCTGTGGCTCCCAGGATTGTGGCAATTGGTGGCTTCCATTCCGACATCAACGCAGCCTTGGCCGAGTCAGGAACCGATGGGCATTCCACCGGCGTACGGCGGGGCTGCTCCCTGCGGCTCAATTCCATCTGCCATTTCCGCCCCTTGGCCTCAAGCCACCGCGCCGCTGCTTCGTCGACCGGCAGCGCGGCAAGACTGTCCACGGAAGGAACTCGCGCATATTCGCGCGAGAGGAAACTAAAATCCCCACGGTGTTCGTTCATTTTCTTTACCTGATATTCTGCCACCGCCAAAGGCATATCGGGGTCCCACTTCATGAGCTCTTGCGGTGTGATGAGCGGCATAACGGGAGCTGTGCGCCAAAACCTCACAGTAGAGTGGCGAATAGGCTCGAATCGGCTCAGATCGAGTAAATGGGCCGCGTCGAGCCAGCGGCCGTACTCCTCTGCTCGGAAGAATTCGCGCACCACCTGCTCGGGCGTGGAGGGAGAAGCTTGGGCTACCAGCGCGAAAGGACGCACCAGGGCCGTCGTTGCGAGGAGAGACCAAAGTACCTTCACGCTACCCCCTTCTTGTCCTCCGCTCTCAGAAACTCCCGTGCCGCCGCGACAACCTTGTGCCTCACGGACTCCAGATTGCCGTCGATCAGCGCGCCGGCAGCCCGCGCGTGACCCCCACCCGCGAACTGTTTGGCGAAGTTGTTCACGTCGACGTGGCCTGTGCTTCGGAACGAAACCTTCACCTTGTCGTGACCGAGATCGCGGAAGAAGAGCGCCAGCCTCGTGCCGCCAATAGATCTGGGGTGCTCGGCTATTCCCTCGAGATCCTCCGACTTCAGCCCGTATTGCTCGGCAGCGCCCGCGGCGACCGAGATCCACGAGATGCCGTACTCGGGATCGACCTCGAGCGTCGCCAGCGCATCACGCAGCAAGTGAAGTCGGCCCAGAGGCATCGATGCGTAGAGCCGGCCGTACATCTCTTCCGGCTCGACTCCCGAGGCGATGAGCTGGCCAGCAATGCTCAGACAGCGGGCGGTCGTGTTGCTGAACCTGAACCCTCCGGTGTCCGTGAGAAGCGCGACGTACAGCGAGCGGGCGATGTCCGGCGTGATCTTGAGGCCAAGGCAGGCAGCGAAATCGTAGATCAGCTCGCCGGTGGCACACGCCGTCGTGTCGGCAACCAGTAGCGCGCTGGGTGGCTCGTCACTCGGCAGGTGATGGTCTATCACCAGCTTCGGGATCTTCAACTTCCGGACAGCGTCCGCGAGAACGCCGAGGCGCTTTACGTCGGAGATGTCGAGCACGACGAGGACATCCGATTCCGCCAGCGCCTTGGCGCCGAGGTCACTCGCATCCCGAACGTCATCCCCGAGGAGAAACTTGTACATCTCGGGCCACGGCGTCGGATTCACGATACGCGAGCGGACTCCCATCTGACCGAGAAGGCGAGACAACGCGGTCTCCGAGCCACAGCCGTCGCCGTCGGCGTTGATATGGGTGGATAAAGCGACAGAGCGTCCCGCGCTGAGCTCCCGCGCGAGACGCTCGATCGATTCCCGTCGCTGCTGGGGAACGCTTAGAAGGTCAAGCACTGCCTTCCGCGCGGGCCAGTCTCGAATGCGATCTGCTGTAGAAGAAGTAGATCGCGAGCCCGATGATCATCCAGACGATGAGACGTTCCCAGGTCGCTCTCGGTAGACTCGACATCATGTAGCCGCAAATCAGGATTCCAAGAATCGGAACCACCGGGACGAACGGTGTTCTGAACGGCCGGGCCAGATTCGGCGACTTGTAGCGCAGCACGATGATTCCCGCGCACACGATGACGAACGCGAGCAGAGTTCCAATCGACACCAGCTCACCGAGCAGGCCGATCGGGAAGAGTCCGGCGACGACGCCGGCAACGACACCAGTCAGAATCGTGGTGACGTACGGCGTCTTGAACCGGGGGTGAACTTTTCCGAAGACGGGTGGGAGCAGTCCGTCGCGCGCCATCGAGTAGAAAATGCGCGGCTGACCCATCAACATCACCAGTACCACCGACGCCAATCCAGCGATCGCTCCAATGTTGATGATCGAGCCGAGCCACGCGAGCGCCGGTCCGGCCTTCTCGATCGCGACGAACACCGGGTGCGGGACGTCGAGATCGGTGTAGTGCGCGAGGCCGGTCATGACGAGCGACATGAGGATGTAAAGCACCGTGCATATCGCGAGAGAGCCGAGAATTCCTATCGGCATGTCTCGCTGCGGGTTCTTCGCCTCCTGTGCCGCTGTAGACACCGCGTCGAATCCTATGTAGGCGAAGAACACCACCGCCGCGCCTCGCACGATGCCGCTCCAGCCATAGTGCCCGTACTCACCGGTATTCGGTGGAATGAACGGATGCCAGTTGGCCGTGTTCACGTACATGAATCCGAATCCGATCACCAGCAGCACGATCGTAATCTTCAGAATCACGATGAAGTTGTTGAAGCGCGCTGATTCCTTGATTCCGATGACGAGGAGCGTCGTCATCAGCGCGATCAGCACCATCGCGGGGAGATTGACCAGCGCCCCGGTTTGTGAAAACCCGGCGGGGTGGAGGACCGCTTGTGTCACAGGGTCGAGCACGGGATTCTCATGATACTGCAAGGGCGCATTCGTGAACGACGCCGGCATGTGTATGCCGATCTGTTCCATGAACGCCGTGAAGTAGCCCGACCATCCCACCGCCACGGTGGAAGCGCCGAACAAGTACTCGAGAATCAAATCCCACCCGATGATCCAGGCGACGAATTCACCGAGCGTCGCATAGCCGTATGTGTACGCGCTGCCGGCGATCGGGATCATGCTCGCGAACTCGGCGTAGCAGAGTCCGGCGAAAAGGCATCCCAATCCGGATACAATGAACGAGAGGACAATTGCGGGGCCGGCGTACTGCGCGGCGGCAGTCCCTGTCAGAACGAAAATACCGGCGCCGATGATCGCGCCGATGCCCAGCGTGGTGAGGTTCAGCGCGCCGAGTGCGCGTCGGAGCGTGTGCTCCGTCGATTCGCCCGCCGCCTCCGCCTGCAGGACAGCGATGCTCTTCTTCGTCCATAAGCCCATTAGGAAGCTCCGAAAATCGTAGGTAGACTGACGACGGGACTCTTAAACTTCGACACTGCGCAGTCGCCAGAAGTTGTGACGACGCGAGAAGCAATGTCAAGGAAACAGCTACACCGAGTAGTTGGGCGCCTCGCGGGTGATCGTAACGTCGTGGGGGTGTGATTCGCGGAGGCCAGCCGCGGTGATGCGCACGAACTCCGCTTCGGTGCGGAGTTGGTCGATGTCGGCGCACCCGACGTATCCCATTCCGCTGCGAAGACCGCCGACCATCTGGAAGAGCACGTCGCTCACTGGACCCTTGTAGGGAACGCGGCCCTCGATTCCCTCGGGCACGAGCTTCTTCGGCGACATCTCGCCTTCCTGGAAGTATCGGTCCGCGCTTCCATCCTGCATTGCCGAAAGACTTCCCATGCCGCGAATCATCTTGAAGCGGCGGCCCTCGAGGAGCAGAGACTCACCGGGAGTCTCTTCGGTGCCGGCGAGCATCGAGCCCATCATCACGCTCGACGCGCCGGCCGCGAGCGCCTTCACTATGTCGCCCGAGTACTTGATACCACCGTCGGCGATGACGGGAATGTCCCCCGCTCCGTCTACTGCGTCGAAGATCGCGGTGAGCTGCGGAACTCCGACGCCGGTGACGATGCGCGTGGTGCAGATGGAGCCCGGCCCTACGCCGACCTTCACTGCGTCTACGCCGCGCTCGACCAACGCTCTCGCGCCCGCACGAGTCGCCACATTTCCCGCAACTAGCTGCACGTCCGGGAACATCTCGCGGACGACTGAAGTTGCTTCCAGTACGCCTTCAGAATGCCCGTGCGCCGTGTCGACGATGAGGACATCGACACCTGCATCGACCAGAGCACGCGCACGATCGCGATAGTTTGCCGCGCCGATCGCCGCCGCTACGCGAAGCCGTCCGTGCTGGTCCTTGTTCGCGTCGGGGAAGTCGCGGCGCTTGTGAATGTCCTTGACAGTGATCAGGCCGCGGAGAATTCCCTTCTCGTCCACGACCGGCAGCTTCTCGATGCGATGCTTGCCGAGTATCGCCTCCGCCTCATCGAGCGTGGTGCCGACGGGCGCGGTAACGAGGTTCTTCGACGTCATCGCTTCGCGAAGCGGGCGATCGAGATTGCGCTCGAACTGGAGATCGCGGTTGGTGATGATTCCGACGAGCTTCCCATCGCGGTCCACGATAGGGACGCCGGAGATCTTGAAGCGCTTCATCAGCGCGACGGCTTCGCGAAGCGTTCCGTCGGGCGCGAGAGTTATCGGGTTGAGGATCATGCCGCTCTCGGATCGCTTGACGCGATCCACTTCGGCTGCCTGACGGTCGATCGACATGTTCTTGTGGATGACGCCGATTCCGCCAGCCCTGGCCATCGCCATCGCCATGTCCGATTCGGTCACCGTATCCATGGCGGCCGACGCGAAAGGCAGGTTGAGGCTTATCCCCCGGGTGAAAAGGGAGACGGTGCTTACGTCCTTCGGGTGGACGAGCGAATGCCGCGGCGTCAAAAGAACATCGTCGAAGGTGAGGACCATGTCGTTCCTCACCCGCGGCAATCCCTGATCTGCCTGAGCAGACCCCTTAATGCGCGAAAGCCCGCTTCCGGATTTAGCCGGAGAAGCGGGCTTACTACTCGATGGCCGAGTCGTGGTTGCCATAGCTAAATGTATGGCAATGTACAGGTTGCGTCCAGAGGACCCCCCAGTTCTTCAGACAGCTAGTCTCTTTCCGGTCCGGGCTCGAACTCAGCGCCACCGCTTCCGGCAGATCCGAACTTTGGTGCGGTAAAAAACCCGCTTGTGGTACGAGGCGGATTGGGCTCCGAGGGGGATTCGTCCGCTTTCGGCTCTTCTATCTTTGCCTCGCGCAGCGGCTTGGCGGATGTCGTGTCGATCTTCGTATTCTCTTCGTCAGTCGCCTCGTCCGTTTCCTTCGGAACGAATCGTGTCGTGTCTTTCTCGTCAGCCATTCCCTCTCCCATTAAAAGGCCGATCGGAATTGGCGCATTCCTCGTGCCGGGAAATAAGCGGGCAAAAAAAATCGCAGCCGGGAACGATTCTCCCGGCTGCGACTCTCGTTGGGCGTTGCGAGCTAGTTAGGGAAACACTGGCGCTGGCTGAGCCGGCTCCTCGCGCGGAGGACGGATCTTCGGCGCCTGCCCGTAATTCCACTGGAACGTCACCCACGTCGAGCGGACGCCGAACTTGCGCGCCGTGATCTGGGTGAGGTTGTCGTCGCCCGCTTTGACGCGGAACTTCATCGTGTCGAACGGATCGGTGAATCGAACCGCCACGCTCATGTTGTCGCCATCGAGCTTCTTGCGCAGCGTGATGTTGGTCATCTGCATCGCGGAGAAGCGACCCTTCTCGATGTTCATCGGGGCGCGATACCAATAGTTCGCCTGAAGTATGACCGTCGGATTGACCTGGCTCGTAATGTTGAGCCGGTATGACCAGGCTACCGCGTTGGACGAGAGCGCCGATTGTGAGCCGCCATCCGTAACCATCTTGAAGAGGTTGAAACCGCCGAAGCCACTGAACTTTGGTCCCAGACGCAGCGATCCGTTGAGGTCCGTGCCCCACGAGTCGGCCTTGTCGAGGTTCTCGAAGTTGATGGACGTCACCTCGCGTCCGTCGACCGTGTCGGCGGTGTTGATGTTGACACGAACGATGTCCTTGGTGTGGCGGTAGAACGGAGAAAACTGGATCGAGCCGAGCTGCCCGGACTTGCTGAAACCGAGCTCGATCGCATCGGTGTATTCGGGATTCAGGTTCGGATTCCCGATGAAGACGTTCTGCTGATCGAAGAACACAGGGAACGGGTTCAGCTCCTGAGTTCCGGGCCGGCGAATGCGCCGCGAGTAGCTCGCCTTGAGCTGGGTCTGCTCGCTCGGCTTGTACATGATCGCGCCGCTGGGGAACAGGGCGTGGTAGCTGTACGGAAAGCTCTGTGCGCTCGCGAGATCGAAGGTCCGATTGGCCCACTCGGCGCGCAGGCCGCCCTGCAGATCGAACTTGCCGATGTTCTGGCTAAGCACCCCGTAGCCGGCGTGCACGTGCTCGTCGAAAGTAAAGTTGTTACTGAGATTGCTCGGCAGCCAATTGCCATCGCCGAGCGGATCCTTGACAACGACGAATTCCCGGTCGAGCCAGCGGCCCGTTTCCTTGAGTCCTGTCTCGAGCTTGGTCTTGTCGGTCAGCGGCCGTGTGTAGTCGAGCTGAGCGGTGAGCTGGCGCGTAAGCGCGTTGGTCAGGTCGGTTTCTCCCTGGATCGCGGGACCTGAGCTCGTACCGTCCGGATTCTGTGGCTCGCGCCAGAGCAGCATGTTGTCCTTGTCTCTCGAGCGATTGAAGCGGACTTCGGTGGAGAGCTCGTGCTTCCGCGGGACGATCGTGCGCTTCCACGCAACAGCATCGTCAACCAGGAGACCTGTGGACTTCGTGTTCCTGTCCATCACGTACCGATCGAGGAATGCCTGGTTTGCGTCGAGCTCGGAGTAGCCGGCGAGGGCGCCGTCGTTCGAATGGCGGCGGTTGAATGACAGCGCGTTGGAGACGACATCCTTGTCCGTCAGCTTGTAGTCAATGTTGTTGGTGACGTTGTGACCGGCATTGGTGTTCCTGCCATCGATGTCCTGATTCGTGTAAGACATCGGTGAGCCGATTGGATCCAGACGCTCGCGATTGTTGATTCCGATGATTCCGCGATCATCCGCGTTGAAGCCGTAAGTCCCGAACAGCGTCAGCTTCCCGGCCTGGTAACCCAGGTTGGTTCCGGTGTTGAAGCGGCCCGTATTCGCAAACCCAGTGTTCAGCCCGCCGCTCACGCCCAGATCGGTGTTCGCCTTGAGAACGACGTTGATGATGCCCGCCATTCCCTCCGGGTCGTACTTCGCGGAGGGATTCGGTATGACCTCGATGCGCTCGACGATGTTGGCCGGAATCTGCTTGAGATAAGCGGCCAGCTGCGTGCCCTTGATTGGAGTCGGCCGCCCGTTGATCTGAATCGCGACGTTCTCGTTGCCGCGGAGGCTGACCTTTCCATCAGCATCGACTTCGACAGACGGAGTGTTTGCAAGTACATCGCTCGCCGTTGCTGCAGCCGGAGCAATGTCCTTGGCGCGATAGGTGTTGCGATCGGGCTCGATGACCACCAGCGGGCGCTCACCTTCCACCTGAACGGCCTGCAGGTTGACCGCGACCCGAGTCAGCGGTAGCGGCCCAACGTTGGTGCGCGGCGCCGCCTCGGTGATCTCGAAGGTGTAGTTGCGCGGCTTGAAGCCGATCGACGTGGCGCGCAGGTAATACGAACCGGGGCGGAGTCCTTGAATGCGGAAAGCGCCATCCGGAGTCGTGTACGCGCCAGCGACGACTGCTGAGTCAGCTTTGCTTCGCACGGTGAGCGAGGCGCGCGCGACTGGTGTCTTGTCGGCGGTGTCAACGACGGAACCGAGGACCTCTCCGTTGCCCGAAGGTGGCGGTCCGGACGGTCTTGCCTGGGTGGGGTTCTGCGCCTGGGCTGAGCCAGCGGCTGCAAGAACGAGAGCGAGAACAACGAACAAGATGCGCTTCATGGGACCAGCTCTCTAGAAAAAAGTGGCGTCGAGATATTCCATCAGAGCGCAGGGAAAAAGGGCGCTCCATCCTGTGACTACGGGTTTGACACCCTGGAGTTTCAAAACGATTGCATGGCGTCCACTGAAACGCCCGTGTAATAGTTGACCGGTCAGCTTTCCCCCTTGCGGGCGAAGCCAAGCCCGGGCGAGCGCCTCAGAGGGCGGAGCTGCCGGTGTCGAGGGTGTACTCGAAGAGGTAGGAGTGCTTTCCGGCGGCGATGTCGATTGTCATGGTGCCGGTCAGGCCCTCGAGCTGCCCCGTCCCGGAGTCGGCCACGACATTGATTGTCAGTTGGGGCGCGCCTCGATTCATCGTCCCGCTGTGCTGAAGCGAGAAGCTGCCGGTTTTTCCGTTGAGCGTTCCAGTCACGCGCTCGACCGCGACGTAGCCGGCCGAGCTTTTCACGCTGGAACCAGCGGTGAGCATCTCTCCTTTGCTGGTTCCGGCGAGATCTCCGTGGAACTGCTTGTCGATGGACATTCTGCCGAGCAGCGCGCCGTCGGCCGTGTTGTACGCGGGCTGAGGATTCAGCTTGACCTCGAACGTTCCTTTTGCGCGCTTTGGCACTGACGTCTCCTCGGGAAGTGTGGTGGAACTGGCGATGGTGTCTGCACACACACACACCGACAAACATAAGCGCGTCGGGGGCCGCCGCAGATTACGTTTGTCACCTCTTCCGCCTCCGGCGGCATTCCATAGCTTTGGCAGAACGCGTCGGCTCGGCCGAGCCGTACGGGATCGACGAGGCGCACGACCTCTTCGGAGGCTGCGAAGGAGATTCTGAGCGCGGAGGTTTTTCATGTTGCGGAGAGAATTAGCGTTGGGCGCCATCACGGCGCTTCTGGTCGGTTGCACGGCGGACACGCCAGCGCCGACCGGGTTCGAGGTGCGTGCGCCACTATTCGCGGTCGGCGGCAACAGCGGCGGGAACGGGGACGTAAATCTCGGCACCCACATGACTGGGGCAGGGGAGGTGTTCACGCCTGTGCCTCCGAGCACCGCGACGCCAGCCGATTCGCGCGCACAAGGGGAGGCGATCTTCCGCGTAAACGCCGACGGCACTGCGGTCGATTTCCGGCTCATCGCCTCGAACATCGACAACGTGATCATGTCGCACATCCACTGCGGCCTCGCGGGCGCCAACGGCCCCATCCGCATGTGGCTGTATCCCGTCATTGGACCGTCGGGCGCGGCGGCTCCGAGCGGAGCGGGACCCCACGACGGAGTGCTGGCCTCGGGCACATTCAACCCGACGGGGGTTACATGTCCCGATGGCTCGGCGCTACTTGATGCGATCCGGGCTGGTCGCACCTACGTCAACGTGCACACGAACGACGGAGTGGGTGCGATAAACACGGGACCAGGAGATTTCCCTGGCGGGGAGATTCGCGGGCAGCTCGACGATCATAATCACTGACGGTGAGCGTAGCGGGCGCGCGTCCGCGCCCGCTGCGCATCCGTGGTTCGCCTACTCAATCCAATGAGCGCTGCTCCGGAAAGTTCCCAAAGCTGGCTGAGCCTCGTGCTTCACGACGTTCACTTCTGGGTCCCAGTTGCCGTTCTGATTGCTGGATTGCTCGTGCTTCGCTGGATCAGTTGAGCGCGCCTGCCGAAAACGACGTCGACGGGGTGGTGCTCGACGAGCGCCGCCTCCGCCGGCTTCAGACGGTGGGCATCCTGTGCGGGCTCACAGCGGGAGCGTGGCTCGGTGCGGCCGAGACGCCGACGAAGCTCGTAACGCTCGGCCTCTCTCCGGTAGTGATCTCACTTGCGATGGTCGTCGGAGTATTTCTCGCGCGTTGGAGTCTGCCGGCCCTCATTCAAGGGACGTCGTACATCGCGGCCGACCTGCGCCAGGCGCCGCACCTGATCGTCTGGGCCGTGCTGGCGGGCTGCCTGTGGGCGGTGGCGAACACGCTGACGATCTTCGCCGTGCGCGACGTTGGACTCAGCATCGCCTTCCCTCTTTGGAACAGCAACAGCCTGCTTGGAATCTTCTGGGGAATTCTTTTCTTCAACGAGCTGCGCGGCGCGGACTGGCGCCGTTGGCTCGGCGTCTTAGGCGGCGCGCTCCTCATGTTCGCCGGCGCGACGGCGCTGGCGATTGCCTCATCCACACAGGCCCCGCGCGCGGACGCATTTCGTGGAGTGGTCGCGGCGCTCACGGCCGGCGTGCTGTGGGGCACGATGTACATCCCGTATCGCAAAGCGTATCTGACTGGCATGAGTCCCCTTTCGTTCATCACTTTTTTCACCGTCGGTGAGCTCGGGATGATGACGACGCTGGCGGTGGTTTACAGCGGCGGAGTGACACCGCTTTGGCACGAGCTCTCCGGCGCGCGCCACGTGCTCTTCTGGCTTCTGCTCGGCGGGTTCGTCTGGGTAGTGGGCGACCTGTTTCAGCAATACGCGGTCAAGTACGCGGGCATCACGCGCGGAATTCCCCTGTCTAACACGAATCAGCTGTGGGGACTTTTATGGGCAGTGCTCGTGTTCGGTGAGCTGAGTGGCGCGACGAGCTCCGTGTACACGCAGGTGATTGGCGGGTCGCTGATCATGGCGCTGGGCGCAGGTGTGATTGCGTTCTCATCGGTGAGCCGGCGAGAACATCTTCGCTGGGAAGAAGCGGCGGCGCGCGAAGGCCAACGCTACGGAGTGGATCCCGCGTACACTCGAGCGCGCGGTGCGGGGCGCGAAGGAACAACGACACGACACCGCCGCACGTGGATCGACTGGCTGGTCGTGAGCGGAGCGACCGCAACCCTCGTTGGTTTCGCAGCCGTGGCCAAGGCGCCGCAACTGGCAATCAGGTGGCAGTGGGCGGCGGCGCTGGCGGTGGTGACTGTGGGAGCGCTTGCGGGCTGCGGCACTGCGCTCTGGAGAACGACTCGGTTTAACTAACGGCGCCCGGCAGTAGAGCCCGCTCCGGCATGACGAAACGAAACCTGGGACGCTGCAAGGCGTCCCAGGTTTCGTTCACTGCAATTTGCCTGAGTCGATCGGCCGCCTAGTCTTCCCGATCGTCTTCGTGATTCAGAGGTCGAAGCGCGTGCCCGACAATGTAGCCTCCGACTGCACGTCCCTGTGCGAGGCCCACCTTCGTGGCGTGCCGAAAGTGGTAGCCGATGTAGATTCGCGACAACCTGTTCTCCTCAGCCGCAGCCGCGACACTTGAGAACGTGCGCGTCACGCCCGCGAGCGAGCCGCTCGTGGTGGCGAAGGGCCGTGCGCGCCCCGGAATCAACGTCTCGATGATTGCGGCAGCACTTCCGCCCGCGGTGGCATGCGCGCTTGGGTAATCGGGGACGGGCGGGGTCGGAAAGGCGAGGCCTTCGACTTCCCAGCCCACCGCCGTCGACGTGGCGGAGTTCCCATCACTCTCCGCGAGCGCGATAGCCGACACGGGCCGCCAGAAGTTATAGAAGTACTTGGCTTCGAGGCTCGAGGTGTATGCGTCGAACTCGCCCAGCTGGAGCAGCGCGAACAGTCGCGCTGCATCGACTGCATCGAGGTTCCTCTGATCGGCCACGATGCGCGCGATTCGGTTCCAGCCTGTCGGCGAATTCTCCTTCCAGAAGAGAGCAATCTCGGATTGCGCTGCACTCCGCGCTGCGCATCCAGCGCAGCCAAGCGCTTTCACCTCGTTGAAATCCGAAGTGTATTTCGCGGTCAGAACGGCCGCCGCATTGGACGCGGCGCCGTACGGACGTCCCGGACGGAACTGCGATGCGCTGGCAAGGACGAATGGCGTCACCGTTGTGGCCCAGTTGGACGCATCGGCGAAGCCGCCCGTTCCAAAGAAGTCGAAGCCAGGGGTATTAAACGGGAAGGTGAAGCGATAGTCACCCGGATTGGTCCCCGGAGTGTATGGTCCGACGCCTCCGGTGGGTACAACGCCGTCCGTCGCCCGTAACGCCAGAATCGCAGCGGCGGCGCGGTGGCCCACAGCGACACCGCGGTCGAGTCCTTCGTTACCAGCGAGCGGACTCATCGCACTCGCGTACCATGCATCGGTGCTTGTTTGCGCTCCGGGGGCAGCGCCGACGATAGCGTCGTGCGCTGCAGTCAGGACGGCGGCCGCAGCACTGGCTCGGCGGTCGATCGGTCCGTTATCCGCATAGCGCTCGTAGCGCGGTATCACCGCATTGAGAGCGTCGTGCATCGCCACATTGGCGATCGCGTACAAGCGTGCCTCGATGAACGGGGCCAGCGGAGCGCCGGGTGGAACCAACATCGGCGCCGCGACGATGCTTTGCGCGTTTCCCGCAAAGACGGCGTCGCGCGCGCTATTCCTTTGGGAAATACCGAGGTTGTTGACCACGTGGCCGGCTGGCGCCAGCGGGTCGGTAGTGATGGGAGTCGACTCGGGACTGCACGCCCAAGCCAGGAGAATTGCCAGTACAGCGGTCTGGACCTTCGGTGGAGCTTTGCGGAATGACATGAGCCGAACCCTCGGATGGAGTGGGGAGAGGAACATCGGCGCGACAGTAACGAGGGGACGTGAGCGAGCCGTCTCTTCCGTATCTCCTGACCGTGAGTTGGACCGACCTTGGCGACAAACCTGCCTGACAGCCATGATTTACCCGTGATCGAGTTCCAACTTCTGGGTGAAATCCGTCTGAAGGTCGCCGATGGACCGGACGTCGACGCCCTTCTCCGCCAGCCCAAGAGGCTGGCCCTGCTGGCGTATCTGGTAAGCCCGGTCCCAGGTACGTGGCACCGGCGGGACACGCTGCTTGCCCTGTTTTGGCCGGAGCTCGACACCGCGCACGCCAGAACTTCGCTGCGAAATTCTCTGTACGTCCTGCGCCAAGCCCTAGGGGACGATGTCATCCGAACGCGCGGCGATGATGAGATCTCCGTCGATCCAGCGATGATGAAGACGGACCTGGACGCGGTGTGGTCTGCGCTGCGAGAAGGCCGCGCGGAAGACGCTATCGCCAGCTACCACGGGGAGCTGCTGGCTGCGCTATTCGCACCGGACAGCGAGGGATTCCAGCGTTGGCTCGATACAGAGCGCGCCCGACTCAAGGTCGAGGTGTCGCGAGCCGCACTGGTACTCGCGTCGTCGCTCGAGCGCGAAGGCAAGCTCAGCGAGGCGCTCAGCGCCGCGCAGCGAGCGATCGAGATACAGCCCGATGATGAGACCGCGGTCCGAAGGCTGATAATGCTCCATGACGCGATTGGCGATCGCGCCGGCGGGCTCGGCGTTTTTGAGACTTATCGAAGCAGACTCGCCGCCGAGTTCGACGCGGAGCCCGCGCCGGAGACTCTTGCGTTGGCAAATCGACTGCGAGCATCAACAGGATCCTCAGCGTCTCGGACGAAACCGCCTGCGCTGAATGGAAACCGGATCGCCTCGAAGTTTGGTTCGTTACCTCACGCGCGCGAAAGCGAATCAGGAGCCGCCGCAGACCCTGGCGTGGCAACCGACTTGAGACGACGGTTTCGCAAAACCGGTGTTGCTGCCATGCTGGGCGTCACACTCGTCCTGCTGATAGCGTGGGTGGTATCGCGGCCACGACCGATCTCGATCGGCACCTCCGCTCCGCTCACTTCCGAAGAGGGATTGCAGATCGAGCCGGCCATCTCGCCGAATGGGCGGCTCGTCGCGTACGCGAAGGGCAATGCAAACCGGATGCATGTGTTCATTCAGAAGATCGCAGGCGGATCGCCGTGGGCCCTCACGGATGATTCAAGCTCGGTGGAGATCATGCCGCGCTGGTCTCCCGACAACGACGAGCTGCTCTTTCTGGCGCGCAACGGAGCGTTCGTGTCGCCGGCGATCGGCGGTCGGCCGCGTTTGATTGCGGCAGGCACGGAGGGCAACGGCTCGGTGCGATCCGCGTCTTGGTCTCCCAACGGTGACTCGGTCGCCATCGTCCGAAACGACTCCCTCATCGTACAGCCGCTGGAGGGTTCTGGCTCACGATTCGTGGGCCGCGGAGATCAGCTGCACTCGTGCGTCTGGTCGCCGGATGGACGGTGGATAGCGTGCGTGTCCGGAAATTGGATTGCGTTCGTTCCAGGCACGCTCTTCGGAAACCGTGCACCGAGCGGGCTGCTGCTCTTCCCCGCCACCGGCGGCGCCGCAATCGAGCTGACGAACCGTGAGAAGGAGCACATGAGCCCGGCGTGGTCGGCGGACGGCAAGGAGCTCTGGTTCCTCTCGAACCGGGACGGAGTCTCGGGCGAGGTTTACACCGTTCCGATTGGACGCGACGGACATCCCGACGGGCAATTCTCGCGGGTTGGGTTGAACGCGGAATCGATCAGTCTCTCCACGCGGCGGATCGCGTACTCTGTCCCCGAGCGCAAGGCGAACATCTGGACGGTTCCGATTCCGACCGGCGCTCCCACAACGCTCGCCGCCGCGACGCGACTCACTTCCGGCAACCAGGTCATCGAGCTCGTGAACGTCTCGCGCGACGGGAAGTGGCTCGTCTACGACAGCAATCTTCGGGGGAACTCGGACATTTATCGCATGCCGGTCGAGGGCGGAGTCGGGCAGCGGCTCACTGACGATCCCAGGGAAGAGTTTGCTGGTACGCTCTCTCCCGACAATCGAGAGCTCGCCTGGCAACTGTGGTCGAACGGCGTGCGGCACCTTTACGTGAAGACAGTTGATGGTGGATCTCCGCGCGAAATTATCCCAATCGCAGGCGATCAGGGCGTACCTCGCTGGTCTCCTACGGGCAACTCGCTGGCAGCGTGGAGCCATAACAATGAGGAAGGCGCAGTCTTCGTGGTCTCTCGTGACTCGCGCGGCGGATGGAAGCGTCCGGCGTGGAGACTCGAGGGTGCCCAGCTACCTGCATGGTCGCCCGACGGCCGCACGATTGCGTTCGTCAAGTTCTCGGGCGGCATCGAGACGATCCCCGTCGATTCCGGGCCGATACGAGTGGTGTATGCACCGCGGCCCGGGCGGGATCCGATTGCAACGTTCCTCGCCTGGAGATCTGATCCCGACCGGCTTTGGTTCCTCGGCCACGACCCTCAGCAGCGCGGGGGAATCTGGGAGCTCAGGATCAGCAGCGGACGTCCGCGTTTGTTGGTGCGGCTGGACGATCCTGCGGGAAGGTTGAACGGGGCGGCGTTCGCGACGGATGCAAGGCGGTTCTTCTTTACGCTCGACGAGCGACTCAGCAACGTTCGCTGGGCAGAGTTGGTAAATCGTTGAGCGAGTCTACTTTTTCCTCACGGCGTCGATGAGATTTCGCATGCGCGCTTCGCCGACGAATCGCGTGTGCACTTCCCGAACGCGTGTCCGCGCGATCACATCACTCACGTTGTGCTCGCGAATCCCTCCGCCGGCGATGATCGTGATGCGATCCCGCGCTTGATCAACGAGAGCCGCAATGACGTCCGCTCCTTCCGTGGCGGTCGTTGCGCCCCCGGACGTGAGGACACGGGTCACCCCAAGATCGATGAGCTGCTCGAGCGCATCCGACTTGCTCGTAATGGCGTCGAACGCGCGGTGAAACGTGACGGGCATCCCCGCGGCCGCTTTGACCAGTGATCGCGTCAGCTCAACGTCTACGCTGTAATCGGAATTGAGTGCGCCCGTGACGATTCCAGCAACGCCAATGATGCCGGCTGTTTCGATGTCGCGACTCATTAGATCGATCTCGTCGTCCGCGTAGACAAAGTCGCCAGCACGAGGGCGAATCAATACGAACACGGGAAGGTGCGTCCCGTCGACTACCGCCGCCGTCAATCCTGTGCTCGGGGTCGTACCGCCCTCATTCAGGTTGATACAGAGCTCGATGCGATCGGCGCCGGCGCGCTCCCCTGCCAGAGCGGATTCGAGGGTTTCGACTGCCGCTTCGACCAATATCAATTGACCCTCAACGCGGAGCGGGGGCTCGGCGGTTTCACTACTTAATCTCCAGCGGCATGCCAAGAAAACCGCCAAAACGCTTGGCCGTTGTACCGACCGAACGCTTTTCCTCGGCGGTCAATTTCTGTAGCAGCTTCAGGTGGACAACCGCCTTCTCGCCGCGAAAAGTGCGACCCCAACGTCCTACGATTTGCCCATTGATCGCCAGGATGTGACCCGAGAGGGCGTCGGTTCTCGCCTTTATTCCCGCGGCGCGCAAGCGCTCCGAGAAAGCGCTGCGATCCTTGAACCCGATGAAGTACTCATCGTAGTTCGGTAACAGATGGGCCATCGGTGTCTTTCGCCTCGCGGGTCGTGCGGGAGTGGGAAACCAATGCGGTTTGCCATCGATCACCTGCTGCTCCAGCTCGCGGCCCATGGATTGAGCCGCCCTCTTTGCGTCTGTTTTTGTAAGACCTGACCACCACGCAAAATCGTCGGCCGTCGCCGGACCTCTCGTCGAGAAGTATCTCGTCGCCAGCTCATGCAAGGCCTCGTCTCGCCCGAGTGTACGCGGGCGCGGAATGGTCTCCTCGAGCAGCGCATAAGTGAACTGCTTTCCTCGGCGCGCTCCGCTGCAGATCAATCCATCGAGCTCCGCGCGCATCACGATGCACGCGAGCCGTTGCGGGCTCGTGATGTGGATCCTTGCCTTGGTGAGCAGCTGTCCCAGCTCCGTCCGTGTGAGCTGCTTCCCATCTCTCAGCGCTTTTGTCAACACGGTTCGGCTGCGACGCGCGACGGCGTCGTCCACCTCGAGCCAACGATACCAGTACGAGTTTGCCGCGTGGACTCGTGGCGCCGAGAGCGCCAACATCCAGCCGATGTCGGTGGCCGCAACGAAGTGCCACGTCGGACGCAGAATGTGCGTGCGCAGAATCGCTCCCGCGGCGATCTCCGTCTCTACGTCAGCGTCCGTTGCACTGCGCGTTCGCTGCGCCAACGCCCATTTGGCCGAGCCATAGTCCTGGGCCTGCACGGCGCCGAGCAAAGCAACGACTTCACTCGCTCTCGCGAGTGTGGGCTTCACCAGATGCTGGTTGACGAGGCGCTGGCTCGCGATCCGATCCGCAGTCCCCAATTACGCGGGCACCATCACGACGACGGCGCCGTAACAAGGGAATCGTGACGCCACTCGAGCTCTCGCCAGACGCTAAGCAGAACAATCGTCGTGACGCCGGTAAGAACCAGTTCAGGCCAACCCAAACTTCGATGCTGGATGGGAGAAAGCACCAACGGATAGAGAGTGAGGACCAGGCCGAGAACCGCGCCTGCCCGCAATCGTCGCCCGAGTAAGATTCCGGTGACAAGCAACGCGAGAGCCATCACCAACACGATCCCCATGGCAAACGTGTACGGCATCTCTTGATTCGTGGTCGGGGCCCAGTTGAGCGCAAGCCCACTGAAGAGTCCGAGCGCTGCGATGATGAAGAACAAGACTCCGCCGGCCTTGAAGTAAAAGGCGACCAGTCGAAGCAAGATCGATGGCGCCTTGATCTTCGTCGTCATTTGTTGAATCTCCCCTCGTCGACGTCACGCAGAAACGCGATCAGCCCGGTCACGTAGCGCTGCTGATCGTCGTACATCGACATATGGCTGCCGGTGGGCAGGTATAGAAAACGTCCCCTCTGCACGGCCTTCGACATCATCTCCATGTGCGCCGGATCCATGGTGTCGTATCGTCCGCCAATGGTGAGCGTCGGGACGGAGATCTTGCCAAGATCGGCCGTTCTATCCCAGTTGAGAAGCTTGCCGCTCGCGCCGAGCTCACTTGGTCCCTGCATCGGTACGTAGATCGCTGGGTTGATGTGCTTGAATGCGCGATTGACGGGATCCGGCCACAGCTCAGGGGGCATCCGGAGCACGTGATACACATAATGGTGCCGCATGAGCAGCTCCATGTAGCGCGGGTCCGAATACTTTTCGGCGGCCTCCAGCTGCTTGATTTGTGCGAGACCTTGCTGATCCATCGCAGGCATCAGGACCTTCGCGGCGTACTCGTTGTAGGCCGGGATGCTCGCCATCATGTTCGAGATGATGAGCCCTTTCAGGTGCTGCTGGTACTTGAGCGCGTACTCGAGAGCGAGAATTCCACCCCACGAGTGCCCCAGCAGATAGAAATTCTGTCGGTCTAGGCCGAGCGCCTGGCGAACCTGCTCAACTTCCTCGACTGAGCGCGGGATCGACCAGAGATCCGGCGCGTCGGGCTGATCGCTGTAGAACGAGCCGAGCTGGTCGTAGAAGTAGTACTCGATCCCGGCCGCGGGGAGATAGCTGTCGAAGGCTTCGAAGTATTCGTGCGTAGCTCCGGGCCCGCCGTGGAGCAGCAGCACTTTGATCCGGGGATTATTCCCGACGCGTTTGGTCCAGACGTTGAACGTGCCGCGTGGCGTTGTAACCGGGATTAGCCTGACTCCGCCACTCAGCACATCGCTGCGGCCGGAGTTGTCGAAATAACCACCGGGGGTCGGAGAGACCGTTGGTGACGGTTGCGGAGCGCAGCCGCAAAGAATGATGAGAGCGCCGAGCAAAGCAGCGAATCGTCTGGTCATTTGAGCCCCTTGCTGATTCGAAAGACGTGGCCGTCCGGGTGGCGCACGTGCATCTCGCGCGCGTTCCATGGCATGTCCGTTGGAGGCCAGGTGACATCGAGGCCCTGAGCAAGGCAGTGGTTGTATGTCGCGTCGACGTCTTCTACCCAGAGCGACATCCACACACCTTTGTCCCCGGTTTGGTCACCAGTCGGACCGAACGTCATCTTGGCGGGACCGCGGCCGCGACCGCCCTGACCCTTCTCGCACAGAAAGATTTCGACGTCACCCGAACAGACGCCGCCGAAACTCACCGGCTCGCCCCAATCCCATCCCTTCTTCCATCCCAGCTTTTCGAACCAAGCAAAACTCTCCTGAATGTCGGAGACGTTGAGAATTGGATTCACACGATGGGTGAACATGCCTGTAGTGCCTCCATTAGTCGCGCTCCTTGCGACGAAGGTAATCAGCGATCTCCGCGTACGCCCTAGCTCGCGCATCGCGCTTGTGTATGCTCACGTAATGTTCTGCCCAGCCGAGCGGCGTCCCACTCCAGGCTGTGTCAACGGCGTTCAGGTTGGCTCCGGCGTCCACGAGGACTTCAACTGCTTCTCGCGATCCCGAGCACACGGCGTGGTGAAGCGGCGTTCCGTGCGAGTAGAGGTTCTCGCTGGGCTTATTCACGTCCACGCCGAACTCGAGCATTCGCCTCAGCGCCTCTGGCTTCCCATTGAGAGCAGCAAGGACGAACCCGAATTGTTTTTCCTTGGGCTTGCTCGTTGGTGCAAGGCGTGCGACGTCGTTCCAACGTTCAAGGCTGAGCGCTGTCGCCAACGTCAGCGTTGCGCCGCGCTCAACTAGGTGCTCCGCCGCTTCGAAGTTGGCGTTGACGAGGGCGTTCTCCGGGTTTCCGTGAGGGGACGCGCCCGCATCGACCAGTGCATCAATGAGCTCGATCTGCACACCGCATTGTCGCGCGATCCACGACCACGAGACGAGCTGGAGCGCGTAGTCGAGCTGTTCCTGCAGGCTGGCGACGTGTGCACGCTGCGCGGCCTCGATGATCGCGCGAGTCACCTGCGCGATGTTCTTGGGCAGAGTGCCGTTGCGGACCGGATCCTCTGCCACGAACCAGAGGAGATATGGCTTGGCAAAGAATCTGTTGAGCGCGTCACCAACCTTGTCCCGCAGCCAGGAGCCAGGTGCTCCCAGCCGTTCGCTCAGCAGGATCGGATGCTCGGCGATCAGGCGCTCGAGCGTCGTCAGATCACCGGCGTCTATGGCCGTTACGGCTTCGTGAAAGAGTGTATCGAGGTTGCTCACTCTTCGAGACCAGATACCGCAGCGGTGCCGAGGGAGAGCTCGTAGAAGAGGGTGTCGCCAAACTCAACGGAACGGTACGGCGGGATTTCTCGGAATCCGAGGCTTGCATAAAGAGCCTGCGCGGGACGCATCGTTGCAAGCGTGCCGAGGCGCAGTGTATCGTAGCCTCGAGCGCGCGCCAGCCGTGGGACTGAGCGGCCGGAGCGCGATACAGCCCACCGCTGCACCTTCGCGACGCGCGACCCAGAGTCCACCGCCCGGAAGTTCGTACGGCGCGGGGAGCGCATCCAGGAGCGCTGCAGTGGACGCTGCGTCGTGCACGGTCGAGTGTGCGGTGATGTGCGCCCGGATCAACTCGCGAGCATCAGCAAGCGCCGGAAGTTCTGTGGCCGGAACGATCTCGATCAGTGTGCGACCTATTGGTTGGAAGAAAAGTTCTCCTGGTCAGCCGGACAGCTAAGCACGACGTAATATAGAGGCGACGGGGGGAGTGAATGGGCTCTCCCGTTTCCACGAATGGGAAGGTGATTCATGTCCGAACAAGCTCTCGACGGCCAGCTCTTCGACGCGGCGAAAATCGGCGATGTCAGCGCGCTGACCGCGCTGCTCGACCAACACCCCGACAAACTGTCCGTCCGCGACCAGCCCTATGAGCACACGCTGTTGCATCTTGCGGCTTTCGCCGGACATCTGCCGGCCGTCGACCTCCTGCTCGCGCGCGGACTCGACGTGAACGTCCGCGAAAAAGGCGACAACACTTACCCCATGCACTGGGCCGCGGCAGCTGCCCACCTCGACGTCGTGCGGCGGCTCGCTGATGCCGGCGGCGACGTTGTCGGACACGGTGACGACCACGAGCTCGAGGTCATCGGTTGGGCGACGGCGTGGGAAGGAGGTGACGACGATGCGCACCGCGCGGTCGCCGAGTTTCTGGTCAGCCGCGGCGCCCGGCATCACATCTTCTCCGCGATTGCCGTTAACTCGGCGCAAGAGGTTCGGCGCATCGTGGCGGCTGACCCGGCGTCGCTCGACAAGCGCATGAGTCGAAACGAGAATCATCAGCGCCCGTTGCACTTTGCGGCGCGAATGAATCGTCCGGAGATGGTGGCGCTACTGTTGGAGCTAGGAGCCGATCCGACGGCGACGGACGGATCGGGCGCAACGCCACTGCACTTCGCCGCCGGGCACGGTCACGCGGATGTCGTGCGGCTGCTGCTCGCGGCCGGCGCGGATCCAACCGTCCACGACGGCGAACACGACAGCGATGCGATTGGCTGGGCGGAATTCTTCCACCGTCCGGACATCGTGGACATCCTCAGGGCGTCTGATTCGCCTCCACCATCGCCGCCCAGCGCTTGAGCAGCGCGTCCGGCACGGTCGGGAATCCGCCGCTCGTTGCTACTTTGCTATCAGGGAGTCACTCGGTCGTTTGATCAGACGGATCTCAACGAAATATGCGTTCTCATGCTTGGGATCCAGCTCGTACGTCCACCACTCATTGTCAAAATCGTAGATGTGTCCCGCCGCATAAGTACACGCTCCCGAGATACACGACCGCTATGGCAATGACACAACCGATCAGGAGCCAAATCGACGCGCGCTTCACAACCCTGGGAAGAATGTCATGTCCCCGGCATGAAAGCGCAGCCTGCATTCTGCGCGCGAATCAGCGCATAAATGCCAGACGGCACGGGGATGGCTCCCGGGATCAGATTCGATAAGACCTCGGCACGCACGTCGTCGACATTGCGCTTGGTCTGTTCAGCAATGCGCCCGGAGAAGCTGCCAATCGAGATACTGCAGACCAGACTGATCAAGCCGCGCTTCTGAAGCGTCTCGATCTTTGTCGCTCCTTCGCTCGCGGATGAACCCACTGTTGCCTTCCAGAAAATGTTTCGCGTCGCGGGAGATTTCGTAGTGGGG
>Ga0193723_1000195_pt1 | contig 22421 bp, 23 predicted proteins | sample H2m2metaG_FD_143042 | JGI IMG/M metagenome (GOLD analysis project Ga0193723, IMG submission 143042) | Soil microbial communities from a riparian zone of the East river system, Colorado, United States - H2m2 | ecosystem: Environmental > Terrestrial > Soil > Riparian zone | place: USA: East River...
GCTGCGCGTGCACCGCCTCCCGGACGTCGTGCTCGGCAATGTGACGCTGTTCCTGTACTCCGTTCCGACCTTCTGGTTGGGGCTGATCCTCCTCCTCGTCTTCGGGGAGTGGCTCGGGTGGTTCCCCGTCGCCGGCATGAGCGATCCCATCCTCTGCCCCACCGTCTCGTCGTTCTATTGCGCGATGGACCGGCTGTGGCACCTGGCCCTGCCGGCGCTGACGCTCGGCGTCGTCGGAGCGGCGGGCACCGCCCGGTTCCAGCGCGCGGCGATGCTCGAGGTCGCGGCGCAGGACTACATCCGGACGGCGCGCGCCAAGGGTGCCTCCGAGCGGCGCGTCGTCCTGCGCCACCAGCTGCGCAATGCCCTGCTGTCGTTCATCACCCTGTTCGGCCTGGCATTCCCGTTCCTGCTCACAGGCGCGGTGCTGATCGAGACGATCTTCGCGTGGCCGGGGATGGGGCGGCTCGCCACGGACGCGATCCTGCGACGTGACTTCCCCGTCGTGAACGCGGCCGTGTTGCTCGCAAGCACTATGGTCGTCGCCGGCAGTCTCCTGGCCGACGTCCTGCTCGCGATCGCCGATCCGCGGCTGCGCGTGCGGGGAGGAGGGGGCGAGCCCGCGTGACGCTCCCGGCCTGGTTCGCACTCCTCGTGGCGTTCGCGCTCGCGGCCTGGACAGTCCGGGAGGCACGGCGGCGCACCGCCCGCCACGAAGCGGGGCGGCGGTTCTTCCGGCACCCCACCGCGGCCTGGGGCATCGGCGTGCTGGCGTTTTTTGTGATCGTCGCGCTCGCGGCGCCGCTCGTGACGTCGTACGACCCCCGCGCACAGCTCGACGTCGTGCATCTCAAGAACCAGGCGCCCTCCTGGAGCTACATCCTCGGCACCGACGTCTACAGTCGCGATCTGTGGACACGCGTCGCGTTCGGCGCGCGGGTTTCGCTCCTCGTGGGCGCGCTGGGGATGCTCGTCGCCGTCACGCTGGGAACGCTGGTGGGCGCGGTGGCCGGCTACTACCGCCACTGGATCGACGCCGTGTTGATGCGCAGCGTCGACGTGGGATTGGCGCTGCCGCGCATCTTCGTGCTGCTGATCGCCATCGCGCTGTTCGGCCAGCTCCCCCTCGCGGCGCTCGTCCTGGTGATCGGCCTGACGTCGTGGTTCGGCACGAGCCGGTTGGTGCGCGCGGAAGTGTTGAGCGTCCGCGAGCGCGACTTCGTCGCCGCGGCCCGGGCCGTGGGCGCGGGACCGGGGCGCGTTATCTTTCGCCACGTCTTGCCCAACGCGGCCGCGCCGATCATCGTCTCGGCGGCCCTCGGCATCGGCAACGTGCTGCTGCTCGAGGCGGCGCTCTCGTTCCTCGGCATCGGTGTGGCCCCGCCGACGCCCAGTTGGGGCAACATGATCGCGGATGGCGCTCCCTACCTCGCGAGCGCGCCGTGGACGACGTTGTTCCCGGGCCTCGCCATCGCCCTCGTCGTGATGGCCCTGAATGCCGTGGGCGACGCCCTGCGCGACGCCCTCGACCCGCGCCAGGAGGGGTGAGCGACGTGACGGAACCGCTGCTGCGCGTCCGCGACCTGAAGACCTACTTCGTCACCGAGCACGGGCGCGGTACCGCCCGCGCCGTGGACGGCGTCTCGTTCGAGCTGCACGCCGGCGAGACCCTGGGCATCGTGGGCGAGTCGGGCTGCGGCAAGACCGTCACGTCGCTGTCGATTCTCCGCCTCATCCCCGAGCCCCCCGGGCACATCCGGCCCGGCAGCGTCATCGAGTTCGAGGGCCGCAACCTGCTGGCGCTCGCTCCTCCCGATCTGCGCGCGATCCGCGGCAACCAGATCGCGATGGTGTTCCAGGAGCCGATGACCTCGCTCAATCCCGTCTTCACGATTGGCGATCAAGTGGCCGAAGCGGCGATCATCCATCAGGGACTGTCGCGCAAAGCCGCGCGCGCCCGCGCCATCGAGATGCTGACGCTCGTGGGTATCCCCGACCCCGCGGAGCGTGTCGACCATTACCCGCATCAACTTTCGGGTGGCATGCGCCAGCGCGTCATGATCGCAATGGCGCTCGTGTGTCATCCCAAGGTGCTCATCGCCGATGAGCCCACGACGGCGCTCGACGTCACCATTCAGGCGCAGATCCTCGAGCTGCTGGAGCGGCTGCAGGCGGAGCTTGGCATGGCGGTTCTGTTGATCACCCACGACCTGGGAGTCGTCGCGGGTCAGGCCGATCGCGTGATCGTGATGTACGCGGGCCAGGTGGTCGAGACCGCACCCACGACCGCGCTCTTCGACGGACCGCTGCATCCGTACACCGAGGGCCTCATGGCCGCGGTGCCGCGCATCGACGCGCCGAAATCGCGGCTCCAGGCTATCCCGGGCCAGGTGCCCGCGGCCACCGCGTGGCCCTCGGGATGCCGCTTCCACCCGCGCTGTCCCCACGCGTGGACGAAGTGCAAAATCGAGGAGCCGCCGCTTTTGGGGACCGGGGACCACACCGCGCGCTGCTGGCTCGTGCAGGAGCCCGCGCGCCGGAAGCCCGCGCCCGCCACATGACGACCGCGCCGCTCGTCGATATCCAGAACCTCGTCAAGCACTACCCAGGGCGTCCGCCGGTGCGCGCCGTGGACGGCGTGTCGCTGTCGATCGCCGCGGGCCAGACCCTTGGCCTCGTGGGTGAATCGGGATCCGGCAAGTCGACGGTCGGCCGGACGGTCCTGCGTCTTCAGGAGCCGACGTCGGGGCGCGTGGTGTTCGACGGCGAGGATGTCTTCGCGCTGGCCACGGGCCCGCTGCGCGCCCTGCGGCGCCGCATGCAGATCGTGTTCCAGGATCCGTACAGCTCGCTCAATCCGCGGATGACGGTGGCGCAGACGCTGCGGGAGCCGCTCGAGATCCATCGCCTCGCCCCGCCGGCGCAAATGGAGGCGCGGGTCACGGCGCTCCTCGAGGAGGTCGGGCTCGATCCCGCCTTCGCCGGCCGCTACCCGCACGAGCTGTCGGGGGGGCAGCGTCAGCGCGTGGGGATCGCACGGGCGCTCTCGGTCGAGCCGCGCTTCATCGTGTGCGACGAGCCCGTCAGTGCGCTCGACGTGTCCGTGCAGGCCCAGGTCTTGAACCTGCTCGCTGACCTTCAGAAAAAGCGAAGCCTCACGTATCTGTTCATCGCGCACGACCTGGCCGTCGTCCGACACATCGCCGATCACGTCGCCGTGATGTACCTGGGCCGCATCGTGGAGCGCGCGCCGGCGGCCGCGATCTACGCGGCACCACGGCATCCGTACACACGCGCGTTGCTGTCGGCGGTCCCGGAGCCGAACCCGCGCGCCACGCGCGAGCGCATTGTTCTCTCTGGCGACATGCCGTCTCCGGCGCATCCGCCGGCGGGGTGTCCGTTCCACCCGCGCTGCCCACACCCCAAGAAGAACGATCGCTGCCGCACCGAGACGCCGGCGCTCCGGGTCACGGGCGACGGACCGGCGCACCTCGCCGCCTGTCATTTTGCCGAGGAGCCGATGTGACCGGGAGCGGAGTACTCCTGCTGCTGCAGACGCTCACCAATTTCAACATGGTCCCCGCTGCCGCAGGTCTCCCGGCCGGATGGCGCCTGGCGCCCGTGCAGGGCGTCCCGGGACCGACGTACCGCATCACCGGCTCGCATTCGTTGCGCGTCGTGGCCGTCGGTCAAGCCGCCACCGCAACGTTCCGCCTGCGGCAACCGCTGCGCCCGCCGGCGTCCACGCGCGCGGGTGCCCTCAACTGGCGCTGGCGCGCGGAGACGCCGCTCAATGGCGCAGACTTGAAGCGCCGCGCCGGCGACGATAGTCCCATCCGGGTCGTGATCACGTTCCAGGACGGCCGCGTGTTGACCTACTGCTGGGGGAATCGCGAAGGGCGCGGCGAGAGCTTCGTGAGCTGGGCGGGCCGCAACAGGATGGTGATCGTGCTCGAGCGGGCCGAAGACGCCGACGGGTCGTGGCACGTGGAGCGCCGGGACCCGTTCAGCGATTACCGCCGTCTCTGGAGCAATGCGCCGAAGCCGATCGTGTCGGTGGGGATCATGGCGGACACCGACGCCTTGAAGGTGCGCTCGGCGGCGGAGATCGGAGACATTACCTGGACGGGGCCGTAGCCCTACCCCCCGTTTTGTTGAGTCCCTCCGGCAAGATTCTGGTCCCTTAGGGAAGAACAGACCGCCGATCTTTGTTTGACCCCGGGCTGCCGCCCGGGGTCAGTTGGATTGCGGCCGGGACCTATGACAACGCACCATGCCTACCAGTTGTACGCTCACATCACTTGGCACACGTGGCGCCGGGTAGGGTGTGTGGATCAGGCCGCGGTGGAGGATCTCCAGACGGCGATCAGAAACGCAGAAGGGCCCACTGGTGTACGTGTCCTCCAGAGCGCCGTCCTGGCCGATCACGTACACATCCTCGCCAGCTTTCGACCTGACGGTTCGTTGAGTGACTTTGTGAGGCTCGCGAAGTGTGGGTCGGCGTATCGCGCAAATGATCGGATCCCCGGTGCCGTCCGCTGGGCTCGCGGGTTCTACGCGGCCTCCATCAGCAAACGGGATCTCCGGCGTGTCGCTGAATACATCCGCGGTCAGTACCGGCGACACCCCGACCGGATTCCTCGCGTGGGCCGTAGTTCGACTGACCCCGGGCGGCAGCCCGGGGTTCATCCAACCGAAACTTCTTGATCTCGAACCGACCCCGGGCGCAAGCCCGGGGTTAATCAACACCGAACGTCGGTTGATGTTGTTGACCCTACCCACCATGCTCGACCCTCGGCGCGCCCTGTAACCCACTCACCTCCACACCCACCGCCAGCAGCCACGCCGCCGTGACCACCCAGCCACCGTACTCGAGCCCGCTGCCCACGAAGAGGGCGAACGCATACACCGCGCCGAGCCCGGCGATAGTTAGGAGGAGAAGCGGGAGGCGTTGCGCCTTCGTGCCCCGCCCCTGCTGCCAGACGAGCAGCGTAGCGGCGACCGCCAGGGATATCGCCATCGTGATGACATCTCTCGTCTCGACGTCCTCACCGAGTAACGCTCCGAAATACACGCCAAACAGCACGAGGCAGATCGCCCGGAAGAACCCATGCAGCGCGGCGCCGTGGCGCTCATGGAAGCGGGCGAGCGTCGGAAGCAGCTGATGCAACGCGTAGGCGATCGTCACCAACACCGGGACGCCGAACATGACCGTCCAGAGGGCGCCGCCCCACGCTCCGAGGATGGGACTGGTGTGGCAGCTGTGGGGCAACGCGAGCCCGACGAGCAGTGTGACGGCTACAAGTTTCTTGAGCATCCAGGGGCCCTCCTCTTAGAATCGGTCGATCACCGTGACGCCCACGTCCTCGAATGCGCCCATGCGTGGTAAGGCCGACGCTGCGTCGCCCAGGGCGATCGTGCGCTTAACGAGACGCTCCGGGTGCAGGCGCCCGCGCGCGATGAGGTCGAGCATCGGCCCATAGTCCCGCGCCGCCATCCCGTGGCTGCCGCGGATCTCGAGCTCCCGCGCAATCACCGCGCCCATCGGAATCTCCGGGCGCGCGTGCTCGGCCGTCATGAGACCCACTTGCACGTGTCGGCCCTGCTTACGGAGCGACCCAAGTGAATTGACGCACGTCGCCGCGCTGCCCAGCGCGTCGATAGACACGTGAGCGCCGTCGCCACCCGTTGCCTGGCGCACCGCGCCCGCCACGTCGGCGAGTCCGGCCGCGTTGATGGTGACCTCGGCGCCGAGCTCCCGGGCGAACGCGAGCTTCTCGTCCTGCACATCGACGGCGACGACTCGAGCACCCAGCGCAGCGGCGATCATTACTGCCGACAGACCCACGCCACCGCACGCGTGCACGGCGATCCATTCGCCCTGTTGAAGCCGCCCCTGGGTCACGACCGCGCGATACGCGGTGGCGAAGCGGCACCCGAGCAGCGCCGCAGCGGCGAAACCCACGGCGTCGGGGAGCGCGACGAGATTCTCATCGGCGTACGGGAGCGCCACGTACTCCGCGAAGGAGCCCCAACCGGTGAACCCCGGCTGATAGTAGCGGTCGCAGATGTGATGCTGGCCCGCGCGGCACTGGTCGCAGCCGCCGCAGCCGAGGCAAAACGGCGTCGTGACCCGGTCGCCGACTTTCCACGAACGAACGCCGCTGCCCACGGCCGCGACGGTTCCGGCCAGCTCGTGCCCGGGGACGTGAGGCGGATGGATGTCCGCGTCGTGGCCCATCCACCCGTGCCAGTCGCTGAGACACATCCCCGACGCCTCGACTTTGACGACGACCCCGCCCGCGGGCGGCACCGGATCCGGCACCGTGACCAACTCGAGCGGGGCGCGGAAAGCTTCGTAGCGAACAGCGTTCAGCGCACGCCGCCCATCAAGCCGCGAATCGGTTTCAGCAGCAGGTACATGATGGCGGCCGCGCCGAGGGACACGCCTGCCACGGCTCCGAACAGCGTCGGCAACGGCATCGAGCTGAAGAATCCGGCGGTCCAACCAGCGAGCAGGTTGCCGAGCCAGTTCGACAGGAAGAAGACGCCCATCATCCGTCCAACGAGGCGGGGCGGGGCGAGCTTCGTGACCGCGCTGAGCCCCACGGGGCTCAGGCATAGCTCGCCCAGCTCCTCGATGGCATATGCGAGCACGAGCCACAACGGACTGACCTTCACCCCCGCCCCGCTCTGCGCCAGGGACGCGGCAGGCACGAGGAGAAGGAACGCCAGACCAGCGAAGAGGAGTGCGAGGGTGAAGGTCGCGGGACTGGAGGGTTCTCTCTTTCCGAGCCGCACCCACAACCACGCCAAGACGGGGGCCAGCAGGATCACGAAAATGGGCTGCACCGCCTGCAGCCAAGACGCGGGCATCTCCCATCCGAAGATCACGCGATCCGTATTGCGGTCAGCGAACAAGTTGAGCGTCGATCCGGCTTGCTCGTAGGCGCCCCAAAACAATGCCGCGAAGATGAAGAGCACGAAGATGGCGGCGATGCGCTTCCAGTCTGTGGCCGTCAGCGACGCGACGGCGGTGGGGACCGCCGTGCCGGGGCCCGTTTCCTTTGGTCGCGCGGCCAAGCGATCAATCGCAACCTGGAGGCGGCCTTTGCCGCGTACGTACTGGATGAGGCCCAATGTCATGCCGACGCCCGCAGCGGCAAATCCGACATGCCAGTCGATTTGCCGGGCCAGGTAGCCCGCACCCGTGATCCCGAGGAAGGCCCCGATGTTGATGCCCATGTAGAACAGCGAAAACCCGGCGTCCCGGCGTTGGTCGCTTGCTTCGTAGAGCGAACCGACGAGCGTGCTCACGTTCGGCTTGAGCATGCCCGTACCGATCACGATGAGGGTGAGGCCCATGTAGAAGAATGCGACCGCGTGGAACGCGAGCGTGAAGTGACCCAGGGCGATGATGATCCCGCCGATCAGCACGCTGCGGTACTGCCCCAGGAACCGGTCCGCAATGAACCCGCCGACAATTGGCGTTAGCCACACCGTACTCGTATACAGCGCGTAAATGCGCGCGCCGTCTTTGACGTCGAATCCCAATCCGCCGGACGTCACTGCCGCGGTCAAATACAGGATCAAGAACCCCCTCATCCCGTAGTAGCTGAAGCGCTCCCACATCTCGGTGAAGAACAGCGTCGACAGCCCGCGCGGGTGCCCAAACCATCCCCGGTCGGGAGCGCTCGTCGCTGGAGCCGTCATGCGTCGTCCTTTCCTTCAAAGAGCTCGTTTTGCTGCGCGGGGTCGGGGTGCTCGGATGGGCGGAGCAGACCGCCGATGCGGTGCTCCCACTTCTCGACGTCGAAGTGATGCTCGTTTTCCAGGGCACGGCGCAGCACCGGCGAAAACTCGTGCAACGCCTCGAGCATCTCACTCGTGGCCTCACGCAGCGCCTGCAGCTGGAAGCCCGAGTCGGTCGCCCCCATGTCTTCGAGGATGCTCTGCTCCGTGCGCGACGCGACGACCGGCTCGGCGCGCCCCTCGATGAACACGTTGGTGCGCCGCCCCGGTCCGCGATCGTCTTCGATGGGCATCAGGCCCACGATGGCGTCCGACCGCCAGTACTTGCCGTAGCCGAGGAACACCATCCGGCCGCGTTTCACGTCCATAGTGATCAATTACCTCCGCGGACGTCGGTTTTTGCGAATGTCCTCCAGGACCACCCGGTCGATCTTTCCATCCATCCGCACGCGCACGTCATAGTTCTCCCAGTACATGAAGTTCGCGAGCGCATTGAGGAACGTGGCGTTGACCGAAGGCTGCGGGGCGGCGAGCCACTTCTCGGCTTGATTCACGGGCTCGCGCATCAGGATCGGTTCCAGCTCGCGCTGCAACGCCGGTGTGATCGGCATGAGATCCGCCGAGTCGGTCGTGAAGAAGTACAGCTTGTGCAGCTCGTAGAGGCGTTGCAGCTCGCGGATCGGATCGGGCGCGTCGTACACGCGAATATCGATGTAGCGATCGGTCGCCCCGAGGTAGCCGGCCCCCGCGCGCACCACGAGCAGCGCCGCCGACTGCATCCCGCGTTTGTCTCCACCACCTGCCTGCCCCGCCACGAGGGCGGCCAGGAGCCGATCGGCGAGCGAGCCGCGCGCGCGCTCGAACGTCTCGGCCATGTTTCGGACCGTCGCGTCCGACACCATGATGTTGGCTTGCGCCGCGTAGCCGCGCCCGACGATGAGTTGACCTTTGCCGCCTACCGCGCCGCCGCCCGTCCGACCTCCGGCCCAATCGAACGTCGAATCACCGGTCCAGCTGGCGGCGTTGCCGTGCGCGTCCACCATCCCCACCTGACGCTGTGCGGGGCGCAGGTCGCGGCGCATCACGATCCGCATCGCCTCCGGCGCCGTCGCCCCCTCGCTGATCAGCTCGAGCCCCTTCTCGCCGTAGTCGGTGTTGCTGAGTGACTGCGTCGCCACCGCGCCGATTCCCGCGCGAGCCCACGGCACGAGCCCCCCAACGTTGGGGAACTTCGACTGCACCGCGATCCCCAGGTCCCCCGTGACGGAGTCGTAGGCGACGATGCTGTAGGTGTGGGCGCGTTTGAGAAAGTCGGCGGGTGGAGGTTGGTGAAGGGTTTGGAGGAGGGCGAGGAGCAGCATGCGCTAGTCCTTTCGCATTTTCTTTTTGAGAGCCTCGAGCTGCTGGTCTGCGGTGGCTTCGCGCGCCGCGCGGTCCATCTCACTCTTGAGCAGCTCGTCCTGCAGGTCCATCCCCGGCCGCGCGCCGCCGGCCGCCTGCACTTCGCGCCACGCGCGATCGGTGCTCCGGTCGCCCTCCGTCGCAGGCCGGCCCTGCGTCGCGCTCTTGAGCTGGCCCTGCATTTCGCCGAGGTCGCGCTCGGCGAGGGCGACCTCCTCCTGCTGGGCGGCGAGCTTGCGCTCGAGGACGGCGACGCGCTCGCGATGCTTCACCGCGAAGCGTTCGGCGACGGTGACGGTTTCCTGGTCCTGAATCTCCGAGGCGAGGCGGCCGCGACGCTCGGCATCGGCCAGGCGTTGCCGCTCGAGTTTCAGCTCCCCTTCCGTGCGCGTGAGGGCCTCGCGCATCTCCTGCACTGCGACCTTCGCCTCGACGACCGCCTCGCGCATCTGGCGCGCGAGGTCGCGCAAGTCGCCCGGCGGCGTCGCGGCATCGAGGGCGGCGCGGAAGGCATCCCGCAGGCGTTCGAACAGGGTGTCGCCTCGCTCAGCTCTTGCGAACGGTCTTGGCGAAGAACGGCGAGATCACCGGCTCGACCGCCCGCGATCCGCATTTAGGACAGGGGGGCCGATGCCGGCCGTGCTCTCCGATCGCCTCGTGGCGCGCAAAGCGTTCGTCGCACTTGGTGCAACGATACTCGTAGATCGGCATGGCAAAGAGAAACGTTACCCCGCCTCATACGGGGGTCAAGTTGACGCGCCGCCGGTTCACCGCAGATTGCTGGTATGTCTCTCCGGGCCGCGGCCGCGCTCGTCACTGTCCTCACCGCCGCGCTGGCGTGCGACGCGGGACTCGAGCCCGAGCCCATTTGCGCGCGAAACCTCGTCGGCGTGTGCGGCACGATCCGGTTCTCGGGCACCGTGCCCGACAGCACCGACAACGTCTTCGTCGCGGCCTACGTCAGTTTCCCGCAAACCTGCAACGACCTGATTTTCAACCGCCAGCCCTTCATTCCCAGCTCGGTGCCATACACGGACTCGGTGTCGCTCTACAGCATCGAACTCCTCCCGGACACCTACGAGTGGGTGCTCGCCGTCTGGAAGAAGGTCGGCAACCTGACACTCACCGCCGCGGACACCGCGCTGCTGCGTGTCGCAGGCTACTACCGCAATCCCGCGGACACGACACAGCCCGGCACGGTCACCGTGCCGAACGGCAGCGTCGCCGATAGTGTGGACTTCAGGGTCGACTTCGACAGCCTCCGGCCGGCGACGGACTTCGTGACATGCACCGTACGCTGATCGCCCTTGCCGCCACGCTCGTCGCCTCGGCGGCATCGGCCCAAGCGCCGGCCGGTGAGGCCGTCGTGCGCGGCGAGGTGCGCGATCCCCGCGGCACCCCGATCCGCGGCGCCGTTGTCGGCGTGCCCGGCACGACGCGCTACGCCTTCACCGGCGGCGACGGCCGCTACCGCCTGACGCTCGTCACGACGGGTGAGGTCCGCGTGCGCGCCGCCGCCATCGGCTACACGCCGGCGAGCGTCACCGTCACCGTGGCCGACTCGGCGCGCGCCGACTTCACGCTCGAGCCGTCGCCGCTCGAGCTCACGCCGCTCGACGTGGTGAGCTCCAAGGTCCCCCACTTCGGAGAACCCTCCACGAGCGTCGCCCAGGTCAGCGAGCAGGAGATCGCGCGTCGCGCGGTCAACACGGTGGATGAAGCCGTCGACAAGGCCGCCGGCGTGCAAATCCTGAACGGCCAGATCAACATCCGGGGCTCGACGGGCTATGTGCAGGGCCTCAACTCCCGCGTCCTGCTGCTGGTGGATGGCGTCCCGATGAATCAGGGCGACCGCGGCGGCATCAACTGGGACCTGCTTCCATCGGATCAGATCGAGCGTGTCGACATCCTGAAAGGGGCGGGCTCCTCGCTCTACGGCTCCGCGGCGCTCGGCGGCGTGGTGAATCTCACGACGCGCGAGGTGCCCAGCGGTGTCCACGCGCGCGTCCGTGTCACCGGCGGCGCCTTCGCCGACCCCCCGCATCCCGAGTGGCGCTTCCGCAATACCACGGGCCTGCATGACGGCGTCGATGTGACGGGCTCCTACGGGACCGAGGCCGCCGCTGGACGCATCTCTGTCGGCGCCCGGCATTCGGACGGATACCGCCAACAGGACGAGCGCGATCACTGGCAGCTGTCCGCCAAGGGCCGCTGGCAAGCGACGCCGCGCACCCGGCTCGACCTCTCGGGGTCGTGGGCTGTGGATCAGTACCAGGTGCCGCTCAGCTGGTGCAGCCGCGGCGAATGCGATGACGAGGGGCAGATCTTTCAGCCTTTCAAGATCGATACGACGGAGCGCGGCGCGCGCACCAACTCGCGCAAGGGCTACCTGTCGGCGCAGCTGCGCACCGTGGCCTCGGACCGGTTCGCCTGGCAGGCGCGGGGCTCCTGGCTGCGGACGAACTTCGCCGACTACCGCCGCAGCGCCACCGAGGCCAGCGTCGCGAACCGGTTTGGCGTCGAAGCACGCGCCGAGGCGCACCCCGACGCCGCGCGGACGGTGCTCGTGGGCGGCGAGGGGACATTCTCCGACGTCACGAGCGACATCTTCGGCAATCACTCTCAGGCGGAGTTCGCCGCGTACGGCGAAAGCGAACAGCGAGTCGGCGCCGCGCGCATCACCGCCGGTGCGCGCCTCGACTACCTCGCGGTCGACGGGGGCTCGTTGACCGCGGTGGTGAGCCCCCGCATCGGCGGCACGATCCCACTCGCCGGCGGCACGCTGCGCGCGTCGGTCGGACGCGGCTTCCGCGCTCCGTCGATGGCTGAGCGATTCGTCCATACGTTCGCGGCCGGCTTCGAGGTGATCCCGAACCCCACGCTCCGGCCTGAAACGGGTTGGTCCGTCGAGCTGGGGCACACGACGCCGGTGCTGGGCGCGGTGCGACTCGATGCCGCCTTGTTCTGGACGGAAGCGCGCGACTTGATCGAGCCGACATTGGTCGCAGACACCACACCCAGGATTCAACTCCAGAACGTCACGCGTGCTCGCATTGCCGGAGTAGATGCGTCCGTGTTGACGGCGCCCATCCCGGATCGCCTCACTGCGTCGCTCGCGTACACCTACCTCGACACGCGCCCAGTCCTCGCGTTCCGGCCGACGCACCTGCTCACGGTCTCCGCCGACTACGCGCCCGCAGGAACGCGCGGCGCGTGGGGACTCGGCGCGGACTTCCGCTTCGCGAGCCGGCCCGAGCGCATCGAGCTCGAGAGCTTCGTCGATCCGCGCCGAGTCCCCGTGCGCGTGCTCGACTTGCGAGCCTCCTGGACCAGCGAACCCTTCGACGTTCGCATCCTCGTGGCCAATGCTTTGAACTACATCTACAACCTCGTCCCCGAGACCCTCGCGCCAGTGCGCACCATTTCCGTCACCGCCGCCTGGTCGTATTAGATTGGATCGCATGAATCTCCGCACGGATGTCCTGGGGGCCCTCGCCCTTCTGGTCGGCGCCTGCAGCAGCGATGCCTCGCGCTCGCCCGCCTGCGGTCTCGCGTTCATCGCCACACCGACGTTGATCCGCGAGCACCTGCGCAACCCGCGCGCGATCATCACCGACGCGCCGCGCGGTCTGCCTGACTCGCTCCCCGCAATGGTCATCCGGCAGAAGCAGGGAGCGGTCCGCGTGGCCTACGACCCCCAGGGGAAGTCGCTGATCATGGAGTACGCGGGGGACAGCTTCCCCACCCGCGGAGGCTACGGCTTGCTGGTCGTGGACGACACGTCACACCGCGCGGTGGGCGTGCTCTTCTACGAGTCGGAGGAACCGAAGGACCACCCGCACTTGGGCACGGTCACGGGCGGGACCGCCACGGTGACGCTGTACGGCGTCAAGGTCGACTGGGCCAGCGTGAGTAGCCCCCAGTGCCCCATTCTCGGCGCTCCGGCTTCGAAACCAGCTGGTTCGTGACGTCCGTCGTCGCCGTCACCGCGCCACGCAGGCAGGTGGACGGACGCGAGCGGGTTACCCTCAACACCGCCTACGTTCGCGCGCTCGATGCGGCGGGACTCGTGCCCCTCGCGCTACCGACACTCCTCGCGCCCGAGCGGGCGGCCGCGGCCCTCCAGCACGGATGTGTCCGTGGCCTCGTGTTGACGGGCGGTGAGGACGTCGATCCGGCTTGTTACGGCGCGCCGCCGCATCCCAAGCTCGAAGACATCGACCAGGCGCGGGACGCCGCCGAGCTTGCGCTGATCAAGACGGCGCGCGCGCGCCGCCTCCCGATCCTCGCCATCTGTCGCGGCATTCAGATTCTCAACGTCGCGCTCGGCGGCACGCTGTATCAGGACCTGCCCAGCGAGCGTCCCGGACCCATTACGCACGACGGCGACGCCGGTCGTCACACCATTCGTGTCGAACCCGGCTCGCTCCTCGAGCGCACCATCGTCACCCGCGCGGCGACCGTCAACAGCCGGCATCACCAGGCCATCCGCGATCTGGCGCCGGCGCTCCGCGCCAGCGCATGGGCGGAGGACGGGTTGATCGAAGCCGTCGAGCCCGCCGACGCCGATGCCCCATGGACCCTGGCGGTGCAATGGCATCCCGAGGATCTCACGGAGCGTGCCCTGTTCGACGGCTTTGCGCGGGCGGTGGCGTGAGCGCACACGCGTTTCCGTCTCCGGAGTGGGTCGGCGCGTACGGGGCCGCCATCAACGCCAGCGACCTGTATCGCAACGCGTCACTCGAGTGGACCCACGGGCCCGTCGCGCTCGTCGTGTCGCCCCAGCCGGAAATCGGCGTGACGGCGGCCGTGGGGATCTGGCTCGACCTCGAGCGCGGCGCGTGCCGCGAGTCGAAGATCGTGACCGCCGACGCCGCGCAGGCCGCGAAGTTCGTGTTGACGTCCGAGTATCGCTACTGGAAGCAGATCATCCGGAAGGAGCTGGGACCGATTGCGGGGATCATGCAGCGCAAGGTCGCGCTCCAGGGGTCGCTGCCGATCGTCGTCCGGTTCATCAAGTCCGCGGAAGCGCTGGTGGAAGTGGCGACCACCGTTCCCACCCACTTCCTGGACGAGTGACCGACCCGCCAGCGACCAGCTATAGTTGAAGGGTGACTCAGCCCCCATCGGTGACGGAGGTGCTGCAACGCCTGACCGGGCTCTCTCAAGAGCTTGCGGGGGCGTTCCGGCCAGCCACGATCATCGAGCTGGTGGCGCGGGCCATCACTGAGCAACTCGCCCCGGAGCGGCTGTCGATCATGCTGCTCGACGCCGACTCAAACCGTCTCGTCGTCGCCTACCATGACGGTCCCCGCCCGGCGAATACCGACGAGCCCCTGCTGCAGCTCGCCCTACGCCGCGGACCTCTCGTCCTGCCAGACCACGTCACGGCGAGTGCCGCCAACCTCGGCGTCACGGTCCCCTCGCCCGACCCCGCGCGCTGGTCGGGGGCGCCGATCGCGGCGGTGGGCCGCACCATCGGCGCCGTGTCGCTCGAAAGCCATCACGCCGGAGCCCTCGGCGAGCCCGCGCTCGCCTTCGTCCGGGCCGTGCTCGCGCAGGCCGCCATCGCGCTCGAAAACGCCCGGCTGGTCGAGCTCCTCTCGAGCGGCAAGCGTGAGTGGGAGCAGACCGTGGACGCGATCAACCAGGCGATCTGCTTCATCGATCCCCAGGGGGCCGTGCGGCGCGCCAATCGCGTCTTCGCCGACCTGATCAAGCTGCCGGTGACCGCGCTGCCGGGCCGACCCTGGATCACCCTGCTACCCGCTGCCTGGGTCGATCAGGTCGGCCGCCTGGTCGCCGCGCCGAACGGCGCACCCGTCGAGGTGCGATCCGGCGACCGCGTGCTCATCATCACCGCCATCGGCACCGGCGAGCCGGGCGCCGCCGTCCTGCTGTTTGAAGACCAGACCGAAAAACGCCGGCTCCAGGATCAGCTTCTGCAGTCGGAGAAAATGTCCGCGATCGGCCAACTGATTGCCGGCGTGGCGCACGATTTGAACAACCCCCTCGCCTCAGTGGTGGGATTCGCGGACTTGCTCGGCGAGGCCGAGGACGTGCCGGAGCGGCTCGAGGAGCCCCTCGCCGTCATCCGGCAGGAGGCGGAGCGCGCATCGAGCATCGTGCGCAACCTGCTCTCGTTCGCCCGACGCCAGGAAGGCGAGCGCCAGCTCCAGTCCATCCGGCCGATCCTCGAATCGACGATCCAGCTGCTCAAGAACCAGCTCATGGCGCAGCACATCGAGCTCACGTTCACCGCGGAGCCGGGGCTCCCCGAGGTCGAAGTGCACGCCAATCAGATCAAGCAGGTATTCGTGAACATCATCAACAACGCGGCGCAGGCGATCCGTAGCGCGGACACCAAGGACGGCCGCGTCACGGTCGCCGCCAAGTGCTGGCTCGATGGTGTCGCGGTGAGCATCTCGGACAACGGGCCCGGCATGCCCGAGTCGGTCGCGCAGCATGTGTTCGAGCCGTTTTTCAGCACGAAGTCCGAGGGCGAGGGCACGGGCCTGGGCCTCTCGATCTGCCAGGGGATCGTGAAGGAGCACGGGGGCAGCATGACGGTGGATCCCGGAACCGGCACGGGCGCCACGTTCACCGTCGAGCTGCCGGGCGCCGCCGCCGGTCGTCTCGCGACCGCGACCCAACTGGTGGAAGGCCAGGCCGCGGCGGCGGCGCGTCCCACGGGAGAGCCCCTGCGCGTGCTGGTCGTCGACGACGAGCCGCACATCCTCCACTACATGCAGGCGACGCTCGAGAGCTGGGGGCACGTCGTGGTACTCGCATCCGACGGCAGCCAGGCGTTGAAGCGGGCGCTCACGCAGCCCTTCGACCTGATCATCTGCGACCTGCGAATGCCGCGGCTGGGCGGGCGCGAGATGCACCAGACCCTGTCGCAGATGCACCCCGCCGTCGCGGACCGGATGGTGTTCGCGACCGGCGATACGGTGCGCGGCGACACGCTGCAGTTCCTCGAGCGCCTCGGACGTCCCTTCCTCCAAAAGCCGTTCAAGCTGGACGAGTTGCGGCGCGTCCTCGCCGACGTGAAGTCGCCTGCCTGACACGCTGCGGGTCCTGCAGATCGATTCCGGCCGCGAATGGCGCGGCGGCCAGAATCAAGCGCGACTGCTGTGCCGGGAGCTGGCCCGTCAGCCCGACGTCGAGCAGGTCCTCGTCACGAAGCTCGGCAGCGAGCTGGCACGACGCGCCAAGCAGGATGGCGTCACGGTGCGAGAGGTGCCCTGGTTCATGGGGCTCGATCCCGCCGCGTGGACGGCGCTGGGCGGGCAGATGATACGGTTCCGCCCGCACATCATCCACGCGCACGACGGCCACGGGCTGTGGCTCGCCTTACAGGCGCGACGTTGGCTGGGGCTCCTGGCCTGGGTGTTCATCGCGCCGGCGGCGCAGGAGTTCAAAGACACGTTGGCGCGCGTGCTCGGCACGCGCCGCGTCGACTTTCATATCCGGCGGCGGGGCGGCCTGGCGCGGCTCCTCGCCGGCGACAGCGCCTGGATACGCGCCGACCACGTCGTGGCGGTGTCCGTCGCGGTGAAGGAGGTGCTCGTGTCCGACGGACGGGCGGCCGGGGAGGTCACCGTCATCCCGGACGGCATCGATCCCCACGAAGTCCGCCGCGTCGCCCAGGAGCCCGCGAACATCCGCCAGCGGCTCCACGTGCCCGCGGGGACACCCCTCGCCGTCAACGTCGCAGCGCTCGTCGATCACAAGGACCAGCACACGCTGCTGCGCGCCGCCCGGCACGCTCGCGCCGCGCGCCCCGACCTTCACTGGGCGATCGCCGGCGAGGGCTTCCTGCGCGGGTCCCTCACAGCGGAGATCAGGCGCCTCGGGTTAGCCGATCGCGTCCACTTGCTGGGGTATGTAGAGAAAGCTGATGCATTGATTCGGGAGTGCGATGTGTTCGTGATGTCATCCAAGGAAGAGGGGCTGGGGAGCGTGATCCTCAATGCGCTGGCGCTCGAGAAGCCTGTCGTCGCGACCGCCGCCGGTGGGATTCCAGAGATCCTGCCTGCGAGCGCCTTGGTGCCCGTCGGCGATGCTGTCGCGCTCGCCCAAAAAGTGGTGCAAGCGCTCGATAACCCATCCCTCTTCCCCCTTCCCCCGAGGTTCACCGCCTCAGCGATGGCGGAGCGTGTCTTGGACGTCTATCGGTCACTCCTCTAGATTGCAGGGCCATGATCTACGTCTGCGTCCCGGTCCACAACGAAGCGCGCACCGCAGGGCTGGTGCTCTGGAAGGTGCGCCAGGTATTCACCGCGTTCGCGCGGGAGTACCACATTCTCGCGTGCGACGACGGGTCGACGGACGGGACGGGTGAGATCCTCGCCTCCTACGGCCGCGTCCTGCCGATGACGCTCGTCACCCACACGGAGCGGCAGGGCTACGCGCGGAGCCTCGAGGAGCTGTTGCGCCAGGCGCTGCAGCGCACCGACCGGCCCAAGCGTGACTGCGCGATCACGCTGCACGCCGACTTCGTGCACGCCCCCGAGACGATGGAAGAGATGGTGAAGCGGCTGGAATCAGGCGCCGATCTCGTCGTTGGTGAGGTGGAGCGCTCGCTCGGCACGCGCTCGTGGGGCGAGCGCTGGGTGCGCCGATTCGCGCCGCGGCTGCTGCGCGTGAGCGGAGTCCGTGACAGCGTTTCCGGCTTCACGGCGCTGCGGCTGATCGTACTGCGCCAGGCCACGCAGCGCGCCGGGGGGGGGGGGGGGGCCCCGGGGCCGCCCCCCGCGCCGCTGCTGACGACCGAAGGCTGGTGCGCGAACGCCGAGCTGCTCGCGCGCCTCACACCGCACGCACGCCGCCTCGAGACGGTCCCGACGTCGGCCCGCTACGACCTGCAGCAGCGGCCCTCACGCCTGACGCCCTGGCACCAGCTCGTGGCGGCGTGGCGCGGCCGTGGGGTGGTGCGCGCGGCGCGCAGCGCCACCGTCGCGCTCGCCCTCGCTTTCCTGGCCGCGCCGCTGTCGCTCGCGGGCCAGGATTCGGCGCACGCGAGTCTGCCGGCCGCCGCTACGGTCGCCGGTGTGCCCTTCCCCGTGGGCGAGCGGCTGACCTACGGCGCCAAGTACGGCATCTTCTCCGTGGGAACGGCCGTGATGGAAGTGGTGGGGATCGACACGCTGCGCGGCATCGAGACGGTGCACATGCAGTTCCGTATTTCGGGCGGCGCGCTCTGGTATCACCTCGACCAGACCCTCGAGTCCTGGGTCGGACGTCGCGATTTCCAGTCCCGCCGGTTTCGTTCGGTGCAGGACGAGCGCGACCGCCATCGCGAACGCACCTACGAGATCTTCCCCGACTCGGGCTTCTACCGTGAGGTGGGTCGCGACACGACGTTCGCCACCGTGGCGCAGCCGCTCGACGACGCGGCATTCCTGTATTGGGTCCGGACGGTGCCGCTCGAGATCGGCAAGCGGTACGAGTTCACGCGCTACTTCCGACCCGACCGCAATCCGGTGATCATCGAAGTGCTGGGACGCGAGCGCGTGAATGTCGCCGGCAAGAAATGGAACGCCATCGTGGTGCGCCCCAAGATTCCGCAGGGACGCGGCATCTTCTCCGAGCGCTCGGAGACGCGCATCTGGCTGTCCGACGACGCGCGCCGCCTCGTGCTGGCGATCCAGTCCAACTTCTCCTTCGGTCAAGTCACGCTGAAGCTCAAGGAGTTTTCCGTTCCGGAGCAGCCATGACGGACTACCGCGAAGCAGACTTCGCCCGCCTCAAGACCGTCCCCATCGCCCGCCGCTCCAACAAAGTCGATCCCTCACAGCTCGCGCATCCGCCCGGGTCCGACACGTCGTTCAACGCGTTCTGGGACTCGCTCCCGTCGATCCTCGCGGCGCAAGACGCGCGTTTCGTGGTGGACGCGTGGGCCGCGGCGGCCGGCAGGCGCGCCGTCGTAGCGATGCTGGGCGGGCATGTCATCAAGGTCGGCCTCGGCCCGCTGCTCATCGAGTTGATGCGGCGCAAGGCAGTGACGCACGTCGCAATGAACGGGAGCGCCGCGATCCACGACTTTGAGCTGGCGGCGTTTGGTGGCACGAGCGAGGACGTCGCCGCGGGACTCGGCGATGGAACGTTCGGGATGGCGGAGGAGACGGGCCGCGACATGAACGCCGCGCTCGCGCGGGGCGCCAAAAGCGATCAGGGCGCGGGCGAGGCGTTAGCCGAAACGCTGCGCGCGCGCAAGGATCTGCCCGGCCGCGCCGTGTCGGTGCTCGTCGCATGCGCCGAGCTGAGCGTGCCGGTCACGGTGCACGCTGCGGTAGGCGCCGAAATCATTCATCAGCACCCGACGGCCGACGGCGCGACACTCGGCGCTACGAGTCACCGCGACTTCAAGCGGCTCGCCGGGAGCCTCCCGGGCCTCGATGAGGGTGGTCTCGTCCTGAACCTCGGCAGCGCCGTCGTGATGCCCGAGGTGTTCCTCAAAGCCCTGACCATCGCCCGCAACCTGAACGGCGGGAAGCCGAAGAACTTCACGGCGTGCGACTGCGACATGCAGCGCCACTACCGGCCCCGCGTCAACGTGGTCGAGCGACCGACCCTCGCCGGCGGCCGCGGCATCCAACTCACGGGCCACCACGAAATTCTATTCCCGTTGATCAGCTGGGCCGTATTGTCCAAGCTCGATGAGCGGAAATAGCGTCGCCCTGCTCGCGGCGTTGCTGGGCGGCGCGTGCGTCTCTCGCGCCGTGACGCCACGCGGCACCGAAGCCGCAGCGACACCGGATGCGATCGAGGCGATGGCGCGGCTCGCAGTCGGACTCGATGCGAGGAGCGACCCAACCGCCGACAGTCTGTACGCACCCGATGCCGTGGTCGTCGCGAACGCGCGCGTGCGGCTCGCCGCCCCGCGATTGGCCGGCGTCGGTGCCGGCGGCCAGCTCACCGTGCTGGGAGCGACGGTAACTTTGGAGGGTCGGTTTGCCTGGGTGTTGATGGACTACCGGTGGACCAACGTGCAGCAGCGCCTGGCCGAAGCGGGCCGGGCGACCTTTGTGTTCGAACGTCGGGGGGGGGAGCGTGGCTGGAAGATCGTGCACCTGCACTCCAGCCAGGTGCTCCCCTGGGATCGTTAGGCGGCGGAACGTCCCTTGATCATGTCCCGCAGCTTGTCCGCGGTGCTCGGACTGATGAGGCGCAGCGCGAGGTAGAAGAGGAAGCCGATCGCGGCGAGCCATAGCACGGTCATCGCGAGACCGACCAGGGTGCCGAGCACGCCGAAGACGAGCTTCAGGGCGAGCCATGCAACGACGGCCAGAATCGCAAAGCCTAGAATACTCCGGAACATGGTACCCTCCGTGGTGTCCGGTTACGTCTCCAGCGGGCGTACGCCTTAATGTCGCACAAAGTTTCGTCCTGTGAAGTGATCATCGTCGGTGGCGGCGTGATCGGCGCCGCCTGCGCCCGCGCTGCCGCCTTGCGGGGCCTGCAAGTCACCCTGTGCGAGCCCGGTCCCGACCGCGCCGCCGCCTCCCCTGCCTCGGCGGGTATGCTTGCCGCCCAGATCGAGCCCAGCGACGAGGTCCTCCGCGCCCTGGGCGTGCGGGGCCGCGATCTCTACGAAGATCTGGCCTTGGCCCTCCGCGAATCGACCGGTCTCGACATCGGATTTTGGCGTTCCGGGATCGCGCGGATCGCGTTCGATGACGCCGTGGCTGATCAGGTGCGCGATGAAGTGGCGCAGCAACGCCAGGCAGGGCTGCGCTGCGACTGGCTCGAGCCCGACGAGCTGACGGAACGCTTTCCAGGAGCCGCCCCGGGCGCCCGTGGAGCGCTGTTCGCGCCCGAAGACGGCGCCGTCGATCCCGCCGCCCTCACCAAGGCCCTCCTCGCCGACGCGCGCAGACTCGGTGTCACCGTCGTCCCCGAGCGCGTCATGCGTGTGATCAGCACCGATCAGCGCGTGACCGGTGTGGCGCTATCTGGTGGTACGATCGACGCGCAGCACGTGGTGATCGCGGCCGGCGCATGGTCTCCGCGCATTGGCGGCCTGCGTCGACCGCTCCCCGTCGAGCCAGTGCGGGGCCAGATGGCCGCCGCCCCCTGGCCGGCCGGAACGCCGCCGTCGATCCTGTACGCGGACCATGGCTACGTCCTGGCGCGCGGCGGCGAAGCGCTGATGGGCAGCACCATGGAACACGCCGGCTTCGACGGCCGTGTCACCGACGAGGGAATCGATCAGGTGGTGGCGGCCGCGATCCGCCTCCTGCCGATGCTCGGGAATGCTCGTCCCACCCGCACGTGGGCGGGGCTCCGGCCCCTGACCCCCGATGGCCGGCCCATCGTAGGCGCCGATCCGGACATTGAGGGTCTTTGGTTCGCTACGGGCCACGGCCGGAACGGCATTCTGCTCGCGGCGCTGACGGGTGACGTCATCGGGGACCTGCTCGCGCACGGCGAATGCGAAGTGGACATTACGCCCTTCGCGGCTGTGCGCTGACATGTTCAAGACTTGCGCCTTCTGCAACGCCCCCTTCGACGGCGACGGCGGCCCTTCCGGGCTCGGCGTGGGCCGCCGTCTCGCCTTCGACGAATGGCGCGGGCGACTCTGGGTCGTCTGCTCCAAGTGCAGCCGCTGGAATCTTACGCCCCTCGACGACCGGCTCGAGCGGATCGAGTCCGTCGCGCGCGCCGCGCGGGACGAGCGAGGAGGTAGCCGCGTCGTGGCGTCCACGGAGCAAGTCGCGCTGATCCGCTGGCAGCGCTACGACTTGGTCCGGGTCGGCAAGCCGCTCCGCGTCGAGCTGGCGACTTGGCGTTACGGCGAGCGCCTGCGCACCCGGCAGCGCGAGCGCATGAAAGTTGTGCTCCCGTTAACCGTCGCCGCGGTGGGCCTCGGCATCGCGGCGAATGTCGCCGCCGGCGGCGGGCTCGGCGTCTTCGTCTGGAATCTCCACAGCGTCGTCGACCAGGTGTACATCGGCATGGTCGGCAGGCGGAAGGTGGCCCTCATCGAGCCCCCGATCTGCGCCCATTGCGGCACGCTCATGCAGCTCCGCGCCAAGCATGTCCAGCACGCCCGCGTCGTTCCCGACGCTCATGCGGAGGTGGCCGTCCTCCTCAGTTGCCCGAGCTGTCGCCGCGAGGGTGCTCAGCTGACCGGCGCCGATGCGGTCTCGGTCCTCCGCCAGGGCCTCACGTACCTGAATGTCACGCGCAGCGGCCGCCGTCGGGCCGAAGACGCCGCCCGGGTGGTGGACCAGGTGGGTGGCGCCGACCGGCTGATGCAC
>Ga0193723_1000196_pt1 | contig 22264 bp, 16 predicted proteins | sample H2m2metaG_FD_143042 | JGI IMG/M metagenome (GOLD analysis project Ga0193723, IMG submission 143042) | Soil microbial communities from a riparian zone of the East river system, Colorado, United States - H2m2 | ecosystem: Environmental > Terrestrial > Soil > Riparian zone | place: USA: East River...
TGGGCGCGGTGCCTCTTACGCCCGGCTCGGCCGTGGTTGCCTACTCGGATCACATGCATGAGCAGATGGACTGGATCGCTGAAGAGATCACGGACGCGGGCGGCGATGCTTGGGTCCTTCCTGTGGGTCAACTGCCTGAAGGCGATGAAGTGCGAATCAAGCGCGCAATGCGCGGCGCGTCGATCGCGCCAAAATCGGCCACCCGTATCGGCGTCAGCGCCAGAAAGGGATGACTCAGTTGCGTTTTGTCACCCGCGCCAAAGTCCATGTCGACAGGATGGCGACCGCCTGGGCCATCCGGCGCTTTATCGATCCGGAAGCCTCCTTCGAATTCATCGACCACAACCGGGATCCCATGCCTCTCGAGGCGATTCCGTTCGACATACGAGGCGCTGAACTTGGGCACCATCGAGGCAAGTGCACTTTCGAAGTGTTGATCGAGAAGTACGAGCTACGGGACCCTGCCCTCCGCCGTATGGGAGAGATGATTCGCGCGATCGACGTGCCGTTGGACGACGAGACCCCACCCGCAATTGCCGAAGTTGCAGCAGCCTTCGACCGGATCCGAGACGCGGCGATCACCGACGACGAGCGGCTGGTACAAGGCGGGCGGATATGCGACGAGCTCTATGTGTGGTGCTCGGAGCCTCCCTCGCCCCGCTGACGTTGGCAACCCCGGAGTTCTCGATCCGCGAAGCGACTAAGGACGACCTGCTTACCGTCAGCAGGATCAAAGTCCGCAGCTGGGCGGCAACATACGGCCCGCTCATCGACCCTCCCGCCTTGCGTCCTTTCCTCGATCAACCTGCGCAGCTGGCGACGCTGCGAAAGCAGCTACCCCAACCGAGCATCTTGCTACTCGTGGCTGAGGACCAGGCGGGAACGGTGATTGGATTTGCGCTCACCCATCTAGAGAGTGATCCGGAGCCATTGCTCGAGTCTTTGCATGTCTTGCCCGAGCTTCAGAGCCGCGGAGCAGGCATGGTCCTGATGCGGGCGACTGCTTCAGAGCTCAGGACTCGCGGCCACGACACCATGAGGCTGGGCGTGATAGTCGGGAACACAGCCGCTGCGCGCTTCTACGAACGACTGGGAGGCACCTTCGTCGGAGTCGAGCCAGTATCGTGGGCCGCGGGAGTGTCGCACATGGTTTACCGCTGGTCAGACCTGGCTTTGCTTACTTAGGGGAAGCCGATGATCTTAGTGACAGGCGCCACAGGACTGAACGGCAGCCACCTGATTCGCCTTCTCTCTTCAAGGGGTATTCCCGTCCGAGGTCTGGTCCGCAATCCGACTCGAGGCGCAACCCTTGCCGGGTTGCCGAACGTCGAGCTGGTGGAAGGGGACATGGCCCGTCCCGGAACGCTAACCGAGCCGCTCAAGGGAGTGGACCGGGCGATGCTCATCTCATCGTCGGACGCAGGGATGCTCGAAATTCAATCGAACTTCATCGACGCAGCCCGGAGCGCCGGCGTTCAGCACATAGTCAAGCTCTCCGGCATCATGCCGGACACCGACTCGCCGTTTCGATTCGCGCGCATGCACGGTGAAATTGAGCAGAAGCTTGAGCGGTCGGGGATCGCGTACACGCACCTGCGCGCCGGTGAGTTCATGCACGCCTACTTCCGCCAGGTGCCGGCGATCGTCGCTCAAGGGACGGTCCTTTTGCCGATGGAGGATGCCAGGATCGCGTCGATCGACATCAACGACATCGCGGAGGTCGCCGCCAAAGCCCTCACCGAACCAGGGCACGAGGGAAAGATCTATCCGCTCACGGGCCCCGAGGCACTCACCATGGCCGAGGTTGCTGAGAAGCTCTCAGCTGCCACGGGAAGACCCATCCGTTACGTCAACGTACCTCCCGAGGAAGCAAGGAGAGCCCAACTTGCCAGGGGTGTGCCTGAGTACACCGCAGACGCTCTGGCTGAGCTCTTTGCGGAGCGACGCAAGGGTAAGGAGTCCCAGGTTTGGCCGACTACCGAAGAGATCCTTGGTCGTCGCGCGACGAGCTTCGACGAGTTCGCTAAGCGGCACGCCGCAATCTTCCGAGGCGAGCAACCGGCACCGAGCGTCTGAACATCAGTTTGCTTTGGCAGCGTTTGGCGCTGACCTGTCACCTGAAGCAGTTCGAGTGATACGGAGTCCCAAAGCGCTTTATAAGTAGGACTAATTCGAAGAGGTGACAGTCATGTGTCTGAACTGTGGTTGTGGTGACTATGACGAGCGGCACAAGCCGTCCGACATAACGATGGAAGATCTCGCAAAGGCGGCAGAGGGTCAGGGTATGCAGATGAAGGAGACGATTGCCAACATGAAGGACTCGATGGAGGCAATCGCAAAGACGGACCAGAAGTCGGCTTAAAAGGTCCTGTCAGGCGAAAGTCGTGAGTTCGAGGAACTCTTTCGCCTGATCCTGCATTTAGGGCGCCAATAGCAGCTTGCCCATCGTCTGTCGCGAACTCAACATTTCGAGCGCCTGGGCCGCCTCCGCTAGCGCGAACGTCCTCCAGATGGGCGGCGCGGCGCGCCCCGACTGCAACATGTCGACGCCCGCCCTCCCCACCTCTATTGCGCGCTCTGCATCGGCCGCACGGAGCATCCCGAGCGAGAAGGGCAGGATTCCAACATTGCGCCGTCTCAGGGCATCAAAGGACGGAATCTCAGGCACCTGGCCAGAGGAAGCCCCGAAAAGCACCATCCGACCCAATGGCCGCACAGCGGACAGGGCGCGCTCGAATACAGCTCCGCCCACCCCGTCCATGACAACGTCGACCGGCGGAATCGGATCCTCGTAGCCGAGTGCCTCATCGGCGCCCTGCCTCAAGGCGAAATCTCGCTTCTCGGGGGTCGAGGCAATGGCGACGACGCGACCGGCACCCAGCGCCTTGGCGACCTGCACGCACGTCGATCCGAGTCCGCCGGCAGCCGCCGTGACAAGCACCGTCTCACCGGCGCGCAGCCTCGCCATCTCGCTTAACCCGCAATAGGCAGTGATCGTGACGAGCGGCCAGCCGCCCGCAAGCTCCAGGTCCAGCCGTGAAGCGTCGAAAACGAAGCGTTTGTCGGCCACCACCATCTCGGCGAAGCCGCCACTTTTGACGAGCGCGACGACCGGCCGGCTGCTGCCCACTTCGATCCCAGACACCTCCAGTCCGGGAGTGAACGGCGGGGGAGGCGCCGCGGCGTAACGGCCGCTAAGCGAGAGCACGTCAGCGAAGTTGATCCCTGCCCGAACGATCCTGATCACGACCTCGCCGGAGGCCGGCCGGGGATCGTCGACTTCCCTTAACTCCAGGACTTCGGGCCCGCCGAGACGGTCCGCGACCATTGCTTTCATATTCGGCGAGACCATCTTCCTAGATCCTCAAGGTCGAAAAGGTGATAAACATGGAGGAACGGGGCAGTGGGTTCACACGGGGGGTTGAACAATGTCTGACTTGGTAGGCGGCCAAGAAGTTCAACGCGGTCCGGCGATGCCACCGGACGAGCATCGCAAACAGATGGTGCGAGCTGTAGTAGCCAGCACCGTTGGTACCGCGATCGAGTGGTACGACTACTTCCTCTACGGGACGATGGCGGCCCTCGTCTTTCCGAAGCTCTTCTTTCCGAAGGCGGATCCATTAACCGGAACTCTTGATTCGTTCGGCATCTTCTTCATCGGCTTCGCCGCGCGCCCGGTCGGCGCCTGGATCTTCGGCACTTACGGCGATCGCATTGGCCGCAAGGCTGTCCTGATCGTGACGTTGCTGCTCATGGGAATTGCGACGTTCCTCATCGGCCTCATGCCGACCACATCGCAGATCGGCATCTCGGCGGCGGTGATACTCGTGGTCCTGCGTACGGCCCAAGGACTCGGCGTCGGTGGGGAGTGGGGCGGCTCGGTCCTGATGTCGATGGAGTGGGGCAGCGCCAAGCGAAAGGGCTTTTTCGCCAGCTGGCCTCAATTTGGAGTCCCGGCCGGCTTGCTGACGTCGACGCTCGTGGTGTCAGCGACCAGCGCGGCGACTGGGGCCGACTTTTTGGTCTGGGGCTGGAGGATCCCGTTCCTGCTCAGCATCATCCTGGTCGGGGTGGGCCTCTATATCCGGCTGGGCATCATGGAAACTCCGATCTTTCGCACGATCGTGGAGCAGAAGCGCGTCGAGGCGCGCCCGATGACCGAGGTGGTCAAGCGCAACTGGCGGGAGATCATCCTCAGCGCCTTGCTGCGTCTGCCGGAGCAGGCACCGTTCTACCTGTTCACGGTATTCGTCTACACATACGGTACGACCGCGCTTAAATTCCAGCGTGGCTTCCTGGTCAACGCGGTCAGCGTTGCCGCTCTCATCTCGTTCGTCACGATTCCACTGGCTGGACATCTTTCCGACCGCATCGGACGCCAGACGATGTACATGATCGGCATCGGCGTGATGGCGGTGTGGGGCTTTGTTTACTTCGGCCTGTACAGCACGGCGATACCGCTGTTGGTCTTCATCACGATCATGTTGTCGCTGATTCCGCACGACCTTCAGTACGGCCCTCAGGCCGCACTGATCGCCGAAAGCTTCACTGGCCGGCTGCGGTACAGCGGTGCTTCGCTTGGCTACCAGCTCGCATCGGTCATCGCGGGTGGCCCTGCGCCGCTGATCGCCACGTATCTGTTCGCGCAAACGAAGAATCCGTATGTCATCAGCGCCTACATCCTTGTCTGCTGTGTGCTCGGCTTCGTGGCAGTGGTGCTGCTGAAGGACCGTTCCGGTTTTGACCACGCGCGCGAGTACGAGGAACAGGAGATTCCGCAGCAGGCGATCACCCGACCCGCGCTGGGGTGAGTTGCGAGGGGACCAGTACGGAGGCGCCGCTCAACGGCGCCTCCTTCTTAGCTCATTAGCTCCTCGGCGATGAGGTCCATCAGCAGGCCGTCATGCCACGAGCCGTCAGAGCCTCGTTCGTACTGCCGCATGATTCCAACCGGACGAAAGCCGACCTTGGTGTAGCAACCGATGGCCGCGGCGTTGTCGGCCGCGGGGTCGATCACCAACCGGTGGAAGCCCTCATCGTCGATCAGGTGTCGGGCGAGAGTGCGCACGGCATCGGTGCCCAGCCCGCGGCGATGCACTGCCGGATCGACGTAGATGTCGATGCTTGCGTGCCGGTAATCGGGCTCCGTTTCGGCGCTCCACTGGATCGCGCCGACCACCTGGCCCTCGCTTTCGATGACGAAAGTGTGAGTAGCTGGATCGGCGAGGTCCGCAGCCACCTCGGAGCGCATGTCACCCTCACCTCGCCACCACCGGTAGACCTCGGGCTTCGCCCGTATGACCGCCAGCGCGGGAACTTCATCGGCGGTGGCCGGCCTCAGCGACACCAAAGCACCCTGCAGGGTCGTCGCCACTACGCAGGGTCCTCGTCAGATTCTTGACGCAGCCGGTCGAGCACCTGAGTGAAGGATTCGTAAGGGTGCGCGCCAACCACCAGGTAGCGGCGGCCGAAGATGTGGGCAGGTATCGCGTTGATCCCGACCGACTCTGCCTGCCGCCTGTTGTCGTCGATGACCGGCTCGTAACGGCCCTCATCGATCGCGAGCCTGAGCTCGAGTGGATCAAGCCCGATCTCCTCGCCAATGCGAACGAGGTCATCGACATTCTCGAGCCGGCCTGTCAGCTCCCAATGGGCTTTGAACAGTGCGTGATGCATCTCGTCGAACTTGCCCTGTTCGCGTGCAAACTCGGCGGCGCCAAGCGCGCGACGCGAGTTGATGATCACGTCGCGCTGTCGCATCACAAGTCCTACCTCGGCTGCGACTGCCTCAAGCCGGCCACGAATCTGTTCTGCGCGCGCGCGACCGAAATAGGTGTCGAATGGGATTCCTTCGACCGGCGCCTCAGGATGGAGCTCAAAAGGCAGCCAGGTGAGTTGAACAAGCCCTTGCTTTGCCAGGCGTTCGACTCGAACTGAGTCGATGTAGCACCAGGGTCAAACGTAGTCAGAGAAGACGACAAGATCCGCGCTCTGCGCAAGGCTCATCCCATTCAGCCTACCGGGGTGGGGGAAGGGAGACGACGACCGCGGCGGCGGCGAGCACCAGAACCACGGCAGCCAGCTCCCAGCGATGCCGGCCGAGCCGTGCCAGGTAAAGAGCCACTGCCACCAGCGGCAGCTTGATCAGCAAGGTGACGCCGTATGGCGTGCCCATCAGCTCGCGCAACTGTCCGAAATGGAGGAACGCAAGCGCTGCGCCGCTGAGGATGAGCAGGACCGCGGTCCAGGCGGCAATCCGTCCGAACCCGCCCGCGGGTGCGACCGCAAACGCCGCCAGGCCCCCTGCCCAGATGCCCATCGTGAATATGTGCACAGCGTTCAGCGCCAATCCCAGAGGTTGCGGCAGGGCGGGGGTGGTGTGCGCGGCGGTGGCGTCGACAAGAGCCAGTGCAACCCCCAGCGAAGGAATTGCCCAGCGCAGCCAGGGTGCCTGTCGGAGCGCACCAAGCACTGCCCAAAGCACGAGCGCAGCGGCCACACGGAGGCCGAAGACCCGTCCGAAGGGCGATGCGAGGGCGCTCGTCAGGGAGTCTCCGTCGAGAACCTGCGAGGGGTCGAGGCTCGCGGTCTGTGCGAGAAGCGCCAACGGTTCCGCGACCAGAAGCAATACAACGCCGGCGCCTGCGAGCCGCATCGGGCGCGGGTCCTTGGCGACGAAAAGGCCGTACGTCGCTGCGCCGACGCCGAGAGCGAAGCCCACGAAATGCAGCCAGCGGCCGAGCGCCTGCAGGACGAGGCCGACAGGGGAGACGACGTCTCCACCGCCAAGACCTGGCGCATTGACTGCGCTCGTGTGGCCGACGCTGAAGATGAACGCGCCGCGCGAAGGGTGGGTGTCGGCGGCGATCACAGTCCAGATGACCGCGTAGGAGCCTTCGGTATCGCCGCTCAGCTGCACTGAAAGGCGGCTGCCATCAGCCATCGCAGGCCGATTCGAAGCCAGCCGCCCGTCCGGCGCGTAGACGCTGATCCCGCGTCCGGCGCGAGTGATCGGTTCAGAGAAGAAGAGGTCAATGGTGGCGGGAAGCTTGTCGAGAATGGCGCCGGCCGTCGGGTTTGAACCGATCAGCTGCGCATGGGCTGACACTGCGACCGGCAGCAGCGCCAGGACGATCCCGGCGCTCCCGGCGAGGACGGTGCGCCTCAGTAAGAGGGCGCGGGCAGCGGCGCCGCCTCCACCTCCTTGCGCGGCTCGCGGCCGATCCGGATGACGAGCCCGGCGGCGAGCAGGCAAAGCAGGCCCGAGGTCATGAAGGCGAGCTGGTAGTCCCCGAAATATGTCCGCACCGCGCCCGCCGCGAAGGCGGCCGAAGCCGCCCCGAGCTGATGGGAAGCGAAGATCCAGCCGTAGACGACGCCCAGGTTGCGCTTTCCGAATGTGTCCGCGGTGAGCGCGACCGTCGGCGGCACGGTCGCCACCCAGTCGAGGCCGTAGAAGACGATGAAGAGGATCAAGCCGAAGTACTGCAGCCCGAAGGCATATGGCAGGAAGAGCAGCGACAGACCGCGCAGACCGTAGTACCAGAAGAGCAGCCAGCGCGAATCCATGCGGTCGGTCAGCCATCCCGAGATCATGGTCCCCGCGACGTCGAAGATCCCGATCACCGCGAGAAGGCTGGCCGCTGTTACCTCAGGCAGCCCATGGTCCATTGACGCAGGGATCATGTGGGTCCCGATCAGGCCGTTGGTGCTGGCTCCGCAGATGAAGAAGCTGACGGCCAGCAGCCAGAAGGTGCGATTGCGTACTCCCATCGCAAGGCCGCTGAGGGTGGCTCGCACAGGGTTCTGCAGCGGCGGTGCCGGCTCGTCGGCCTGGGTAGCGCCGTACGCGCGCAGGCCGACATCCGCGGGCCGTTCGCGCATGAAGAGCGCCACGAGCGGCACGCCGAGCAGGGAGGCCCCCGCGACCACCAGAGCTGAGGCCCGCCAGCCGACGTTCACCGCGAGCCAGGCCAGCGCAGGCAGAAAGATGAGCTGGCCGGTGGCGCCCGCAGCCGTCATCGCACCCAGGACCAGGCCGCGCCGCTGCACGAACCAGCGGTTGGCGACGATGGCAGCCAGGACGCTGGCCATCGAGCCCGTTCCGACTCCCACCACCAGGCCCCAAAGCACGTCGAGCTGCCAGGGCTCGTACATAAACACTGTGAGACCGGATCCCGAAGACACTGTCAGCAGCGCACCCAGCACTACGCGGCGCACTCCGAAACGCTCCATCAGCCCCCCGGCGAAAGGGGCGAAGAGGCCAAAGAGCAGGAGGTTGATCGAGACCGCCAGGGAGATGGTCGCCCGCGACCAGCCGAATTCGTGCTCGAGAGGGACGATCAGGGTGCCGGGCGTTGACCTGAATCCGGCCGCGGCCAGTAGCGTCAACCATGTGACCGCAGCCACCACCCACGCGTAATGGATGCGTCTCACGAAAACCTCGAACACAAGCCCTGGCAGGCCCTATTCCAGCGATTCAGCGTTGCGCTTCTTCTAGGAGACCTCGTCAGTCTGTTCGCCTACCAGGTCTTTCTCTCCTCCGATGAGCTCGTCCTCGTCGCTGGCCGAATAGCGATCGCGCACCTCGGCTCCACTCGCTTCAGAGTCGCCTAGGCCTTCATCCGAGTCCACCGCGACCAGCTCTCCCGCTTGCCGATCCTCCTCGAGCAGCTGGGCATAGGCTCGCTCCGCCTCGTCCCACGTCGGGTAATCCCAGAACTCCGTTCCGGGTGGCACCTCAGCGCCTTCGGTCTCGTCAAGGCCGTGTTGAAAGACATAGGACCGGCCGCTACCGGGGTCCTGGATGAGCGAAATGAATCGCTCGCCGGTGAGCTCGGCTCGTTGTGCGGCTTGGCCGCTGTTCTCGAGGTCGAACAGGCGGCTGATCACCTGCTCTTCGCTTCTTTCTTCCATGCCCTCTCATTCTGGATTAACAGGCACGTTTGGCGTCGATCAGATCAGGGGCAGTTTCCGAGTTAACGGCCGGCGGGTTTCTGAGGGTAGATGGTCTCGCCGCGCGCGAGCATGGAGACAAATCGTTCGATTCGTCGGGCGCGTGTTTCCGCCAGCTTGGCGGTCGCGAGCCGATGCAGGATCGCGTAGCGATTCTGGCTGTTGAGGGTAGCGAACATCGCCTGTGCTTTAGGTTCAGCGGCCAGCGCGGCTCGAAGCTCGGGCGGGACCTCGATGGTGGCCGGCCCGGCATACGCGGCCGCCCAGCGCCCATCCGCCTTGGCACGCTCCATCTCGGCGAGTCCCGCCGCGTGCATCCTCCCCTCGGCCACGAGGCGATCGGCAATGCCGGTATTTCGTTTCGACCAGACGCTGCGTCGCCGGCGCGGAGTGAACTTTTGGAAAGTGGTTTCCTGGTCCCGCCGTCGGGCCTGGCCGTCGATCCAACCGTGGCAAAGCGCTTCTTCGAGCGCCAGCTCGTGGGTGAGGGTGGTCGGCTTCGTGGTGCCTTTCTTGGCAAGGACCAACCACACGCCGGCCTGGTCGGAGTGATTCTTACGCAGCCAAGCCCGCCAGGCGGCGGCATTGCTCACGGTCAGTTCAGGGATTTCCCGAGCCATCAGCAGATGAAGTCCATGCTGGGGAAATTCTGGCGATTATCCTGCGGCTGTGAAGACGCGCTCATGGGCCATGCGAGCCTGCGCTGTGCTGCTCCTGATTTACAGCGCCGCATGGGGATACATCGCGGTTACCGCGTTCATCGCCATTCAACACGCGCCCACCATCACCCCGAACCCGGGAGCCATCGGGATCTTCTATGCGGCAATCGTGATCGGGGCCACGATGTGCCCCTGGCTGCTTACAGCCGCTGTGCTGGTCTGGCGCGCTTCACCGGTGGGCGTGGTCTTCGCGGTCCTAACCAGCTTGTGTGTCGCCTTGCCTCTGGTCCTGATGCTCGGGACCGAGCTTCTCTATATCTACACCCATCCTCCTCTGTTCGATTGGAAGCTCACCCTCGGAGATGTCGCGCTTCTGATCTTGGGCCCCGGCCTCGTAATCGGGCTCCTCTTTGTTCCCGATTCCTACAGGGCGTGGGCCCGCCGGCCGACCTAGAGCGAATCGTCTGTGGACGGCGTCGTGGTGGGGGCTGCGCCATGGCGAGGGCTACGACCCCTGGCCAACGACGCTTGCAAAAGCTCCCAGGGTGGAGTTGAATCTTGTGGGGCGGCGTGTCGGTTATTGGGGGGAGACGATGGGAATACTGCTTACTTTTCATCAGTCCTACGAGCCGGTGCTTGGCAACGTGCTGTTATCGGCGTTGGTCGCCGGCCTACCTCTCTATGTCCTTTTCATCATGCTCGCGGTCCTTCGCCTGCCGGCCTGGATCTGCGCGATTTCCGCGATGCTCACGGCCTTTGTCCTCGGTTGGCTGGTGTGGGGCATGCCGCTTGACGTCACTGTCGGGACGGCCACAGAGGGCATGGCGTTCGGTCTTTGGCCCATCAGCTGGATCGTCCTCAACGCAGTCTTCTTCCACAACCTGACTGTCGCCAGCGGCGATTTCGATGTGATCAAGCGCGCCTTGACCCGGCTGACGGAGGACCGCCGGCTGCAGGCCCTGTTGATCGCCTTCAGCTTCGGCGCGCTGCTGGAGGGGATTGCAGGATTCGGCGCCCCGGTGGCGATAACGGCTTCGATTCTGGCCAGTCTTGGCTTCGAGCCGGTGACAGCCGCCGTCCTCGCACTGTTGGCGAACACCGCTCCTGTGGCATTTGGCTCAATCGGCATTCCGGTCGTCACACTGGGTGCCCTCGTCGCTCCGATCCTCCACAAGGACGTGACGTCGACCACACTGGCGCTCTCGGCAATGGTCGGCCGCCAGCTGCCGCTGTTCTCGATCCTCATCCCGGGATATCTCATAGTTGTTCTCGCCGGCTGGCGGAAGATGCGCGAGATTCTGCCGGCTGTTCTGGTCACGGGCATCTCGTTCGCCGTGATGCAATTTCTCGTGTCGAACTTCGTCGGCCCAGAGCTAACCGACATCATCGCGGCGCTTGTCTCAATGGGCTGCCTGGCTCTGCTGCTTCGATTCTGGCGACCCGCCAACGTGTACCGTTTCGCGACCGAAGGTAGTCCTGCCGCTCCGCGGCGCGTGATGGGTGGTTCCGGGCCGCCCGCTACCGCCGACGTTCGAGGTGATTCACCCGGACGAATCCTGCGCGCCTTTTCGATGTACATCCTCTTGACCGTCGTCATCCTCGTCGGCCAGATGGGAAACCTGCCCTTCTTCTCAGGGCACCCGGTCGGAGATCCCAAAACGGCGTTGGCCACGCCCGTCAACGTCACGGCGGACCTGAAGTGCGGAACCCCAGGCTTCAAGCTCTGTCCGCAGCCCTGGTTCGGGCCCGACCCGGCCAAGGACCGCCAGGCCTTCAAGTTCCCCGACTGGAACTTCTACTGGCCCCTTACTTACGAGATCAAGGGCGGCAAGCCTGTCTCATTGATCTTCCGCGAACCTCCGATCGCCTCGCCGGCCGCCGAATACCCGCTGACCTTCGATTGGAATTTCTTGGCAGCGGCCGGCTCTCTCGTCCTCTACGCGGGGCTGCTCGCATTTGCTTGGATGAGAATCAGAGGCGCTCCGGTCAACTTCTTCACCGTCTATGGACGAACCGTTCGCCAGCTCGCGTTGCCGATTGTGACTATCGCTTTCATCTTGGCGATCGCCCAGCTCATGAACTACTCGGGGATGACCTCGAGCATGGCTATCACGCTCTCCAAGACGGGATTCATCTTTCCGTTCGTGGCAGCTTTCCTTGGCTGGCTGGGGGTCTTCCTCACCGGCAGCGACACCTCCTCGAACACGCTGTTCGGGCCGCTACAGGCACAGACCGCTCAGCAGCTTGGCAACGTGAGTCCGATCCTCACCGCCGGCACCAACTCGTCAGGTGGCGTGATGGGCAAGATGATCAGCCCGCAGAACCTGTCGGTGGGAGCAGCCGGCGTCAACAAGGTAGGCGCCGAGGGCGCGATCTTTCGGCGGGTGATCGGTTACAGCCTGATCCTTACAAGCCTCGTTGGCATCGTGGCGATGATCCAGGCATATGTGATTCCCGGCATCATCCCGACGCCGTAGCCATCTGGCGGGACGGCTCCGCACTGAGATACCAGGAAGGGATGTTCACGGTGTAGGCAAGCGGCGGGCAGCCGGCGGGACGGGATGCCTGATATTCCGGCGTCCTGGCCTGCTTGTAGTTCCCCCAGATCCGGGTCACACAAACCGGGACAAACGCCTAGGCGCATGGCCATTACAACCCATTGCTTACGGCGCCCACCCACTGGTCCAATTACGGCGCCGCATAGCGCCCGGTCCTGCCACGCCGGAATCGCACACATATAAGAAGGAAGAGGGAAAGGCCTTGGGCGCTGGATGACGATCGACCGACTGAAGAAGGCTGCGCTCCGGGGAGCGATCACGCTGGGTGCGGCCTTTGGTCTTGCCATTTCAGTCTTGGCGACGGGTTCCGATGGGACCCCGGCAGTCGCGTCGGGTGGCGCCTGTCAGGCCAGCGGACCTACGACCGGCGCTTACACCGCGACCGTCTGCATAACCGATCCGGCCGACGGCTCGGCCATCATTGGCAACGCAACGATTGCGGCCACCGTCTCTTTCACAGGTACCGGCCCTGGCGTACGGCGCGTCGTCTTCTACATAGACGGCGTCTACCTGCTAACCGACTACACGACGCCATACACGTTTGTCCTGCCCAGCGCCAAGCTGGTTGACGGCATCCATGTGATCGAGGCCGAGTCCCTTCTCAGGGACAACTTCACAACCGATCGAGCTGCTGTGAGCCTCACGTTCAACAACGGAGTTACGCAGCCGCCTGTCAACACCAATTCCTTCACTCCCTCGCCCGGAACGACGCCTGCTCCTGGCAAGCCCTTCGTCGTAGGGGCGGTCGGTGACGGGGCGGGTGGTGATCCATCCGCTGACAACGTGACCAACCTCGTCAGCTCATGGAACCCGAACCTATTCCTGTACCTGGGCGACGTCTACGAGAAGGGGTCGATGGCCGAGTTTTACAACTGGTATGGAACTGGCAACGTCGACTACAGCCAATTTCGGTCGATCAGCGACCCGACGATAGGCAACCATGAGTACACCGCCGGCCTCGCGCCGGGGTACTTCGACTACTGGGACAACGTCCCGCATTACTACAGCTACAACGCAGGCGGATGGCACTTCATCAGCCTGGACTCCAACAACAACCCAGGCTTCAACGGCCAGGATCCGACCAGCGCGCAGTACAAGTGGCTGCAGAGCGACCTGCAAGCCAACCATCTGCAGTGCACGATCGCCTACTTTCATCATCCGCTGTACAACATCGGCAACGAGCCCCCCTCCGTAGGCATGGCGGCGATATGGTCGCTCCTCGAGCAGAAGGGTGTCGACGCCGTCGTCAACGGCCACGACCACACGTACCAGCGCTGGACGCCGATGGACGCATCCGGGAACCCGGACCCACACGGGATGCCAGAGTTCATCGACGGTACAGGCGGCCACGCACTTGGCACGCTGCCAGGCACTGACAGCCGCATGCTTGCGGGATTCACTCAGTTCGGGGCCTTCCGCCTCGAGCTCAACCAGTCGGGCGCCGCCTACCAGTACGTCACCACCAACGGCGATGTTCTCGATTACGGCTCGTTCCCGTGCCGCGGAACCGCCGCGGACGTCACAGCCCCGACGGTTCCGACAGGCTTGACCACCAGCACCCCATGGCGCGGCGAGATCGACCTTAACTGGACCGAGTCGACCGACAACGTCGGCGTAACCGGATACGACATCTACCGAAACGGAGTCCTGCTGACCACCGCCGGTCCGCAGACGACCTACCAGGACCTGGCAGTTTCACCCTCGACCACCTACACGTATCAGGTCCGTGCGAGGGACAACGCGGGCAACACCTCCGCCCTTAGCACATCCGCCAGCGCAACCACGCCGGAGCTCGCGGTCCTCTTCAGCGACGGCTTCGAGAACGGTCTCGGCCAGTGGATCAACAATGGGCTCACGCTCCAGCAGCAGGATGTGCTCACCGGATCCTGGGCAGCCGAGATGACAAGCACGGGTGTGGGGGCGGCCTATGCCGACCACGTCCTCTCGAGCCCGGTTACGGACCTTTATTACGAGACGCGATTCAAGATCCTGAGCCAGGGGCCCAACTCGGTCACCTTGCTTCGACTCCGTTCCACGACTACATCGATCCTGACTGTCTTTGTCTCTACCACGGACAAGCTGGGCTATCGCAACGACGCCGTCACCCCCGGGGTCGCCACGACCAGCGCCACTGCCAGCGTCAGCCTGAACACGTGGCACACGGCGCAGGTGCACGTAACCGTCAATGACACCTCCAGCCTGGTCGAGGTTTGGCTCGACGGAATCCCGGTCGCCGACCTAAGCCGCGCGGATTCTCTCGGCACCATTCCCATCGCGCGCATCGGCCTGGGTGATAACTCGGCCAGCAGCAAGACCTACGACATCGCGCTTGACGACGTGGAGATGGACCCTGCCTTCATCCCGGACACGGCCGCGCCGACAACCCCACTCTCGCTGCACGCAAGCGCCCCTTCGGGCATCGAAGTCGACCTGTCCTGGACGGCCTCAACCGACGATGTCGGAGTCACCGGCTATGACGTCTTCCGCGACGGTGCGCTGCTCGCCGCCATCGGCGCCGCGCCCGCCTTCGCAGATACGACCGTCTCGCCCCACACCTCGTACTACTACCAGGTGCGCGCCAGGGACGCTGCAGGCAATGCCTCAGCGGAGTCCAGCCTTGTCACCCTGGTGACGCCGGCGGTCTTCACAGACGACTTCGAGAGTGGCGACCTGTCGCGTTGGGCCGGCGTCTCCGGCTTGACTGTGCAACAGGAGGTGGTGGCAAACGGCACGTCAGCAGCTCGAGCGATCAGCAGCGGCACGGGTGCTTCTGCCTATCGACAGCTTGTAAGCGGCCAGTCCGACCTCTACTACCGCCTTCGCTTCGATGTTGTGAGCCAGGGGGCGAACTCGGTGAACCTGGCCCGTGTTCGAACCAGCACCGGCGGCGCCGTCACGACGATGCTGGTGACGTCGACGGGCAAGCTCGGGTATCGCAACGACGTGACCGGGCTGAGCTACACGAGCACTGTCGGAGTCTCCTCAGGCTGGCATGAGCTGCAGTTCCATGTCTTCGTCAACGACACAGCAAGCGAGGTCGAAGTTTGGCTGGATGGTGTCCCTGTGAGCGGGCTCACCCGCCAGGATTCGCTTGGAACCTCGCCGATCGGCAGAGTGGAGCTCGGCGACACATCAACTGGCCGCACTTTCGACGTGGCGTTTGACGACGTGCTGGTCGACACAGACTTCATTGGCGACTCCATCCCCCCGAGCATCCCCACTGACCTGGCAGTGAGCTCAGTCACGGCGACCAGAGTCAGCCTCACCTGGACGGCCTCCACCGACACTCAGGGCGTTGCGGGTTACGAGATTCGGCGCAACGGCGCCCTGGTTGGCGACGTTGGACCGGTCACTTCGTACGACGACCTATCGGTGAGTCTTGGCGCCACGTACACGTACACGGTCCGGGCGTTCGACAACGGAGGAAATATCTCGCAGGCGAGCGCGCCCGTGAACGTAACCGTCATCGACACAGTTCCGCCGACACCCGCGACATTGGGGGGCACCGCCTCCTCCGACACGGAGATCGACCTTACCTGGAGTGGCGCGACAGACGACGTCAAAGTCACTGGCTACCAGCTGCTGCGCGACGGCTCGTTGATCGCCACGCTTGGGGTGGTCACTTCCTATCAGGACACGGGGCTGGTCCAGTCAAGCACCCACACCTACGCCGTCTACGCACTCGATGCGGCAGGCAACATCTCGGAATCCAGCAACCTCTTGACGATCACCTGCAAGGATGTGACCCCGCCGACTGCCCCGACCGCTCCTGCCGCCACCGCGGTCAGCGCGACCGAGATCGACGTCAGCTGGACGGCGTCCACCGACAACTCTGGCGTGGCCGGCTACACAGTCTTCCGCAATGGAGTGCAGATCGGCACGGTTGCCGCTCCCGCCACGGCGTACATCGACCTGACCGTCCTCCCGCTGACCTCCTACACCTACACGATCCAGGCCACCGACGCTGCGGGCAACATCTCGCCCGCGAGTGCCGGCGCTTTGGCGACCACGCCTTCCGACACCACGCCACCCACGGCTCCCACCGTGATCGCGACGCCCATCTCAGGCACGCAGGTCGGATTAACCTGGTCCGGCGCGACCGACAACGTCGGGATCACCCGCTACACGGTGTTCCGAGATGGAAAGAAGGTGATCTTCCTGGGTGGCGGCATCGCGAGCTACACGGACTTTGGCCTGGTTTCAGCGACCACGTACGTGTATACCATCAGAGCTTCCGATGCTGCCGGCAATCAATCGGTGGCGAGCGTGCCGGTCTCAGCCACGACACTCGACTCTGTCCCGCCGAGCGCGCCGACCGGTCTGACGGCCGCTCTAGTTGTAGGACCGGGAGCCAGCCTCGCCTGGACGGCCTCCAACGACAATGTGGGCGTAACCGGGTACGTGGTCTTCCGCAACGCTGTCCAGATCGCGTCGGTTGGTCCGTCGCCCACCACCTACACCGACAGCCCGCTTCCTGGCGCCGGCACGTTCACGTACACCGTCAAGGCGACCGATGCGGCGGGCAACATGTCGGCGGCCAGCAACCCGCGGTCAGTCAGCATCACCGATATGACGCCGCCGACCGCGCCCAGCGGCCTCGCGGCCACCCCGTCCGCGGCGACTGAGATCGACCTCACCTGGAGCGCATCGACAGACGATGTCGGGGTTGCACGGTATCTGGTGTACCGCGGCGCAAGCCAGATCGGAACGGTGACTGCTCCCACAACGAGATACAACGACACCTCCGCAGCGCCGACTACCACTTACACCTACACGGTCAAGGCAGCCGATGCCGCCGGCAACGTTTCGCCTCCCAGCCCAGACGCCTCGGCGACCACACCTGCTGACACCACGGCCCCGACGGTTCCGGCCGGAGTAACCGCGACGATCAAGAATTCGTCGTCTGTGCTCGTGTCGTGGAGTTCGTCAACCGACGATGTCGGAGTCACCGCTTACACAGTCAAACGCGATGGAAACGTGATCGCCACGACCGGTGTGGTGACCAGCTATACGGACAACACCGCCACAGGCGGCACCGCCTACAGCTACACGCTGGCAGCGAGCGATGCGGCAGCGAACACGTCAGCGGCCAGCGCAGCTGCCAACGTGACGACCCCGCTGTTCGCTGACAACTTTGAGACCGGCAACCTGTCGCTGTGGGCGGCGCAGCAGCAGATGAACGTCCAGGGCCAGCAGATTCACGCCGGCACTTACGCGGCACGGGGAACCAGCACAGGGTCGCCGGCCTACGCAGTGGCGCAGCTTTCGAGCAGCCAGACCTCGATCTACTGGAGCAGCTACATCAGGATCCTCAGCAACAAGACGGCTGCAGGGTTACTTGAGGTGCAGACCGCGGGTGGCGTTCCGGTCGTGACCTTCTACGTCACCGACAAAGGCAAGCTTAGCTTCACCAATGACGTGCTCAGCACCACGTTCTCGAGTCCAGCCAACTTCGGCAACGGGTGGCATCAGTTGAAGGTCCACGTAACTGTGAACGGAGCCTCGAGCCAGGTCCAGGTCTGGCTGGATGGCGGCCTCGTGAACCAGCTCAATGTCACCACCAACCTGGGGAGTGCAGCGATAGGCAAGGTGTTGATCGGTGACACCGCAGCGGGTCGCACGTACGACATCGCATTCGATGATGTCGTTGCCGACATCAAACCGTGATAATCGCGCGGAGTGGTTCACGATGCCGAGTACAACAATCTGCCTGCAATGCTTGTGCGGGGCGCCGTACATAGCCTATCCTCGGCGCGCAGGACGCGCCAGTGAAAACCGTTTTTGCGGCAGCGTACTTTGCGATCGGCCGTGACTTATCCGTGACTTCGGTCCCTTAACAAGGCACGTACGACAAGAGCAGAGGCAATTCGGAGAGGAAGAGAAGCGATATGAGCGATCGCGCCGAGGCCGGCGTGTGACGCGGCTCAAAGGGTTTCGCTTATCACTCCTTTTGGGAGTGGGCGGCGCACTCCTTGTTTTGACGCTGGGATTCGATTCTCCGCTCCACGTTGCTGCAGACTCGGATCCCTTGATCGCAACCGCCGGCGACATCGCTTGTGACCCCACCAATTCGAACTTCAACAACCTCAACGGTTCGTCCGGCTCGTGCCGGATGAAGTACACGGCGAACCTCCTGGCAGCCGGTGGCTACGCAGCGGTGCTGCCACTTGGTGACAACCAGTACTACTGCGGAGGTTTCCTGGGGTTCCAACAGTCGTACGACCCCACCTGGGGTCAGGTCAAATCAATCACGCATCCGGCAGTCGGCAACCATGAGTACCTCACCTCGGGTGGTACTGATTGCGATGCCGGAGGCAAAGCGGCCGGCTACTACAGCTACTTCGGCGCTGCAGCCGGAAATCCCGCGCAGGGTTACTACAGCTACGACATAGGAACCTGGCACCTGATCGCGTTGAATACCAATTGCGGCTCAGCGGGTGGGTGCGGCGCGACGAGCCCGCAAGGAAAGTGGCTGCAGGCTGACCTGGCGGCTCACACCAATTTCTGCACTCTTGCCTACTTCCACATCCCCCTTTACAGCTCCGGAGGCCGCGCCAACAGCAACTCCAAGTCGATGTGGCAGACCCTGTATAACGCCAACGCGGACTTGATTCTCACGGCCCACGACCACACATACGAGCGCTTTGCGCCGCAGGATGCAAATGGCAACCTCGACATCGCTCGTGGAATGCGCGAGTTCGTGGTCGGCACCGGTGGCGCCAACCACACTTCCTTCACCACAATCGCAGCGCAAAGCGAAGTTCGCAACTCGGACACTTTCGGGATTCTTCAGCTCACGCTGCATCCCACCAGCTACGACTGGACCTTCGTGCACGAGGCAGGAAAGACCTTCACCGATTCAGGTACCACCGCGTGTCACGGCCCGGTGGTCGATACGACGCCACCAACCGCACCGACCTCGCTCACCGCGTCTGCCGTCAGCCCTTCGAAGGTCAACCTCAGTTGGACTGCCAGCACCGATAACGTCGGCGTCGCGAGCTACCGCGTACTTCGCGACGGCGTTCAGATCGGAAGCTCCGCGACGACCATCTACTCGGATCCAACTGTCGGTGGCGGGAGCACCTACACATACACCGTCGCCGCCGTGGACGCGGCCGGCAACGTTTCAGCGCCTTCCAACGTGGCATCGGTGACGACGCCTGTTGATCTCACTCCTCCCACGGCTCCGGCCAACCTGATGGCAACTCCAACCGGTAATGCCGCCGTGAGCCTTAGCTGGAGTGCGAGCACCGACGACAGTGGCGTTGCGCCAACCTATCGCGTTTTTCGCGATGGCGCGCAAGTCGGAGGGACATCGAGTACTTCGTACACCGACCAGGGCCTTATCGCCGGCTCCACGTACGGCTACTACGTGAGTGCAGTCGATTCAAGTGGCAACGTTTCTGCACCATCGGGGACGGTCTCAGTGACGTTGTCGCCGACCCTTGTCATCACCACAGCCGGCGACGCCCAGATTCAACAGGCCAACCCGAACAGCAACTATGGCAACAGCTCGCAGATCGGAGCCGACTTCAGCCCGGTGACCGACTCCCTCATCAAGTTCACCGTCTCGGGAGTCGGCACCAAGAAGGTGGTCAGCGCCAAGATCCGCCTCTATTGCGTGAACGGCTCGAAGACAGGTGCCATATTCCACGCCGTGGCCGACAACAGCTGGACTGAATCAACTGTCACCTGGAGCAACGCGCCCGCCGCAGACCCCTCGACCCTCGCAACTCTCGGAACCGTTGTCGCGGGAACCACGTATGAGGTTGATTTGACGCCGTACATCACTGGAGACGGCACATACAGCCTGAGAATCAATTCCACCAACAGCGACGGCGCCTTCTATTCATCCAAGGAAGCCACGACCGGGACCCCTCCCCAGCTCGTGGTCACCTTGGGTTAGGGTGATTTTGCTGCAGGCAATCGGCGCGCCGAGGCGGCACTCGTTGTCGGAGGGTCGATGAGGACGCCGCCCGCGTACGCGATGCGCCAATGCGCCGTTGTCTATCGGCCACGAAAACGAGTGAGCTTTGCCGGCGTGGTCGCTGACCGGATCCTTAGCGTCATCGAAGATGGCCTGGCGCTGGCGCAGCGCGCATTTGCGAAACAGCCAAGGCAATCCGCAAGCAGATTCAAGGCCGCGTTTGCAATTGTAGCCCTCGTATTCATGGTGGGAGGAAGCATCGCCGGCCAACCTGCGACCCCGGCCTCTGCGGCTCCGATGCCCACCTTCGACCACATTTTCCTGATCGTGATGGAGAACCACGCCTACTCACAAGTCATCGGCAGCAGTGCTGCGCCTTACACCAACAGCCTGGCCAAAGAGTACGGACTGGCTACGAATTACACCGCCATCACGCATCCGAGCCTGCCCAACTATCTGGCTATGGCCGCGGGGTCGAGCCTGGGCATCACCGGCGACTGTGACCCGACCGGATCCGGTTGTAGCGTCCCGGTTCCGATAAACGCGCCCCATATCGGCGACGCCATTGACGCTGTCGGCAAGAGCTGGAAGGCATACCAGGAGTCGATGGTGGTGCCTTCGACCGGCTGCCCGGGGCTGAGCGGGAACTCCGGTTATGCCCCCCGCCACAATCCGTTTGTCTACTTCACCGACGTCCAGACCAACATTGCGCGCTGTCGCAGCCACATCGTCCCCTACACCCAGCTGTCGACCGACCTCGCTGCCGAAGCGGCGCCGAATTTCGCCTTCATCACGCCGAATCTGTGCAACGACACGCATGACTGTTCGATCGGAACCGGCGACAGCTGGCTGAAGGCGGAGGTGCCGAAGCTCTTCGGCAGCACTGCGTTCACCCGCCAGAAGTCGCTGCTTGTCCTTACGTGGGACGAAGACGACTTCACATCGGTGAACAAGGTGGCGACCGTATTCGTGTCCCCAAATGCCAGGCCGTCGTTCTCGTCCGCGGCGGCATACAACCATTACTCGCTGCTCAAGTCGATCGAGCAGGGGCTCGGGACTGGAACCGTGGGCGCTTCCACCAACGATGTCGCGGCAACTTCGATGGGCGATTTCTTCGGGCCGCCGATTTCGCACGCCGCGCTTCAATTCCCGATCCGCAGCGCTTTCTATTACCCGTGGTTCCCCGAAACCTTCGGCGGGGCCAGTCCCTCATCGCTTTACACGCCGACGCTCGGCTACTACAGCTCCGACGATCCTGTCGCACTCTCTAACCACATTCGCGCCATGCAGTACGGAGGCATCGGACTGGGCATCTCGTCCTGGTGGGGCCCGACTGGGCAGAACTCGAGCAAGACCGACTACCGGCTGCCATTGCTGTTGCAGATGGCCCAGATGCGCGACATCCAATGGTCGATCTATTACGAGAAGGAAAGCCTTGCAACTCCGCCGACGACCGCTCAGATCACCGCCGACCTTCAGTATCTCCAGGCCAACTACGCGACAGACCCGGCCTGGCTGACGTTCGGAGGGCGCTTTGTTGTTTTCGTGGACAACACCGAACCTGATCCTTGCGCCGTATCCCAGAAGTGGCACGACGCAAATGTCGCGGCCGGAAACATCGCGTATGTCGTCCTAAAGGCGGCATCCGGGTCCGGCGGCTGCGCTCTCCAGCCTGACGACTGGCACCAATACAACCCTGAGGTGCACGACAGCCAGGTAGGGAGCTCCAGCTTCAGCGTGAGTGCCGGATTCTGGCAAGCCGGCGAGGGCACACCAAGACTGACCCGGGACACGACGAGGTACTCCGCCGACGTGTCGGCGATGGTCGCGTCCACGGCGACTCGTTGGCACTTGGTGACCACGTTCAACGAGTGGGGTGAAGGCACCTCGGTCGAAAGCGCGACGGCACCTACCGCCGCCTGCCTTGCGGTCGTTCCTGCCCAACAGTGCTCGTGGAGCAGTGCGTCCGGCTACGGGCAGTACCTCGACATATTGCACACGCATCCGGAGGGAGTACCGCCGCCACCTCCGAGCCCATCGCCAACGCCCGGCCCATCGCCGTCGGCGTCCCCCAGCCCTTCGCCGTCGCCCAGCCCTTCGCCATCGCCGGACCCCTCGCCGTCTCCTGACCCGTCGCCGTCCCCCGATCCATCACCGTCGCCGTC
>Ga0193723_1000197_pt1 | contig 22234 bp, 23 predicted proteins | sample H2m2metaG_FD_143042 | JGI IMG/M metagenome (GOLD analysis project Ga0193723, IMG submission 143042) | Soil microbial communities from a riparian zone of the East river system, Colorado, United States - H2m2 | ecosystem: Environmental > Terrestrial > Soil > Riparian zone | place: USA: East River...
ATGTCCGCTGCTTTTTCTCCTCGCGGGTGAGATGCGCGTCCACCATCCGGTCCTCCCCCGCGAGGAGAAAAAGCAGCGGACATTCGATCCGGTACCCCTCGGCGGTGACGGCTCGCTGGGCCCACTGGATCTCGGCCCAGGCCCCCGGCGTCATCAGGTCGTGGCAGGCCGGGTCGGCCGCCCAGGCGGCGTTCACGGCCTGGTCCCGCGACAGCTGATCGGGATCGATTCCGGCGCTGATCCGCAGCGTGGGCCACAGGTTGGCGAACAGCCGGCCGGCGAGGCGCTTCCACGCGGGCGGCGCATGCGTCAAGCCGAGCCAAGGACTCGACACGATCGCGGCGATCGGCGGATCGCCCGGCTGCGTCTCGAGATAGCGCAGCACCACGAGCCCGCCGAACGAATGGCCGAGCAACACTTGGGGCGCCGCGCTGCGCAGCTGCACCGCGCGGCGGAATGCTTGAAGGTCGCCAAGCAGCTGGCTGAAGCGTGACAGGTGCCCGCGCCGTCCTCCGGAGCGTCCGTGGCCGCGCAGGTCGAGCAGATAGGCGGCAAAACCGGCAGCCTGAAGCCGCTTGCCGGTGCTGGCCCAGCGACCCGCGTGATCCGACCAGCCGTGGAGAAACAGTACGGCGGCCTTGGGCCGCGCCACCTCGTAGGCGTCGAAGACGAGCGACGTGCCGTCCGGCGCGTTGAGGCGATTCATCGAGCCAGCATGCGGCGCAGCAGATCGAGGGCGGCTTGGGCCGCGCGCGCGCGGATTTCGCCACGGTCGCCAGGGAAGACGCGCTTCACGGCGTGCGTGTCGGAACCGAGTCGCACCGCGAGCCACACGGTGCCCACGGGCTTCTCCGGCGTGCCCCCTCCCGGCCCGGCAATCCCCGTCACGGCGATCGCGGCTCCGGCCTCGAAGCGAAGTTGGACCCCTTCGGCCATGGCGCGGACCGTCTCCTCCGAGACGGCGCCGTGGGCCTCGAGCGTGGCACTGGGTACGTCGAGCAGGTCGCTCTTCACGCCGTCGGCGTACGCGACCACGCCGCCGACGAACACCCGCGATGCGCCGGGGACCGCGGTGATTCGAGCAGCGACGAGGCCCCCGGTGCACGACTCGCCCACCGCCAGGCGCTTTCCCGGCAAGAGGTCGAGCACGACGGCAGCGAGATCGGCGCCGTCCTGCCCGTAGTAATGCTCCTCGAGCCGCGGGCGGAGCGTGGCGGCCGCGTCGGTGAGGCGCCGCTCGGCTTCCTCGGGAGGCAGGGACCACGCCGTCAGGCGCAGGTCCACGCCGTCGATCGACGGGATGTACGCCAGCGTGAGCGGCGCGATGTCGTCTTCGACCGGACCGATGCGCTCCGCCAGCGCCGATTCGGGCACGCCGGTGGTGCGCAGCGTGCGGGACAGCACTACTCGTCCGCCGCCCACGCGCGCCGCGATGCGCGGCAGCACTTCCTCGACGAGCAACCCCCGCATCTCCGACGGCACGCCGGGCAACAGGACGGCGACGCGGCGCCCCCCTGCCCCTCGCGTGTCTTCGAGCCACAGACCCGGGGCCGTTCCGCGGGGGTTCGGCAGCACCGTCGCGCCCTCCGGGACCTCGGCCTGCGACCGGTTCACCGCAGGCATCGGGCGGCCGAGGCGGCGAAACCGCTCCTCTAGGCTGCGCAGCACAGCTTGGTCTACATGTAATGCTTTTCCGAAGAGCGCCGCGGCTTCGGCTTTGGTCATGTCATCGCGCGTAGGGCCGAGGCCCCCCGTGGCGATGACGAAGCCGGTGCGCTCCAGCGCGTCGCCGAGGGCGGCACGGATGGCGGCCGGGCGATCCGGGACGGTGACGTGGCGGACGATTTCAGCGCCGGCGGCGGCGAGGGCGCGGCCCAACTCCGCGGCGTTCGTATCGGGCGTCAGGCCCAGCACCAGCTCGGTGCCGATGGTGACGACCTCGAGCTTCATGAAGCGGTCTTGAAGAGTGCCCGGTAGCGGTACAGGTAGACACCAAGGGAATAGACGGTCAGGACGATCGCGCCAGCGAGCGTGATCGCCACCACGGCGCCGTGAAACTGGTCCCAGAAGTTCCGGAACGCTCCGGCCAGTTTCAGCTCCGCGATGGCGTCCTTCCACGCAAACCAGGCGATCGTGGCGCCAATGAAGGTGTTCTGGACCACCGCTTTCGCCTTGCCCGCGGCGACCGCGGGGATCACCACACCCCGACGCAAGGCGAAGTGGCGGAAGGCGGTGATCAGCACTTCGCGGCCGACGAGCAGCAGCGCCACCCACACGGGGAGGCTGCCCCACCACGGGATGCGGTAGTCCACGAGAATCGTGGGGTGGCGGGTCATCCAGAAAATGGGAATCAGCGTCGCGAACAGGAGCAGCTTGTCGGCGATCGGATCGAGCAGCTTGCCGAGATCGCTCACGGCGTTGTACCGCCGCGCCAGCCAGCCGTCGACGACGTCCGAGAGGGCAGCGACGAGGAAGATGAGGAACGCGATGACCTTGGGCCAATAGCCCTGGATGAACGGCAGCAGGGCGATGACCGGCGTCAGGCAGATACGGGCCAGCGTGATGATGTTGGGCAGGGTCCAGCGCATCGGACTGCCTCTCAGCTCAGCGTCTTCAGGACCAGCTTGCTGACGGCCTTCAGGGTGTCGAACACGCCGTCGCCCCGGACCGCAACGCCCTCGATGTACGGCGCGCGCCCCACCCAGTCGCCGCCCACCTTCTCGATCAGGTTCTCGCCTGGATGGGCGGCGTCGGGGGTGACCTTCTGTTGCGCTCCGTCCTCGACGGGCCACCCAGGGTTCAGCGCCGCCTGGAGGTCTTTGATCGGCGCGGCGTTGGGGAGGTCGCGTTTGTTGTACTGAATGATGAACGGAATCTTGGTCAGATCGTACCCGTACTCAGCCATGTTGTCGTACAGGTTCTGCATCGACTCGACGTTTGCCTCCATCCGCTCGATCTGACTGTCGGCGACGAACACGATGCCGTCCACGCCCTTCAAGATCAGCTTGCGACTGGCGTTGTAATACACCTGGCCGGGCACGGTGTAGAGGTGGAACCGCGTCTTGAAGCCACGGATCGTCCCCAGGTCCACCGGCAGGAAGTCGAAGAACAGGGTGCGCTCGGTCTCGGTGGCGAGCGAAATCATCTTGCCGCGCGTGTTCGGCGAGACCTTACTGTATACGTGCTCCAAGTTGGTCGTCTTGCCGCCGAGACCGGGGCCGTAGTAGACGAGTTTGCAATTGATCTCGCGGGACGCGTAGTTGATCATCGACATGGGCGCGTCCCCTTAACCGAAGAGTTTGTCAATTTCGTCTTCTGCCCCTTCGAGCAGGCCCTTTTGCTGCGCCTGCCCGGTGCCCACGCGATTGAACATCTCTTCGAAGACCTTGTTGAGACTCTCGACGACGGCCTTGGCCTTGAGCTTCACGAGGCCGAGCGTGGCGCGCTGGTCGAACAGCACCACGAGGATGACCCGCTTCGCAACGTCGGCGAGAAACATGGATTCGCGCTCGCCCTGGTGCACCAGGGAAGCGAACTCGGGCTCGCCGATCATTTTGGCGAGCTGATCGTTGGCGCTGAAATCGGCGGCGGTGAGGGACGCGAAGGCGGTGGGATCGAATTGCGGCGTCTCGCCCACAGTGGCCACGAGCTGGCCGTTGCGGTCGACGAGCAGGGCGCAGCGGGCGTTCGAGTCCCGGAGGTACGCCTGCAGGTGCGTCTGGATCTGCTTGAAATCGCTCTCGTTAAACGACCAGCTTGCCGCACCCGCCATGCGCCTCCTCAGGTCACTCGGTCTCGGACATGTCGCGCCGCGCCGCCAGCGCCTGCGCGATCGTGACCGCGTCGGCGTACTCGAGATCGCCCCCCACCGGCAGCCCTCGCGCGATCCGCGTGACGCGCACGCCGGTCGGCTTCAACACCTGTTGAACGTAGGTCGCCGTGGCCTCCCCTTCCATCGAGGGGTTGGTCGCCACGATGACCTCCCGCACACCCGCGCCGTTCGCGACACGCGCGACCAGCTGCTCGAGGTGCAGCTGGTCGGGACCCACCCCCTCGAGCGGCGACAGCCGACCGCCCAGGACGTGATACCGTCCCCGGTAGTGACCAGCCCGCTCGATCGCTCCCACGTCCGCCGATTCCTCGACGACGCACAGCAACGTGGCGTCGCGCCGGGGATCGCGGCAGATGGGGCACGGATCGTCCTCGGAGAGGTTGCCGCACGCTCCGCACGCCGTCACGCGACCGCGGACCCGCCGGATGGCCTCCGCCAATCGCTCCGCGGACTCCGCGGGCTGCTTCAGCAGGAAAAACGTGAGCCGCTGCGCCGTTTTGCGCCCGATACCGGGGAGCTTGGCCAGCTCCGCCACGAGCTCCTCGATGGCCGACACGAGGGGGGCGTCCTACAGCGGCGGTAACTGAAACGGGAACGGTAGGCCCGACGTCAGCTTCCGCACCTCCGCCTGGTACAGCTCGGCGGCGCGCTTCTGTGCCTCCGCCACCGCGGCGAGCACGAGATCTTCGAGCATCTCGACGTCGCCCTGGCTGATCGCCTGCGGGTCGATCTTGATGGCACGGATCTGGCCGCGCCCGTCGGCCGTGGCCTGCACGATCCCCCCACCGGACGACACCGTCACCGTCTGTTGCGCCAGTTGAGTCTGTATTTCCGACAGCCGGCCCTGCATCTGCTGGCTGAGTTGCAGCAAGTTCGATAAATCCGCCATACGTCGAAAGTTACCCCTCGCCGGAATGGGTGGCAAGCTACTCGAGTAGCTCCAAATCTAACGCGTCGACAGCGGCGTTCAGAGTCGGGTCCTTGCCGCGCAGGAGCTTGAGCCGCTCCGCGTTGGCACCCTCCTCTGTGAGCCGCACCGGTCGCTCGGCTGACGCTCCCGGAGCCCCGGCGGCCGCGGCCACCACCTTGACCCGGACCGACTCGGTGACGTAACGCGCGATCACCTGCCCCAGGAGGTCGCCTTGGCGTTCGAGCCCCTCGGCGTGACCGGCCCGCGCGGGCCGCAGCTTGACTACCGTCCCCTCAACCGCCGTCACGTTCGCCTCCGCCAGGAGGCTGCCGAGCATCGGCGCTTTCGCGCGCGCGTCGGCGACGATACGAGGCCAGACGGACCGAAGGTGATCGAGCGTGAGTGGGCCCTTCTCGATTTCGTCGGACGGCCGGACGGGCGGAAGGGCGGAAGGCGACGCAGCGGGTGATGTGTCGCGGAGGAGCGGCGGAGCACTTGGTGGGCTGACCGCCCGTCGGCCCGACTGCCCGACCGCCAACGCCTCGATCACCTGCGCCAGTTCGATCGTACGGTCCGCCATCGCCCACCGGAGCAGCAGCAGCTCGACGGCGAGTCGCATGTTGCCGCCGCGGCGGATGCGCTCCTCCATCTCGCTCAGCACGGAGAGCAGGCGCACGACGTCGGGAGCCGGGAGCGCGGCGCTGTAGGTACGGATCAACTCCTGCATCCGCTCGGTCAGTCCCTCCGGCTGACCGCCCACACCGACGAGGAGCAGGGCGCGCAGCGTCTCCCCGGCGCCGTTCACGAACTCGCTCAGGTCCGCGCCGGCCTCGACCAGCCGGTCGACGAGGGGGAAAACGCCGGCGCGGACCTGAGCGAGTTCGCAGCGCAGCAGCTCGCCGTAGGCGTCGTCGGGAATCAGGCCCAGCACCTCGCGCACGCGCGCGGCGGTGACGGGCCCCTCGCCGAACGACAAGACCTGATCGAGCAGCGACAGGCCGTCGCGCATCCCGCCATCGGCGCTCTTGGCGATGAGGTGCAGGGCGTCGTCCTCGGCCGCGAGCTTCTCCTCAGCGAGCACCTGCTTGAGCCGGGCCACGATGGCGTGCGGGCCGATGCGCCGGAAGTCGAAGCGCTGGAGCCGCGACAGGATCGGCGCCGCCGTGTTGGCGATCTTCTGCGGCTCTGTGGTCGCGAACACGAACACGACGCGCGGGGGCGGCTCCTCGAGAATCTTGAGGAGCGCGTTCCACGCTTCGCGCGTCAGCATGTGCGCTTCGTCGACGATGTACACCTTGGACCGCGCCTCGCCGCTCGCGGCGTACATCGCGCGCTCGCGCAGGTCGCGGGCGTCGTCCACCCCCCGGTTCGAGGCGGCGTCGATCTCCACCACGTCGAGATTGGCTTGGCCGTTCCAGACACGCCGGCACGAGTCGCACTTGCCGCAGGGCTCGCCCGCCGGCGTGCCCGGAGGACGCTCGCAGTTCAGCGCCATCGCCAGGATGCGCGCGGCGGTCGTTTTCCCGACCCCGCGAGGGCCAGCAAAGAGATACCCATGCGCGACCCGCCCCTGCGCCACGGCGCCCCGCAGCGCGGCGGCGACGTGGTCCTGAACGATCAGGTCGGCGAACTGCTTGGGTCGGTACCTACGGGCTAAAGCGATCATATGAATGTCCAATGTAGAATGCTCAATGTTCAACGTTCAATGAACATTGATCATTGAATATTGAGCATTGAAATGCCCCAGGCACCCCGCAACGAATCCCGGCATCGCTTAGCGCTGCTCCCTGCGGGGGCCTGACGCGATTCACGAGCGGAAAGCCTGCGGACCTGGGGCGAGCAAAAGATACCTGCGGGAACCGCCAAGCTCAACCGATGGCAGGCTAGCGCCTGGGCACGACCTCCACCTTCACCAATGCGCTGAGGTCCGCAGCGCTGAGCTTGAGCGCGGTGCGGCCCACGCCGACCGACTTGAAGGTCAGAACCGCCGCCTGAGCCTCCTCCTGCACGCTCACCAGCCGGAGGATCTGCAGCTTGGCGTCCAGCTGAGCCCGGCTCGCCCACAACACGCGGGCGAGGCTCGTCACGGGCGTCGGATGCCCGCGAGCATCGAGCGCGCGCAGTCGAAGGACGAATGTCGTGTCGTTCGGGACCACGAGCCAGCGCCCGTCCACCCGCGATCCGTTCTGGTCGAGCGCCAGCTCCACCGCCGGACCGGGCTCCGCCTGCAGGACCACAAACCGCTCGAGCGAATCGATCGTCGCGACAACCATGGCGGCACCCACGCGGTCGCCCAGTAAGACGTCGACGCGGGCCCGTCCCTCCGCGTCCGTGGTTGTGGTCGTCGGTGAAACGACGGCGTTCACCGCGCGGAATGAGACGGCGCGCCCGGCGGCCGGGTGACCGAGCCTGCCGCGCGCTTCGAACACGAGGGGTGCGCCCAACGGGCTGCCAACCTCGCCGTGGAGCGTCTCGGCCGGCAGGAAACCGGTCCCGGCTTCCAGCAGCGGTTCCCCGACCACCACCTCCACCCACGCAAGCTGGCGGCCGCTCACCTTGACCTGGAGCGTCCCGCCCTGGCGGACACCACCCCATGTGACGAACAGCCGCGCCCGCCCCAAGGAGTCCGTCATGGCGGTGTCCGGGCGGAACCCCGCCGCCTCCGCGTTCCCCCCCAGCACCACGGGCTCCCCGGCCACCGCATAGCCGATCGAATCGCGCACCGCCACGGCGACCGGGATGATGGAGTCGAGTCCCTGGTCGAACACGATCTGCGTTGGCTCCACGAACGCCGAGGTGGGCGGACCGGGGCGGACCATGAGCTCGATGACGGGACGACCCGGCAACGCGCCACCTGACACGGAAGCGACCTCGAGGCGGTACGTGTTGAGCCGCCGTCCCACCCGCAATGTGAAGAACGCGAAGCCGCTGTCGTCGGTGGCAGCGACGACATCGTGACCAGAGCCGCCGTCGATCGCCGCGCTGCCGCGCAACATCAGCTGCACCCCCGCCTGCGGCAGGCCGGCCTGCGCGGCGAGAACGGCGATTCGAACCTGACTGCCGGCGGCCGCGCGGATGCGCGGTTGGCGCAGCACCACCGTCATGGTGGCGGCCGTCACGGGGGTCGCAGCAGCGGCTACCGGGACCACTGCGGCCGGCCGTCCCATCGCACATCCCCTAATGCTCGAGACCACAGCGGCGGACGCTCCAAGACTGTGGAAGTCCGTCCAATCGCGGTCGGTCGGTCGAAACGCCAGGCAATTGCGGCGCACCAGGTCGGCGACCTCCTGGTTGGGAATGACCGGGCTCGAGAGCAGGTCGATGAGATCGGTCTTGAGGAGCGGCGCACCGCGCTGCCCCGCCGCGACGCCGGCGAATGTGACGAGAATGAGCGCTGCGCGTGCGAAATGTCGGGTCATGGTGTCAGGGCCTCGGACAGCCGGTGCGGGCGAACCCGCGCTCGACCGCGCTCACGTCGGCGTTGAGCCGGCGGTCGCGCGCGACCTGCGCGGAATCGAGCGTCGCGCCATTGGCTCTCCGCGCGGCGCTGTGAGCCATCCAGCGAGTTTCGAGATCCATCAGACCATGCGCCAGGTCGGAGCAGAGCATCTTGCGGCCCTCGAACAACCGCAGGCGGATCTCGAACGCCGCCACGGAGAGGGCGACGGTGTCGGCAAGTCGATCGAGACCCTCGCGCGGGGCAACGCTCACGACGCCGTTCACCGTCCCCCCCCGTCCCGCCGCGTCACCGGGTCCGGACGCGAACACGCGGTAGGCTCCGAACAGAGAGGCGCCCGCCACGATGCCCAGCGCCCCAAGGCGCGCCGCGCGGGCGACAGGTGCGGGCAGCCGGCGGCGCACCGGGGCTGGGAGCGCGTCCGTGTCCGCGTCCAACTCCTCCGGAAACAGCAGCATCGGCGGGCCTGCCTCGACCTGTTGCGCGGCCATGCTCGTGGAGACGTCCACGCCATGCGTGCGGTAGTTCGCCCACGTCAGGTGCGGGACCGTCTGACCAGCCGGAAGCAGAGCGTCGTTTTCGGGGAGCTCATAGAACGGCAGGTATTCGTTTGACCACGCGGTGCGCGATGTGATGCGAAATACGCCGCCGGTGAGGTGGAGGCCGCGCGCCACGACCAGCGCCACATGCCACGGCTGGTCGAAACACGCGAGGTGCGCCTCGACATCACTTGCCGAGAGCCGGGCGTGGGCAGCGACGTGACTGTGGTACCAGCCGAGCAGCTGTGCTCCGCTGCGCCGCACCTCCTCCTGTGCGATGGTGCGGCCCTGCCGCAGCGCCGGCTCCAGGCGATCCCCGCTGATCGACCAGGGGAGATGGATCGTCGATTCGACGACGATGTACGGGGCGCGTGTGTCGGGGGTCTGGTACATCCCGCCTACCAGGAACCCCAGCGACGACGAACCCTCCGGAACACCGGCGAGTTGGGCGTGCACGGCGTCGAGCGCGTGCCGGGTCATGAAGATCGGGTAGGCGGGGTTGGCGGTCGCGAGACCGAGCGGCGCCCAGAGGATCGCGGCACCCACGGGCATCGGGCGTTCGCGGTACTCGCCTGCGGTCGCGGCCAGACTCATACCGATTGGAGGGGTCGCATCGGCGACCCGATGAAACGCGAAGCTGCCCAGGTCGGTGTCCATCAGCCGTATCACACAGCAATTTCCTCGCCGCGGCAGGAGGCGCGGTCCCCGTCGGCAAGTGACTGTAAGTCTTTTGTCGCAGGGAAGTTGTGCATCGATGCCAGGGGTCCCCAGCTCCCCAGCGATCCCCGCCCGGATGCAGAACTGTTACTGATCTGCTACACCTGCCCGCCTTGGGGAAAAGGGCTCAAGGGCAGTCCACCTGCCCGGGCGCCGCGCGCGGCGGGACCGTCACGGTGAGGTATTGACGCAGCCCGTTGGCGATCAGGGCGAGGCTCGTTGTCCCCGCTTGATCGGGCTTGAGCGCGACGCTACCCGCCACGCTGTCCTCCGCGATCCGCTGCACGCGCACGATGCGCGCGTCCGCCACCGCCGCTCGGAGGCCAGTGAGTCGCGCCCCGTTGCCATACTCGTCCCGCGCCGTCACGCGCAGCACGGCGATCGTGTCGGGACGCAGCACGACGCGGCTCGACAAGTCCGTGGCGCCGCACGTCACGACGAGCTGGCTGACTGCGCCCGCCGACACGCTGAATCCGACCTGCTTCTCGACGACGCCCACGGCCGCGAGCACGGCGGCGGGCCCCATGCGCTCGCCCAGCGTCACCCCCACCCGCGCGCGTCCTTCGGCGTCGGTCGCAACCGACTCGGGCTCGATCCGTGCGTTGATGCCGGTGAAGATCACCACCTGCCCCACGAGCGGCGCCCCCGCTGAGTCGCGCGCCTCGAACACGAGGGCGCGCGGCAGGCGCGTGTGCGCAGGCCCGCTTTGCCCTCGTCCCGCCACGAACCCGCTGCGCTCCGCGGACACACGCGGTGGCGGCGGCGTGCGCACGACGGGCAGCACCGGCGAGGGCGGTGGGGAAACTGGGGGGGGCGGGCGCGTGGGTGCGGGGCGGGCGGCGCGGCGGGCGCAGGCGTCCATAGCCGCGAGAACTGGAGCCTCGGCGCCGAGCCGTCGGAAGTCCTGACGATCGCGATCGGTCGGGGTGAAGGTGAGACAGTTGCGGCTGACGAGCTGGGCGATCTCCTGCTGGGTCATGACCGACCCGGAGAGCAGGCGGACGATATCGCTTTTCCGGAGCGGGGCGATACCCTGCGCGACGACGAGCGATGCGACGAGGAGCACGCTCACGGGCGCTGACAATGCGACCGCTCGAACTGGCTCTCGACCGAATCGACGCCAGCGTAGAGGCCCTGATCGCGCGCCGCGCGTCGCGCGTCGAACGAGGCGATGCGCTCGCGGCGCTCGGCGTTGTAGGTGATCCACAGGTCCTCGATCGCGACCAGCCCGCGCGCCAACGCGCCGCAATCGATTTGCCGGTTGGCGAACAACGCCGCGCGGTCGTGATAGTTCTGTACGGCGCGCGACAGCGTGTCGCTCAGACGGTCGAAGCGCGCGAATGTCGTGTCGAACCGCGACGCGGGGGACGGGGCGGGCTGGGTCCCAGGACCTCGCGGCGCGCGCGTGGCCGGCTGCGTGCCCGGCGTGGCAGGCCGCGCCGGTTTGCGCGAACCCAATCCGAACGGCAACGACTCCAACCCGAACGGCAGCGGTGCCCCGGGCTGACGCAGGAAGAAATACCAGTACCCCGCCGCCGCGGCACCACCGCCGATGAGCAACAGCGCGAGTAGCGGGAGCCAGCGCCGCGGGCGACGCCGCGAGGGCGCCGGCTTCTGATCGAGCAGGCGAAACGCCGGAGCTGGCGTGCGCCGGGGGGCTCGGTGCGGCTCGCGCGACGGCGCGGCGCGCGGCGGCGACGGCCGACGCGACGGCTGGGGCGGCAGCGGCGGCGGCGTGGGCGGCTCGTCGGGAACGAACACCGGCGCCGCCGGCCGGGTCTTGGCGACTCGCGGCGCCGGCCCTGGCTCATCATCCACGCTGGTCCGGATGATTGGCAGATCTTCCGCCCCGTTCCGCATGATCGGCAGATCGTCCGCGGGCGCAGCCCGTGGCGGCCGCCTTGGGTGTCACCGGGTTGTACGCCTTGTAGTTCTTCCACGTGATGTACGACCGCTTTTTGCCGTCGGCGCGGATCGAGTCGGGCTGCAGCAATTCGTAAAAGGCGAGCGGTGTCTCGGCCCAGGCCTGGCTCGAACCCGATCGGAAGAATCCACCGACGACACCTTCCACCTCGGCCGCCACGAGTATGGCCACTTGCCAGGGCTCGCTGAAGAACTTCACGTGCGTCTCGACGTCGTGCGCCGTCAGCGCCAGCGCCTGCCCGGGATGGCTGTGATACCAGCCAAGCAGGCGTCCTGCCGTGCGCGCCAGCTGCTCCTGCATGCGGTCCCACAGCCGCGCCACCACCACCTCGGTCTTGTCGCCGTAGATCGCCTGGTTCAGCCGCAGGGTCTTGTCGATCACGGCGTAGAGGACGCCCGTCTCCCGGTCGCGAAACAGGGTGCCAATGAGGAAACCGAAGATCGCCTGCTGCGGCGACGCCTTGAGGTGGTCCTGGAGCGCCACCACGGCTTCCTGCTGGAAGAACACTGGATACGCCGTACGCCCGGACTGGCGCGGTCCCGCCGCGGGAGTCGCGGGATTCCAGAGAATCGCTCGCTCCATCGGCATCGGCTGGGATGCGGGAGTCGAAGGCTGCGTGGGCGCCGTCACTGCAGTGTCTCCACGATGATCCGCGCGGCCCGCTCGACGTCGCTGCGGCCGACGTCGAGGTGCGTGACGGCGCGAAGCCGGCGCGGGCCGAATGGCACCACGAGCACGCCCGCCTGCGCAAGCCGCGGAATCACCGTCTCGGACGAATCGATTTCCCGCACCAGATCGAGCATCACGATGTTGGTCTCCGGAATCCACGGACGCACCGTCCCGCAGTCGGACAGGAGGTCGGCGAAGCGCCGGGCGTTGGCGTGGTCCTCACCGATGCGCGGGAGGTTCTGGTCCAACGCGTACAGGGCCGCGGCGGCGAGGATGCCCGATTGCCGCATGCCCCCTCCCAACCGCTTGCGGATCTCCCAGGCGCGCGGCCGCAGGTCCTTCGGGAAGCCGAGACAGGATCCGACCGGGCAGCCGAGCCCCTTCGAAACGCTGACCATGACCGTGTCGGCGCCGCGGGCCAACCGGGCGGGCGGGACTTGCGCAGCGGCCGCCGCATTCCACAGGCGGGCCCCGTCCAGGTGGACGCCGAGGCCGGCTGCGCGCGCCGCCTGCACGACGCCGTCGAAGGCGTCAGGACCGAGCACGCGGCCACCAGCGGCATTGTGCGTGTTTTCCACGGCGAGCGCGGAGCTGCGCGGCACGTGCGGCGAGGCCGGCCGCAGTGCGCCGCGCACGAGCTCCGGGGTGATCAGGCCATCGGGCGTCGCGATCAGACGGATTTGCACGCCCCACAGGGCCGCCAACCCCGCCATCTCGTAATGCACGAGGTGGGCGTTCGCTTCCAGCAGCAGCTCGGTGCCGGGCCGAGTGAGCAGGGCGATACCGGTCTGGTTCGCCTGCGTGCCGGACGGAAAGAACAAGGCGTCCTCGGTGCCGAGCAACCCGGCGATCCGTGCTTCGAGGCGGCGCGTCGTGGGATCGCCGTCGAGCACGTCGTCGCCCACCTCGGCCTCGGCCATCGCCTGGCGCATCGCCGCCGACGGCTTGGTGACCGTGTCGGACCGCAGGTCCACGGGCGCGGTCATCCGAGTTGCACCCGCTGCAGCCGCCGCATCCGCATCAGGTCGTAGGTCTCCGCCACTTCGCCACCCAAGAGGAAGACGTAGGCCGTGTAGTAGATCCACAGGAGGAACAGGAGGAACCCGACGACATTCGCGTCCGAGGCCAGGTGGCTGAGCGTCGCGAAGCGCGCCACGTACAAGGCGAAGAGCCGTTTGACGATCTCGGACGCGACGGCGCAAAACAGCGACGCCACGAGACCCGTGCGCCAATGGATTTGCCGGCTCGGCAGGAACTTGAAGATGAGGAAAAAGAGCAGCGTGCCGAGCGCCAGCGCTTCGACGTTGGCGCCGAGGCCTGGAACCGTCGTGAGATACGCGTTCGCCACGAGCAGCACGCCCGCGACGAGCACCATCGCCAGGTCGAGCAGCTTGGCCACCGGCCACGGGCGCCGCTCGTCCGTGTCGAACACCTCGTTCAAGGCCGCGCGCAGCCCGCCGAACAGGCGCGTCGAGAACCACAGAAACAGCGGCACGCCGACCAGCGTGAGCCGCCCGCGCGCGGCCACGAGGCGGTCGAGGGCGTCTTCGACGCGCTCGAAGGCCGTCGCGTCGGCCGGGAGGAAGCGCTGCAGCAGCTCGTGGACGTTGACCTGGTGCGTGGCGATCTGGTGTTGCACGAGATAGCCCACCGTCGCGAGCAGGACGGCGACGAACGGGATGGCGGTCAACAGGAAGTCGAACGCGAGGGCGCTCGAGAGGAAAGGGATGTTGTCTTCGTAGGCCGCTTCGAGGGTGCGCCGGATCACGCCGGTTACCGAGCGATGCCAGCCGCCTTCGAGCGTCACGCGAGGGGCTCGTCCTCCTCCTCCACCTGCGCCGGAGCCTCTCGGCCGCGCCGCCGCCGGCGCCGAGCGGCGTCGAGTCGCCGCTCCAGCCGCTGCCGGGTCGAGACTTCCTCGTCCTCCTCGTCGCCCTCGTCGCCCTCCTCGTCAGCCTCGAGCAGGCCGCGCACTTCGTCCACCTTCTCTTCGGCGACGTCGCGCAGGTTGCGCAGGCGCTTCGACAGCTTGCGGCGGGTGTCGTCCCCCGCTTCCGGCGCAAACAGAAAGCCCACCACGGCGCCGACAGCGATGCCCAGGAGGAACGACCCGAAACCGGATCCGCGCTCACTCATTCGCCCGCCTCGGCGTCGTCCGGGGCGGCAACGAGGGCGGCGCGCGGCGCGGCATGCGAGTCGAGGGGCGGCTTCACGTACTTGTCGGTCGCCTGGCGTGTCCCCGTCACGCGCAGCTGCTCGAACAGGAACGCGAACGTCCGCTCGAGATCGGCCCCGATCGCCCGCCGGACGTCCTCGGGGAGATCCCACATGCGCCGCTTGTACGGTCCGATCACCTTCTTGCGGCTCTTGTAGATGAACTGCTCTTCGGTGTCGCCCTTCTTCCACTCGTCCTTGCACTCGGCCTTCACCCAGGCATTCATCTCGGCGCGCAGGTCGGCGGGGAGCTTGGGGTGATCGAAAACGAGATTCTGGAAGTTCGTGGCGAGGTGAATCTCCACCGCCTCGCACTCCGGGAATTTGCCGAAGGCCTCGGGCGGCAGCGTGGAGGCGCCATGCTGCACTGCCCCGCCCAGGCCGTAGTTCGTACGCGCATCGTGCGACAGTGCCTTCAGGGCGGCGAGATCGAGCTGCACTTTGGCGATGGAGCCGTCGGGCAGCACCATACCGCCGTGACTCGTCCCCGTCTGCACCGAGATCTTGGAGATGCCCACGTAATTCCCGAGCCGCTTCAGCGTGCGACTGTAGCCGTCCATGAACGCCTGCAGCTCGTGCACGTCGGAGTTCTTGCCGCCCACCTCCCCGATCTCCGCCCCGACCGATGCCGTGACGCCCTGAGGCTCGCGCTCGCGGATGAACTTGGTGAATTCCGCCGCGCGCTCGTAGTTGACCCGCTGCTGGGAATTGAGATCGGGCTGGGACAGGTCCACGAGGGTCGACGTGTCCACGTCGATGTTGTAGAACCCGGCGTGCAGCTCCTCCTCGATCAGGCTGCGCAGCGCGCTCAGCTCCGTCTCGGGGTCGGTGCCGTACTTCTTGGCGTTCACCTGGACGTGGTCGCCCTGGATGAAGAGGGGCCCGGTGAAGCCTTCGCGCAGCGCCGCCGCCGTCATCACCGCGACGTACTCGGCGGGCCGCTGATCGGTGTAGGCGATCTCGCTGCGCGCGATCTCGCAGATGACCGCGCCGACGTCCAGCCGTTTCGCCGCCCGGAAGATGGCGCGCCCGGTATCGTACGACATGACGCGGACATTCATGGCGGGGGTCGTGAACGGCGGCACCTCGCCGCGGCCGCGCGCGAGGTAGAGCTCGTGGATCGACGCGGGACGCACGCCCGCGTGTTGCCCGATCTCCCAGATCAGCCAGCGGGCCCGTTCCTTGGTCTCGGGCGCGCCAAACACCGCGTCGCGGACGAGCGCGTCCAGCGCCGGACTCTGGCGCACCTTCGGATCTCGGAACTGCTTGAGCGTCGTCTGGACGTCCGTCGTCATGTCTAACCCTCCCCGCCGGAGCAATTTATGGCTCGTGTACGTCGATGACCAGCCCGTCGTGCGCCGGCACGATGCTCGGCGGCAATTGTGCTACGAGCTCCGCGTGCGGCACGTCGTGTGTCAGGTGGGTGAGGAACGTGCGGCGCGCGCCGATGCGCAGCGCCACCGCGACGGCCTCCGGGATCGAGAGGTGCAGCGGATGCGGTTGCGGCAATAGCGCGTTCAGGATCAGCACGTCCAGCCCGTCGAGCCGGACGGCCACGTCATCGGGGATCGCCTTGGCATCGGTCAGGTAGGCGACCGGGCCCACGCGGTACCCGAAGACGTGGTGGTCACCGTGGGGCAGCAGCAGCGGCAAGACGCCGACGCCCGCGATCGTCGCCATTCGACCCGGCTCGAGCGGATGCGCCGAGAGCTCCGGCTTGCTCGTCCCGGGCTGCGGACGCACGGTGGGGTCGAAGATGTACGGGAATTTCTCGGCCAGCTCGGCCATCGTGGCGGCCGGCCCGTACGCGGGCAGCGCCGCTTTCTGTCGCACCGAGATCGCGCGCAGGTCGTCGATCCCGTGCACGTGGTCGGCGTGGGCATGCGTGTACAGCACGGCGTCCACGCGGTCCACGCCCGCCGCGACGAGCTGGAGGCGCAGCTCGGGCGGCGTGTCGATGAGGATGAGCGAGCGTCCGACCTCGAGTAGGGCCGCGGTGCGCGTGCGCCGGTCGCGCGGGTCGGGAGAGGTGCAGGTGCGGCAGTGGCAGCCGATCTGGGGGACGCCGAACGACGTCCCGGTGCCGAGAAACGTCAGCCGCACGTCACACTTCCTCGACCTTGATGAGGTTGGTGCTTCCCGACACCTCCCAGGGCACGCCGGCGGTCATGACGATCCTGTCGCCCGGCTTCGCGTACTCGCGCTTCAACAGGAGGTCGCGGACCACCGCCAGCATCGCATCGTAGCTCGGCACGCGATCCACCAGCACCGGAACCACGCCCCATACCAGCGCCAGCTGGCGATAGGTCGCGACCTCCGTCGTCACCGCGAGAATCGGCACCGGGGGCCGCAGCGCCGCAACCTTGCGCGACGTGAATCCGCCGGTGGTCAGGGTGACGATGAGCGGCGTCTTGAGCATACGGGCGACGGCGTTGGTCCCCCAGGCGATGGCATCCTCGACCGATACGCCGTCGCGCGCCGCCCCGTCCCGCGCGTTCCCGAGGCGGCGTTCGTCGCGCAGGGTCGGGTGACGCTCCATCTCGCGGATGATCCGGTCCATCGCCTGCACCGCCTCGACCGGGTACTCTCCCACCGCTGTCTCGGCCGAGAGCATCACGGCGTCGGTCCCGTCCAGGATCGCGTTCGCCACGTCGGACGCCTCGGCCCGGGTCGGCCGGGGCGCGTGCACCATCGACTCGAGCATTTGGGTCGCGGTGATCACCGGCTTGCCGTGTAGGGTTGCCTCGCGGATCAGCCGTTTCTGAACGAGGGGGACCTGCTCGAAGGGCAGCTCCACACCAAGGTCGCCCCGCGCCACCATCACCGCATCGCTGGCCGCGAGAATCCGGTCCAGGTCCTCGAGCGCGGTCGCCTTTTCGATCTTGGCCACCAGCTTCATCTCCTTCGGCACGAGCGCCCGCAGCTCGCCCACGTCCTCGGCCCGCCGCACGAACGACAAGGCGAGGTAGTCTACGCCGCGGCGCACGCCGTCGAGCGCATCCTCGCGATCCTTGTCCGTGAGGGCCGGCGCCGAAACGTGCACGCCCGGCAGGTTCATCCCCTTGTGCGCCGTGAGCGTCCCGCCATCCACCACGCGGCCGCGCACGCGCGGGGGCTCGACGGCGGTGACTTCGACCGAAAGAAGCCCGTCGTTCAGCAGGATGCGGGCGCCGACTCGGGCGTCGGCCGCGAGGCCCGCGTATGTCGTCGGCAACTCGTCCCCTCGGGCGCTGTCTTCTGGAGCGAACACGACCGTTTGCCCGGGCGTGAGCTCGCGCGGCTTGGGAAGATCGCCGACTCGAATGCGGGGACCCTGTAAATCGAGCAGCACGGCGACCGGCACGTCCTTGGCCTCGGCCACGCGGCGCACGGCGGTGATCCAGCCACCCCGGATCTCCGCCGTGCCGTGGGAGGCGTTGATGCGCACGACGTTGACCCCGGCATCGAGCAGGGCGGCGACCTGCGATTCGCTCCCGCTGGCGGGACCGAGGGTGGCCACGATCTTCGTCCGACGGATCACACGCGTGTCCTCCCGAGTTTTCCACAATTGCCGGCGACCCCGAAGGTGTGGAAAAGTGGCTTCCTGAGCGAGGGGGTCACGGCCGCTCGGCAACCACTCGAGTCACACTCAACGGCGATCTCTAACGTGTTGCTCACCAGGTGGATATCGCTCCCACTTGAAGCGGCACGTTAGCTCGAAAGACGTCCACCATGAGGCGGGCGACGTCTGCATAAAAATTCGCACATATGTATGTGCGCTCAGCGAACCACTTCGAGCTGCTTCTGCTCGAGCCGCTGGCGGAATTCCTGGAGCAGGTGGACCGCCCGGGCGATGGCGGAGGCGGGCATCCCTTCGATCGTGCGTGCCGCGAGCCGCCGTTCGAGCTGCCCCACGCGCAGCAGCACCTCCAATCCGTGGCGGCTGAGCGTCACCCGCACACCACGGTCGTCGTCGGGGTCGGTGGTCGTTTCAACGAGACCTTTGGCCTCGAGGCGCTGGATGAACGTAGTGGCGGCGGCCCGGGAGACCCCAAGGGCACGCGCGACATCGCTGGGGCGGGCGCCGTCGGGCCCGCCCTGATCCACGGCTGACAGGGCGGCGTGGGCCCGGTGCGACAGGCCGAAGCTGCGGAAGGCACGGTCACCGGACCGCTGCACCGCCTGGTGCGCCGCGGCCACCGCGTCGGTGAGCTGCAAGGCCAGCTCGGAGCGATCACTCACGGCCCCCCCGAGGCAGGGTAAGTAATTAACATGTTGACCGTCAACATATTAATAAGATACCGCCCGTGCGCAAGCCCCTTCCGGCGCCGACGTGAGGACTAGATTGGTGGCGCATGATCCAGGTTCAGGGTCTGACCAAGCTGTACGGCAGCCTCATCGCCGTGGACGACCTGTCGTTCTCTGTCGCCCCGGGCGAGGTGCTGGGGCTCGTCGGCCCGAACGGGGCCGGCAAGACCACGACGCTGCGCAGTCTCGTCGGCATCATCAAACCGACGCGCGGCACGATCCGCATCGGTGGCAGCGACATGGAGCACGACCCGGTCGAAGCGAAGCGCCACCTCGCCTTCATGCCCGACGAGCCGCGGTTGTTCGAGTATCTGACCGTCGAAGAGCATCTCCGTTTCACGGCGCGCCTCTACGGCATCGGGGACGCCGATGGGCGCATCCCTGCCCTGCTGGGCGAGCTGGAGCTGGCGGAGAAGGCGGGGGCGCTGCCGGACGAGCTTTCTCGCGGCATGAAGCAAAAGCTCGCCATCGCCTGCGGCCTGCTCCACGAGCCCACGGCGCTGCTGTTCGACGAGCCGCTGACCGGGCTCGATCCGGCCGGCATGCGGCGCATGAAACAGACGATCGTGGAGCGGGCTCGGCACGGGGCCGCGGTCATTCTGAGCTCTCACCTGCTGCAGCTGGTCGAAGAAGTGTGCACGCGCGTACTCGTGATCCACCGCGGCCGTTTGGTGGCCATCGGCACGATCGCGGAAATCGTCGCGGCACGCCCAGACCTCCGGGGCCGCAGCTTGGAAGAGATCTTCCTGGCCCTGACCGGGACATGATCGGCGCCGCGCTGTATTTGGCCCGCCGCTCGCTGGCAAACGCGATGCGCCGCCGGCTGGCGCGGCTGCGCCAGCCGAAGTACCTCATCGGCTTCGCCGTGGGCCTGGCGTACTACTACTGGATGTTTCTCCGCCCGCGCGGGCAGAGTGGCGTCGGCGGCGTGCCCGGCTCGGCGGCCGAGGGAATCGCGATCCTGGGGCTCGCGGCGCTGATCGCGATGGGTTGGCTGTTCGGCAGCTCGCGCAGCCCCTTGGTGTTCACGCCGGCTGAGACGCACTTCCTGTTCACGGCGCCGCTGACGCGCCGCCAGGTGCTGGACTTCAAGTTGCTCCGCTCGCAGCTGGCGCTGTGCCTCTCGTCCCTGCTGTCGGTGTTGCTGTTTTCGGGCGGCCACTTCCCCGCGACCCGGGTGCTGCGCGTCCTCGGCCTGTGGCTCGTCTTCGCCGCTCTCCAAATGCACTCCGGCGTCACGGCCCTGGTGCGACAGAGTCTCGAGGAGCACGGTGTGACGGCGCTGCGCCGCCGGCTGGGCGCCCTCGTCGTACTTGCCGGCATCGCGGGCGTCGCCGCGCTCACGCTGCGCGCGCAGCTCCCCGCCCTGGCTGCGGCCTTCGGCGAAGATCCGGCAGCCGGACTCGACGCGCTCGCGGCCCTGCTGCATCGGGGCGCGCTCGGCGTTTTCACGTGGCCGCTCGCGGCCCTGGTCCGGCCGGCCTTGGCGCCCGACCTCGCCGCGTTTGCCGCAAGACTCCCCGCGGCGCTGCTCGTCGTGGCGCTGCACTACGCCTGGCTGGTCCGCTCGTCGGTTGCTTTCGAGGAAGTGGCCGTGGAATCGGCGGAGCGGATGGCAACCCGCATCGCGGCGTGGCGGAGTGGCCGACGGCCCCCACCCCCCGCGGGCGCGGCGCAGCGCGCCCGACGGCCGCTCACCCGGCTCGCGTCGAGCGGCAGCCCGTTGCGGGCGATCGCGTGGAAGAACGTCCAAGCCGAATGGCGCGGCTCGGGGGTACGCCTGCCGGTGCTGATCGCGATCGGCGTCCTCGTCGTCGCCTGGGTCGCCAGCCTGGGTAAAGCGGCCGGCACGGGGTTGCAGGTCGTTGCGCTGGTGTTTCTCGTCGTCGGGGCGATGACCGCCGTGTTCGGGCCCTATGCGCTGCGCAACGACCTGCGCTCCGATCTCCAGCTGTGGGACCAACTCAAGACCTACCCGCTGCGGGGCGCCGATCTGGTCGCGGGTGAAGTGCTCGGCCCCGTCACCATACTGACCGGTGTCGCGTGGGGGTGCCTGGTCTGCGCCTTCGTCGTCTCGCTGACATTCGACGTACCCGGCTTCGCGATCTCGAAACGTGCCGCCGTGCTCCTGGCCGCGGCCATCGCGACGCCCGCACTGCTCGGCATCGCGACCCTGATCCAGAACGCGGCCGTGCTGTTCTTCCCCGCCTGGATTTCGGTGGGGCCGAACCGGGCGGCCGGCATGGAGATGCTCGGCCAGCGCCTGGTCACGATGGTCGGCAGCCAGCTGCTGCTGGCGATCGCGTTGGTCCCCGCGCTCATCGTCGGGGCCGTGGCGATCTCGATCGCCGGCGTGGCCGGCGTCGTGGGCGTGTGGCTCGCCGTGCCCGGCGCGGCCGGACTGGCGGTCACTTTGGGCTTCGAGGGAATGTTGGCCGTCACCTGGCTGGGGCGGGTGTTCGAGCGCTCGGACCCCGCGGCGGAGGTCGGCGGCTAGCAGGTCTCCGACCAATCCACGGGCGACACCCGGGCGCAGCGCGTGCATTTGAGGGAGGCGGGCTGCCCGGTAAAGTCCTGGCGCTCGTGACAGTGCGGGCAGACCGCATAGGTCGTCACCACGTCGTTCCCTCCCCCGAGCGTGGGCCGCAGCACTCCGGTCCGGACCACGACGCTCCAGCGGTCGGGCGGGGCCTCACGCACGCGCACATCCACGCGCGACAGGCGGACGGGCTTCTGGCGCACCTCGATCACCACCTTGCCGTCCGGCGTCTCCTCGACGATGGGGTACCAGGCGCCGCGGCGGAGGACGTCCGCGACATTGTCGAGGCATCGGGCCCAGCCGACGGGACGAGGCATGGAGGGAGCCCAATGTAGCACATTCGATTAAATTCTGTTATGCGCACGATCGGAACCATCACCCGGCTGCAGATCCAACGCTCCTCCCTCAAGACCGGGGAGAAGCCGAACCGCGTCTACGACCCCACGCCCCTGCTTCCCGTCCCTCGCCTCACCGTCACACCCGACGGGGTGCTGGGCGCGGGGACGGACGGCGGATGGATCGTGGACGTCCACCATCGCGCCCACCCCGAAACCAAGAACGAGGACGGACTCCACGGCGTGTCCGTCGGCTTCACGTCGCACTACGCCGCGATGCGCGATCGCTTCGGCGAGCGGATCGTGGTCGGCTGCGCGGGCGAGAACGTCATCGTCGCAGCCGATCGCATGTTCACCTACGACGATCTCGCGGGGGGCGTGGCGATCGTCGCGACCGACGGGCCCGAGCGAGTACGCCTCAAGGTGCTCCAGGTGGCGCACCCCTGCCGACCGTTCACAGGCTGGGCGTCGGGCGGACGGGTGGAGTCGGACGTGCTGAAATCACACCTGCAGTTCTTGGATGGGGGGACGAGGGGGTTCTACTGCGTCGGCGAAGGGTCGGGTACGGTGCAGGTGGGAGATCAACTCGTACTACTCTAGGACCTGCAAAAGCTAGACGTTGCAGGTCCGCGTTTGGCCCCTAGGACAGTTCGTCCCACGCCAACCCGGCGCTCTTTTTACAGCGGTCGCACGTCATCTCGTCGCTGCCCGCCTGGAAGCCCTGGCGGTGGCGGCAGGCCGGGCAGACGGCGTAGGTCAGCGGGATGGCGCGGCCCAGCTTCTCCATCACGCGCGGCTCGCACTTCACGAT
>Ga0193723_1000199_pt1 | contig 22081 bp, 20 predicted proteins | sample H2m2metaG_FD_143042 | JGI IMG/M metagenome (GOLD analysis project Ga0193723, IMG submission 143042) | Soil microbial communities from a riparian zone of the East river system, Colorado, United States - H2m2 | ecosystem: Environmental > Terrestrial > Soil > Riparian zone | place: USA: East River...
ACGGCGAGCATCGCGGCCGGATGCGGCGGCACCATGCCATGCACCACGGACAGGCCCGCCACCAGGGGGATACCGATCTTCACGAGCGACAACCCGGTCCGACGCGCGATCGTGAAGACCAATGGAATCAGCAAAACGAATCCGACCTGGAAGAAAACCGGGATCCCCACGATGAAGGCCACGAACATGATCGCCCAATGCACGCGCCGCTCTCCGAACAGGGCGATCAGCGTGGTGGCAATGCGCGTCGCACCTCCCGACTCCGCCATCAACTTCCCCAGCATCGTGCCCAACGCGACCACGATCGCGATGAAACCGAGGACCGTGCCGACGCCGTCCTGAATTGCCTTGACGACGCTGCCGAGGGGCATGCCGGCCGTAATCCCCAACGCGAGCGACACGGAGATCAACGCGACGAACGGGTGCACCTTGAAGCGCGCGATGAGGACGATCAACGCCACGACAGCGAGCAGCGCGTACAGGAGCAGCTGGGTGTTCGGGCTCATGCTGAGCGCTTCACGAGGTCGGCAACGATCGTATCCGGGGTCTCACGGATGTCGCACACCCACGCGCGCTCGGCAGACACCGGTTCCTCCAGCGCGGCGAGCTGGCTGTCGAGCAGCGCCGGCGGCATGAAGTGCCCGGGACGTTGCGCCATGCGCTCGGCGAGGAGCGCGCGACTCCCCTTCAAGTACACGAAGCGGACGTCCCCCGCCCCGACGGAACGCAGCAGCTCGCGATAGCGCCGCTTGAGCGCCGAGCACGCGACAACGAGCCCGACGCCCGCGCGCTTGGCATCGCGCAGGCGGGCCGCGATGGCAATGAGCCAGCCGTGGCGATCTTCGTCCGTCAACGGAATGCCCGCCGTCATCCGTTCCACGTTTGCCGGGGGATGGAGGTCGTCGCCCTCGACGAAGGCGACATCGAGCGCGCGCGCCAGTCGCGCGCCGATCAGGGTCTTGCCGGCGCCCGAGACGCCCATGATCACGTACAGCCCCGTGTGCACGCGACCTATGCTATACCACTGACGGATTCCAGGCTATTCTCCTGCATTCCCGAAGGGAGCGATGATGCAGCTGGCGATGATTGGGTTAGGGCGCATGGGCGGCAACATGGTGCGGCGACTGGCGCAGGGCGGACACGAGCTGATCGTGTACGACGCAAGCGCGGACGCCGTCACAGCGCACGCCGGCAAGGGCATCAAGGCGGCGCGGGACCTCGCCGACGTCGCCAAACAGCTCGTGCCGCGCCGCATCGTGTGGGTGATGGTGCCCGCCGGCGCGCCGACGGACAGCACCATCGAGCAGCTCGTCCCCCATCTCGCCAAGGGCGACATCGTCATCGACGGCGGCAACTCGAACTTCCGCGACTCGTTGCGCCGCGCCGAGACGCTGCAGCAGCGGGGCATTGAGTTCATGGACGTCGGGACGAGTGGTGGGGTCTGGGGGCTCACCCTTGGCTACTGCCTGATGATCGGGGGCTCGGCGTCCGCGTTCCAGCATTGTGAGCCGATCTTCAAGGCGCTCGCGCCCGCCGACGGTTACGCGCACGTGGGTCCGTGCGGCGCCGGCCACTATGTGAAGATGGTGCACAACGGGATCGAGTACGGCATGCTGCAGGCGTACGCCGAAGGCTACGAGATCCTGCACGCGTCTCAGGACTTCGAGCTGCATCTCGGCCAGATCGCGAAGCTCTGGAATCATGGCAGCGTGGTGCGCTCGTGGTTGAATGAACTGGCGGAACGGGCGCTGACCAAAGACGACCAGCTGGCCGCCATCCGCGGGTACGTCGAGGACTCGGGCGAGGGGCGCTGGACGGTGGAGGAAGCGATGCGCCTCGACGTGCCCGCGCCGGTCATCACGATGTCGCTCCTGGCGAGGTTCCGTTCCCGCCAGGAGGAGTCGTTCGGCGCCAAGGTGATCGCGGCGCTGCGCCACGAATTCGGCGGGCACGCGGTGCGGACCACTTGAATGCACCCGGGGGATCCATGCACGGGAAAATCTGCTATCTCGAAATACCGGCGAAAGGGGCTGAAGCGTCAGCGGACTTCTACAGCAAGATCTTCAGATGGAAGGTCAGACAACGCGGGGATGGCAACCTGGCGTTCGACGACCCGGCGGGCGTGAGCGGGACCTGGGTAAAAGAGAGCGACCACACGCCGGACGAACGCACGAGGACCTACATCATGGTCGACGTCATCGCCGACACCTTGAAGCAGATCGAGGCCGCAGGTGGCCGAGTCCTGATGGGTCGGACCGATATCGCCCCGGGGATGGGGGCGTTCGCGATCTTCGCCGACCCGGTGGGCAACGAGTTCGGGCTGTATGAAGAACCAAGACGAGGATGACGTCCATCGACCTGGCCGTCCTCCTGGACTACACCGAGTGGGAGCGCGGCTCGTGGCAGTCCTGGCTTGGACAACACCCAGACGCCCTCACCGTGAGCACCGGCCTCCACGGCGACGGGCGCTTCGAGGCCCTTGGGCACGTCGTGCGGCACATCTTCTCCGCCGAGCAGCGGTACGTGGAGCGCCTCGCGGGGCGTCCGTTATCGGATACCGCAACAATCCCAGTCGAGGTCGACGCCCTCTTTCAGTTCGGCCGGCAGAGCCGCGAGGCATTGCGGAAATTCATTGCAGCATTCCCGTCCGGTGAGTGGGATGACCAGCGGGAGTTCACCCTGTTGAACAGCAAGATTCGGGCGACGCCGCGGAAGGTCGTGATCCACGTCCTGATGCACGAGATCCGCCACTGGGCGCAGATCGCCACTGCGGCCCGACTGCAGGGCTTGAAAGTCGACCCCCATGACTTTCTCTTCAGCCCAATCCTCGGCGGCGGGGTTCACCGTTGAACCTGCCCACCATCGCGTCGTGAGCGACGCCTCAGCGGCGCCGACGCGCGAGCGCATCCCCGCGCTCGATGTCCTGCGCGGCGTGGCGGTTGCCGGGATTCTCCTCGCCAACGTGCTGGTGTTCTTCGGGATGTTCGTCATACCGCCCGAACGCGCCGCCGCGCTGACGACCGCTGCTCGCGACCATGTCACGGTTTTCCTCGAGCACGTCTTTGTCGACGGCAAGTTCTACTCCGTGTTCTCGCTGCTCTTCGGCATCGGCTTTGGCCTGCAGCTCTCCCGGGGCGGGGACGCAGCGCTCCCGCGTTTCAAGCGGCGTCTGCGCATCCTGCTGGCGATCGGCGCGATTCACGCGGTCTTCATCTGGGCCGGCGACATCCTGATGGTGTACGCGCTGCTCGGCTTCACCATGCCGTGGTTCGCCCGAAAGTCCGATCGGGAGTTGTTGCGGTGGGCCCTGATCCTGCTCGCGATTCCGACGGCGCTCTACGTCGTCGCGCTCGCCGCGTGGATGCTGGTCGTGGCCCCGGCACCTCAGGGTCCGGCGGCTGGGGGTCCGCCGGAGGCCATTCTGCGGCTCTTCGAGGCGATGGGGCGGGGCGGCGTGAAGGACGCGTTCGTCGGCAATCTGGTCTTTCTCGGTGGGCGTTGGGCCGACCTGTTCGCCTCCGTGCGGTTCCCGAAAGTGCTCGGCATGTTCGTACTGGGTCTCTGGGCCGTGCGCGCCGGCATCGCGCAGGCCCCGGCCGCCCACCGAATCACCCTCGGACGGTGGGCTTTCCTGGGTTGGGCGATCGGTCTGCTGGCGAATCTCACCGCGGCGTTCGCCCTCGAGCGCTGGCCCTATCTCCCGCCGTCCCTCGGCGGCCTGCTCGGCGTGGTGGGCCAGGCCATCGGCGTTCCGATGCTCGCTCTCGGCTACGCGGCGACGGTGGGATTGCTCGTCGTAGACGGCCGCCGCGTCATCACCATCTTCGCGCCTGTCGGGCGGATGGCGCTGACGAACTATCTGATGCATTCGCTGATCTGCGTCGTCTTGTCGTACGGGTTCGGGTTCGGGCTGTGGTGGCGCATCGGCGCGTCGACCGCGATGGCGGTTCCTGTGGCGATCATCGCCGTACAGATCCCCCTCAGCGCCTGGTGGTTGTCGCGCTTGCGATTCGGGCCCGTGGAATGGATCTGGCGACGGCTTACCTATGGCCAGCTTGCGTGACATGAATCGCGCCCGTAGCGCCGCGCTGGTCTCCGTCACGGTGATCCTCCTTGCGGCATGCAGCGCCGCGGCAATGCCCGCCGTCCAAGACGGCGACATCATCTTTCAAACATCTCGCTCATCGCAGAGCCTGGCGATCCAGCATGCCACGCACTCTCCCTACAGCCACATGGGTCTCGTCCTCTATCGGGACGGTCGACCCTTTGTTCTGGAGGCCGTGGCGACGGTGCGGTACACACCGCTGGCCGAGTGGATCGATCGCGGCGTGGGACGCCACTTCGTCGTGAAGCGGCTGCGCGATGCCCAGGCGATTCTCACACCGGCGCGGGTCGCGCGGCTGCGGCGAGCCGGCGAGCAACTGCGGGGGCGGCAGTACGATCCATCGTTCCGATGGACCGATGACCACCTCTACTGCTCGGAGTTGGTCTGGAAAGCATACGCGCGGGGCGTCGGTGTCGAGATCGGCGCGCTGCAGCAGCTACGCGAGTTCGATCTGTCGGCACCGGAAGTGCGAGCGCGGATCAATAGCCGCTACGGCGCCCGTGTGCCGCTCGGCGAGCCGGTCATTTCGCCCGCCGCCATGTTTGCCGACGCCGATCTGATCACCGTGGCAGCGCGCTGAGCGATGAAGGTCGTCATTCCGGGTGGCACCGGCCAAGTCGGCACCGTCTTGGCGCGCGCGTTCCAGCGCGATGGTCATGATGTCGTCGTTCTCGGCCGCCATCTCCGGGGGGAGGCTGCGGTGTGGCGCACCGCACAGTGGGACGGCGTGACGTTGGGCGAATGGGGCAGGGAAGTCGATGGGGCTGACGTCGTCATCAACCTGGCGGGGCGCAACGTCAATTGCCGCTACACCGCTAAACATCGGCACGAGATCATGCAGTCGCGGGTTGTTTCGACGCGCGTCGTGGGCGAGGCGATCGCCGCTGCACGGCACCCGCCGCGCGTCTGGCTGCAGGCGAGCACCGCGACGATTTACGCGCATCGATTTGACGCTCCGAATGACGAGCGCACAGGAATCATCGGCGGCAGCGAACGGGACGTCCCCGAGACCTGGCGGTTCAGCATCGACGTCGCGACGTCGTGGGAACGCGAGACAGACCGTGCCGAGGTTCCGCGTACTCGCAAGGTGAAGTTGCGGTCCGCCGTGGTCATGAGTCCCGATCGTGGCGGTATCTTCGACACGCTCCTCGCCCTCGTGCGCCGAGGTCTGGGAGGCACATCCGGGGATGGACGCCAATACGTGTCGTGGATTCATGATGCGGATTTCGTGCGGGCCGTGTATTGGCTCATCGAGCAGGACCAGGTCGGTGGGGTCGTGAACGTCGCCGCTCCCAATCCGCTGCCCAACGCCGGCTTCATGCGTGCGTTGCGAGAGGCGTGGGGCACGCGTCTCGGACTGCCGGCGACGGCGTGGATGCTCGAGATCGGCGCCTTCTTCATGCGGACGGAAACGGAGCTCGTCTTGAAAAGTCGGCGCGTGGTGCCCGGCGTGCTCGCCGAGCAAGGCTTCACTTTTCAATTCCCGACGTGGCCTCTAGCGGCACAGGATCTCTGTCGCAGATGGAGGCTTTGACCTTGTCCCGTCTTCGCGTCCACACGTTCTCCGTCTCCCTCGACGGCTACGGCGCCGGCGCGCACCAGGACCTGCAGAACCCCCTCGGCGTGGGGGGGCCGGACATGTTCGACTGGTTCTTCCACACACGCACGTTTCAGCAGCTGTACGGCGATGGCGCGGGCGAGACGGGAGTGGACGACGAGTGGGCGGCGAAGGGCTTCGATTTCGGCGCCTGGATCATGGGGCGCAACATGTTCGGCCCCATCCGCGGCCCCTGGCCTGACGAGAGCTGGAAAGGCTGGTGGGGCGACGAACCGCCGTACCACACGCCGGTCTTCGTGTTGACGCATCACCCGCGACCACCGCTCAAAATGGCGGGCGGCACCGAGTTTCGGTTCGTCACCGACGGGATCCACGCGGCGTTGGCGCAGGCGAAGGAGGCGGCGAAGGGCCGCGACGTCCGGCTCGGGGGCGGCGTCGCGACGATTCGCGAGTACCTGCGCGCCGGCCTCATCGACGAGCTACACCTGGTGATCTCTCCCGTGCTGCTCGGGACCGGTGAACACCTGCTCCAGGGAATCGACCTGCGCGCGTTGGGCTACGAATGCGTGGAGCACGTCGCGGGCAGCCGCGCGGCGGCCCACGTGGTCCTGCGCAAGCGCTGAAACATCGTTCCACGCCCGGACGTCTTGCGTCCATGTCCTTTCTCACTGGCGTCTTCATCATCATCCTCGCAGGCATGGGAATCGGGGCCATCAGCGAGATCGCCAAGGCGATCGCCCGGCGTGGCGGTTCCGCAACAGAGCTGGCCACACTCAAGCAGCAGATGGATGAGAACGCCGCGGCGCTGGATGAAGCCCACCGCACCCTGGACGAGCAGGCGACGCAGCTCGCGGAGCTGCAGGAGCGCGTCGACTTCGCGGAACGCCTCTTGGCGCAGGCCCGCGACCGCGCCTCCCTGGGGGCTGGCAAACCGCAGCCCTAGACTGCCATACTAAGGAGACCTCGACAGGGGACTCCGTGCGATGACATCGAACGCCGACCAGGCGCGTGGCGTACTGTGGGCGTATCAGCAGGTGATGGCGGCCTCTTGGCCGGCGCTCCATCCCGACATGGCCGATCGTTCTCAGGCTTGGGCCACCGCGAGCGAGGCGACACTCAACGCGGAGCTGGAAGGTTACGTGCGCCAGGCGTCCGATCCCAAGTGCCCCGTGCGGGTGTTCTGGAAGCTCGGGACCGGGCTCAAGTTTGCCGGGTGCAACGAACACTTCGCGCACGACGCCGGCATGCCGAAGGCCCAGTTGATCGGCAAGGACGACTTCGATCCCAAGCTCCCCTGGAAGCACCAATCCGCGAAATACCGCATCGACGACGAAGCGGTCGTGAAGGCGGGCGAGGCCAAACTCGACATCATCGAGCGCCAGCGCGGTACCACCGGTACCATCACGTGGGTGCGTGCCGGCAAGGCCCCGATTCGCGCGGGGCAGGAAGTGATCGGCATCCTTGGGATGTACGAGGTACTCGACGACGCGACGGGCCGGCGCTTGTTCGCCGAGCAGAGCGGCAGGGGGAAGCGCACCTGAAACTGTTGGTGCTCGGAGCGATCGTCACATTCGTCGTCTCCTGCGCACCTCCCACCACCCCGGGCGCCGACTGGCGCACGACGGGCGGCGCGCCTGGCAACACCCGCTATTCGCCGCTCGATCAGATCAATCGCGGCAACGTCGCACAGCTCACAGGCGCCTGGACCTACCACACCGGCGACCTCCCTCCCGAGCACTCGGAGATTCAGGCGACGCCGATCGTCGTGGGCGGCGTCCTCTACACGACGACGCCCAAGCTCGCCGTCGTCGCGCTGCGCGCCGATATAGGAACACTGCTCTGGAGATTCGATCCGTTTCCGAGTCGCCGCACCCAACCGCACGTAAACCGCGGCGTGGTCTATTGGGCGCCGGGGCAGCGCATTTTCTTCGCCATTGAACGGCGCCTCTATGCGCTCGATGCGCGGACGGGAAAACCGATTCGGAACTTCGGCGACTCGGGTTGGGTCGACCTGAGCGCCGGTCTCGGCCAGGACATCGGCGACGCATATCTCGTCTCGACGAGCCCGGGCGTCGTCTACAAGGACGTGCTCATCTGGGGCACGAGGGTCGGGGAGGAGGAAGGCTCGGCGCCCGGGCACATCCGCGCGTACGACGCGCGCACCGGCAGGGTCCGCTGGACCTTCCATACGATTCCGTGGCCAGCCGAGTCGGGGTACGACACCTGGCCTGCCGAGGCCTTCCAGGAGGCGGGAGGCGCCAATTCGTGGGCGGGGATGGCGGTGGACACGACGCGTGGTGTCGTTTACATCCCCACCGGCTCTGCCACGCCCGACTTCTACGGCGGCGAGCGGCCTGGGGCCAACCTGTTTGCGAACTCGCTCCTCGCTCTCGATGCGCTCACCGGCAAGCGGCTCTGGCACTTCCAAACCGTGCATCACGACCTGTGGGACCGCGACCTCCCCGCCGCGCCCAACCTCGTCACAGTGACGAGTGGGGCGAAGCGCGTGGAGGCCGTTGCGCAGATCACAAAGAGCGGATTCGTGTTCTTGTTCGATCGGCAATCGGGCCAGCCACTCTTTCCTGTGACGGAGCGCCCCGTCCCCAAGTCCGATTTGTGGGGCGAGCAAACCTGGCCGACGCAGCCGTTTCCCTTGAAGCCTGGTCCCTTCGCGCGGCAATCGATCAACGAAGCTGATGTGACGCCGACCGAGCGGCGACGGTTCCGCAGGTTACGCCACGGCTCATTGTTCACGCCGCCGAGTCGCGAGGGCACCCTGGTGCTGCCGGGGTTCGATGGCGGCGGCGAATGGGGCGGGGCCGCGGTCGATCCCGTGACGGGCGTGCTCTACGTGAATGCGAGCGATGTGCCGTGGATCGCGGCGATGCGGGAGGCAAGGCCGCGCGGGGGGCTGGGCGTGAACGGCGCCGACACCTATGCCGCGCGCTGCGCCGGGTGCCACGGCGCCGATCGGCGCGGCCGCGATCGCGCACCCTCGCTCATCGACCTCGCGAGCCGCATGTCGCTGGAGCAGTTCGATACCTTACTCGCGCGTGGTCGCGGCTTCATGCCGTCATTCGCGAGGCTTCCCGAGGCGGAGAAATGCGCGGTGACTGCCTACGTGCTCGGGGGGGGCACCCGGTGTCGGGCACAACCACGTGGCGTTGAACCTTTGATCCCCGGGCCAACGGCGCCGCTGTACGAGTTTGCCGGGTACGAGAAGTGGCGCGACTCGCGCGGACTCCCCGCGATCACGCCGCCCTGGGGCACCTTGAGCGCGATCGATCTCAACACGGGCGACTACGTCTGGCGCATTCCCCTCGGCGAGCCGTCTGGCACAGAGCAGTACGGTGGTCCGATCGTCACCGCGGGCGGCCTGGTGTTCATTGCTGCAACGATGGATGCCAAGTTCCGGGCATTCGACAAGTCGACGGGCCGGCTCCTCTGGGAGACGACGTTGCCGGCTGCGGGATACGCGACGCCCAGTACATTCGCTGTGGGTGGAAAGCAGTACGTAGTGATTGCAGCCGGCGGCGGAAAACTCGGAACACGATCGGGAGATACTTATGTGGCGTTCGCATTGCCCTAGCACACTGTTCACGGTGGCCGCATTGGGCGTCCTGGCGGCGGCGCCCCGGGTCGTCACGGCGCAGCAGTTCACGAAAGCGGCGCGCATCGCGGCTGTCGCCGCCCCCACCATCCTCGATACCTCGGGGTTGTTTCAAGACCGCGCCGCCCGTGTGGGCGAAGACGTCTTCGTGACCGGACAACCGACGGAGCGCGCCCTGCGCAAGCTGCACGAACAGGGCGTGACGGTGGTGGTGAACCTGCGGACACCCGAGGAAATGACGAGGAACGTCAAGTTCGATGAGCCGGCACTCGTCGCCGAGCTCGGCATGCGCTACGTGTACCTCCCCGTGCGCGGCACGGGCGAGTTTCCCTATTCGCCCGAAACGCTCGCGAAGTTTGCGGAGGCGGTGCGGAACGCGAACGGCAAAGTGCTGCTCCATTGCACCATCGCCTGGCGGGCGAGTCACCTCTGGGCCGCGTACCTCATCAAAGAGGTTGGCATTCCGGTCGAGGCGGCCCTGGCGAACGCGCGGGCGATCAATCTGATGGACGAGCACCGCATGGGGTCGAATGGGCGGCAACCCGTCGAAGACTTTCTCGACAGGGTGCTGCCCACGCTCGGCCATCCGCCGCGCTAGCAATGAAGCGCGGCGATCTCTAACGGAGGATTCGGATGCTTGCCGTCGTGATCACGGTCATGAGCCTCACACAGGGTCTCTCCCCTGATCAGCAGCTGGCCCGCGATGTGTTCGCGGAGCTGATCGCGATCAACACCGCTCACGAGCATGGCAACACGACGCCCGCCGCGGAAGCGATGGCCCGCCGGCTCCTCGCGGCCGGGTTTCCCGCGGCGGATGTGCAGGTGCTGGGTCCGGCGACGGGCAACCACAACCTCGTCGCCCGGCTGCGGGGCACCGGCAAGCGTCGTCCCATCCTGTTGCTGGCCCACCTCGACGTCGTCGAGGCGCGGCGTGAGGACTGGTCCCTCGACCCGTTCACCCTCACGGAAAAGGACGGGTTCTTCTACGGGCGCGGTACGAGCGACATCAAGGACATGGCCGCGTTGTTCGTGGCCACGCTGGTGCGCCTGAAACGCGAGGGTTTCGTCCCCGATCGTGACATCATTCTAGCGCTCACCGCGGGCGAAGAGAGCGGAGGCGACTACAACGGCGTGCAGTGGCTGCTGCAGAACCATCGCGACCTGATCGACGCGGTCTACTGCATCAACGGCGACAGCGGCGATCCGCTGCTTCGAGACGGCAAGCGGTTCGCCCGCAATGTCGAAGCGAGCGAGAAGGTCTACATGAGCCTCGGGCTCGAAGTGCGTAATCCCGGCGGCCACAGCTCGTTGCCCACACCCAGGAATGCCATCTACGAGCTTGCCGCCGCGCTCACCCGCGTCGGCGGGTACACGTTCCCGCTGCGTCTCAACGAGATCACGCGCACCTACTTCACGCGCGTGGCGGGCACGATGCCCGCGGCCCAGGCCGCCGACGTGCGCGGCGCGCTCCAGAACCCTCCTGATGCGGCCGCGGCGGCTCGTCTCTCGGCGGCCTCGACGTTCTTCAACGCCCAGCTGCGCACGACCTGCGTCGCCACGCGCGTCGAGGCAGGCCATGCGGACAACGCCCTGCCGCAGACGGCCCGCGCCGTGGTCAACTGCCGCCTGCTTCCCGACGAGCGGCCCGCGGACGTCGTGGCGGCGATCCGCGGCGCGATTGGCAACGACTCCGTCACCTTGTGGGTGAAAGACTCGGCGGTCCCCTCACCGCCATCGCCACTCGTGCCCGAGGTGATGGGGGCGCTCGAGCGCGTCACGAGCGCCATGTGGCCTGGTGTGCCCGTGATTCCCAACATGGAGACCGGCGCGACCGACGGTTTGTATCTGCGCAACGCAGGCATGCCGGTGTACGGAGTGTCGGGGGTGTTTCTCGACGCGGACGACATCCGCGCCCACGGCCGCGACGAGCGCATCGGCGTGCGCGCCTATTACGAGGGCGCGGACTTCACGTATCGCTTCGTGAAAGCATTGACGGGGGGCCGGTAAGGAGTACTGAGCTGCCGGCACCCGCTACATTACCGCGTGACTCAGATTGCTTTTAGCGGCGTCGGGGTGGACTTCGGCGCTACGACCCTGTTTTCGGATGTCTCGTTCACGGTCTCCCCCGGCGAGCGCTGGGGCATCGTGGGCCGCAACGGCACCGGAAAGACGACCCTGTTCCGGCTCCTGACCGGTGAGCTCGAGCCGACCCGCGGCTCCATCGGGCGCGCGCCCCGCCTCCGCGTCTCGCTGCTCGAGCAGCACCGCAACTACGGCAGCGCCACGACCGTCTGGGCGGCGGCGGCCGGCGAGCTGGCCGATCTGCTGGCTCTGGAGCAGTCGCTGGTCGAGCAGGCCGCGCAGCTCGCGCACGATGCCTCGCCACAAGCCCTGGCCCGCTACGGCGAGGATCTGGAGCGCTTCGAGCACGAGGGCGGCTACGCCGTCACCTCGCGGATTGACGCGGTGTTGCACGGCCTCGAGTTCGACCCCGTCAAAGCCCGGGTCACGCCGCTCTCCGCCCTGAGCGGCGGCGAGCTCGGCAGGCTCGGCCTGGCGCGCCAGCTGATGACTACCGCCGACGTCCTGCTCCTCGACGAGCCGACCAATCACCTCGATCTCGAGACGACGCGCTGGCTCGAGCAGTACCTCGCGGCCAGCGACCGAACCGTGCTGCTGGTGAGCCACGATCGCGCGTTTCTCGCCGCCGCGGTCGATCACGTGCTTCATTTCGAGGGCGACACCGCCACGCCGTATTCCGCTGGGTACACGGCGTTCGTCGCGCAGCGTGCCGAGCGGCGACTCGCGCAGCAGCGCGCCTTCGAGCAACAGCAGCGCGTCATCGCGCACGAGAAGGACTACATCGCCCGCAACATCGCGGGTCAGAACACCAAGCAGGCCAAAGGACGACGCAAGCGTCTCGACCGGCTGCCGCGGCTCAGCCCGGTAATCGGCGCCGACGGCACGATGGCGCTGCGGTTCGAGGTGGCGGAGCGGGGCGGCGACCAGGTGGTGGCCGCCAACAACGTCAGTGTAGACGTCGGTTCGCGCATGTTGATCGAACGGTTCAGCGGGACTCTGGAGCGCACCGACGTGCTGGGGATCCTTGGACGCAACGGGACCGGGAAATCGACGCTGCTCCGGGCCTTGCTGGGCGAGCATCCCACGCGGGGCGGTGAGCTGCGGCTCGGCGCGTCGATCACCGCGGGCTATTACCGGCAGGACCTCTCGCAGGTGCCGCTCGATCGCACGCTGTATGAAGTCATCACCGCCCTGCGACCGAAGTGGGAGCGCGGGCAGATCCAGGGGCACCTCGGCCGCTTCGGCTTCTCGGGGCAGGAGGTGCTGCGCCGCGCCGACTCGCTCTCAGGCGGGGAACGCGCACGCCTCGCCCTCGCGATTCTGATGCTGTCGCGCGCCAACCTCTTGATCCTGGACGAGCCGACGAATCACCTGGATGTCGAGTCGATCGAAGCGCTCGAGGACGCCATCGGCGAATACGATGGCACCGTGATCCTCGTCAGTCACGATCGCGAGCTGCTGCGGACGCTGACGACGCGTATCTGGGTGTTGCACGACCGGCATATGACCGAATTCGCCGGTGGTTTCTCCGAATGGGAGGAAGTCAGCGCGGAGCGCGCCCACGCCGCCTCGGTGCAGGCCGCCGAAGACCAGGCGCTACGGCAGGTTCACGAGCGCCAGCGGGTGGCCCGCACGGCGAAAAGCGAGGATCCGAGCCAGCTGCTGCGCCGCGCCAAGCGTGAGCTGGCGCAAGCCGAGGCGGCGGTGGAGGAGCTGGAAGGGCAGGTGGCGGGTGTGGTGGCGGCGCTCGAGGATCCGGCACTCTACACGCGGCCCGATGGCGCGGCGAAAGCCCGGGAGCTGGGCGTGCAGCTCGAGACACTCAAGCGCAGGCTGGAGGCAGGGATTGAGCGCTGGACACGCGCCACGGAACTCGTGGACGCGGGTGGCGCTACCGCAGGAGGTTGAGACTCCGCAGGTAGTCCGCGGCGAGATACGCCGGCACCGCGAAGATGATCTTTCCTTGAGATTCGGTCTGCCCGCCGTAGAGCACCGCGATCACTCGGCCGTCGCGATCGAAGATGGGACTCCCCGACGACCCGGGCGCGCCGTACCCGTCGACCTGGACGACGGCGGTGAGCGCCTTGCTCACCGTGCCGACGGTCAGCGTGGGCTCGGCGATGGGGAACTGGCCGTGCGCCTCCATCGGCAGATCGAAGCCGAGGGGATAGCCGATGATCGCGATGGGATCGCCGCGCTCGATGCCCTGGCGCGTGCGCGCCAGGCCGAAGACGCGCGGTGTGCCGCCCTTGATCCGCACGCGCAGCACGCCGATGTCGGCGGTGGGTGACACGCCGACCATCTCGCCCTGGAACATCTGCGTGCTGCCCGAAAAGATCACGCCGATGCGTCGCGGCGTGCGGGTGCCGTCTTCCCCAACCAGCACGTGCTTGTTCGTGACCATGGTGCCGTTCGAATCGATCGCGAACGCCGTGCCGCTGAAGCGCTCCGTCTCCGAGAACTCGACCAGGACCATCGCGACGGCATCTTGATTCTTGTGCGAGATCGCCCGGTAATTCACGCCGCCGACCGCGCCGACCAGGGCGCGCTGCCGCCGCTCCGCGTCGGCGAGCTGAGAGCGGAGCCGCGCCACGGACGACGCATCGCCCCCCGCGCCCTCGAGCTCGTTCCGCAAGCGCGCGGTCTCGGCCTGAGACTCGGCGAGCGCGTCGCGCACGCCCTTCAGTTGGGACTGGAACTGCGTCGAGAGCTGCCGGGCCTCGGCCATCAGACTGTCGGCGCGCGCCTGCAGCTGCAGCAGCTCGCCGGTGCGGCTCGCGGCCTGCCACTGCAGCCACCCGAACAACCCAGCGGTCAGCAGCAGGAACCCGATCAGGACCTTGGTCGTGCGCCGCAGTTGGGCCGTCTGGCGCGCCACCTCGACGGCGATGCGGACGCCGGTGCTGGAACGCGGGGCGGCCGACGGCCGCGCCGGGACCATCTCGCGCGGCGACGACGCGCGCATCGCCATCCCCTCTGCGGCCGTCGTCGCCAGCACGTCGCTTGCCGCGCCCTCCATCGTATGGAACTCGAGCGCCGGCCCGCTCGCGCCGAAGCCGATGACGTCGCCGTCGTGGAGCGGCGTATCGGCCGTGATGCGTTTGCCGTTTACGAACGTCCCGTTGCGGCTCCCCAGGTCCTGCAGGAAGAACCCTTCGGTCTTGTGGATGACGGCGGCATGACGAGAGGAAACGTCGAGGTCGCGCTCGGCGTCGAAGCGCACGTCGGACAGCGGATGGCGGCCGAGGCCGATGTAGGTTTTGCCGAAGGCCTCGACCTGCCCGGCGCGGGCCCCGGACAAAAACTTGAATTGCGCTTTCACGGGCTCCGCGTGAAGTACCAGACCACCGCGGCGACGGCGGCGATCGCCGCCAGCACGATCGTAAACACGCGAACGCGGGCGTCCTGCGTTTGCCTGTTCGGCACCGGGGGCTTGCTGCCCTTATAGATCGGCACGGGCTCCGTGCTCGTCTCCGTGTCGATCAGCGGGTACACCTGGTAGCCGACCTCTTCCTCGTTTCCCGAAGACCGGAGGCCATCGCCGTCGAACCGCGCCATCACGACCGTGATGTTGTCGGGACCGCCGCGCTCGTTGGCCAGCGCGACGAGCCTGTCGCACGCCGCGGACAGGTCGCCATTCGCCTGGGTGACGACCTGCGCGATCTCTTCCTTCTTGACCTGACCCGACAGACCGTCGGAGCAGAGCACGAGGACGTCGCCACGCCGCACTTCCTGGTGCGTCAAATCGACCTTGACCTTGGGGTCGGGACCGAGCGCCTGCAGGATGATGTTGCGGCGTTCGCTCTGGGCCGCCTCTTCTTCGGTCAGCTCGCCCGCTTCGACGAGACGCTGCATCAGCGACTGATCCTTCGTGAGCTGGTGCGCTACGCCGCCGCGCACCAGGTAGGCGCGACTGTCGCCGACCTGGGTGAGGTACAGGTGGTCGCCGAGCACGCCGGCGGCGGTCGTCGTCGTGCCCATCCCTTTGACTTCGGGGTGCGCTTTGGCGTGCGCGTGGATGCTCGCGTTCGCGACCTCGACGGCTTCCTTCAACCGATGGGCGAAGCGCTGCGGCGTCGCTTCCGTTTCGGCGTTCCAGGCCCGCAGCAGGTGTGCGAAGATCGTGTCGGTGGCCATCTGGCTGGCCAGCTCTCCGGCTGCCGCGCCCCCCATGCCGTCGGCGACGACGAACAGGGACCCGCGCTCGCCCAGGTCGTGTTGGCGCACCTGGGGCAGGAGCGACGCGTCCTTGCGCGTCAGATCCGCGACGAGGAAGCGGTCCTCGTTGTGCTCGCGCGTCCGGCCGACGTCGGTCTTGCCGAACACCTGCACGCGAATGGGCTTGGCGGCGGAGCGTCCGAACATGCCTATTGGCACTGCCCCTGTGCGATAGTGGTGTAGGTCGGCGTCGCCGGATCGAGCGTCTTCGCCCGCGTGATCCACTGGCACCCCTGCGGGCGATCCCCCTGCTTCCAGAACGTGTTGGCGATGACAAATGCGGCCATCGCCTTGTCGGTCGCCGTGACGGTGGCCGCGTTGTACAAGACCATCGCGGAGTCGCGGGCGAAACCTGGCCGCGCGTCGACCATCTCGTTGAGCGAGTCGAGTGCCGCAGCGGCGCGCGCCGGGTTCACCACCGGGGTCTTCCCCGTCGGGGTCTCCGAGCCGCGCCGGGTGCCCAGGTCACGGTTGGCGAGCGTCTGCGAGTTGCCGCGCGTCGGGGTCCCGGTCCCCCGGCGACTGGAATCTGCATTCTGCGTGTCGGGCCGGATCGCCGCCGTGTCGGGGGACACAGCATTGTTTTTCTGGCCGCCCGACAACGCCACCCATGCCCCACCGGCGGCCAGGACGGCCACGACGCCCACGGCGATGGGCACCATCGAGCGCTTCTTGGGTGACGGGGGCGACGGCGGCGACCCGCGCGTCGCCGAAATGCGCTGCGTCAGACCCGCCGACGTGTCGAGCAGCTGTGTCTTTCCCTCCGTGTCGGTGATGCCGGCACGCGTCTGCGGCACACCGCCCGTCGTGCTCCGCCCGATGCCCGTCACCGACGTCACGTCGTCGGCGAATTTCGCCACCGTCTGATAGCGCTCCAGCGGGTTGCGCATGAGCGCGCTGTCGAGCACCGCCTGGAGGCCCGGAGGAAATGTGAGATCGGGGCGCGACGCCGCGAGCTTCGCGGGCTCGTCCGTCAGGCGCTTGATCATCGTTTCCTGTACGGTGGTCGCCTCGAACGGCAACTTGCCGGCGAGCATCCGGTAGAACACGAGGGCCAGCGAATACAGATCGCTGCGCCCGTCGAGCTTGTCGCCCGACAGCTGTTCGGGGCTCATGAACTCGGGCGTGCCCACGACGAGTCCGGTCTTCGTCACCTTCTGGCCCGACTCGTCGCCGCCCACCGCTTTGGCGATGCCGAAGTCGACGACCTTCACCTGGTCGCCGCCTTTTTTCTGCGCCAGCATGATGTTGTCGGGCTTCAGGTCGCGGTGGACGATGCCGAGGTCGTGCGCCGCCTGAAGCGCGTCGGCGACCTGGACGAAGATGCCCACGGCGCGCCGCACCGGCAGCGCGCCGTCGCGCTCGAGCAGGTCGGTCAGCGGCTCGCCCTCGATGAACTCCATCGCGAGGTAGATCAGCCCCTCGGGCGTTTCGCCGAAATCGTAGATCGCGCAGACATTGGGGTGGGTGATGCGGCTCGCGTTCGACGCTTCGCGGTTGAATCGCGCGACGGCGTCCGGGTCATGCACCATCGACGGGTTCATCACTTTGATGGCGCTGCGCCGCCCCATCTTCACGTGCTCGGCGAGGTACACCTGGCCCATGCCGCCCTCGCCCAACTTCTTGATCACGTGATAGCGGTCCGCCACCACCTGACCGACGAGGTCCGTCGCCGGCGCGGCCGAGCGGAGGGTCTGTCCGTCGTTGGGACAGAACTTCACGTCATCGGCGTACTCGGTGGAGCAAACGGGGCAGATCTTCACGACGGCAGCTCGACGCGCAGGACCTTGTCGCCTACCATGATCCGGGAGCCGTGCTGCAGCACCATCGCCCCGCGGGCCGCGATCGCCACGCCGTTGCGGCTGTGGTCGTCGAGCAGGACGAAGTCGGCATCTTCGGAGCGGACCGTCGCGTGCTGCGCACTCATCGACGGGTCGTAGGGAAAGATCCAATCGCCGCGTTCGCGGCCGATGTGCACGTCGCGCCCCGGGGACAGCTGGATCGAGTCGCGCGAGCTGCCGTCGGCGCGGAGCTGAGTCAGGTTCGCGATGTCGGCGCTCGGGGCCAGGCTGCCCATGCGCTTCGTCGCGTCGGCATCGGGGGCGTGCGGTCCGGGATACCCGAGGCGGCGGAACCGGATCACCTGCGAGCCGATCAGGAACTGGTCGCCGTCCACCAGACGGTACGGCGCCTCGAGGAAGACCCAGGTCCCGTTGCGGCTCCCCAGGTCGCGCACCTCCAGGCGGCCTTCCTCCCAGGAGAGCTTGGCGTGTAGCGGCGACATGAACGCGTCGTCGTTGAATACGATGTCGCCGTCCACGCGGCCGATGCTCGTCGATGTCTGTTTACGCTCGAAACGTTGCAGCTCGACGCCCCCCTCGGCGAGCAACACGAGCGTGAGCCGCTGGTCGGCGCGGCGGTCCGGCGTGAAGCGACCGAGGATGCTGGGATCGAGGGCGGAGCCGCAGACGGGGCAGGCGTGGCTCTCGGCGGGGGCGGCGGCGGCGGGGTGGGGCAGGACGCTGGTGCGGGCCACGCCCGCGCCTCCTCCCGCGGCCGCCGCCATCGCGGCTTTCGCGGCAGCGGCCTGCGTCAACGGCTTGCCGCAGTCGGTGCAGAACTGCGCGGCGGCCTCGTTTTGACGGCCGCAGAAGGTGCAGGCGCTCACGCGCGGACGTGCTCCACAGGGCGCATAAATTAAGGTACGCCAAGATATTGGGCAAACTGGCGCGTCGAAAGGGGCAGACCGTTCCTGACGTAGCGCGCACCGTCTGGTCTGAACCGGCGCGTTTCCGGCGGCGTATAATGCAACCGAGTATGTCCCCCGCGCTCCTCGCTCTGCTCACGCTCTTCGCCCAATCCCCCGCCGACCGGGCGGGGATCGAAGCGCTGCGTGATTCCCTCTCCGCCGTGACCGACAGCGCCGGCCTCGCCCGGCTCGAGGCAGCCACGATCGCGATTGCCAGGCAACGCCGTGACGATCCGCTGGTCCATCTCCGCCTCGGCTTCATCGCGTACCGGCTCGGGGAATTGACCGTCAAGTCACACTATGACGACGCGGCGGGCGAATTCGAGTGGGCCGCCGAACTCCAGCCCGACTGGCCCTACCCGTGGTACGGCCTTGGGCTGGCGGAGCTGGCCCTCGGCGAGAGCTCGGTGCTCGCGCTCGAGAACCTGCGTCAAATGTTGGGCAAGGATTACCTCTCCAAGGCGGCGCGCGCGTTCGCGCGGGCGACCGAGGTCGATCCGAGCTTCGCGTTCGCGGTCGTGGATCTCGCGAACACGGCGCTGGCGCAGCGCATCAAGCCGCGTCTCGACGTCGCGCTCTCCGCGGTGCGCCTGGCCGCGGGATCGCCGGCCGGACGCCACGCCGACGTGCAGCTCGTGCGCGGGCGGGTGGAGCGCGAAGCCGGCGAGGCCGACTCGGCCATCGCGGGCTTCCGGGCGTTCCTGGCCGTCGGCGGCGACTCCGGGGTGGGGCTCCTCGAGATCGCGCGCACGTTCTACTTCGCCCGCCGGCCCACGGACGCGTGGACGGCCTACTTCGCGGGCGCGCGCGCCGCCACGTCGGCCGGCGCCCTCACGTTGTACCGCTCCGACCTCTCGTGGATCGCGGACTCGGTCGAGTTGGCGGCCTTCGATGCGCTCCCCGATCCGCCGGCACGCACGCGCTGGCTCGAGGAATTTTGGTCGCTGGTTTTACGCCCGGCGCAGTTTCCGGCTCGTCAGCCGCCACCGGCATTACGACATCACCGAGGTCTACCGCGCGAAGCAAACGGAATTCGACGACCGCGGCGTGATCTACCTGCGGCACGGCGAGCCCGACCGGCGCGCGCGCTTCGCCTGCCCCGATGTCGAGCAGCCGAACGGCGAGGGCTGCGCGCCCAACGAAAGCTGGTTGTACCGTCGCGAAGCCGCGGAGGGCGGAGACCTGATCTTCCACTTCGCGGCGCGGGGCGACGTGCAGGATTACAAGTTGATCGAGAGCCTCGTGGACGCACTCGGGTTCCGCAGCGGCGTGCAGGCGGGGGCCTACTCCGATCCGCGGGTCTCCGAGCTGTACGCGACACGCGACGAGTTCGGGTCGTTGTACGGGCGCGTGGGGCACAGTCTCAATGCCCCTGGCAGCGCGCTCGCCGAAGATCGCGCGCATGGACGCCGCAGCATCGCCGTCGGCACGACGAGCGACAGCTACGCCCAACGCTTCGACGAGGCGCTCGACGTGGTGGCGAGCGAGTTCGTCGTCGGCGCGGGAGAAGGCCAGATGCTGCACGTCGTGTTCGCCGTCCCGGGCGAGCGGTTGACGCCGGAACCGGCGGGGGAGGGGCGCGGGCTCCTCTACCCGCTGCACTTCCGGGTCGTCGTCTCCGATTCCGCCGATCGCGTCGTGGCGAGACTCGACACGCTGCGCGTGTTCGGGGCGCGCGAGGCGCTGCGCCGGCCGGCGTACCTCACCGGCCGCCTGGCTCTGCCGGTGCCGGCGGGACGGTACCGCTACCGTCTGCTCGTCATGACGCCCGACGGCACCGCGGGTGATCTGGTGCGGCAGGACACGCTCGAGGTGCGCCCGTTGACCGGAACGGCCTTCGCCGTCAGCGATGTCGTGTTGGGCCGCGACGGATCGGGACTCGTGTGGGTGACGTCGGGTGACACGGTGCGGCTCAATCCGCTGAGCCGGTTTCCGGAGGGCAGCGCCGCCGAGTTGTACTACGAGGTCTACGGGTTGCCGCGCGGCGCGACCTACCACACCGTCGTGCGCCTCGAGCGCGAGGGGCGGCGCTCGCTGCTCGGCGCGATCGGGAGTTTGTTCGGCGGCGGACGCGCGCCCGTGCTGCTCGAGTTCGACGCGGCTGCCGAGGGACCGGTCACGCGCGTGCATCGCGGCGTGGCCCTGCGCGACGTCGGGAAGGGGACGTACCGGCTCAGCGTCGTCATCACCGATCCCGCGAGCGGCGTCAGCGCCACGCGGACGCGGCGTTTCCAAGTCGTGGCCCGGTAGCTTGTTGCACCAACTCCGACGGAGACCTAAGTTACCCCGGCTCCTTCGGAGACCGGATTGTATTGCTCCCGTTGCGGCACCCAGAATAAGGACAGCGCGAAGTTCTGCGACTCTTGCGGTCTCGACCTGACGGCGACGACTCCGGTCGGCGCCATCAAGGACCAGCCGGAGCTCACAGAAATCGAGATGGTGCGCAAGGAGCTCGAAAAGGAGTACGAAGTCCTCTCCGAGCTGGGCCGCGGCGGCATGGCGATCGTCTTCAAGGCGAAGGAAACCGAGCTCGATCGCGAAGTCGCGATCAAAGTTCTGCCATTCTCCCTCGCATTCGATAAGGAATTCGTCGAGCGGTTCCAGCGCGAGGCCCGCACCTCCGCCAAGCTCGAGCACCCCAACATCATCCCGATTTACCGGGTCGGGAAATCCGGGCGGGTCATCTACTTCGTCATGAAGTTCCTGCGCGGCAAGCCGCTCTCCAGCGTGCTCGCCGCGCGTGGCGCCGGCCTGCCCCCCGCCGAGATTCGCCGCGTGCTCGCCGACGTGTGCCGTGCCCTCGCCTACGCGCACAAGAGCGGCATCGTGCACCGCGACATCAAGCCCGACAACATCATGTTCGACGAGCACGGGCATGCGGTGGTCACCGACTTCGGCATCGCGAAGGCGGCGTCCGGCGGCAAGCTGACGGGGACCGGCATGTCGATCGGGACCCCGCACTACATGAGTCCCGAGCAGGCCAAGGCGCAGGCGCTCGACGGGCGCAGCGACATCTACTCGCTCGGCGTCGTGGCGTATCAGTGCCTCACGGGCGCCGTGCCCTTCGACGGCGAGGACTCCTTCTCCATCGGCTATAAGCACATCATGGAGGAGCTGCCCACGCCGCCGCTCGAGAACCCCGAAAAGCGGCAGCTCTTCGAGATCGTCAAGAAGATGATGGCGAAGCTGCCCGAGCAGCGCTTCCAGAACGCCGAGGAGTTGATTGGCGTGCTGGAGGGTGGCCGCTCGGTCTCCTTCACCACCGACGCCACCATGGCGCTCCCGGCGATGGCTGGGCGACTCTCCGCCGCGCCGACGACCCCGCTGCCGCGTGTCACCGCGACCCGGCCGCCCCCCCCCCCCACCCTCGCTGGCGAGCGGAAGCACTCCGTGATCGGCGGCCTCGTGCTCTGGCTCTTGATCGTCGGCGGCGTGCTGGGGGCCGGTGGGTTCTACGCCTACAAGCAGGGGCTGATCTTCGCGGCGAAGCCGGTCACCGACAGCACGGCGATCCGCGACTCGACGGCGCGAGACAGCGTCGCGCGCCACGATTCGCTCGTGGCGGCGGCGGCCGACTCGGCCCGGCGCGACAGCGCCCGGGCGACGGTGACCACCACCCACACGCCCCTCGCCCCCCCGGGAACGCCGGGGCGGCTCGTGCTCCAGGGGGTCCCGCAGGGCGCGCGCGTCCTGGTCGACGGCCAGCAGGTGCGGGGCAGCAGCCTCGACGTACCGCCGGGGGTGCACCGGCTGAACGTG
>Ga0193723_1000200_pt1 | contig 22044 bp, 17 predicted proteins | sample H2m2metaG_FD_143042 | JGI IMG/M metagenome (GOLD analysis project Ga0193723, IMG submission 143042) | Soil microbial communities from a riparian zone of the East river system, Colorado, United States - H2m2 | ecosystem: Environmental > Terrestrial > Soil > Riparian zone | place: USA: East River...
AGGGGCGAACGGCACCGGCCGCGACCGGATCGCTTGTTCGTCGCGACGAGCCAAGGTGTCGATGAGCCTAGGATGATCGAGGATCCCGCGCAAGTCAGAGGTCGGCACGAGAAGGAGAGTTCGAAGAGCGTCCACTAAGGGGAGCCAAATCTGAATAGGACTCGCGTCCACGTCTGGCGCAGTCAGCGCTAAGTACAGCAACCCGTACAGCAGTAGTACAGCAACGCCTGGCGATCGATCAAGGCCGAGCTGGTCGAGGGCCGAGGAGAGCATTACTGGCCGCGGCCTGGCCGTCTATTCGCTGCGGCAGTGAGCCATTCGTATGCGCAGCTTGCCAGTGCCATTGATGACGCCTTCGCCCGCTGGGATCGCTCGCACCTAGCATGAATTCGAGCTAGGGGATGGCATCGAATCGACACGCTCGACCCGGATATGGACGACGATGATGTTCTCGACGAAACCAAACGAGCACCTGTCGAGCCCCTCAGCAATTCACCTATGTGTTCGACCTAGGAGACGACTGGACACAGGTGTGCAGCGTCGTCGAGGCAGGCATTGATCCGCGTGAGGTTCTCGGCGTGGTTCCCAACGCCGATTTGCCGTATTTCGGATGGGGAAACCCCGGATCAATACGGGCGGGCTTGGGCTAAAGAGGACGATGAGGTTCCTACACGGCTAGATCCCGAACTGACGGACCTGCCACCGCTCCGGCCGGGCTGGGGGCCCAAAACCTAAAGCTTTCTCGTATAGGACCCATCGAGGCTGCCGATAAGTGGCGCGTATCGGTAGCTCGGCCAGCTCCCAATGTCTGCAAGGCGGATCAGCATTTCGCAACAGTGGCGCCGACGTCATCGATGCCAGCGCTAATGTCAATTAGTTCTCGGCCTTGCGACGTGTCTGCACTGTTCAATGGCACCGTAGCCGCCAGAACAGATACCGAATTCAGGGTCACGGCCGAAAAGCTTCCAGGCGGCACGATGTCGCTCCATTGAAGGTCAGCCTGACGCCTAACGAGGCAGCCCTGGCGAGGCTTGATCACGACCGTGCGTCGAACCACGAAGAGCACTACCTCTGGCACCTTGATGATGCCCGAGGTGATCGAGTAGGCGGCCACTTCCGGGGTGTCAACCACGAAGCTGAACCGCGCAGTTGCGATCGACCCTGGCGGCCATGCGATCCGAGTGAACTGCCAGGCAAACGAGTTGAGGCCAGTTGGAAATGGGACGTCTGGTTCGTGGCCCGCGCTGAGTTCGTTCAGATAGCCCGTATAGGCCACAGCGATCGCTGAAGCAGCCATGAGGTAGTGCTCATCACTCAGAGGTGTCGACATGGTCGAGTCAACGGTTCCCAGCGCGCTATGTGGGATAGGCGCTTGAACATCTGCGACCGAGGCCTTCCAGGTTTCGCCAATCTTGGCGAAGATCATCCCGGGAGCGCCCCTAATGCTTCCCTGTGCTCGACCATCCTGATCGATGGGCGCGTACTGGATGATTGCCAAGAACCAGGCGGCGGTTGCTCCAGCGGACACAGCGAAGATCGTGGAGCCGCGGAATGGCCGAGGGTACTTTGGCCGCGCACCCCTCAGTGCTTCCATTGCCATTTCCCCTGAAGCCACATCTAACGCGGAGCCGGCATAAAGCTCGGTCAGGGTTCGTGGATCACCCGAGATCACGGCAGCTTCTTCCTTCGGCCACCAACTCTGGACAACTGCGTGTGCTTTAGCAAACGGGGCTTCTGAGGTCGACCTCAGGGGAGCACCACAACTGGCGAGCGCAATCGTCGCCACCAATGCTGCGAACAACGAAATTGCCGACGGTTGATATCGCGAATGCATCCGCCAAAGCATGCATCACCAGCGGCGACTCCCTATCGCTTGCTTCTGTGACGTGGTTCGCGCGTCCTCTATATATGCGACATATGTGGGTTGGCGGCCCAGGGTCTGGTCCTGCTTGCTGCTGCTATCGACAGCTAGCGGCCACCGGCTCCGTATGTCCGATCGCCACACCGTGTCAAGTGGGCAACTCCGCGGGGAGGCCTTCTGCGCGATTGATACTCGTTTTGCTCACCGGCATCATTCCACGGATCCGCGTTCCCGTTGTGTCTGATTCCACTCGCAGGGTGCCCCCAACCGCCCCAAGACGGTCGCGCATGTTTGTCAGGCCGGCGCCTTCACCATCCCGGCTGGTTTCAAACCCTGGGCCATCATCGGAAACTTCGAACTCGAGCCCACCTGCCTCCTCCCAAATGCGTACGCGGGCGGTGGCCGCAGCGCCAGCGTATTTGGCGGCGTTCTGCAGAGCTTCGAGGCAGCAGAAATACACTGCCGCCTCAATCTCGGGCGCATGCCTGCCAACGCTGTCCGCGTCGACAGTTGCCGGGAGCGGCGCCCGCCGGCACGCCGCACTCATCGCCACGCCGAGCCCCGCGCTTGAGAGCAGTGGCGGGTAGATTCCATGCGCAAGCGACCGCAACTCTTCGATTGCCGACGCGACGTCCACCTGGAGCTGGTTCATCAGCGACTTGGCACGTTCGGGGTCGCGCTCCGCGAACTGCTCGAGAAGGCGCACCTTTACTGAAAGGGCGACGAGGTGCTGCTGCGCACCGTCGTGAAGGTTGCGCTCGATGCGCCTTCGCTCCGCGTCGGCGGCGGCGACCAATCGTCCGCGTGACGCCTGAAGCTCGACGGCCTGGTGGCGCAGCTGCTCGAGAGAGTCATGCAGCGATGCGTCCAGGTGCGCTTTCTTCAGCGCCACTCCCAACTCGCGCGCGACCTCTTCGAGAGTGACATCGACTTCGGCCGCGAGGCTTTCGCCCTTGCGAGCCCGCTGGGCCACGACCAGGCCGAACAGCTGTCCGCTGTGGCTGACGGGCGCCACCCGCAAAATCGCCTGGTCCCTGCCCTCCAGCAATGCGGGTAGCCAAACCCTTGCCCAGCTGGCACTCGAGACATGCGCATTGGCGGCGATCGTCTCTTCGGCCGGCGTTATCGGTATCGCCTTTGCCTGCACGCTTGGCTCGGACGCCGCGAGTCGGAGGTTGCCGTTCTCGCACAACCAAAGCTCGGCTGCGTCCAGCTTGAATCCGTCGCGCAGCGCCTCGACCATCTGAAGCAGAAGCTCGGCCATGGGCACGCCGCGACTGAGCTGGCTGGCGAAGGAGCTGCGCACGAAGTCAATGGCCGACAGGCTGGCCGCCTCCCGCCGCCGGCGCGCCGCGGCTGTTACGGCGGCCGTGGCCAGGGTGACCACCACGATCACAGCTACCAGCGCGCCGAGAAGAACGGTCGGGCCAAGCTGGCTCAGGTCAGGCACGTCTGCAGTCTGCTCAGTCCTCGAGACGAAGGGCTTCGACCGCCGGTAGGCGGGCGGCCCTCAAGGCCGGCACGATCGTGACCGCCAGTACCGCCAGATAGAGCAAGGCGATGATGAGCGCCAACGACGCGCTATCGATCTCGAGGCGGGCACCAGGCAGGTACCCCGTGATCATCACGATACTGATCGGCACACCGACCCCTATCCCCACCAGCGCGCCACAGGTGGCCGTGATCAGCGCCTCCAAGACCATCCCCGTCAGGATCTGGCCAGGCCGGTAACCCAGGGCCCGCAGCATGCCGATTGAGCGGCGGCGCTCGATGACCGCCCTCAGGGCCAGGATTCCCAGGCTCAGCACTCCCACCAGAAGTCCGATCCCCATCAAAAGCCGGATCATGTCGGTGAAGGCCTGACCGGCGTTCGAGCTCGTGTCGAACATCTCCTTGATGGTTCTTGCATCCGCCCCCTGACTGAAGACTGCTCGCCCGATCTCGCGGGCCGTTGCGACGGCGTCGGCGCCGGGCACGGTTTTGGCCAGGATGGTGGTGCCGACTGGCAGCGTGGTGAAGGCGGCCATCGCCGCATCCGACCCTGCCATGCCCCAAAGCCCGATGTTCCTCACCACTGCCGCCACCCGGAACTGCACCGGTCCTTCAGGTCCCACCAGCGTCACCGTGCCGCCTGGGATCGTGTACGTGGGCGAGACTATAAGGTGCGGGTCGTCGGCAAGAGCCTGCCAGACCTCGGCGTCGCTCTTGAAGCGACTCTCCCGGTTAGTGAGCTCGAAGGGTCCAGCCGCCAGCTGAGTGCGGCTGAGCGAGTAGAGAGGCACGTACTCGTCCTTTAGCGTGAACATACCTTGCCTCACTTCCCCCCGGTAGGGCCGTGTCTGCATGACGATCGACCGGGCGATCTGGGAGCGCACGGAGTCTGGTAGCGACAGCCCTGCGTTGGTTGGCGCGTCAACACGGATGTCGAATTCGTTCAGGCCACTTCGGAACGTGCCGTTGAAGCTTGGTACAAGGGTCGCGGTCATCGTCATCAGGACGAGGATGAGTGCGAACGCGCCGGTGCCCAGACCGGCCCTCAGAGGCCGCCGTGTCAGGTAGGCAAGCGACGGCCTCAGCATCGCCCGGGATCCGCCCCGAAGCCAGCCCAGGGGGAGTTCGAGAACACGTAGGTTGGAGGCCACGATCAGGCTCAGCCCGAAGACTGCGGTGACCACGGCCAACAGGATCGCGGCGCCTGATTCATTCGACGCAATATCCTTGACCTGGGCCAGGTTGGCCGCCGCCCATACCGTCAGGGCAGCTCCAGTCAACGTCGCCCGCAACCGGTCTGAGATCCGGCCGCCGACAAGGGCCGCCGCCAGGATCACGAGGCCCACCCCGCCCGCCAGCCGGACCGGCAGGTTGCCGGCGAGCACAGCCGCGAGCGAGCCCAGGCCGAGGACGGCCAGGAATGCAGTCGCCCACATCGATCGCTTCCGGCGGCCGGCCGGCTCCGGCAGGTTCTTGATCGCCGACGAGATCTGCATCCGCGAGCTCCGGACGGAGGTGGCGAAAAGCGTGGCGAGCACGATCAGGGCGCCGATCGCGACGGAGATTGCCATCGAACCGATCGAGATGGAGTACTGCACCGGCGCAACGCGGCTGTCCACGGCGCCACTGTGGACCGGGCCATACATCAAGGCGACGAGGGCAAAGCCAAAGAGAGCGCCCGGAACGATGGCCGCAACAGCGGCGGCCAAGCTGTACAGGGCTCCCTCCAGCACCGACAGGGAGACCATGCCGGCCCGGCCGAGGCCGAGCGCTCGGAGCACGGCATGCCGGGGCCGCCTCTCCTCAGCCAGAGCGAGGCCAAGGTTGACAACCAGGGCCGCGCCCGCGAGGGCGACGAACAGGCTCAGCGCGGTATAGAAGCTTCGAGTCCCGGCGATCTGTGCGACCTGCGCGTCGAAGTCCTCGCGCTTGGCTTCCCGGACCTTCAGGCTCCCGCCGCCGGGCAGCGCCTGTAGGGCTGCCCGCACCTGTGGCGCCAGCTCATGGGCCCGATCCATTTCAACCTGGCCTTGGCCTGGGCCCGCCACCCGGATCACGTTGATGCCCTGGTCTCCAATCAGCTGGCGCAGATTGGCCAGTGGAGCGAAGAGAGCAGGCCGCAGTGTGTAGGCGCCGGGCCCCTCGGACTTAGCGATGCCGGCCAAGTGGAGCTCGGTCTGCTGGGGGCCGATCAAGACGCGGAGCCGGTCACCAGAGCGTGCGTCAAGGGCGTTGGCAAGCGAGGCGGAGATCAGCACCTCGTCTATGGCGAGATCCTGACCCAGGGTGGTCCTTCCGTCCGTCAGCCGGTAGCTGCCGAACGGGCCCTGAGCGGCTGGGTCGAAACCGACCAGCATGACGAACGGCTTGACGTTGCCGCGGTCGAGGTCGATCACAGAGCTGGTCAGCTCGACTCCCGCCTGCACGCCGCCTACCGACGAGCGCACGCCCGCATCAGCGGCCAATGCGGTGGCCAGCGCCGGCTCGAAGAAACGGCCTCCGTCGGCGGCGATAAGGTCGACATGACCCCAGGCCAGCAAAGCACCTCGCGTCTGGGAGTCATAGAACGAGTCGCCGAGGACCTGCATCGCGAAGATGGCCATGGTTCCGATCATCAGGCCGAGCACGACAATGGCCGACTGCCCAGGCCGCCGCACCGCCTCGCGCAGCGCCAGCCGGGCCAAAAGTGGCCGGCGAAGGGCGAGCACCAGAAGCCCGGCGTAGACAATCACGAACAGCCCGATCACGACCAGAGCCAGGCTCATCGGATCGCCGCTGCGCGCTCGGCGCTGGCTACCTCGAGACGGCCGTCGCGCATACGTAGCGTGCGTCGGGCTCGCTCCGCGACCTGCGGGTTATGAGTGACAAGAACGATCGTCTGTCCGTCTTTGTTCATGCGCACAAGCAGTTCGACGATGACCTGCGTGACTTCTGTGTCGAGGTTGCCGGTCGGCTCGTCGGCCCAGACCACCGCGGGCCTGTGAACCAAAGCCCGCGCCACCGCCACGCGCTGCTGCTCGCCACCTGACAACTGGTCCGGTCGGTGATTGGCGCGATGGGCGAGGCCCAGAGTTTCCAACATCTCCAGCGCGCGCCGGCGCGAGTCACGTGAGTTGACGTTCTGAAGCAGGAGCGGGATCTCCACGTTCTCGACCGCGGAGAGTACTGGCAGCAGGTTGAAGGCCTGGAAGACAAAGCCCATGTGGTCGCGGCGGTAGGCGGTGCGTGCGCGGTCGGACATGGCAGAGAGGTCCTGCGCGTCAACGATCACCTTGCCGCCGTCAAAGGCGTCAAGGCCGGAAAGGCAGTTGAGAAGTGTCGTCTTCCCCGAGCCGGATGGACCGACGATGGCGACCATCTCGCCGCGCTCGATCTCAAGGTCGATGCCACGCAGGGCCTCGACCTCGTTCGCACCACGGTAGACCTTGCGGAGGCGAACGGCCTGGACGATCGGGCCGTCCATGGATGGCCGCATTATCACGCCTCCTCGCGCCGGTGGCCGCGGGCGATCTCGGACAGCTCCCTGTCGTCGGCGTAGCGGCGCGGCACTGAAACGACCCGACAGGCGGTGAGTGCGCGGAGCGTCGCCGTCCGCGAGCCCTTTTCGACCACGGCCCGTTCGCCGACGATCGCACCCGGGCCGACCTGAGCCACAGGCTGGCCGTCGACCTCGACGGCAAACATTCCGTCGAGCACCAGGAACATCTCGTCGCCTGCCGCGCCCTGCTCGATGAGGGTATTGCCTTGCTGAATCGCGCGGCTCTTTTCCTTGGCGCCGCCGACGATGATTGCCCCGAGCTCGCGCTCGAGCGCACTTTCCACTGGCTGGACCATGGCCGGCGAGTCGTACGTACCCCATGGCGTGCGCTCGCCGAATGCGTCGTTGATCCACGTGCTGAAGTCGGTCAGCCCGGTCTGCGTGATGAGCTCGCCGGCATCGTCATAAATCCAGTGACGCGGAAAGCAGCTGGCGCCGACGAGCTCCCGCTCGGAGTGGCCGTCGGCATGGATCGTCAATGAGACAGTTGTCCACGCCACCGCGGAGTCGATCTGGAACAGCGGCTTGCGGCTGACGGGTCGCGGAGCCGGCACGCCTGTGCGGCCGCCGCATGTCTGGCTGAAGCGTACGTAAGTTTCAGTCACTACAGGCTCGGGACGGATGTCAGGCATTGCCTTGGCCTTCACTGTCAGTGTCTTTGGACCGATCTTCAAGCGGGTCACTCCAATTCGCCCGCCGCCGTGTTGTCCCCAAGCGGCTATTTTCCCGTCTTCGACCTCGATCCAACCCTTCAGCTCGTTGCACTCGCGGAAGAGATCCTTGCGATGCCACTCGTCCAGGTCGTCGAGCCGGGCCGGCAGGGGCTCGTCGTAATGAGCCAGGCCCATGCCGAATGGCACTGCCAGGAATCCCTTGACCGCTTCGAAGGGAATCCAGGAAACCGCCGTAACCGAACTTTCAAATTTCATATGGTCAACCTCCGCCCCACACCGTGAGGCCGTGAGACGGCGTGGTCGATGGTGCCGGCAGGCGTCTTTGCCTTGGGGCCAGCCGCCCTCCTCATATGACGCTGGCTGCCTTGCCCGAACCTGAATAGGCACGTCCAATATGGGCGTGGGGCGCATCAGCGTGCTGCTGGCCGACGACAGTCTCATCGTGCGCGAGGGATTGCGCGCCTTGCTGGATACCACCGATGACGTGGAAGTCGTCGGCATGGCCTGTGACTACGAGGAGCTGATGGCCCGTGCAGAGCAGCTCGTGCCCCAGGTGATCGTCACTGATATTCGGATGCCGCCTACGTTCCAGAGCGAGGGTATCGATGCCGCGCGGCTCGTGCGCAAGCGTCACCCCGGCACCGGCATCGTGATCCTTTCTCAATTCGACGACCCTGAGTACGCTGTCGCCCTGCTCAGCGAAGGGGCCTCAGGCTGCGCCTACCTGCTCAAGGATGGCGTAGCGGCCGGAGATCAGCTAGCCAGAGCGATCCGCACGGTGACCAGCGGCGGCTCGCTGCTCGACCCGAAAATTGTGGAAGCGCTCATCCGGCCTCTCGGCGATGCGGAACTGTCCCCGCTGGAGGAGGATCTTCTCGGCCTGGTGGCTGAAGGAAGGCCGATCAAGGCGATCGCGATCAAACGGATGACCACAGGCGCCGAAGTCGCAGCGTCAGTCGAGCAACTCTTTTTCAAGCTTGCGAAACAAGCGACCGCTGGTGGCGCAGTGGGCCTTCGCAACCTGCGCCGGCTGCACCAGGCAATCGTGGATCGAGAGGAGCAGGGAGAGATCCTCAGCCGCTTGCTTCCGGGTGGTGTCGCGGGCAAGCTGCGTCAGCGCGGTTACGCATTGGGCGATGTCGAGCGGCTGGTCGTGACCGTATTGATTTCTGATGTGCGCGGCTACTCCGCGATTGCAGAGGTTTCTGATCCGAGTAGGCTGGCGGGACAGCTGAGGGAGCATCGCATCGCGGCGAGTGATGCGATCCTTGCCGAACACGGGACCGTCATGCAGTACGTCGGCGATTCGGTGATGGCGGTGTTCGGCGCCCCTGAGCCCATCGCTGATCACGCGGACCGTGCGCTCAGTGCCGCCAACTCGATGCATCGCGCTCAGTTGGCGGTGAACCGGCGGTGGGCGGCGGAGGGGCTTCCGATTTTTGAGCTTGGCGTCGGCCTGTCGACCGGATTGGTCGCCGCCGCGCTGATTGGTAGCGACGAGCGTGCCGAGTACTCGCTCGTCGGTGATGCAGTCAACCTTGCGCAACGCCTGCAGCAGCTGGCATCGTGTGGTGAGACGGTGCTAAGTGACGCGACCTTCGCTGCGTTGACCCGGTCTCCACAGGCTGAAAAGCTTGGCCCAACATCGGTCAAAGGCCGGCAGGGGCTGGTTACCGCTTTTCGGGTTCCCGCTCTTCAGCCAGGTAGATCAGCGTCGCTTTGACGCGGCGGTGGACGGCCGGCTCCTCGCTCAGCCCGAGCTTGGAGAAGATGGAGCTGATGTGCTTCTCAACCGCCCCTTCCGTGAGGTGAAGAGCCTTGGCGATGGCAGCATTATTCTTGCCTTCAGCCACCGCGGCGAGGATTTCTTGTTCACGCGGAGTCAGGTCGGCAAGTGCCGAGCGCTTGTTCCGAGAGCGGGAGGCGATGAGATTCTCGATCACCTTCGCGTCGACGACCGAGCCGCCGCGGGCGACCTCGCGGATGGCGTTGATGAGCTGGTCCAGGTCCGACACGCGCTCCTTCAGCAGGTAGGCGCGGCCTGAGGCGCCTTTATCGAGGAGAGCGAGTGCGTACTCGGCGTCCGCGTACTGGCTGAGCACCACAACGCCAGTTGACGGTGAGCGGCTTCTTAGCTCTTCTGCCACCCGGATACCTTCATCCGTGTTGGTTGGGGGCATCCTGATATCGGTCACCACGACATCAGGGCTTGTCTGCTCAATCGCCGCCCGCAGTGAGTCCAGATCGCTGCAGGTCGCAACCAGCTCAAGTTCGTCTACGGACTGAAGCAGCTCTCGCATTCCCTCGCGGATGAGGAAGCTGTCGTCGGCGAGCACAACCCTGATCGGCATGGCGCAAAGGATAGGGCTGGCCCCACCTTTGCCATGGTGCAGGCACCCTTGGCGGTGCGCAGCAGCGCGGGCTAAGCTGCAGACAAAGGATGTCGGTGCAAGTCTTGATCTGTGACGACCAGGAAGCCTTCCGCTCTGCGGCGTGCGAGGTCGTGAACGCCGCGCAGGGATTCGAGGTAGTTGGCCTGGTAGAGACCGGCGAGGAGTCGGTTATGGCTGCGGGCCGTTTGCATCCGGACCTCGTTCTCATGGACATACACCTGCCCGGCATCGACGGACTTGAGGCAAGCCGCCGCATCCGGGCGGCTGACCCCAGGGTCGAGGTATTGCTTCTTTCGACCTATGACCCCGAGGAGTTCTCCGCTCGGATCGCCGCTTCTGGCGCCATGGCATTCATCTCGAAAGCCGCTTTCGGCCCAGACGTCCTCATGGAGGCTTGGGCCCGGGGCAGCAGCGACCGATTGACCGCTAATGACCAATGAAGGCCATTCATACAGCAACGCCGGCGGCAAGCCGCGCTAATTGATGGCACTCAGAGGCATTCAGCGTATTCGGGCCGCTATTTCTGAACGGGTATCAGCGTTCTGTTAACCGCAAGGTTCAGGGTTCGAATCCCTGCTCCGGAGCCAATTTCGAATTTGAAACCAGTCCTAAACGCGCGCTGGCACACCTTGAGCGAGCAGAAGTGTGGCGCACGAAATGCCGTAAGTCGTGGAAACGACGTGGTGACATCGACTCGCTGGTAGCCGCCGTGGCGTCCGGGAACCAAACGTGCCTCCGCGACGTAGGTTAAGCAACGAACGGGGAGGACGATCACGGCACGGTACTTGCTGGTAGCTCATCAAACGGCTGACAGTCCAGAACTGGCGACAGCAGCCACACAACTCGCTGCAGAGGATCCAGATGCTGCCTTTGTACTGCTGGTTCCTGCAACGCCGATTGTCCACCGCGGCCTGATCTGGGAAGAAGGGGAAACCAAGCGCGTCGCGCGTGAACGCGGCCAAGCGGCGACATTGAGGCTTCGGGCCCTCGGGGTCAACGTCATTTCAACCAAGGTCGGGGATGCGGATCCCGTATTAGCCGTCGGCGACGAATTGCCCATTGGACCCCCTTTCGCGGGTGTTGTCCTTTCCACGCTACCTGCGGGTGTGTCGCGCTGGCTCAAGATGGATGCTTTGAGCAGGTTGCGAAGGCAGTTCCCACGCTTGCTCGTCGTCCACGTCGTGGCCGACATTGGTACTTGACGCCGGGACCAAATGATTCGGTAATTCATCTCGGCACCGCACTGTCTCAAGCGCGCCGCGATGATCGCCTGATCTGCGGAGCGCGCCTGTACGTCAAAGGGACCACACCGGGCCGGAAAGTCTTCCAACAGCGACGGCACAGCTTGCGCTTGCTGGATGCATCGCCCAAAAGGACGGGTACTTTCTCGCCGCAGAATTCGCACCGAAGCCAGTTGGACTGGAGGGCGTTGGGCGAACCAGGATCTGGTCTTGACCTCATCACTGTCTCAAGGCCTGCTACCCGCCAACCTCGCCGTTCGGTCCCTTCAGGACCTGATCACGACTGCCGGCGCCTGATCAGTACCTATCGATAGCTGGCTTGCCCGGAAGCCGGCGATGGTGTCGTTGTGCGACGAAACCCACAAATTGCCGCCGGCATCGAAGGCCGGAGTGTGCGGGAGAGAAACGGCGCTACTGGTCACTCTCAGAATCTGCTTGGCGGGGTGCGCAACGTCGTAACCGGCCACTGCGCGCGAATCCGTTACCCAAAGGTGCCCTTGAAGGTCCAGCGCTAAGCCGATCGGTCCTTGAATGGCGCCCTGCAGTTCAAACTCGGGCGATGGGGAGCCCGATCTTGCGGCCGCTTGTCGGGAAAATCCGACGACCTCATTACGGCCATAGAGGGCGACCCAAAGCCGGCCCTCACTGTCGAATGTAACGGCTTCAGGCACTGCATCTGGACCGCCGGGAAAGTGGATGACTACCTTTGGACGCGGCGAACCGGTGCTTGCCAGGTCGTTTGCACCGATGGAAATGACGGTTCCATTGCGCTGGTTGGTCACCCAGAGGTTCCCTTGAGCGTCAAAGCCGAGTCCGGTCGGTTGGCTGATGCTGCCGTCAAGCGAACGGAGGATGGCAAAGGCCGGGCCTGGGTCGCCAAGCCTCAGCTGATTCGCGGAAAACGCGGCGATCGAACTATCGTCATAGTTGGCCACCCACAAGTTGCCGGCACGGTCAAACGCGAGACGATTTGGGCCCCGCACCGTGGCAGGATCGGCGATTACCTGGTCAGGCTCGAGCCGGCCACCCAGCGACAGCTTCGCCCGCCGATACATGAGGATCGAGCCGCCTTTGTAGTTGGCCACCCAGAGGTTGCCTTCCGAATCAAAAGCGATCCCGGTGGGGTCGTTCAAGGTTGCCTTGGATTGACCTGGAGAAGCGCTTGGTTGGCTCGTTGTGACATCAGCAGAACGGCTTGCGCAGCCTTGGATTCCATTTGCTGACACCATGACCAGAGCCAACCAAAGGAGGCCGGCCGCCGATCGCCCTGTTGGGGTCATTGCCTCACCGTCTGCCAAGGCTGTTGATATCTGAGTTTAAAGTAATACCCGTCGCCCCGATGATGCATTACATTCTCTCGGATTGGGAAAGGAAATTGCATGTGGAAGATGTGCTTACGGGAACCCCTTTCGGCTTGGTGACGTATGGGTTTCCAGATCTCGATGAAAGGAGCGACCTGCTCTGAACCCGCCTCGCAAGAGCCAGATGGTGCCGATACGATCGGCGCGTCGGTGTCTCAATGATGGCTGACGCCGTTCGCGCCAGTGGGCTCACGCGTGTCCATGGACGCGCATCAGCAAACCTGGTCGCGCTGGATTCACTCACGCTGACCATTGCAGCGGGCGAATCCATTGCGGTGGTTGGACCATCTGGGTCCGGAAAGACAACGTTGCTGAATCTGCTATCAGGCCTCGACCGCCCGACATCTGGCGATATCGAAGTCTTGGGACACAAGCTCAACACCATGTCGGAGAGTGCACTCACCGCCTTTCGGGCCCGAAACATCGGCTTTGTATTTCAAGAGTCATATTTGCTGGCCGGCCTGACGGCTCTGGAAAATGTCATGGTCGGCAGGCTGCCGACAATGCCGCGGCGACGTGTTGAGGCCGAAGCTCGCGCCTTGCTTGAGGCCGTTGGACTTGGCGCCAGGAGCTCGGCTGCTCCTGGCGAGCTGTCGGGAGGTGAACGCCAGAGAGTGGGTATTGCCCGGGCGCTTGTCGGAAGGCCGAAATTGGTCGTTGCCGACGAACCTACAGGCAACCTCGACGAGTACAACACCGCGAATCTTCTGGCTCTGCTCGACGCGTCTCGCGTCACTTACGAATTCACCCTCGTTGTCGCAACTCACAACACATTGGTGGCCGGACGGATGGGCAGGTTGATTGAGTTGCGCGAGGGTAGGATTGCCTCTCTCGCCGGACTGTCTTGATCTGGCTTGCATCCCGCCAACTGTGGAATCGGCGACTGACTACAGCGGCAACGGTGCTATTGGTCAGCATTGCCGTCTGCAGCTTCTCGTTGCTCGCTATGACAGCGAGGACTGGTCAATCTGCCTTGGTCGGCGACATCCAGACAGCATGGTCGACTCCATATGACCTGCTCGTCAGGCCGCAAGGAAGCCGCTCGCCGTACGAGAGCGACGCTGGGCTGGTCAGGCCCAACTACGCCAGCGGTTTGCACGGCGGCATCACCCTCCAGCAGCTGGCGACCATCAAGGCGGTGCCTGGAGTGGACGTCGCCGCGCCGCTGGCGATTGTCGGTCTGGCCAATTGGCCGTCTGTAATGCAGATTGATCTTCCATATCCCTCAGCACCAGTGAGCGTCTACCGAGTCCAGGCATCTGAGCTCGCTGATGCAGACCTCTCCAGTTACGCGCTGGAGACGCGCTACCTGGTCATCGCCCGCGACGGCGTACTACACGTTTTGGGCAGAGAGGTGACGCTCAATGTTGGATCGGATCGACTGCAATGCGCCTACCCGATCACGTGTTTTGCACCGAAGTGGTGCTTGGCCACCGACTGCTCAGTCCAGCGGCCGGCAGACCCTCCGGGATACATGTCCTACATTCTCCAGCCGGTCGTCATTGCGGGAATCGATCCGGCAGCGGAGGCTCGAATTGTCGGACTTGATGGATGCGTTCGATCAGGTCGGTATCTCACCAATGCCGATTCGCCGATCGACCTTGGCGCCGGAGACGACCTCGAGCAAATCCCAGTTCTAGCTGCATCTGACAGCTTCATTGACGAGAAATTCGTCGCCCGCCTATCGCGGGCAACCAATTCAGAGGCAGTCCTCGCTGGCGCCGATGCGACGACTCTGTCCTTCGGGCCCTCGACGACCAATACTCAGACAGCCTCGGCGCTCTACAGAGCGTTTCTTGCAGGAATGAACGAGCCTGACAGTGACAACGCAGATCCCTATGGGCTCTGGAGCGTCGGGGACGTCGAATACGATCAGTCCGGCGCAACGCTACAACCGAAGTTACGTCCCGCTCATCCTGACATTCTGTTTCCGACCGGAACACTGGGCATGGGCGACACGCCCGCAGACGTGCTCGTGCCACCGGAAGCAGCCGACACCTGGTTCCGACAGGTCAACCCGCATCCCGACGCTTACTTGCCGGGCCCGAGAAGCCTTTACCGGAGCAAGAAATGGCAGATCGTCGGCACATACGAACCGCAGTGCCTGCGAGGATTTTCGACCATCGCCGGCGGCAGTCTGGAAGCCTATTCCGCCCCTCAAGCCACGCTCCCGAGCGGCGCAGAGTTGAGGCCGAACCGTTCGGTAGCGGGATACCTGAATAGTCCACCCCTGATTCTGACCACCCTGGCCGGAGCCGATTGGCTCACGGATCCCAAGCGATACACGGGTCAGTCAGGCGCCGCGCCTGTGAGCCTCGTCCGCGTCAAAGTCGCCGGGACGGAGTCACCAGGTAGCGCGTCCGAGGCACGTCTGCGAGAAGTGGCGACATCAATCAATGCACGTACGGGGCTCGTGGTTGACATCGTCAAGGGATCATCTACTCAGCCAATCGTCGTCGACCTCCCAGCGGGCCTGCATGGCCGACCAGCCACAACGATTACCGAGGGCTGGTTCAAGAAGGGAGTTGCTCTCCGCTTCTATATGGCGGTGTCGGACCAATCTCTGCTGATCTTCTCGGTCCTTTTGGCGATGGCCGGCCTGATTGTGGCTAGCGGGGGGTACACAGCAGCCCGACGCAGGCGCAGCGAGTTCGCGCTTCTTCGGGCAATGGGCTGGTCAGCCTGGAGAGTTGGCTGGCTTGTCGAAACTGAGGTACTCGTGCTTGGCACGGCGGCTGCGGTCATTTCAAGTGTCGCAACGGCGGTCGGTGCAAAGCTGTTGGGCGCGAGTGCCGACCCGACCAGTTTGGTGCTGCCTTTCGTCGCCGCGTTAGCCGTGGCCGCGCTGGCGGGGGCACTCCCGGCATGGACTTCAACGCGAGGCCCGGTAGTGGCGCAACTGCACCCTCCTGTCTATCACGGCCCTGCAATCGTTCTCAGGGCTGGGCTGTTGTCGGTCGCGTTGCGGCTTCTGCGATCCCGCCGCGCTGAAACCGCTCTCGGAGCAATCGCCTGTGCGCTCTGTTGTGCTCTGGCCGCCGCCTTGCAGTTGTCATCAACGAACTTCCAGTCCGGGCTCGACTCTACCCGCCTCGGTTTTCACCTGTCGCTTGAGGTGGATAGCTTCCGAACCATTGCTGCCGTCGAGGCAGCCGTGCTTGCCATCGGTTTGGCTGTCTTCACCTCTGTGCTGACATGCCTCGAGCTTCGGAAGCAGCTGGCGGTCCTTCGAGCGATCGGATGGTCAATGCTTGCAGTGACTGCTCTGGCTTCGGCGCAAGGCTTGGTCATCGCACTTGCGGGAAGTGCATTGGGAGCCGCGATGCTAGCCGCGATCGCCTTCATCTTCGACATTCCGTTAACACGCTTGCCTGCGGTCCTCCCAACGCTGGTGGCCTTTGACCTACTGGCGATGGTCGCGATTGTGAGCGCCACGTCGGTCCTGGTGAGCACCGGACGGCCCAACCGTGTTCTTCGATCCTAGGAGCACTCACGTGAGGAGGCTGGCAATGACACAAGCGGATTTCAGCCGCGAAATGGCCGCAGTGCGGATCGAGCTGGACGATTTGCTTCGAGGTGCATCTGACTCGATGCTCCGAGAACCACGCATTTATGGCGAGTGGTCCTGCGCCGACGTTCTTGCTCATTTCGCCGGCTACACCCGCGGAGTGGCCGACGGCTTGGCGCGCGCTCGCGGGTCTCGAGCAAATTCGCCCGCGTATGGCGCGCCTCCCGGCCTGAGCGATGACGATTTCAACGCCGTCGTGGTCGACTATTGGAGGCAGCGCCCCATCTCCGAATTGCTCGAGGAGGAGCGAGACGCTTTTCGAGCGCTCATGACGGAAGTCGAAGACCTTGAGCCAGCCACTCTGACCGCGGCTGGCGTGTTCCAATTCCTTGGCTTCAAGTCGCTGGAATCGATTCTGCCCGGAAACGGCTATCGCCACTATCGCGAGCACATGCCGGCGCTGATCGAGGCTCTCCAATCTAGCTGATTCTTTCGAGCCGGCGAAGCTTCCTTGTCCCTTGCCTGAGATGGAACCATCTCGGACTTGGGGACGTATTTAGGTCGGTTCGGCCCGAGTTGGTAGAGTTAGTCTTGTAACGCCCAAATGTCATTTAGCCCATTACATAAACACGCCCACCATTCGCAGGTGGTTCGCGTGAGGAGGGTGCTCCCGGCTGCCTCAATCGTCGATCAGGAGGCGATCGATGCATTGGTTGCCGCAGCACACCTTCGTCCAGCTCGAGCGGCGCGGATGCTGACGTGGAACCAGGCGCTTTGCAGAAGTAGGTCGAGCTGGGGCGAGACTGGACTTGAGGCCGCCAGCCACGTCGGCCATAAGTTTCTAGCGTGGCGCTTCATCGAAGCGGGCGCCGACCCCGACATTTTTGCGATGTGCGCAGTCGGGGCCCGGGACAGGGCCATCAGCCGATACGATCGAAAGCGACCAGACATCTGTGGAGTCCACGGGCTGCCTCTGCTCCACTTCGCAATAGTGAGCCGGGCGGCGACGATGGTCGAAGTCCTCCTTGATGCCGGGGTCGAGGTTAATCCAAGGCGCGCTTCATTGCCGCCTTTGCATTCGGCAGTTGCAACCGGGCGATGCGACCTGGTTCGACTTCTCATCGAGGCCGGAGCTGATAGGTTGGCGCGTGACGCCTATGGCGCCACAGCGCTCGATTGGTCCATCGAGCTGGGCGGCAAGGCGTCGAGCTCCGTTCGCCAACTATTGCTTTGACTACGAGCGGTTCGCGGAAAGCTGCCGCGCGGAGCTACGTCCTCGTCTTCTCGGCGACGATTTGGAGCGCGTCTGCGGCATTACCTCGGTAAGCAGCCATCGACACCAAGCGATGTACTCGCGCTCGGACCCAATTGCCCTCCGCAAAGCGGCATAGTCGCCGAATCGCGGCGATGCAAGCCCGACGCCGTTCGAGTTCCGGGATTCGATCGCGCTGGAGCGAACCTCAAGGGATGCAAGCCGACGCTGATGTGCATCCAGCTGAGCTTGAACCAACTCGGCCGCCGAGGAACGCGGAATACGGCGCAACGCATAGGCCTTAATGATCAGTTCGTCGTTGTTCGGTCGCTCCTGCGGTGCCTCCGCCGCCCATTTCGTAAGTGCAGAAATCCCCGCTGATGTGGCTGAGTACACCTTGCGTGGCGGGCGAACCGCTTGCGAAAACTCTTCAAAATCCACCAGCCCCGCTTCTTCTAATCGCGCTAGTTCAGGGTAGATTTGGCCATGTTTCGCCTGCCAGAAGAATCCAAGAGGCAGCTTCATCTGGCGCGCTATGTCGTAACCGCTTTGGGACTTAGTCGCTACAAGGGCGAGAATGGCGTAACCCAGGCTCGACGGCATGTCGCGCAAGGTTATCAAACGCAAGATTGGCTCACGGCCGGATTGAAAGGGCAATGATGGTCACGATCCACCCAAAAGGCTTGCAATTGATCGCCGATAGATCAGCAGTATCGGGATGAACGACGTCGGAACGAGAGAAAGAAGTGCGACTAAAGCGACTCCCGCCAAGCCCAGTGCCAGTGAAGCGGCGTCTACTCGACCGAACTCGGCAGCAAGCACTATCGCGGCGCCAGCAACAGCTCCCAGAGCGGCGACGAAACCCGCCTGCAGGAGAAGTCCCACGACAATCGTCGACCTCGGCCAGCCCATTGCCCGGAGGGTTGCGTAGTGGGGCAGCCGATTGAGAAAACTGGTAGTGAAGACTGCAGACGCCCCGAGTAGGGCAAACAGCACAACAATGAGTGTCAGGCCTTCCTGTAGCCCGCGGAGACTCTGTCTCGCACTGAGATCAAGAAGACTCGACCCGAGCTCAATCGAGGCCGAGCGGATGGAGAGTACGGCAATGCCCAATGTGGCGCCGCCGACTCCGATGCTGACTGTGCTGACCAAAGTTTCGATCCGCCCGGTAACTAGGAGATCACGCCAAGCGATTGACCTGCTATGCCGGACCTGTCGCTTTGGAATTCGTAGATCTGAATCGCTCAGGCGGCGGGCGGCGGGGCCATAGCCGCTACTGACAACGGGCACGACCCCGCCGATGAAAGCGACCCCCATTAGGAGGGGTGGGAGGATCGCAAAAGTTCCCAATTCCAGCCTAAGGGCGTACACCTTGTCCAGCATCAGCGTGCTCGCAAGTGCGATCGCGCAAGCGATCAAACCCAAGAGCACAATTTCGGACGCGACTACTCGAAAAATGAAGTGCGTTGGCCAACCGAGCGAACGCAGCGTTGCGAATTCAAACCGCCGCCGACGGAGACCAACATAAGCGGTCTCACCCACTGCGAGACCCGTGGCGGCCAGCGACAGAAGAATTAGAAATACTGTGTCAGTGTCCACCAGCTGTTGGACTCGAACTGCGGCGCCTTTGACCGACCACATCTCAGTAGCGGTCAGGGCCGGCCGGCCACCGATTCCAGCCGGCAGGCTTATGGAGATCGGTCGCGCCGACGCCCCCTTAACGATGTCGACGTCCAAGCCGGTTGCTGAGCGGATCGTTTCGGCGATCGACGCAAGCCGGCCTTGAGCCGAAGTCGTGGGCTGTCGGCCGACATCCGTCTTGATTCTGATGGCGCTGATGAAGCGATCCCCAGGCATGTTTGTAAATAGAGAAGTCCCGGAAAACCATTCCGCACTAGTAAGGTTTATGAGGACCAGTGGTGGACTGTTGACATAGCCTCCGAGTGAACGGGTCGGAAGAAGGATCTTGCCCGCCTGAGTTGTGATCGTTGGCGTGGCGTAACCGTCGAGGCCGTTGCCCCCGGCCAGAGTGGCAAACCCCGGCAAGCAAGTTGGATCGTATTGCCCGATCGGATCCCAATATCGGTTCGCCGCCTCAGTAGTAGGGAGATGGGCGGTAACCGAACGGAACCACGTGTCTCGGGCAGCCGGTGGGACGAGCCAGTCTTTTGGATACCCAACCAAGGTAAATGTGTTGCGTTCATAGACTTCGGGTTTGGGCTCTACAACCTGCGGCTGCAGGGCATTGGGCCCAATCGTGGTGAAGGCAACATCGCTGGTAGTCCATATTGGCCAGTCATCAACCTCTGTACCGACCCGTGGCAAATAGCTGCGATAGCGTTCGGCGACTGAGGTATGGACCTCGTCAGTCGCATGCCAGCTCCCGAGGTCCGCCGGACTGATGCCGTTCATAACGTTCGGGCCCGCGCCGGCCGCATCCAATTGGGCGTGCAGTTCCTCATCCACGAACGAGCCATTGCTTATGAGTGCGGGGACGGCAGTCCCTGGAGGATCTTCCTGCTTTACATGAGGTTGGTCGGAAGCAAGAAAGTAACGGCCCACTGTGAGGCAACTTGAAATTCCGAACAATTTGGCTTCTGCGACCGGGTCGATTCCTGCAACCAGGATCGGTTGGAGCAGCTCGACGCCGTACCGGGCATCCACCTGACCTTCGCACGAGTCGCCGAAACAGCTTATTGGTGCAAAGCAGGACACTGGATATTGGCAGCCCATCGAAGCGTGCGACGTGATCAGGCGCTGTGACAACGTGCGAGGGTCGACCTCCACATGGCCGGCCCCTGATAAGACTAGGTAGTGAGTCTCGATGGGATATGTTGAGAGGCCAGCTTCGGCAGTCTCATAGAAGCGGACGCGAAACACTTGAATCACATCCGCCGATGGCAGCGGAAGAGTGATTCCGAACCCTTCGATCTGCCAATTCTCAACACCAATCACAGCTATCGGCGCCGCCACGATTACCCCAGGTACTCGACTAACGGCATCTAGCTGTGCGCGGCTTATGCCACCGCCGGCCAGAGCGCCGAGATAATTGGATCGGATCAAGTCCTGCTGAGATTCCAAACTGGAGCGAGACCCTGTTGGGCGGACAAGAATGTCGAATGGGGTGTTCCAGGTCTGGCCGACGTCACCCGAGATAGTCGCGTGCGACTTCTCGATGGTGGCTGAAAGCAATGCGAATGCGAGTCCCGTGGTCACGAGAGCGCTGAGTGCGATCACGCTAAGAAAGCGTCTTGCCAGTAAGCCGTGAACAGCAACCCAGAGGGCAGGAAGCATGTTTACAGCGCTTTGATACCGACGCCTGGATGAGCAATGAGTCGGCCGTTCGACAGGTGCAGGATGCGGTTGGCGATTGCAGCCACCGAGGGGTCATGAGTAGCAATCAATAAGGTCAGGTTCCGAGCTGCACGGATCTCATTCAGCAAGGCCACTGCAGATGCCGCGGTCGATGTATCGAGGTTTCCAGTGGGCTCATCTGCCAGCAGAATGCCGGGGGCCCCAACCAGGGCGCGAGCGATGCCGACACGCTGGCGTTCGCCACCTGACAATCGACCTGGAGCGTGATTGAGTCTGTGCCCAAGGCCCACCTCCTCGAGCAGCCGGCGGGCTTCCAATCTGAGTTCGACAAGAGGCCGCCATGGGAGACGGCTGAGAACCACGTTGTCGAGGGCCGAAAATCCTGGAAGGAGATGGGGATCTTGGAAAACAATGCCTACGGAATGCGCTCGGAACGCGGTCAATTCCCGCTCCGACATCTCGTGCAATCGATACCCGAATACCTCTATTGAGCCGGAGGTCGGGCGATCCAGGCCTCCGATCAGATTGAGCAGGGTTGTTTTGCCTGACCCAGAGGGTCCCATCAGGGCGACGGTCTCACCCGGCAAGACATCCAGGTCGACACCGTCCAACGCCGTCACCACCCCGCCGCTCCACGCAAAGCTTCGCGTAAGGCCACGAAGTCGAACTGTATTGAGGGGTTGCCCGTCGGAGACGTCTTGGGCGCCGGTCACTTCGCTTTGGATTCTAGCCCCTGGGTATTCGAGGATGTCGAACTTGACATATCACCAAAACGTCATTAGGGTTGCCTTGGAGCGACCGAGCACGGTGCGCCCTTAGCCTCCGCCGGCGCGCCCCGCCCCGACTCGAATCGGGAAGAGGACGGAGGAGCAGGCCACCGCTAGTACGGGAGAACGTTTGATGTCCCCATCATTCCCTAGGAGAGCGGCGGTGGTGGTTGCCGCGTCAGCTCTAATGCTTGTGGCCTGCGGCGGCAGCACAGGAACCGGCGGCGGCGCCAAAGGCACCATCAAGATCGGGGTCGACCTTCCCGAGTCGGGTGCCGCGGCCTCGTCTGGTCTGCCGACGCTGCACGGAATTGAGTTCGCGGTCAAGGTGATCAACGACGCCGGCGGTCTGGAGGGCTTCAAGTTCGAGGTCTCCAACTTCGACGACACTGTGAACGGCTCCTACAACGAGCAGAAAGGCGTTCAGAACGTTCAGCAGATGATCGGCGACTCGAAGGTGCTGGGCATGATCGGGCCCTTCAACTCGGCCGTAGCCAAGGCAGAGATCCCGGTCGCGGCAGCTGCTCACTTCACCATGGTCAGCCCGTCCAACACCAACCCTTGTCTGACCAAGGACCTTCCGACGTGCACCTATCACCCGCAGGACCTGCGCGGTGGGAACCCCAACAACTACTTCCGCGTG
>Ga0193723_1000201_pt1 | contig 22041 bp, 20 predicted proteins | sample H2m2metaG_FD_143042 | JGI IMG/M metagenome (GOLD analysis project Ga0193723, IMG submission 143042) | Soil microbial communities from a riparian zone of the East river system, Colorado, United States - H2m2 | ecosystem: Environmental > Terrestrial > Soil > Riparian zone | place: USA: East River...
TTACTGTCGTGCTGACCTGCCCACCGGGGGACGAACCGAGAACTCTGCGGCGGCATGACTACGAGCTGCATGCCGTTTCCCCGACTGCATTTCTATACAGGCACACATGGCTCACCGGCGTTGCTGAGAGATGAGATGGGTTTGTTCCCGTTAGTTGCCGCTCGTTCACCAATCCGTTCCTCGCCGCACCCCCGTACGGCGCGGCACTGGTGGCCAGATCTGCTCTGGCGGCACTGCGCGGCAAATATGCCGCAGTGCATGATCGGCGACGCACCTCTTCAGTCGGCCCGCTCCGGGCCAACCTCTTCCAAGCCTCATTCTCAGTTCCGCGCGAAACGCATCCAACGGGCCCCGCTCTCGCGTAGACGTTCCAGCACTGCGACCACGCTCCGCCGGTGGATGCCGCCAACAGTCGAGCGTGGGCCACCGGCCATTTGAGCGTTTCCAATAGATGTTCCAAAGACTTGTCCAAACTTTCACGAATGTAGTAGAGCAGTTGAACCACCCTTTTCCCTGAGGTCAGTTATGAACCGTTTTACACAGCAGGTGGTGTCTGGCGGGCTCGCCGCGGGTCTTTCAGTAGCCGTGGTGATGTCAGCCAGCGCCCAAGCGGCGCGGTCAGGGGCTTGGACCCTGAATGCGCCCGAGGGCGAATGGCACATGACCGGTCGTGATTACAGCCTGCAGCGGTTCAGCCCGCTCAAGCAGATCACGACGGCGAACGTGGCCGAGCTCCGGCCCGTCTGGTCGTTCTCGACCGGGACGCTTCGGGGGCACGAGGGCAACCCGCTCGTCATCGGCAACGTGATGTACGTCCATACGTCCTTCCCGAACATCGTGTACGCGCTCGATCTGTCCAAGGCCGGCGCGCCGCTGATCTGGAAGTACGTGCCCAACCAGTCGCCCGACGCGATTCCAATCGCCTGTTGCGACCTGGTCAACCGGGGCACCGCGTACCACCCGAGCGGCAAGATTTTCATCCAGCTGCTCCAGGGTGAGCTTCTCGCGCTCGATGCCAAGACCGGCAAAGAGCTCTGGAAGGTCAAGAACGCGGATTACAAGCAGGGCTCTACGATGACCAACGCCCCGATCGTGATCAAGGACATCGTCATCGCCGGTATCTCGGGCGGTGAGTTCGGCGTCCGTGGCCGCGTCACGGCGTACAATGTGAACGACGGGAAAGAAGTCTGGCGCGGGTACAGCACGGGCCCGGACAGCGAAGTCCTGCTCAAGGGCGACGCCAACGCCAACTATCCGTCGCATAAGGGCAAGGACCTCGGCGTCTCGACCTGGCAGGGCGACGAGTGGAAGCGGGGCGGCGGCACCACCTGGGGCTGGTATTCGTACGATCCCGAGCTGAACCTGTTCTACTACAGCACGGGTAACCCCGGCACGTGGAACCCCGACCAGCGTCCGGGCGACAACAAGTGGTCGATGACCATCTTCGCCCGCAACCCGGACAACGGCGAAGTGAAGTGGGCCTACCAGATGACGCCGCATGATGAGTGGGACTACGATGGCGTCAACGAGAACATCCTCTTCGAGAGCGGCGGCAAGAAGCTGCTGGCGCACTTCGATCGTAACGGCTTCGGTTACACGGTCGACCGCACCAACGGCAAAGTGCTCGTGGCCCAGCCCTACGGTCCGGTCAATTGGGCCAAGCGGGTTGATCTGACCACCGGCGTGCCGGAGAAGGATCCGAAGTACGGCACCACCGCCAAGAAGAACACCGAGGGCATTTGCCCCGCGGCGATCGGCTTCAAGGATCAGCAGCCCGCGGCCTATTCACCGGTCACCGGCCTCTTCTACGTCCCGGCAAACCATATCTGCATGGACTATGAAGGCGTCGAGGTGAAGTACACTGCCGGTCAGCCGTACGTCGGCGCGATCGTGCGGATGTTCCCCGGCCCGGGTGGTCACCGTGGCAACTTCATCGCCTGGGATCCCATGAAGGGCAAGGCGGTGTGGTCGAACAAGGAGAACCTCGCGGCGTACGGCGGGGCGCTCACCACGGCCAGTGGCCTGGTCTTCTACGGCACCATGGAAGGCTGGCTCAAGGCACTCGATGCGAAGACGGGCAAGAGCCTGTGGCAGTACAAGACCCCGTCGGGCATCATCGGTAACCCGATGACCTACAACGGTCCGGATGGCCAGCAGTATGTGGCCGTGCTTTCCGGCATCGGTGGCTGGGCCGGTATCGGCGTAGCAGCCGGCATCGGCGCCGAAGATCCGACCGCTGGTCTGGGCGCGCTGGGCGCGTTCGGCGACGCGGGCAACTTCAGCAACCAAGGTGGCGTGCTGACGGTCTTCGCGCTCAAGAACTCGCCGATGAAGTAAGCTGGGTCCGGGAGGGCTGGGGGTTTCGCCTCCAGCCTTTCCCGGGGGTAGATTACAGAACGAGAGACGGCGCCGGAGTGCTGTTCGCTCCGGCGCCGTTTCGTCCTTCTACCCGGAACGATGGCTATGCCCTGCCCCCCCTTAGTCCGAATCGCCGCCGTGCTGGCTCTGGCCGGCACTACTGCCTTCCCCATCAGGCTCACCGCCCAAACGCTGCGTCCCAACGTCGAGAAGCCCGGCATCATCCGGGTCTGCGCCGATCCGGACAACATGCCGCTGTCCAATCAGAAGGGTGAAGGATTCGAGCAGAAGATCGCCGAGCTGATTGCGAAGGAGTGGAACGCAAAGGTCGAGTACGCCTGGTGGCCCGTGCGGCGAGGCTTCTTTGCTCGGGCGCTGAATGGCCGGTATTGCGATCTGGCCATCGAGGCACCACCGGCGCTCGATATCGCGAGCGTAACCAAGCCGTACTTCCGTTCCGGCTACGTCTTCGTGACCCGCAAGGACAGCGGTCTGGATATCAAATCCCTGGCCGACCCCAGGCTCAAGAAGCTTCGCATCGGAGTCAACCTGCTCAACTCCGACGCCGAGAACACCCCGCCGGCCATGGCATTGAGCAAGTACGGCGTGGTGGGCAATCTCAAGGGCTACAGCACCTTCTACACCACCACGGAGCGGCCCGAGGATATCATAAACGACGTCGCCAAGAAGGACATCGACGTCGCCATCGTGTGGGGTCCCCTGGCCGGCTACTTCGCCAAGCAGTCCGCCGTCCCTCTCTCCTTGCGGCCGTTGGCGGAGCGCGATTCACTGAGCGACCTGCCATTCCGGTTCGACATCGGCATGGCCGTCCGGCGCAAGGACGGGGCGCTGCGCGACAGCCTCCAGAAAGTGCTCGACCGCAAGGGACCCGAGATCCAGGCCATCCTGAAGGAGTACGGGGTGCCGGTTTTCCCGATCAAGGCCGATAGTGGGGTCCCGGCCGATTCAGGGCGAGCCACGACCCGATAGCGTTCCTTCATCCGAGCAACCCGTCCCAACCCCGCTCCGTACGAAAGGATCGTCCCGCCAGCATGCGCACGCCTATCTCGATCGTTCTGCGTTGCAGGAGTCTGGTCGGTCTCTTCCTGGTCTGCGGTGCAGTGACCACCGTTGCCCGCGCCCAGGAGCTCCGGGACGAATATCATCAAGCCCCGCGGGATACGGTCCCTCAGAACGTGTATGACGGCTGGAAGCAGTTCAATCTGAACTGCGCACGCTGCCACGGAGAAGACGTTCAGGGAACCACGATCGCGCCGCACCTCATCCTGTCCCTCAAGCCAACCGGGCCGATCAATACCAAGGAGCTCTTCATCCAGACCGTTTGCGCCGGCCGGCCCCCGAAGGGGATGCCGTCCTGGTGCGCGCTCGGTATGGAGCTGCCGACGATCGAGAAGATCTACTTGTATGTGAAGGGCCGGAGCGATGCCAAGATCGCGCCCGGCCGGCCCGCCGTGAAGCCAGGAACCTGAAAGCGATGCGAGTATACCTGATCAGCCTGCTCGGATTGGTTGCGTTTGCCACGACCGCTCCCGCCCAGACAGCCCGGCCCAAAGCGCGACTGGCCCTCTTTGACGTCGCGTTCTACGGTAAGGGGGCCAACTCGCTGGAGCAACGCGATCCGTTGGTCGCCGTGATGACCGACAGCATTCTACGGGCAGACCTCGAACGCTCCGGAGACTTCCAGGTCCTCGATTCCGCCGGCCTGGCCCAGGCTACCACGCAGGCAGAGACGGGCGGTGTCGACTGCGTCACCCTGGAGTGCCGGCGCCAAGTGAGCAAGAAGGCTGGAGCGGCCTGGATGGTGACCTCGAAGCTGAGCAAGACCAGTAACCTCATCTGGTACCTCTCGGGTCAGTTGACCGATGTCGCGAGCGGACGGCGTCTTCTCGACGATGAGTTCGAGCTGAAGGGAATAGCCGAGGATATCGCCAAAGGCGGCGCGCATTCGCTCGCGCGGCGCATCGTCACGGCCGCCAACTCTGCGAGTGAGGTCGATACACCGACGACTCGCATGAGCCCCGCTGAGCTCAAGACGAAGCTCGCGGCGGCGACGGAGGACACCGCTCCCGACCTGCGAAAGGCCAACCTGAGCGGCTTGGACCTGAGTGGGGTGGACTTCAAGCGCGCCAATCTTGCCGGTGCCCGACTGGCCGGCACCAAGCTGATCGGAGCGAACCTCTTTACCGCCGATCTGACCGATGCGGTGTTGACCGAGGCCGACCTGTCCAAGGCCAACCTGGACGGCAGCGTGCTTCGGCGGGCCAAGCTTCAGCGCGCCAATCTCGAGGGCGCCAGCCTCTTTGCAACCATCATCGAATCGGCCGATCTGAGCAACGCCAATCTCGCGGGGACCCGCATCATCGGGTACCTGCGAGGCGCTAACTTGAGCGGAGCCAATCTGCGGCGGTCGAATGCCGGCGCCGACCCCGGCAACCAATCGATGGGCGTCATGCGGGCCACGTTCGTGGGGGCCGATCTGAGCGGAGCCGACCTGTCCGATGCCAACCTCTTCAAGGCGGACTTGTCGCACGCCAACCTGACCAATGCCAAGCTGGCCCGCACCAATCTGATGAACGCCGACCTGATTCAGACCGATTTGACCCGGGCCGACCTCACCGGTGCCAAGTTGGCCAAAGCCAACATCGACGGGGCGATCTTCACCCAGGCGGTCGGGGTGGACCGCATTCAGGGACTCGATCAGACACGTAACCGAGACAAGGCAATCTTCGATGCGAAGTGACATTCACGAAGTGAATGTCATCCTGAGGGTGCATAGCACCCGAAGGATCCCTCGGCTGGTAACGGAGAGATCCTTCGCTACGCTCAGGATGACGGCGGTGGCCGGACTCTTTCTCGCCGCCGGTTGCGGCAAGGAGCATCCCTCCCTCGGCGGACGGGCTGACACAACGGCCGCCGCTTCCACCAGCACGGGCTCCGTCGGGGAGCTGGCCTACGTCACCAACGAAGACTCCCAGAACTTGAGCGTCATCGACACCCAGACCGACAGCGTGGTGGCAACCATTGCGGTCGGCACCCGCCCGCGCGGGGTCAAGGTGAGCCCGGATGGTCGCACGGTCTATGTGGCGCTCAGCGGGTCACCGAAATGCCCGCCCAGCATGCCCGATGAAGAGTGCGAGAAGCTCAAAGCAGACAAGACCAAGGACGGCATCGCGGAGGTGGACGTGGTCGCCCGCCGGGTCCGGCGGGTCTTGCCGGGCGGTTCCGATCCGGAGCAGTTCGACATCACCAACGACGGCAAGCGGCTCTACATCTCAAATGAGGATGCCGGCAGCGCTTCCGTGGTCGATGTCCAGATGGGCACCATTGATACGACGGTGAAGGTTGGCGCCGAGCCTGAAGGGGTGCGCATCAGCCCGGATGGCAAGATCGTCTACGTCACCGCTGAGAGCGACACGTCGATCAGGGTCCTCGACGCAGCGACTGGTGCAGTGAAGGCCCGGATCAAGGTTGGTCGGCGGCCTCGCGACGTGGCTTTTACCCCGGACGGGAAGCGTGCCTACGCGACCGCCGAGGTGGGAGGCACCGTCTCCGTCATCGACGTGGCCAACAACCACGTACTCGCGACGATAGCGTTGCCGAAGGATGCGAAGCCGATGGGTGTCCGCGTCTCTCCTGACGGGGACCGGGTGTACGTGGCCACCGGACGGGGAGGAACCGTCGTGGTGATCGACCCCGCCACCAACAAGATCACTGGATCGGTCAAGGTGGGGCAGCGCCCCTGGGGCATAGCGCTTACTCCGGATGGCAGTAAGCTGTACACCGCGAATGGGCCGTCCAACGACGTGAGTGTAGTGGATACGAAGACAATGCAGGTGATCAAGACCATTCCCGTAGGGAAGATTCCCTGGGGAGTGGCTATCGGCAGCGCACCGGGATCGGGAAAGTAGGCCGATCGGCATGCCGGCTCGATGGAGTATTGGACTCAGCGCCCTGGCCGTTCTCCTCCTCGCTGCTGGTTCGCCGGGTCCCGTCCCAACGGCGTTCCAGTTCGATCCGGATGCTCGCCCTCTGCTGCACCAGCTCTGGCAGTCCAGTCTGAACGCCAAGGCCGAGAGGGTGGCCTGCCTGGCTGCAACCATCGAGGGCGACACGGTTCGGATCTCCGATGTGTTCCCGCTTGACCCTGCCCGATCCGATTCACTCGGGATCGCCGCCAGCGCCTCGCTCGAAACCTGCGGCCCTTCCCGGTGGCGGGGCACCGTGCATACCCACGTGGCACTCAGGGACGGACGGCTCCCCTACTCGCTGTTCTCCGGAGCCGACCGCGGAGTCATGATGTTGTGGTGGCACCGCTGGCAGGTGGCCGGGATATTCTGCCTGCTGTACAGCGAGAACGACGTCATCTGTGAGATCGAAGGCCCTGAGGGGGCGGTGCTCTTCCCCCGCTCGCACTACTGAGGTGCCACGGCTCCTCGGCTCAGTGGCGCTTCTCCTGTTGATAGCACCCATTCCTCTCGCCGCCCAGCGCGACAGCGGAACGACTCGCCCCCGGGCGGCCTTTCGTTTCAGCCGCGAAGCCGGAGCGGCGCTGGGCGCCCTCTGGAAGGCGAGCCTTGCCGCGCGAGAGGAGCGCGTCGCCTGCCTGGCCAGCACCATCCGGAACGACACCGTGTTCGTGTCACGAATCGATCCGCTCGAGCCCGAGGAAGCCGACTCGATGGGCATCTCGGCGACCGCGTCAATCGAGCGGTGCGGGCCGCCTGAATGGTCAGGAACCGTCCACAGCCACATCGCTCTCTACACCGATGACAGCCCCTCGACCCGATTCTCGGCCCAGGACCGCACTGCCATGAGGCTCTGGTACGATCGTTGGCACACCGACGGTGTGTTCTGCCTGATCTACAGCGCGCATGATGCTCATTGTGAGGCGGACGGCGTCGCGGGAGGCATGCGCACGAAACCGCGCATGGTTCGTTAAGAGAACGGGCGCCTCGCCAGGAGCGACCGAGGCCACCGCTGCGCCAGCCACCCGTCAATGCCCCAGGTTCGTCCCGCGCGGGCAAAGAAGAATGCCAGCATCAGAAAAAACAGCACCAGGTGAAACCCCTGCTGACCCGGAGACATCCACTGGGTGGCCAGGCCATAGTTGATGACCAGAACGACGCCTACCAGCGAGGCGAGGCCGGTAAGGACTCCAAGGGTCAGACCCAGGCCGACCACTGTCTCTCCCCAGCCAGTCAACTGGGCAAACTGGTTGCTGTTCGGGATAACGACTCCCTCGAGGAAATGCTTGTAGAAGGAGAGCGGGTTTTCCGAAGCCTGCTTGGCCACGATCTTCGGCATGACGGTGAGCCAGCGCTCCGACACGGCTGGAATCGGCAGAAGTCCCCCGAGCAGCACCACGCTCATCTTGGTCACCAGCGACTTGACGAAGTAGAGCCCGACGACGATCCGAAGAAGGGCCAGCCATTCCGCGGGGTGACTCATGGTTGCCGTGGGAGCTTTGAGATCCTGCGCCATTGGTCTGAGATCCTCTTTCAGTTGCCAGCACTCCCGCTCAAACCTGGACCCCCAACTCGGAAAACACAAAGGTCCAGCTGTCGCTCAGCTCGTCCATCACCTTCGAGAGAGGCTTCCCCGCACCATGTCCGGCCCGCGACTCCAGCCGCAGCAGGATGGGCCGGTCGGTCGAGGTGGCCGCCTGTAGTCTAGCCGCCATCTTCCGGGCGTGCATTGGATCCACCCGGGTATCGCTCTCTGCCGTGGCAAGAAGCACCGCCGGATAGGCTACGCCCTCGCGCACGCGATGGTAGGGCGAGTAGTCGCGCAGCCAGCGGAACTGCACCGGATCGTCAGCCGATCCGTACTCCGGAATCCACAGGCGCGCGATCAGGAATCGGTGATAGCGGAGCATGTCGAGCAGGGGTACCTGCACCAGTACCGCGCGGAAGAGGTCGGGCCGCTGGGTGAGGACGGCTCCCACGAGAAGGCCGCCGTTCGAGCCTCCCGCGGCGGCCAGCCGTTCGGGCCTGGTGTAACCCTGAGCAATCAGCCACTCGGCCGCTCCAATGAAGTCATCAAAGCTGTTCTGCTTGCTCGCGAGAATCCCAGCCTGGTGCCAGCCTTCCCCGTACTCGCCCCCGCCCCGGATGTTGGGGATCGCGACCACGCCGCCATGTTCCAGCCAGAGGAGGAGTGAACGGGAGAAGGACGGCGTCATGCTGATGTTGAAGCCGCCATAGCCGGTGAGATAGGTCGGGTTGTCGCCATTCAGCGGCAGTCCCGCGCGATGCACCAGGAACATCGAGATAGCGGTCCCGTCTCTCGAGGCGTAGCTCACCTGCCGGACTTCGAATTGCGCAGGATCGATGTCGGCTTCCACCCGCCTCCAGAGCGCCGAGGTACCGGTGGAGAGATCGATCCGGTACACGCTGGGTGGGACAGTGTAGGATGAGAACCCGTAGAACAACTCCTGACCGTCCCATTCGGCGGCCACCCCGAAGAGACTTCCCAATGCGGGCAGCGGGACTTCCTGCACCGTCCGGCCCTCGAGATCGGTAAGGCGCAGGCGCGACGACGCCCGTTCCAGGTAGGCCAACGCAAGCCGATGTCCGGCCACGGTAGCGCTTTCGAGTACCGCGTCCGCTCGTGGCCTCACGATCTCGCGCCACCCTTCACGTTCAGGCTGTTCAGGATCAGCGGTGTACAAACGGTAGGTCGGCGCGTCCAGATTGGTGCGGATAAAGAGCCGTCCGTGGGCAATTTCGCCCTCGAATGTGGCGGGCAGGTTCTCCGCGACGGGCACCAGGGGGCCACCCGAGGCCAGATCGCGAACGTACAGATCGGTCTGATCGAAGGTCCGGGCCACCTCGATGAGAAGCCAGCGCCCGTCGGGGGAGAGGCTCACCCCAGGCCAGTATTCCTTCTGCGCCGGCCGGTACACCAACGGGTCATCGGCCGGATCGGTCCCCAGCCGGTGCATGTAGATCGCACGGTGGTAGTGCTCCTCGCCGGCGGGCACCTCGTCCTGCGCCGGATGACGGCTGTAGTAGAAGGCGCTCGCATCCGGCAGCCAGGCCAGCGCCGCGGCGCGCATGTGGGGGATTCGGTCAGGGAGGTGCCGGCCGCTTTCCAGGTCGAGAAGGTGGAGCACACTCTCCTCGCTGCCGTTCTCCGACAGGCCGTACGCCAGCAGCCGACCATCCTCGCTTGGATAATACCAGTCGAGAGCAGTTGTTCCTGCTTCGTTCAAAGCGTTCGGGTCCACCGCAACGCGATCGGCGCTGTCGAGCCCATGTCGCCAATAGAGCACCGGATGGTTCTGCCGCCCCTCACGGCGGAGATAGAAGTAGCGGCCCCGTACGGGAGTCGGAGTGCCGAGGACCCCGATCGACAGCAGCTCGCCAAGCCGGCGACGGATCTGCTCCCGAGCTGGCACGGCTGCCAGATACGATTCGGTGAGAGCGTTCTGCCGGTCGGTCCAGAGTCTTGTTTCCGGCGCCTCCCCGTCCTCGAGCCAGCGGTAGGGATCAGCGATAACCTCGCCGTGGAGCGTTTCAACGAGGTCGGTAGAGCGACTATCGGGATAAGTCGGCATTGAAACTACTTCACCACGAAGGCACGAAGGTCACGAAGGTCACGAAGGTCACGAACGTCCAATAAAGATCGCCAGCTTCTGAACAAACAAACAGTAAAAGAATGACAACCCAAAAACAGAATACGGCAGGGTGTTAATGAGTGATGACAGACAGGGTTTGGGTGTTCTTCGTGACCTTCGTGTCCTTCGTGCCTTCGTGGTAAAGTGGTTGACAGTCTAATCTCCCAAACTGATCCCGAGCTCGCGAGCTGTTGCAATCGTGTCGGAATCCAGCGGGACATTTTTCGGGCGGCCGACGACATCTTCCAGCGGTACCTGTTCGATTCCCGATCCCTTGAGCCCGACCATGACGCCGAAGGCACCGTCGGCGATCGCTCGCACGGCCGCGGCGCCGAACCGGAGCGCGAGCAGCCGATCATATGTAGTGGGCGAGCCGCCCCGTTGGAGATGGCCCAGGACGAGAGTGCGTGTCTCTTTCCCGGTGTAGTGCTCGATGGCGCGGGCTACCTTGCTACCGATTCCCCCCAGTCGGTCCGCCGTGCCGACCCCGCGGCGCTCGACCATCTCGACCGCGCCGTCCTTGGACCGGGCGCCTTCCGCCGCCACCACGATGCTGAAGTGCCGGCCCGCTGCCTCGCGGCTCCGGATCTTGGCGCAGATCTTCTCCATATCAAAGGGGATCTCGGGCAAGAGGATGACATCGGCGCTGCCGGATAGTCCGCTATACAGCGCGATCCATCCCGCGTAGCGGCCCATCAGCTCTACTACCATGACGCGATCGTGACTCTCGGCGGTCGAGTGCAGCCGGTCGATCGCCTCGGTGGCGGTGCTGACGGCGGTATCGAAGCCGAAGGAGCGCTGGGTCCCGCTCACATCGTTATCGATCGTCTTGGGGACACACACAACCGGCAGACCCTTCTTCCACAACTCGTAGGAGATCTGCAGACTCCCATCGCCGCCAATCGACACCAGCGCGTCGAAGCCGCTGGCCTGGAATGCCGCCACCAGATCTTCCGATCGGTCAATCTCGCGGGTATTCCCCTCGGCGTCGCGCATGGTGTAGTGAAAGGGGTTGCCGCGGTTGGTGGTGCCCAGAATGGTCCCGCCGAGGTGGGTAATGCCCCGCACCTGCGCCGGGCCGAGAGGCACGACGCCATTGAAGGTGAGCAAGCCCTCGTAGCCGCGCTGAATCCCGTAGCACTGCCATCCGCGGTGATGCGCGGAAAGCACCACAGCGCGGATGACGGCGTTCAGTCCAGGGGCGTCACCGCCGCCGGTGGAGATGGCGATGCGCATGGGTCACTTTTCACCTCTCACCTGCTGGATGGCCTTGAGGACTTCGCCGGGCTCGGCGTGGCGCCTTTTCGCTTTCTTGGAGAACACGAGTATGCCGTCGACGGTCACCTCGAAGAGTCCGCCCGAAGACTCGAGCAGCCGGATCTCGGCATCCGGAAAGGCTTGCTTGAGCTCAGCTGCCAGACCGGCGGCTCGTGGCTTGTAGTTTCAGACAACGCAGTACTGGATCATCACCTGCATGATGGCCGCCAAGGCTTGCGTGTTCGGAGGAGAACCGCCGCGAATCGTAGTGGCGGCGGGAGAAGATGCCAAGGGGAGAGGTGGATGTGACGGCGATCCTTGTCAGTCTTTCCCCGATGCCGTATCTATTTGAGCCATGCTGACCTACCGAATCCCCGCCAGGGGACTGGCCCGGGGGCTACCGCTCCTGGGCGCTCTTGTGTTGAGCGTGTCGTGTCTCCCAGCCGCCCAGGCCCAGGAACGTCGGTACCTCTTCGAGGTCGGGGCCGCCGGTGCCTATCACTCCTTCGGCGACTCCACCGATCTCGGCGGGGCAGTCGGCGGTCTTGCTCGGGTCGGCGTGTGGCTGCCACTCAATGTCTCGCTCGAGGCCGAGGCCGACCTGGCCAATCCCAAGTCCCAAACGCTCGACCAGGGCGTAAAGGTCAGGACCTTTTCGGCCTCCGCCCTCTATAATCTGCTCCTGGGCTCTGATAGTTGGGCCTACGCTAAACTCGGCGTGGGAACCACTCGATACGGAAAGGATCCCTGTGTCAGGCCCACCATCTGCGGCACCGTCAACCCGCTCATTGCCGGCCTGGGCTTCCGGGTTGGATTGACGCCGGTAGTGATGTTGCGGGGCGAAGGGCTCGTCAATTTCAATCGAGCGACGAGTGACACCGGGACCCCGCCCACGCCCAGGAAAGTGAACTTTACCAACTTCGGGCTGAACGTCGGCGTGAGCATCATGCTCGGCAGCAAGCCGATTCCCGATAGCGATCACGATGGGGTCCTGAACAATCGTGACCGCTGTCCCGACACCCCGGAGGGTGCGCAGGTTGACGCCTCCGGCTGCCCGGCGGACAACGACAGCGATGGCGTGGCCAACGGTGTCGATCGCTGCCCCAACACCGCGGTCGGGGCGACCGTCGATGCCAACGGCTGTCCCCGCGATACCGACAATGACAACATTGCCGATGGGGTCGATAAGTGTCCCGACACGCCCGAGGGCGTGCTGGTCGATGCGAGGGGCTGTCCCAAGGACAGCGATGGGGACGGGATCGCCGATGGGCTCGATCGCTGCTCGGATACGCCGAAAGGCGCCACCGTGGATGCCCTCGGTTGCCCCGGGGATGAGGACAGCGACGGCGTGCTCGACGGTCTGGATCGCTGCCCCCGTACGCCAATCGGGGCTGCGGTGAACGCCAGCGGATGCATAGCCGGTCAATCCCAGGGACGGGCGCCGGCCCCGGCTGCGCCCTCCGAGGCCAGCCCGGCACCGCCACGCCCGGCTCCACCCCGCACCCTCGATCTGTCACCCATCAGCGGCGCCGGGAGAGTGCTGGAGGGAGTGACGTTCGAGTCGGGAAGTGCCCGTTTGCAGGCCGGGTCCTACGTGGAGCTCGACTCGATTGCCAAGGTGCTGTTGGCGAGTCCCAACATGAAGGTGGAGATCAGCGGGCATACGGATGATTCCGGAACCCCCGCCGACAACATGCGCATCTCTACTCTCCGGGCGGAGGCGGTTCGCAATTACCTGGTTGCCAAGGGCGTGCCTTTCCAGCAGATCGTCGCCCGCGGCTACGGTGCCACCGTGCCGCGCACTCCGGACACCACGCCCCGGGGGCGCGCAGCCAACCGGAGGGTAGAGATCCGGATTCTGCCGCCGGGGTCGTGATCTGATTCGATCACACCGATTCACCACTCCTGGGCCGACTTGACCAACCCCGAGCCAGGGATATGCTAGTGGAAGGCCTCTCTACCCCAGGAGCTTTCCTGATGAACGCCCGGACCCGTATCGGTCTTCTTGCGTCGCTCGCAATGGCCGGGGCCTCACCCGTGCTGGCCCAGACATCAGATGCAGCTGCCACGCCGGCCAAGCCCGAAGCCCCCGCCCCCGCCCCCGCCTCGCCCGGGGGCGCCGCAAGCTATAGTCCTGAGCTGGTGGCGAAGGGCGACACCCTGTTCCACGGATCAGGTAACTGCTATGCCTGCCATGGGAGTAACGCCGAGGGACTGGTCGGTCCCAACCTGACCGATGCAGAGTGGATTCACAGCAAGGGGAGCTACGATGAGATCGTGGCCCAGATCAACCACGGGGTTCCCAAAGAAGAGTCCAAGAGTGGGATAGTAATGCCTCCCAAGGGCGGTGCGACGCTGAGCGATGACGACGTCAAAGCCATCGCGGCCTACGTCTACTCGCTGAGCCACAAGTAGGGACTCAGCCAGGTCCCTGAAGCGCCCCCAGAGAATACCAGATACCGAAGATCAAACTGGCGGCGCCAAGGACCGGAACGAGGTCGGTCAGCCGGCGCCTAACAGCTCCGCGGGCCAAGGCGTATCCAAACGCAGTCGACGCGAGGGCCATCGACACCGCCGTTGCCGCGGCGAACACCAGCAGGGCCAGCACGCCATTGACCCGCCCAGTGGCCCCGCTCACCAGAAGCACTCCCACACCAGCCGAGCCGCCGACCCCGTGAACCAACCCAATGCCGAAGGCGGCTAGTGGTGTGCGGCCGAGCACCTCGGCATGGGAGTGGACATGCCGGACCGGGTGTCCCTGGCCTCCAGAATGCTCGTGGGCGTGGGGATGAGCGTGGCGAACGCCAGCGTGGTTGTGCGCATGCAGGTGGAAGTATCCCCTATGCCAGCGTACCAGGAGCCTCACGGCGAGCAGGGCGATCAGCAGGCCGATAACGACCTCGGCGCCCCGCTGAACCGGGTCCGGCAAATACCGGCGAAAGAGGACCACCGGGATTCCGAATCCGAACAGCGTAGCGGCGTGGCCCAGGCCCCACGCGAGTCCCAGCAGGGTCGCGCGGCGCGGACCATGGCGATGATCGGCCAGGAACAACGTGGAGACAGCGGTGAGGTGATCGGGGTCGGTCGCATGCCGAAGCCCCAACAGAATGGCTACCAGCAGCGCCATGATGCCACTGCTGCCGAGCCTTCCGATCCACTCATCCAATCCGAACATGTGGCTCCATCGTGGTTGGGAACACCGGTTTCGGTCGCGTTGAGAGATAGCCTGGGTCGACCCGGTGCGCTACGCACGCGTAGGCCGGCGCCCGGTCGCAAATCACCGACGCCGCTCCCGAAACCCGGCTAACTTCCCCCCAATGAGCGCCAACCGTCTATCCAGCTCGCCCTCGGCATACCTCCAGTCGGCCGCACATCAACCGATCCACTGGTACCCCTGGGGACGCGAGGCCTTCGCCGCTGCCGAGGCGGGGGACAAGCCGGTGCTGCTCGACGTCGGCGCCGTCTGGTGCCATTGGTGTCATGTCATGGACGGCGAGTCGTACGAAGATCCTGCCATCGCCGACTATCTCAACCAGCACTTCGTGTGCATCAAGGTCGATCGAGACGAGCGCCCCGACGTGGACACCCGTTATCAGCGTGCGGTCCAGACGATCACCCAGCAGGGTGGCTGGCCTCTCACTGCTTTCCTGACCCCCAAAGGCGAGGTCTTTTTCGGCGGGACCTACTTCCCGCCGGATGACAAGTACGGCCGGCCGAGCTTTCGCAGCGTTCTCGCCAGCGTGCTGGACGCATACCGCGGCAGGCGAGATGAGGTACTGGCGCAGGCGGGGGCGATCCGTCGGGTTCTCGACGAGCATCTCGACGAAGCCGCCCCGGGGCAAGTCTCACCGGCCATCCTGGACGAGGCAGTGTCCCAGATGATCCGGGTGTTCGATCCGGTGAACGGTGGATTTGGGGCCCAGCCCAAGTTCCCCAATCCGGGCGCCATCACGCTGCTGCTGCACCGGTGGCACGATCAACCGTCGGATCAGATCCGGAACATCGTGGACCGGACTCTCCAGGGTATGGCACGCGGAGGTATTCACGATCAGCTCGCCGGCGGATTCCACCGCTACAGTGTGGACGCCAGGTGGATCGTGCCGCACTTCGAGAAGATGTCGTACGATAATTCTGAGCTGCTAAAGGTCTACCTCGATGCCTATGCCCTGTTCGGCACGGAGGAGTACGCCGGAGTGGCCCGGGGCATTCTGCGCTGGGTACGCGAGGTCGCATCAGATCCTGAAGGGGGATACGCCGCAAGCCAGGACGCCGACGTGGGGCTCGACGACGACGGCGATTACTTCACCTGGACCCGCGATGAAGCCGCTGCGGTACTCGACCCGGACGAGCTCGAGGTCGCCGCGGCCTATTACGACATCGGCACGGCGGGGGAGATGCAGCACGACCCGGGGAAGAACGTGCTCTTCGTCTATGCGTCGACCTCGAACATCGCCTTGCGCACTGGCCGGACCCTGGAGGCCACAGAACGCCTGCTCCAGTCGGCCCAGGAAAAGTTGCGGGCCGCCCGGGCGCGGCGGCCGGCCCCATTTGTGGACCGGACCCGCTACACCAACTGGAACGCCATGATGGTCTCCGCGCTGCTGCGGGCAGCCGCGGTACTGGACGACGAGTGGGCCCGGGACCACGCCCTCCGCTCACTGGCGCGCATTCGCGAGGAAAGCGCCGAGCCGGATGCCGTCGCCCACACACCCGGCGGCATGACCGGTCTCCTCGACGACCAGGTCCAGATCGCCGCCGCCGCCCTGGACGCCTACGAGCTCACCGGCCAGCTCGCGTCGCTCGACTGGAGCGAGAGGGTCATGGATCGGGCCTGGGTCGACTACTGGGACAACGACGCCGGCGGCCTGTTCGACACCGCCAGGGGTCGCGACAGCGACGAAGGCCTTCTGCCTGCCCGGGCCAAGCCGGTGCAGGACACCCCGACGCCCTCACCCAACGGCGTTGCCGGAATCGTCGTTGCGCGCCTGCATCAGCTCACCGGAGCAGCTCGGTGGAAAGAACGCGGAGCGGCTCTGGTATCGGCGTTTGCCGGACGAGCCGAGGAATTGGGGCTGCATGCCGCGGCCTACCTGCTCGCGGTGGACTGGCAGGTGAATCCGGCAACTCATCTCGTGATCGTAGGCGATCCCGGCGATCCAACCAGCGCCACGATGCACCGATCCGCCTCAGCCGGCTTCCTTCCACGTCGCGTGGTCCAGCTCCTCTCCCCCGCCGACGCGCAGAGCAGGCCACTGCCGGCAGCGCTCCGAGGGATGGCATCGAACGGATCGAGCCCGCGCGGGTACGCCTGCGTAGGCACCAGCTGTAGTCGGCCGGCCAAGGACGCCGCGTCCTGGACCGCCACGCTGGAGTCGCTGCACTCGATGGTGCCGGCATGACACGAACGGCGTAACCCACCGCAGTTACATTTGGGCAGACACCTTCAGAGGGCAACATACGTGGCCAAGAAAGCAACGATCGAGACGAGCAAGGGCACGATCAAAGCCGAGCTGTTCGACTCCGAGGTGCCGGGAACGGTGAGCAATTTCGAGAAACTGGCGAACAGCGAGTTCTATGACGGAACCCGGTTCCACCGGGTCATCCCGAACTTCATGATTCAGGGTGGCGACCCGCTCTCCAAGGAGCCCGGGAACCCCCGGGTCGGCACCGGAGGGCCGGGGTACAAGATCAAGTGCGAGACCCACCTGAACACGCACAAGCATGCCACGGGAACACTCTCGATGGCGCATGCCGGCAAGGACACCGGCGGCAGCCAATTCTTCATCACCCATGCGCCCCAGCCCCACCTCGATAAGGTCCACACCGTCTTCGGCCAGGTGACGGAAGGCATGGATGTCGTTAACAAGATCAAGCAAAACGACGTCATCACATCAATCCGAGTCGCCTGAGCCCTGCACCTCGACTTCGCGGTCGTCGCGGACTACGCCCTGATCGATCAGCAGGGCAAACTCAGCGTGCTCGGCATGTTTCAGCACGTCTGGCTCTCCAATTTCCCGGCGGTATATCCCCGGACTCACCTGGTGCTCCGGGTTCGGGGACGGCGCACCGAAATTGGCGTTCACACCATCCGGATTCGCTTTGTTGACGAGTCGGGAACCGAACTGCTCGGCGGTGAGGGAACGGTACAGTTCGGCGAGCCGCCGGCCGGAGTAGTGGACGTGGAGGCCGGCGCAGTGCTCGTTTTCGACGTGCCGCTGCCTCGCCCCGGACAGTACGCCTTCGAGATCAGCCTCGACGGCGAGCCGGCCCATAGGGTCGCGTTGTCGGCGGGGTATCCACAACAACAACAGCAGTGAGAGGTAAGAAGTGAGAAGTGAGAGGTGAGCGATGACGCACAACCCTCTCACCTCTTACCTCTCACCTCTTACCTTATGACCATGACCTGGAATAGAGACCGCGCCCTCCAACTCATGCACCAGTACACCGCCTCCGATGCGCTTCGGAAGCACATGTACGCCGTTGAGATCGCCATGCGGGCCATGGCGGAACGGGCCGGGGAGGACCCTGAGGCGTGGGGACTGGTGGGGCTGCTGCACGATTTCGACTACGAGCGCTACCCCAACGCCGCCCACTCCCCCACGGAAGAACATCCGGCGGAGGGGGTTCGCATCCTGGCCGGCGAGGGTTTCCCTGAGCCAATGCAACGCGCGATCCTCGGCCACGCCAGCTACTGCGGCGTTGCCCGAGATACGGCGATGGCGCGGGCCCTATTCGCGGTGGACGAGCTCGCCGGGTTCCTGGTGGCCTGTGCCCTGGTCCGCCCGTCCCGAAGCCTGCAGGACCTCGAAGTCTCCAGCGTGAAGAAGAAACTCAAGGACAAGGCGTTTGCCCGCGGTGTGAACCGGGAGGACGTGATCCGCGGGGCCGAGGAGCTGGGAGTGCCGCTCGAAGAGCACATCGGGTTCATGCTCGAGGCACTCAGGCCTCACGAGAGGACGCTGGGCCTCGGCGCACCGTGACCGCCCCGCGCCTGATCCCGGCAGAGCAGTCGGTGGCGTGCGCGATCAATCGTGCTGCCGGCGGCCGGCCGGTTCCCGGCAACCGGGTCGATCTCCTGATCGACGGGCCGGACACGTACCAGGCCATGCTCGCGGTGATTGCCGAGGCTCGGCACTGGGTCCATTTTGAGAACTACATCATTCGGAGCGACTCCGCCGGGTGGCGTTTTGCCGAGCTGCTGGCCAAGCGTGCGCGCGAGGGCATCCATGTCCGGGTGCTCTACGACTGGTTCGGCTCGATGGGAACATCTCGTGGCTTTTGGCGCTACCTGCGCGCAGCGGGCGTGGAGGTCCGCTCGTTTCATCGGCCGCAGTTCGTCGACGTGGTCACCAACATCTCCCGCAATCACCGTAAGCTCGTCGTGGCCGATGGCTCCCGTGCGATCCTGGGCGGATTGTGTATCGGCTGTGAGTGGACTGGAGAGAGGGACTCCGATGGTCAGCCCTGGCGAGACACGGCCGTGGACATCCGCGGTCCCGCCGCGGCTGTGCTGGATCAGACCTTCGTTAACCTCTGGGAGATGACCGGCGACGAGGTGCCACCCGACCAGGTGGCGGGTGTGGTTGCCCCGGAGGGTGAGGCGGAGGTGCGGGTCATCAGTGGCGAGCCTGGCCGGGAGCGCGCCTACCGGGTCATCGAGCTGCTTGCCGTCGGCAGCGTGGAGCGGCTCTGGATCACCGACGCCTACCTCATCGCGCCGCCACGCCTCTTTCAGGCCCTGCGGGATTCGGCCCGGGACGGGGTCGATGTCCGGCTGCTGGTTCCCGGCTCGAGTGACGTCCCGCTGATCCGGAACCTCACCCGGATCGGCTATCGGGAGCTGCTCCGCAGCGGGGTTCGGATCTACGAGTGGGACGGGCCGATGCTGCATGCAAAGACCATCATGTGCGACAACCGTTGGGTCCGTATCGGCTCGAGCAACCTCAACCCCTCCAGCTTGATCGGGAATTACGAGCTGGACGTGCTGATCGAGGATCCGGGACTGGCGCAGGCCATGGAGGATCAGTTCCGCCTTGATATGGCACGCAGCCGCGAGGTGGCCAGCCGGCCCGTGCGGGGACCTCGCCGGGTCAGCCAGGCTCTCCCGGAGGCACTGACTCACCAACATGCCGAGGCGCCGACCGTATATCGTAGGAGCAGGCGAGAGACGCGCCGGCGGGCTGTTCTGCTGTTCCGCGCCGTGGCGAGCAATGCGCGGCGCTCGGTCTTCGGTCCCATCAGCGCCATATTCATCATCCTGGGGCTGCTACTCGTTGCCATCCCGAGGACCTCCGCCTATGTGCTGGCCGCACTCTGCGCCTGGTTCGCGCTGGGCGCGGCACGAGAGGCGTTCCGCCGACGGGCTGACCGCTAGAGCTGCGACTATAGGTCTGGGAATCAGACCCTCGAGGGACCTGCGTTTCGGAGTGAAACTTTCAGGGCGGTCATTCGTTCGATGAGCTGGTCTTCCCCAGTCGTACCCCTTGGAGTCCCGCACATGGTGCATGGTCGTTTCCTGATTGCTGCGCTGCTCCAGACCAGCGCCGGGTTTTCCAGCCTGGTGGCGCAGAGCCCGCCTCAAGCCGGGTCGGTCACCTTGGCCGAAGCCATCAGGCTCTCGGAGCGGGTTCAGCCGGACGTTATTCGGGCCACCGCCGATGTCCGGACCGCCGGAGCGAGCCGCAGGAGCGCCTGGGGGGCCTTCCTTCCTACCGTGTCGGCGGGCTCGTCGGCCAGCGACTTCTTCTCCGAGGGCACCGGCCGGATCGATCCGACCACCGGCCAGCTCACCGGCGGCAACACCAGCAACCGCAGCATTAACACATCCCTCTCAGCCAACGTCGACCTATTCACCGGGTTCCGCCGCGGGGCGGACATGCGGGCAGCCCGCGCGAACGAGCAAGCCTCCGATGCATCCCTGATCGATGCGAGGTTTCAGCAGGCGCTGACCACCACCAACCAGTTCCTCGACGCGCTGGCGGCGGCGCAGCTTCTCCGGGTTCGGGAATCCAGCGTGCACCGGGCGGACGAACAGCTCAAGACCTCGGTCGCCAAGCTCAGAGCCGGCTCCGCCACCCGCTCCGACTCCCTCCGCTCTCTGGTGACGCTGGGCACGACGCAGCTCGACTTGATTACCACTCAGGCTCAGCTGGCGGCGGCGGAGGCAAACCTGGCGCGCCTGATCGGCACCAGCGGACGAGTCCATGCCATCGACGACTCCGCGTTTTATAGAGTCCAGCCGGTGATCGACACTCAGGCCTTGCGGGTTGAAGCGGAGTCCAAGTCGCCGCGGATCAGGAGCGCCGCAGCAAACGCCGCCGCCGCCCGGGCGACGGTGAGTGCCTCCCGCTCCGCCTACTGGCCGACTCTCAACCTGGCCGGGAACACCAGCTGGAACGGCAGCCGCGCGGACGACTACAACCTGCAGAATCAACGTCAGGTGAGTCTGTCCCTCCGGTGGACCTTGTTCAACGGCTTCGACCGCGAGCTGACTATCGTGCAGCGGGAGGCCGACTTCGATGTGGCCGAGGCCACCGCCTCCGATGCCCGGCGCGCCGTTCAGGCCGAGGTGATCACCTGGGTAGCCGAATTAGAGGCGGCGCGCGCCCGGATCGAGATCACCGGAACCAGCGTCGTGGCGGCGCGAGAAGATCTGCGAGTGCAGCAGGAGCGCTATCGGCTCGGCATATCGACCATCGTGGACCTGCTCACGTCGCAGGAGGCCCTCAACCAGGCGGAGGTGGACCAGGTGAATGCCCGTTTCGACTACCTCCGCGCCAAGGCGCAGCTCGAAGCGCTGATCGGACGGAACCTGTGACCAGCACCCTGCCGAACACCGAGGAGCGGATGGCAATGCTCCCCGCCGATGTCCCTCGGGACGCGGTCATCGTCACCCGTAATCTTCAGCGCGAGTACGACATGGGCGGCGAGATCGTTCGCGCGCTCCGCGGGGTGGACCTGATGATCCGCAAGAATGAGTTCGTTGCGGTCATGGGGCCCTCGGGCTCGGGAAAATCCACTCTCATGAACCTGATCGGGTGCCTCGACAGCCCCACCGCGGGTGAGTACTGGCTCAACGGGCATCGGGTCTCGGAGTTGGAAGACGACGAGCTGGCCCGAATCCGCAACAAGGAAATCGGATTCGTGTTTCAGACGTTCAACCTGCTGCCGCGGGCCACCAGCCTCCACAATGTCGAGCTGCCCCTGGTGTACGCCGGCATGGGCGGCAAGGAACGGCGGGATCTGGCCAGTGAAGCTCTCAACCGGGTTGGCCTGAGCGACCGGATGAATCACCGTCCCAACGAACTGTCCGGCGGCCAGCGCCAGCGGGTGGCGATCGCCCGGGCGCTAGTCACTCGACCCAGCATACTCCTCGCCGATGAGCCGACCGGTAACCTCGACAGCGCTACAAGCGAGGAGATCCTGTCGCTGTTCGAGGCGTTGCACCAGGGAGGACAGACCATCGTTCTCGTGACCCATGAGCACGATATCGCGGAGCACGCGCGCCGCCAGGTACATCTCAAGGATGGAAGCGTGGAGCGGGACTTCGAGACAGCGGGGAAACAGACGTGATCCGTCCTGGGTCCCTCGTTGCGCTCGCTCTCATCCTCGCCGCGGCCTGCAAGAAGAACGCGGCTCCCGTCACCTATCAGTCCCTCCCTGTGGAGCGCCGCGACATCGTTGTCTCCGCTCAGGCCTCGGGCAGCATCCAGCCCGATACGACGGTCGAGGTGAAGTCCAAGGCCTCGGGCGAGATCCTGCAGCTGAACGCGGAGACGGGACAGGTG
>Ga0193723_1000202_pt1 | contig 22000 bp, 18 predicted proteins | sample H2m2metaG_FD_143042 | JGI IMG/M metagenome (GOLD analysis project Ga0193723, IMG submission 143042) | Soil microbial communities from a riparian zone of the East river system, Colorado, United States - H2m2 | ecosystem: Environmental > Terrestrial > Soil > Riparian zone | place: USA: East River...
CGATGCAGCGCTGCGCAAAATCGTCCGGGAGCAGGGCGGCAAAAGCATTGATGAGGCGAACGAATACGTGGAAAAACTGAAGAGCGATAAACGCTATAAACGCGACGTATATTAGGTGAATGACGAAATCCGAATGACGAATGACGAAAACGCTTTAACGATTCAACGCGTTACGTTCACGTCGCGAAGCCATTCGTCATTCTCTTCATCTGTGGCATAGTAACGCATCAACGTTAAAGCCATGTACGAGAACACTGAATTCACATTGAGCCGCGATTGCGAGGCGATCCAGATTCCGAGCGGACAGAAAACCACACTTCCGGGTGGAACTCAGGGCGTGATCACGCAAAGTCTTGGCGGAAGCTACACCATTGCAACGTATCAAGGCCTCGCACGAATTGCCGAGAAAGATCTGGATGCCTTGGGGCTGGAAAGACCCCAGGCGCAAACAGCGGAAAAGCCTGCGAGCACCGCAAATGGTGAAGTTTCTGAAGAAGATGTTTGGAAACAACTTCGGCAATGTTACGACCCGGAGATCCCGGTGAACATTGTCGATCTTGGCCTCGTTTACGACTGCCGATTGATCAACAAACCGGAAGGCGGAACCAAAGTGGAAGTGAAAATGACCTTGACCGCTCCCGGTTGCGGGATGGGACCGGCGATCGCACACGATGCTCAAAGCAAGATTTTGTCAATCGATGGCGTGGACGAAGCGGACGTGCAGCTGGTGTGGGATCCACCGTGGAACCAAAGCATGATCAGCGAAGCCGGGCGGATGAAGCTCGGTATGATGTAACCGCGTCTCCGCGCACGAGCGCGATGCACGCGATCTCCGCAGAAAAGAATGTCGAGGATCGAACGCGTCATGTTCTGAGCGAAATCTTCGGCGGCTGTTCGCTGGACAAGGTTGGTGTGCGACTGTGGGACGGGACCGCATGGCCAGATGAGCGGCCGCGCGCTGCCGTGCTCGCGCTGAAACATCCCGGAGCGCTTGGTCAAATGTTTTTGCCCGGCACAGAAGTTGGTTTAGCGGAAGCGTATCTGCACAACGCCTTTGATATCGAAGGCGATATCGAGGCTGCTTTTGAAATCGCCGATTTTCTACTCGGCCGTCTCGACGATTGGAAGAAAAAGGTGAAGCTCGCGGGGCTGCTGGTTGCGCTTCCGGATCGCGACGGTAGATCGACAATGCGACGAGCGGCGAAACAGTTGCTGCCACGGATCCGGGGCAGGCGGAGCTTACTGGAGCGCGATCGGCGCGCAGTAACCTTTCATTACGACGTTTCGAATGACTTTTATCGGCTTTGGCTGGATCGGCAGATGGTGTATTCCTGCGCCTACTTTCAATCGCCGAATGACGACATCGACACGGCGCAGGATCGAAAACTCGATTATCTCTGCCACAAACTGCGTCTATGCGCTGGCCAGCGCCTCCTCGACATTGGCTGCGGCTGGGGTGCGCTCGTTCTTCACGCCGCGAAACATTTCGGTGTGCACGCGGATGGAATCACATTGAGTGAACCGCAGGCAGAATGGGGACGTGCCCGGCTTGCCGACGCCGGCTTGAAAAAGAATGCGATGATCAAGCTTTGCGATTATCGCGAGATGTCTGCAAACAGCAGTGAATTCTATGATGCAGTTGTGAGCGTTGGCATGGCCGAACACGTCGGACGTGAGCGATTGCCGGATTATTTCAGGGCTGCGCATCGGGCGTTAAAGCCGGGCGGAGTTTTCCTCAATCAGGCCATCGGCGAGGGCGTCGTCCCCCGTCCGGATAACAGGAACGGGTCATTCATCGAACAATACGTTTTTCCAGATAGCGATATTCCACCGCTGCCAATTATGCTGCGCGCTGCGGAGTCAGTTGGGTTCGAGATTCGAGACGTGGAAAATCTGCGCGAACATTATGGGCTCACGCTACGCCATTGGCTCCATAGACTGGAAGGACATCATGCCGAAGCGCGTTCCGTAGTCGATGAAAAGACTTATCGCGTTTGGCGTCTTTACCTAACCGGCTCCGCGCACGGATTTCGTCGCGGCCACATCGCTGTTTACCAAACGCTGTTCGCAAAATTAGATGCGTCCGGTCGGACCCATCTGCCGCTGACCCGCGCTGATTGGTACACGCAAAAATCAGGCGGTGTGCCACGCAGCACATCTTAATTTTTTCTCGGCGTTGACAGCGCGCGCGCGGCTTCTATACTCGCTACCCTCACGCCTCCATTACAAAAATCTTTCACGCGAGACGACCGTAACGACATGCCTTCGACTGAAATCATTTTAACCGAAAATGTTCCCGGCCTGGGCGCTGAAGCGGACGTGGTAAAGGTACGCCGGGGTTATGCGCGCAACTATTTGTTGCCTCACGGCAAAGCGCATGAAGTGACGCCGGCGAGTTTGCGACAGCTCGATGCTCTCAAGGCGAAGCGCACCGAACGCGAAGCGCGAGAGTTGAACCAGGCGGAGGAATTGGCCCGTCGAATTGGCAAAGCGCGAATCGCCTTTACTCTGGAAACGGGTGAGACTGGCAAGGCATTTGGTTCAGTCACGGCGCAGGACATTGTTAACCGTCTCAAGAACGAGCTCGGGGCGGAGATTGATCGACACAAAATCGTTCTGGAACGCCCAATCAAAGATACCGGCGAACACGAAGTCCCAATCAAGTTACATCACGATGTGACGGCCCAATTTGTTTTTCAGGTGAAATCGGCGGAAAAATCGAAGGCCGAAGAAACTTCTGCCGAGCAGCCTGAGAAAAAACATCGATCGCTTTTCCGAAGAAAAAAAGAGACCTAAATAAATGGCGACTCAACCGTCCTCGCGGACTGCTGAGAAGCCTCGTGGAGAATCGGGCAATGGGCCCGGCCGAGGCTGGCCGGAAAAAAATGGCGGTCTGCGCGGCAGGCAGTCACTCACATCTTCTTCGCAGGATATTCACCGGACGCCGCCGAATAGCGTGGAAGCAGAGCAGGGCGTCCTTGGCTCGATGCTCATCTCACCGCGCGACACCATCGCGGAATGCGTCGAAAAAATTAACGAGGAATATTTTTATGTCCCGGCGCACCAAACCATCTATACCGTGCTGGTGGAGCTTTGGAATGCTGGTCAGGCGATCGACCTGATCACGTTTACACAAGTGCTTCGCGACAGGAACCTGCTTGAGAGCCTGGGCGGAGCTGCATTTGTCACCGGCCTCTTCACGTTCGTGCCAACGGCAGCAAACGTTCAGTACTACCTTGATATCGTCCGCGACAAGTACATCCTCCGTGAGATTATCGCCGCCGCGACTGAGAGCGTTCGACGCGCTTACGAGGAACAGGACGAGGTGAATAATCTCCTCGATGAAGTGGAGCAAAGAATCTTCGCCGTCGGCGAAGACCGGTTCAAAGGCCAGATGCTCTCGATGAAGGATCAGGTGATGGAAGCGATCGAATCGATCGAGAAGCTCTACGAACGGAAAGGCGGGATTACCGGAATCTCAACTGGCTTCGTCGAATTTGATCGCATGACGAGCGGAATGCACGGCGCGGAAATGATTGTCATCGCAGCCCGGCCGAGCATGGGAAAAACTGCGCTGGTCATGAATATTGCGGAGCACGTCGCGGTCCAGGAAAAACTTCCTATAGGCGTGTTCAGCCTGGAGATGAGCAGCCAACAACTTGTCCAAAGACTGCTTTGCTCACGCGCTCGCGTTAATTTACAAAAAGTACGCGATGGTTTTTTGGCCGAGCGCGATTTTCCGAGTCTGACGGCCGCGGCATCGAAGCTGGCCGAAGCGAAGATTTTTATCGATGACAGTGCAGGCCTAAGCATTTTGGAGTTGCGGGCAAAGGCGCGCAGGCTCAGGGCCCAGCAGGACGTTCAACTCCTCATCGTCGATTATTTGCAACTTCTAAGATCGACATCCCGGCGCGCACAGGACAATCGACAGCTTGAGATTTCTGAGATCTCCGCAGGCATAAAAGGCCTGGCGAAAGAGCTGAAGATCCCGATCATCGTCGTGGCGCAATTGAACCGGCAACCGGAAGCGCGTTCCGGCGGAAAACCGCGCTTAAGCGATTTGCGAGAATCGGGCTCAATCGAGCAGGATGCCGATTTGGTCGGCTTACTTGTTAGGCCGGAAATTTACGAGGAAGATGAGGAAGCGCGCGCGGAAAAAGCCGGCGAAGCGGAATTGATTATCGCGAAACAGCGCAACGGCCCGGTAGGCGAAATTCCGCTGACGTTCCTGAAAGAATTCACCCGCTTTGAAACTCGCGCGCGCAATGTAAGCGAACCGGAAGAAGCGTTTTAAGTAGCCATCGAATGCGTTGAAGCAGCGGACCAATCATCCCCTTTGCGGTTAAAGGACTCAACGACTCAACGCGGCGAGAGCGATTTCGCTGCGTCGATGACATGCTGTGCGTCTATGCCGCGTTCCTTCATCACTTCAGGGCCTGGCGCGCTCAAGCCGAACTCGTGCAGCCCGATAACTTTTCCATCGAGTCCGACGTACTCATACCAAATCTCAGGCACGCCCGCTTCAATTGCGACGCGTTTGCGACATTCATTAGGCAAAACTTCTTCGCGGTATTCTGAAGACTGGCGATTGAATCTTTCGAAGCACGGCATGGAAACAACGCGGACGCCATCGCCGAGCTCTTTTGCCGCCGCGAGCGCGTGCTGCAATTCGCTGCCGCACGAGAGAATAATCAGATCGAGCTCGTCTTTCTCCTCTTTCGCGATATAACCGCCGCGCAGAACTCCTTCGCGACGCAATTTTGGATCAATATCGTTTAAGATCGGAACGGTCTGACGCGTGAGCGCGATGAGTGTCGGACCGTCAATTCGCTGGACGGCGGCCACAAATGCGCCGGCAGTCTCTTCCGGATCAGCAGGACGAATCACGTCAATGTTCGGCATTAAACGAACAGAACTCACCGTCTCCACAGGTTCATGGGTCGGGCCATCTTCGCCGACGCCGATCGAGTCGTGAGTAAAAATGTAAATGTTTGGAAGCTTCGACAACGCGGCGAGCCGAATGGCAGCGCGGCAATAGTCAGTGAAGACCATGAAGGTCGCACCGGAGGCGCGAAAAAGTCCATTGTAAGAAATGCCGTTCATGATCGCGCACATGCCATGCTCGCGAATCCCGAAATGGATATTTCGCCCACTTGGATTGTCACGCGTGAAATCCCCGCCGTCCTTGATGTAGTTCAAGGTCGATCCGTGGAGATCGGCGCTACCGCTCATGAGTAGCGGCATCGCCTGCGCAATCGGCTGCAACGCCTCACTGCCTGCTTTTCGTGTCGCAATCTTTGCGTCGTCAGGGAACTCCGGAATCTTGGATAAAAGATCAGGAGGAACCTTCCTGTCGATTCCGGCATCGAGCATTTTCGCCAGCTCTGGATTTTTCTTGCGCCACTCGCTGTAAATTTTTTCCCAGCGAGCGTAATCGGCGAGCAGCTTCTTTTTGTGCTCGGCGAAATAATCGCGCACCTCTTGCGAGACGAAATAATGCTCATCAGGCAAGCCGAGTCCCTTGCGCGCGGCATCGACGAATTTTGCGCCAGCCTCTCCGTGCGCTTTGTACGTCCCGGCGACTTCCGGAATGCCCTTGCCGATGAGAGTGTGCGCGATGATGAACTGCGGCTTTCCGTTATCGCGCTGTTTCGCGACATTTAGCGCATCGAGAAATTGTTGCATGTCCTCCCCCTCGATTTCCTGGACGTCGAATCCGTAAGCGTCGAAACGCTTTCCAGTGCTTTCGCTTTGAGTTTCTTTTGCCGCCGCGTCGAGGGTGACGGCGTTCGAATCGTAAATCAGGATCAGATTATCGAGACCGAAGTGCCCCGCGAAAGCGCTCGCTTCGGATGCGACGCCTTCCTGCATGCAACCGTCTCCTGCCAGACAAATGACATGTTGGTCGAAAATTCTGTGCTCCGCGGTGTTGAAACGCGCCGCCGCCATTTTTACGGCTACCGCGATTCCGACGGCATTACCAACGCCTTGTCCAAGCGGACCGGTCGTGCATTCGACTCCGGGAGTTTCAGAAAATTCCGGATGTCCGGGCGTCTTGCTATGCAACTGTCGGAAACGTTTGATCTCCGACATCGGCAAATCGTAGCCGCTCAAGTGCAGCCACGCGTAAAGGAACATGCTGCCGTGGCCTGCCGAGAGAACAAAATAGTCGCGGCCAATCCAGCGCGGTTCGTCCGGATTGTATTTCAGAGCGTAACCGTAAAGCACCGCGCCCATCTCGGCGCAGCCGAGCGGAAGCCCGAGGTGACCGGATTTCGAATCCTGGACAGCGTCCATGCACAAACCGCGTGCTTCGTTTGCCGCCTGAGAGAGAATTTCGATATTTAGACTCATGGAAAAGAAGGGAAGATTTTAGATTTCGGATTAAGGATTAAAAAGTGCGATTCTCTATATCGTGGAAGATTCGGGTTCGACAATCAGTTTTCCACCGCTGAAGTATCGCACGCTGCTAAGTCCGAAAATCCAAAGGCTGCTCCACCTGTGAATCCGCCATCGCTCATCCAAATTGTCGAGCGACTCGAACGTCTTGCAGGCAAGTTGCCTTCGAGAATTCGAAAAGCCGTTCTCGGCGAGCTTACACCGCTCAAGCAATTATTTCTCCAGCAACGCCCACCGCGTTTTCTTTTTGCCGGCTCAGCTAAAATACCTGCAAGGGAAATTATCGGCGCACTCTTCGGCCAGGCCAACTTCACCCATACGGATGATGCCGCTGTCCCTCTTTGCCGCTGGTTCGATATCAGCTTTCCTGAGCGAGGAAAGATCTCGGTCCTCGATGCCCGCGGCGCTGATGATTCGGCTGCCATCCGGGTCCAGGACGAACTCAAATATAGCCCTCCCGATATCATTTTTTTTCTCGGCGCCGACCGAACCGCACAAGAACTGGAGGAGCACGAGCTGGCTGATTTGAACAGGTATCTTACCGGAAATAAAACATTGGAAACGGGCAGCAAGATAATTGAGATCATCATTCCGCGGTTGGAAAAGGCCGTTGCGCGCGATCACGGCGACTTGACGGTATCGCGCCTGGAATACGCACTCCCGTCGAATCTCGCAAGGCGCGCGGCTTTTTTCGAGACGTTGACGCTGGTTCCTGCGGGTCCTCACCAGACACCTCAGCCGCTCCCTCCGGAAGCGCAACGCTTCATGTCGATCCTGGCACGCGAGCTACCGAATCAGGCGCGGATGGAAATTATCAGAATATCGAGAAATCGCGAGGCACAGCACGAGGTAGCGCAGCTCTTGGTAAAATCTGCGACTGCTGTTTCTGCTGCAATCGGCGCACAGCCAATCCCGCTGGCCGATTTGCCGATTCTGACCAGCTTGCAACTGATGATGATTTCCGGAATCATGTATGTAAGCGGGCGCGAACGCAGCTTACGCGCTGCTTCAGAATTCGCCGGCGCTCTTGGTGCGAATGTCGGCGCAGCGATGCTTCTGCGCGAAGGCACTCGCGCGATCCTGAAATTCTTTCCGGGTTGGGGAAATGTTGTCTGCGGGCTGGTAGCAGGCTCGGGAACATACGGGATTGGTCGTGCGGCGACGGTGTTTTTTATCGATGGCGTTTCCTTGAAGGATGCGCGCCGCACCTATCGGGAGCACCGGAAAAGACGACGGCGCCGTGCGTTGGAAGGAGCGCGATGAGTGCGCGAACGCATCTCGTACGCATAGGTCACATAGTGTCTTCTAGCTCATTGTTTGGGGGTCATATATTCGTCATTGAATAACTTGTGAATAAGATCCTCTATCGAAAGCGTTTTGTTCACAATATTTTGTGAACAAACACACCACTTTCCTTGGACGGTTGAGGCGCGTGTTGATGCCTGTATGAAGCTCTCCGAGATACGAACGACGCTTCACGAGATACACGTTTCGCCGGTCAAGACTCTCGGGCAAAATTTCCTGCACGATCAAAATCTGGCCCGATGGATTGTCGATCAAGCTAAGATAACCTCGGATGATTACGTGGTGGAGATCGGGCCTGGACTGGGCGCTCTGACGAAGCTGGCGCTTGAGAGAGGTGCACGTGTCTTCGCGATCGAAAAAGACACACGTCTCGCTAATTTCTTGCGCGAACGCCTCACTCATCCACGACTTGAAGTGCTGAACACAGATGCACTGGATTTCGATGCTCACGCCCTTTTTTCGCAACGCGGCGTGAAGTTGCTTGCCAATCTTCCGTACAACATCTCAAGTCAATTGCTCCTGAAGTTTTTAAAATATCCGAGTCCGATCTCGTTGTGGCTGTTAATGTTACAAAAAGAAATGGCGTTACGACTTTCAGCTTTACCGTCCACGCGTAATTACGGAGCGCTTACCTTGCGCGTCCAATTACATCATCGCGTTGAATATTTGCGCGCGATTCCAGCAAATGTTTTTTTCCCACGGCCTGATGTCGATTCTGCACTCGTGCGAATCATGCCGCGCGATGCCCGCGAGCTACCTGAACGCGATGATGAGTTGCTAATGAAGCTGATTCGATGTGGCTTTTCTCAAAGAAGAAAGCAGTTGCAGAAATTGCTTCGCGCCTACGTCGCAGATTGGAATGGCGTCTCCTCCAATCTGGGTTTCAATCCCAAGGCCAGAGCAGAAGAGTTGTCGCTGGTTCAGTGGATTGGATTGGCAAATTACATCGCACCGGCCATCCGCCCCGGAACTCAGGCACTCAAGGACGAACAGTTCCCAGTGGTCGATAAAATGGATCGAGTTTTACGCTATGCAGGTCGCTCCGAAGTGCATGGGGATAACTTGTATCATCGCGCCGTCCACATCTTTATTTTCAACGAGGCAGCCGAACTTTATCTGCAACAACGCTCTCGCTGGAAAGATCGATATCCGCTTCTGTGGGACTCGAGCGCAGCCGGGCACGTAAGCGGTGCAGAAAATTACGACGAAGCGGCGAAACGCGAGTTGCAGGAAGAGCTAGGCATAAATGTTCCACTTGAAAAGCTTCTCAAGATTTCCGCCTCGCCGCAGACCGACCAGGAGTTTATCTGGCTTTATCGAGGACAACTACACGGCAATATTAAGCCCAACCGCAGTGAACTCGAGAGCGGTGCTTTTGTCGCCCCGGCGGCCGTGGATGGCTGGGCCGCGGCACGACCAGAAGATTTCGCGCCTGGATTCCTGCAATGCTGGCAAGCCTACCGCCAAAGCGAGAGGAGTTAACCTTATTTGAAGCCCACAAATTTGCGCTTAGGCAGCCTGCGCATGGCTGCGCGCCTGAACTTCCGTGCCGCACGCCTCGCTGCTTTCTTCCCCCCATAGATGCTGTCGCTAAACATCTTTGTTACTACTTTGGTTCCGCGAAGAAAATGGACCTGAAAACCATGCGTCTGTTTCCTCGCGCGCGATTTTGTGTCAATACGGCGGATGTTCGCTTCCGAATCGGGGTTGGGACGTCTTCGCATAAGAAACAGCTAAGTTAACGAGAACCTATCTAAACAACGAGAGGAATCAATGAATCTGGGTCGATCTCGCGGCGCCGGCCTCCAATTTTTCCGGCGGCGGCAGGTTCCAAGGACGCCATTTCTTATCGTATTCCGTGGCAGGTAACAATGCGTAACAAGGATGCTGCTTTGCCCTCAGCCACGTTACCACCTTTACGAGGTTTGCTTCCGCCATCGTCGTGCAACCAGTCGTGGGCCGATCCACGCCGCGGCGAATATGGAAAAAAATTGCGCTGCCTGCGCCAGGAACCGGTGGATCGGAATTGTGCCGAATTTCAACGAGCCAGTGATACGCAAAATCGCCCGAGCGCATTTTTTCGTGCGTGTAATTGTCGGGAGGATGCTTCGGATCGATCACGACATGCCGATTGTAATTCGGCGACCGGGAATCATCGCTCCACACGTCTGCTTCGGTCACTTGGCGATACGGATAATCGGCCCCGGGAGGCAAACTCGGTTCATACCCGAAAATTTTTCCGATCTCGAAAACTCCCGCAGGCGCACGTCCGTCGCGTTCTTTCTTTCGAAGTCCCTGCTGGCCCTGCCCAGCTAGCCCTGTTCCCCACGCGACGCCGTTTTTTCCAAACAATACCGGGAAAGGTCCAGCCACGGGCGACCAATCGCCACCGCGCGAGCGCTCAAATAATCGCAACTCGCCGCGCATTGAGTTCCACGTTGGCGCAATGCCTAGGATGAGCTGCGTGCAATCGTCCGGAATACCGTCGCCATATGCAACAGGTCCCACCAGCATTAGTGAGCAGATCGATAAGTAGCGAAAGATCGACATAGGCATTCTCCAGACTGGATGCGCGTTCAGTTGGCCCCGGCTCTTTCTATCGCAGCCGTGTCTGCAGGAAGGTATTTCGCACCGATGATCCAAGCCAGGCCGGAGGCAAAGATTATTCCGGACACAAACAGAAACGCAACCCGCATGTTCGTATGGCCGCCAATGTATCCCAGCAGCCAGAACGCCTGCACGTCACCGAACGCGTGGATGACAAAGATGTTTGCGGCAAACGCCGTCGCGCGCACTGCAGGCAGCGACACGTTGGCCAGCGCCGTGTTTGAGGGACCGGTGTTCAGAAACAGGAAAAAGATGGCGACGAACATCGTGATCCAAGCCGCTGGAAAAGGAATGTAAAGGGTCGCAATGAAAAACGGACAGGAGATCAGCATTCCGATTCCCGAAACCCAGAAGTAAGAACCGGCGACACGCGAACGCAACTTGTCGGCGATGACGCCTCCCAAGAGCGTCGATACCAAACCCGCGACAACGATGATCAATCCGAAGATCGTCATGCCTACGTCTGGACTTTGATTCCTAAAGCGCAAATAAGCTGGTGCCCAAAAACCAAGGCCGCCCGTCACAAAAGTCATCAATGTCATCGCGATGCAGTTGATGAGATAGGAGCGTGTGCGGAACAAATTCAGATAGTCACGCAGACTGCGGCGCGGCGCCTTTTGTATCAGATGATCCGCGGCGACGCGCGGATCGCGCTGCCAGAAGCACAGCAGGCCCAGCAACAATCCCGGGGGGGCAACTAGATAAAATGCCCAGCGCCAGCCGAGATGAGCACCAATCAATCCGCCGATCACATAGCCGAGCGCGCTGCCAACTGGAATCGCCGCGCAAAAAATCGCCATGATGCGGCCCCGCATTTCGATTGGGAAAAGATCGGACAAGATCGTCGGCGCCGCTGGCCCATAGCCGCCTTCACCAATTCCAACGCATACGCGAGTCGCAAAGAGGATCGTGAACGTCCCCGCGAGACCGGATCCGCCGCTGGCCAGGCTCCATAAAAGCACAGCGGACCCAATGATGATCCAACGTGAGAATCGATCCGCGAGCAAACCGAGGATCGGCGCGCTGATCATGTAAGTTACGAAAAATGCGTCGCCGAGCAGACCGGTCTTAGTCATCGCATTTACGCCGCCAGCCGGGAAAAAAGTCGCGCGAATATCAGGCTCGAGCGCGGCCAGAACCTGCCGGTCGATGTAGTTGAAAAGATTAATGGCCAGGAGAAGAAAGAGCGCGGAACGCGCGCCGGTCAGCGTACTTTTCGACACAGATTCAATCGACACTTGCTGATTGCAGTTTGCTGGACGCCGATTGTAAATGATAAACGATGTCTTCCATGTCCGCCGCTGAGCGCATGCTGCATATCATTGTCGGGCCGCTGCTGCGCTGCCTTTACCGTGTCGCGGCGCACGGGCTGAGAAACTTGCCCAGCGGCGGATTTCTTCTCCTGCCCAATCACATTACCTGGGTGGATGCAATCGTGCTGCAAGTCGCGTGTCCACGCCCGATTCGCTATATCATCGACCAGGAATTTTATCGCAAACCTATCCTGTATCCGTTTTTGCGGATCGTGCGTTGCATTCCCATCGATATTCGCCATCCGCGTTCTGCCATTCGCGTGGCCGCTGAACAAATCACCGCCGGCGAAATTGTTTGTCTTTTCCCCGAGGGACAACTCACGCGTTCGGGGACTTTATTGCGCTTGCAACGCGGTTACGAACTGATCGCGCGCCACGCCAACGCGCCGGTCGTTCCGGCTTGGCTGGATCAACTCTGGGGCTCGATCTTCTCATTCCAAGGCAGAAAATTCTTCACAAAATTTCCAAAGCGGATTCCCTACCCTGTGACCATCGCCTTCGGAAAACCGCTCAAAGCCGAGGCCGCCGATATTCCGACCGTACGCGAAGAATTGCTCAAGCTCGGCGAATTTTGTTTCAGCCGCCGGCCATCATTGGATCGACATCTGGCCGAAGAATGCGTGCGCGGACTGAAGCACAGACCATTCTCGACCGCAGTGATCGACGGAACCGATCATAGCAAGCTGAGCCGGGCAAAGTTGCTCGGCGCAGCGGCAGCACTGAGTCGTCATCTTCGGAAAGAATTTTCCGACGAACGAATCGCCATCGTTTTGCCGGCCAGCAAGGGATCGATGTTGGCGAATCTGGCTGTGACTCTGGCGGGCAAAGTTCCGGTCGATCTTAATTTCACGATCGGACGCGCGGCGAATGAATCTTGCTGCAAGCGTGCCAACCTGCGGGTCGCAATTTCAGCCACGCAATTCATGGAACGACTCAAAGATTTTCCGTGGCCGGAACGTGTTTTGAAATTGGACGAACTGATGCCGCGCATGACACCTCAAATCGTTCTCTGGTGGGTGATTTCGATTCTGGTTCCTACGCGTTTGCTTTTGCGGCTCTTGAGAATTCCAAAAGCGGGCGGCCACACCGAAGCAGTCTTGCTTTTTACAAGCGGAACCACCGGCGAACCAAAAGGCGTTGTGATCAGCCATCGCAATGTCGTCGGAAATGTCTCGCAGTTTCGGCAATTGCTCGACGCGACGAAACATGACGCCATCCTCGCATCGCTGCCTTTTTTTCACACCTTCGGATCGACTGTCACGCTTTGGTATCCGCTCATCGAAGGCGTCCGCATTGTGACTTATCCAAATCCGCTGGAAGCGGCGAAGAACGCAGCGTTGATCGAACGATTTAAACTGACGCTCTTGCTCGCGACACCCACTTTTCTGCGCGGCTACTTGCGCAAAGCCGAACCCGACAAGCTCCGCAGCTTGCGTCTCGTCATCACCGGTGCGGAAAAACTGCCACTCGATCTCGCGAAAAATTTTGAGGAACGCTTTAACCAAAGAGTTTTTGAAGGCTACGGGCTCACCGAAACGTCGCCGGTGGTAAGCGTAAATCTCCCAGAGCCGCAACCGACCAAACCGGGCGAACAAGTGCAGCCATCGAGTCGTTTGGGTTCGGTTGGCAAAATGGCGCCCGGCATCGCTGCGGAAATTCGCGAACCGGAAACGGATCACAAACTTTCGTTGCACGAAACTGGAATGCTCTGGCTGCGGGGAGTAAACATTTTCGAAGGTTATCTGCTCGATCCCGAACGAACGGCAGAAGTCTTGTGCGACGGCTGGCTGAAAACAGGCGATCTCGGCCGGTTTGACGAAGACGGATTCCTCTACATCGAGGGGCGCCTGTCGCGCTTTTCAAAAATCGGTGGCGAAATGGTGCCGCACGAGGCAATCGAAAGCAAAATTGTCGATCTCCTCCGCTTGTCCGGAAGAGATGAGCGTCCGATTGCCATCATGGGGGTGCAGGACGAAGCCAAAGGCGAAGCGCTCGTGCTGCTCAGCGCCGTAGATATCGATCTTGCGGAGCTGCGCAAACAACTTCACGAAGCAGGCATCTCGAACTTGTGGATCCCCAAACGTGTCCAAAACGTGGATTCGATTCCCGTCCTCGCCTCCGGCAAACTGGATCTCAAGAAATGCAGGGAACTCGTGATGAATTAGCTCCGTCGAAGTGGTAACTTAAAAGATAGAACGTACCAGCGTTTTCCCCAGGTCTCTCCGGGCTTGGGCAAAAACTCTTCAGGCGATCCGGGCAACGCCAGTGCTTTTGAAAATACTGCAAAGCGGATGCATACCGTTGGACAGAAGCAATGATGAAGAACGCTGGAGCACTCCGAAAAAAGACCGTTGTTTCACCGACGAAGAGATCAAGACATCTTTCGAAAGCGCGCGAGCAAACCCGATCGCGTCAATTTCATGTTCACTCCCTTGCGTTCGCGGCCCGATAAAGCAGGCCAAACATCAGGTCGAGGGGCTGCGAACATTTCCAGATAGACCAGAGAAGCTTCATCGGCTGAGGAAACGTCCAACATTCATCGTCCAACCGTGTCTTGCGTTCCGGCTTGCTTTTTAAGGGCAGGCTGGAAAATAATACGACGTGCGTTGGACCTGGCCATTCAAATCTCGCGCAAGTAACGACCGCTATGGGGAAGACAAGCACTCATCGGCCAGCGATGCGTGCCCTGATTTCTTGTGTGTGGGCGCTCAGAAAGCTGGAACGACGTGGCTTTATCAACAACTCGACTCGCATCCGGATTTCTGGATGCCTCCTATAAAGGAACTGCATTATTTTGATGAACTGAGCAGGGTTCAACGCGCACGCCCTCCGCGTTGCAGAGACGAGCGCGATCTTCGCTTTCTGGAGAGCATGAAGAGCCTCAGTGCCGAACCGTGTATCGACCTTGAGAATTATGCCCGGCTGTTCGAACCCAAAGCATCGCTCCTCTCCGGCGACATCACGCCGACCTATTCGACGCTGAGCGATGAGGTCATTCGACGAATCGTCGAACATTTCCCGAATTTAAAGGTGATTTTTCTGGCGCGCGACCCGGTTGAGAGAGCGTGGTCGCACTTGTCCATGGAAGTGTGTTACCGCCAGATTGAGCCGTTTGACGTGACCGATATCGACGACGTGAATCGGAATTTCCTCCGCCGAGGGATGCTCTTGCGCTCGTATCCCAGCGCGACCGTTGCGCGATGGAAACGCCATGTCCGTCCGGACCTATTCCGTGTGTACTTCTTTGATGACCTGCAAAGAAATCCCACTGAACTGCGGCGCTCCATCCTCCATTTCCTGGGTGCCAATCTGGACAAGCGAAGCGATCGACTGACGGCAGATTACAACAGTTGGGCCGGGATGGAAAAGCTGCAGTTAACAGACAAAGTCCGGTCGCATCTGGCTCAGTTCTTCAAGAAAGAGCTGAAGACCTGCGCAGAGAAACTGGGTGGACCAGCCAGACAATGGCCCGCACGATATGGTTTTTCATTGCTCTATTTCTTCGCCGAGTTGATCGACAATTTTGATCTTCTCTCCTGTGATTGGGTCGCCTGAACCCGGGAGTAATCCTGCGCTCGCATCCCAGCAAGCCCGTCGCGTGCGCTGGAAGCGCTACGTTCGAGGTCGCGCAAGCAACCGGCTTCTCGAAAGTAGTCTCACGAATTTTTGTCCGAAATACCGCCAGCCGTGCGCTTATGAAATCGGTCGGTTTCCGCGAGGTTGGCATCTACGCGAAGCACGGCCAGCTTGATGGCATTGGCGCGATTGCATCACCGTGGAGAAACTGCTGCAACGGGTGCGCGATCATTCTTGAACACAACTTGATGCCTGGACATCGGCCTCTGTTCTATTCCCAGAAATGCGAGACTTGGACCGAGTGCGCTAAAGGCGGCTGCAGCCAAAGCTTTGTGGCCTTCGACTGACGGATGCCACGCGTCTGCGGCGTTGATCAACTCCACGCGACTAAAATTCACTTTTGCCAGGGCATCAGAATATTGGACACGAACGTTAGAACTGTGCGCTAGCTGCCGATCCAGATTGCCGATCATCGATCGCATTTCGCCGTTCAACATTAAACTAAGCCGGACCATGTTGTTCTGATAAGGCGGTTTCAGCGATTCGAAACTGCGATTGCCGCTTTCGAAATACGGATAGAGCGCCGGATTCCTCGCGTGAAGCGCCTTTGCCTTTCGCCGCGCTTTAAAAAATGTGTCGAGATTCGCCAGTCCGAAGACGACGATCGCCACCTTGTGATTCTCCATTTTTGCGCGATCGATCAGCTCCCGCAGTGGCTCGGTGTAGTTTTGTCGAAACAGCGTTGCGATTTCTTGCAAGCGCTCTTCGGGATGCTCCCGTTCGTTCGGCGAGAGCCCTTCCACCCAATCAAGGTTATTATGTCCAATCCAAATCATGATCAGATCTGGAAATCTTTTGTTGCGCAGGATTTGACGCGCTTGTCCGGACAGATTGCGCGTTCGGACGATCCTTCTGCGCATGCCTTCGCTTGCTCGGATCGGCGCAACCAGCGCGCCAGCACCATTGTACTCCGTAGCGACAAGTGGCGTGAAAGTTTCCAATCTTTCGTACACACTCCAGATGCTTGCTGGATCAGGATCTGTATCGAGGAACCAGTTCTTCCGGCGTTGGGTTCTGGCTCGCCAAAACAAGCTGATGGGTGACGATATATAAAAATGTTGCTTCAGACTGTCGCCTACCATCGCCACGTGCGGCAATCGGCGCACCAGTTCGGCTCGGTCGATCCTGCCTTGTCGGTACTCCAGATAATCGTTGTAGAATGGAGACGAAGCTTGTGAAACCCGTTCGCGGTAATCCGGGGTTCTCGCGGTGGAGGATCGCTCGCCACTCGATCGAACAAAAAGATCAAATCGACCAGGTTGGCTGCGATCTGTTCACCCATCACGACCGGAAATGGCCGCGGCGGATTTGCAAATTCTTCAGTGCCTTGGACAGGCACCGCAGTCAAGAATACAAAGACCCCGGCGAGGAAGACAAATCGCGTAGGTGAGAACATCTCACATCAGATTCGAAACGGGCAACCAAATTGCGGTTATTGCTCCAATTTGCTTTGGTCGTTTCCCTCCAGCAAATTTGCCGATCAATTCGCATTTTGTGCGCTCATTCTTCCATTCAGTTGCCAATCGCATTGCAGCGCTGTCGATGAAATTACTGTTTGGTTACTCGTCACAGATTCGGGTAATCGGCCAGGAAAAGACGAATCGCGATGGCGGATTTCTTTTGGCGGCAAATCACATCAGCCATTTCGATCCATTCATCATTTCCTCGGTCGTGCGGCGAAAGATCGACTGGATGGCAATGGCGGAGTTTTTCCCGCTCCCGGTGCTCGGATTTCTTTTGCGAGCCGTCGATGCATTCCCGGCGGACCGACATCGGGCCGATCGGAAGACGATCCGCTCCGCGATGCAGCGGCTCAAACAGGGCCGGATTGTCGGCCTTTTTCCCGAGGGTGGTATTCGTGACGGAGCACGCTCGCTGCTTCAAGGCGCGCCGCTGCGACCTGGGGCATCGACGCTGGCGCACATCTCTGGAGTTCCGATTCTGCCCTGTGTGATAATCGGCAGCGACCGCCTCTACTCAAAGAAAAACTGGCTGCCGCTGCGACACACCTCAATCTGGATCGCATTTGGCAATCCGATTCCGCATTTTCCGAATTTGGAGAAGTCTGCCGCGCGGGCCTGTATCGACCGCGAACTGGCTGCAGCATTTGAAATTCTATACGCTGAGTTGCGCGAAGAGTTTTCACTCACACCTGACGATTTGCCGCATCCGCCGCGTGAACGAATGGGTTTCGATGCACCGAAAAGTCCTCGTAATTTCGGTCATCCTTTCCGGCGTATGGCTGCGACAGCGATCGATTCACTCATGTGCGCGTCAATGAACTTGCTGCAGTCACGGCACCGCCTGCATGCGCGCAGCCGCGATGAAATGGAGCGCTACGTAACGGAATGCGAGAAGCTCACCGCGCACGATTTTTACGCTGTCCCACGGAATGGCGGACCTCCGAGTGAGATTGGCAACGGCGCGACGTTCATTTGGTGCAGTCCAATCAGTACCAATTTTCCGGCGAACAACACGGTTCGCGCAGATTTTTTCCGATGTACGCGCGGTTGGAGCGCGCCGACCGTGCTGATACTACACGCGCTCATGTCGGCAACTCACATCGGCTATCGTCGCTGGGCTGCCCACTTTAACGGCCTCGGATGGAACGCATGTTTCATGCATCTGCCGTATCATTATTCTCGGGTGCCGCCCGGCTACTGGAACGGCGAACTGGCAATCACCGCCGACCTCATTCGCAACGCAGAGGGGCTGCGTCAGGGGGTGATCGAGGTGCGGCAATTAATAGCAGCGTTGCGCGACCGCGGTTGCCGCGAGTTTGGCGTGCTCGGAACAAGCTACGGCGGTTGGATCGGTGCGCTCCTCGCGATGGTCGAGCGCGATTTCCGCTTCGTTGCATTGATGGCGCCGATCGTAAACGTCGAGCATGCAATCTGGGAAAATCCGGGCGCGCGTTTTATGCGCCGGGAACTGCGCCGGGCGAAGATTGAACCGTCGCTTGTAGCACGTCATTTTCATCTGAGCTCGCCGATGCACAATCAACCGCTGTGCAATGGTGACCGCGTCTTATTTGTCGCGGGCGAATTCGATTCAATTGCCCGGCCAGCAGACCTTGAGACGATTCAACAGAAATGGCGCGGATCGGAGCTGCTCCGCGTGCGGCAAGGACACTTCGGTTACCGAATGTTGCGTGAAACAATCACTCGATTGAAAGAACGCGGTCTCTAATCGAGCCAGTCCATCGCGGTGAGGATACGACGGAATTCAGGATCCTCGGTAGATAGAGCGGGCAGCCATTCGCCGATCGGTTCGCGCTTCCACCACGCTCGATCGCCAATCGGTAAGAATCGATAACGGTAAAGCCGCGCGCGGATGTAATGTGGCGGCGCGTTGGGAAATGGATTATTGGAGAGGAGCGAGAGCGTGCCACGATCGTTGTGGAGAAGTCTCCAGACGAAATGCAGCGTCCACGGATATTCGGCGGGTGACGCCATGGCCGCGAACCAGATTTGCCAATCGATTCGGGGTTGATACGGCGCCACGAACGGCGGCCGCCGGTTCGGATCACCCGGTTTCGCGTCGAATTCGTATTCCTTCCACTGCGTGTTGCCGGTGATCAGTGCGTCCTCGGTTCCTTCAAAAATAATTTCCGGGCGTTCGCGGCCAACGGCACCGAATGCGCCGTAGGTGTTCACAAGATCGAGCGGATCGTAGGAATAATTCATCAATTGCCGTCCAGAAGCGAGATTTAGCACCGGCGCGGCGCTCAAATAGATCACCAAGATCGACAATGCGACCGCGATCGTATTGTTGATGCGCGACGGTTCCGACTGCTGCGCCGCTCGTTCGGCGCGATTGACGAGGCGCGCCGGTAGAACGTGGCGCAGGAATGTATCATCGAAGCAGGCGAGAAATGGAATGATCGTGACATAATTTAGGAATGAAAGATTGCCGCTAATGATGAGAACGACTTGAAAACTGACGAGCAATACGCCTGCAATATGTCGAGCGGTGCGCGGGCCAAAAGAGAACCACGGCACGATCAATTCGATGAAATGGTTCCAAGCCGTTTCGAATTGAAGGAACCAGTGCGGGGCGAAATGCAGATAGCGACTGAGAGGATTCGGGATCGGCTGCGTCTCGTAGTGATAATAAAGACAGGTGAGATCACGCCAGCAGGGATCGCCCCGCAGTTTGATGAGACCGGCGCCGATCATGATGCGAAAGCCGAGCCAGCGAAAGAGCCAGATGACGAGCAACGGTGGCCGGCATTTCGGAAACGGGCGGCCGTCAATAAGGGGACAAAGAAAGATCGATAAGAACCCGGTTTCAAGCAGCTGAATTTCCCAGCCGTAACCGTACCAAATTTGGCCAACGTGCACGATCGACATGTACATCGCCCAGAGAATGGCGAGGAGGACGGCGTTGGCGTATCCAGCCAGAACAATAAGCGACAAACCGAAACCGAACCATGCAAAGATCAACAATGCGTGGTCGGAGATTCCGAACCAGAAAAGCGTCGGCACTTGCAGCATGCCGGCCATTCCCGAACCAAGCTGGGTGTGGATTGAAGCGAGAAAGTGATTTGCGGGTGTGAGGCCATGTTCACCGATCAACGGAACGAGTTGTTGCGCAGCTATGAGAAATGCAACCGCGTAAACAAACCCGAGCAGGCGAAGAATGACAAAGCGTGTCAACCAATAGGAATTTCCGCGCCCGAAAAGGTTTCCAAGAAAGCTCTCCTGATTCATCGCTAAGACGCAGCACAACGTCCAACGGCCAACATCCAACGTCGAATAAAATTCGGACTAACGACCTCTGCGATCGGGATGGACTGTACGGAGCTACATGCAATCGGAAATCCCCAACAACGAAAATCTAAAACGATCCTGCCAGGAGGGAGAATTGAACTCCCGACCAACCCCGAATGCTTTCGGGGCAGCTCTACCGCTCTAAATGGTAGATCGCGAGCTTAGGATTCTTCTTTCGCTTTAATGAGCGCTCAATTTCTCACGCTTCCGCAAGAGTTGGAACTTCCTTGTTGGAGACGATTTCGAGCGAATCGCCGAGTCGCTTAGTGGTTGCGGTATGACCGCGCAAATGCTGCGCAAATCGCGCATTGCGATCAACAGCTGAACCAATGTAATGCCGCCCGGTGGAACCACGAATAATGTAAACCCATGCCATTTTGAAAAACCTGCCAGGGGGGAGAATTGAACTCCCGACCAAGGGCTTATGAGTCCCCTGCTCTACCGCTGAGCTACCCTGGCGCTGTTTTGGCTCAAACGATACCAAGCAAACCCAACCCGACCAACCCCGAAAGCTTTCGGGGCTGCTCTACTGCTGAGCTCCCCTGCCATTGCGGCGAAAAGGTTCAACGGCACATCGCAGCATGTCAACGCCGTCAATCTTACTGCTTCGTCTTCGAAATATATGGCGCGAGGTCTTTTTCACGACCGCGAAGCGCAGCCATGAAGCAGACCCCGTTACGCTCCATGACCGCTCCAACCCAGCCTTCTTGACGAACGTAACGCCACCCCGGGAACTGCAACACCGCGCCAGTCTTGGCGTTTCTTTCCGCTGGGAAAAGGAAGAACTGCATCTGCTTCTCGATCACCCAAATTTGCGCGACGCGACGCGCTTCATCATCATCGAAAACGCGGCATCCGATTGTACGAAAATCGGCGAATTCCTCCGGCACGTCGTAATGTTCCAGTCCGTGTTTTAGAAAAAACAAGTCGCTCAACGTTCCCGCATCACCAGCCACCGGATCGAGGAGAACCGATCGTGTCGAGCCTGCGATACTTAATAATTTCCGTGCCGTTCCCGATCCTGGAAAATCACTCAGCCTGCCGACGAAATTGAAGACAAACACGCCTGCGATCACCACCAGCGCAATCCCGATCGCGAGAACAGCTGGATTGCGCGCCGTCTTCTTCCACGTCCATTTCGAAGGAGCGATCAGCTCTTTACGGGAAAACCATTCGGCTGCCTCCGGTGGAATGGGGATAGCACGAACCAACGCGGCCACCGCACGATCGAAGCTCTGTTGATTTGCAAATCCATTGGAGCCGCGAGCGCGGAGTACCGCTGCGCGCATGGAACGGTCGCGTATTCGCTCCTCACTCACGGGCGCGCAATTCGCAAGCGCGCGTTGTCGGCGTGATAGTCGCCGCGTTTTCATACCGTCGGCCCCTCGGGGAACGTGGCATCCAGCCAGGCTTGAAACTGTCGCCGGCTCACCGCTAGCAATCGAGAAAGCTCTCTCAGTTTCAATTCCGCCAGATCAGCAATCTCGCTGTAATCAAATTCATCGAGATAAAAGAATGCCAGCGCCGTCCTCTGTGCCTCAGGCGCAGCTGAGATCCAAATTGCTAACTGTATTGGCTCAAGCCGCTGAATCTGTGACGCGGCTTCTGCAGTTATCTCCCGCTCCTCCATTTCGAGTGGTTCGGCCTGGAGATCGGTCTCGCTTGCTTCCAAACAACGCCAACGCGCATCGCGAAAAAGCCAAAACCGCTCATTCGGTAATCCCTCATGGGCTGCTCGTCGCGCTGCTTCATGCAAAGTCGTCTGAAAGACCGCCTGCGCTTTGCCTGAATCGCCTAGCATCAGGAAACAAAAACGATAGAGCTGCGGCAGATTTTGTTCGGGAACAGACACGCGGAATTTCTTGAGGCTCGAACGTTACGCGCCTCGATTAGATCGACAAGAGTGTTTCCAAATTCCGTGGTCGCTTCGTTGCTTGCCACGCGGTGGCGCTGTAAAGGGCGAGGCTA
>Ga0193723_1000205_pt1 | contig 21859 bp, 22 predicted proteins | sample H2m2metaG_FD_143042 | JGI IMG/M metagenome (GOLD analysis project Ga0193723, IMG submission 143042) | Soil microbial communities from a riparian zone of the East river system, Colorado, United States - H2m2 | ecosystem: Environmental > Terrestrial > Soil > Riparian zone | place: USA: East River...
GATGCCGCGAACGGGCGAGTCCGAACGGTCCTGACGGAGCGCGACAGCACCTGGGTCGATCAGGTGAATGATCTGCGTTGGCTGGAAGGCGGCAGGAGCTTCACCTGGATCAGCGAGCGCGACGGGTGGCGGCACCTGTATTTAGTCTCCCGGGACGGGAAGAAGCAGCGCCTGGTCACACCGGGCGCGTTCGACCTTCACAACCCGGCGAGCGCATTCGGAGAGCCACTGGTGGTGGGCGTCGACTCGGCACGTGGGTTGGCCTACTACACGGCGTCACCGGAGAACGCGACGCAGCTCTATCTCTTTCGAAGCCGGCTCGACGGTCGCGGCCGACCGGAGCGGATCACCCCACGAAACCAGCCGGGCTATCATCGCTATCTGATCTCCGGCGACGGCCGGTGGGCCATCCATAACTACTCATCGTTCGGCACGCCACCGGTCACCGACCTCATCAGTCTTCCCGACCACAAGGTTGTGCGGACGCTGGTGGAGAACCGGCGGTTGCGGGAGACCGTGGCCAAGCTCCGGAGGGGCCCGGCTGGGTTCCTGAAGGTGGCCGCGGGACCCGGCCTGCAGCTCGACGCCTGGGTCATGAAGCCGGCCAACTTCGACTCGACCCGGCGATATCCACTCTTCTTCGAAGTCTACGGTGAGCCGGCGTCACAGACCGTGCTCGACCGCTGGAACGGGGCGGGGTATCTCTCGAACCTGATGCTCACCCAGAAGGGGTACGTGGTAGCCTCGGTCGACAACCGGGGGACACCCGCGCCGCGGGGACGCGCGTTCAGGAAGTCCATCTACCAGAAGGTCGGGATCATCAACGTGGCCGACCAGGCCGCCGCCGCCCGGACAATGCGGAGCTGGCCTTGGGTGGATTCAGCCCGGATCGGCGTGTGGGGCTGGAGCGGCGGCGGGTCGATGACGCTGCATTTGCTCTTCCAGCACCCGGAGATTTACCGGACTGGAATGGCGGTGGCGCCCGAGGCCGACGTGCGGCTCTACGACACGATTTATCAGGAGCGATACCTGGGCCTACCGCAGCAGAGTCCGGATGTATACCGCCAGGCGTCGCCTGTCACCTACGCCGACAAGCTCCGGGGCAACCTGCTCGTGGTGCACGGCTCGGGCGACGACAACGTGCATTACCAGGGCACCGAGCGGCTGGTGAACGCACTGGTGGCGGCCAATCGACCGTTCACGCTAATGGAATATCCCAATCGGACGCACTGCATCTGCGAGGGTGAGGGGACCACGCTGCATCTCTTCTCGCTGCTGACCCGCTATCTGGAGCAGAACCTGCCGGCCGGCCCGCGGGGGCCGCTAGTGTCACGTTAGTCGGTATCGCAGACTGAGTCCGTGGTTGCACAGCCGATCGCGGCAAGGACGAACATTCCGCCGACGACCAGGCCAGTCGTCTTCCAGAACCCGGTGCCGGGATTCCCCGTTTTCAAGGAGTCGACGGACGCGCTCGGGACGCTTACCCGACAGCTGTCACAGTCCGGGGGCTTCTGGAAAGGCACCCCGCTCACCGAGTCGTGATCCACTCGGACAGCATGAAGCTGAAGCCGCTGGCGGCCTTGCCAAACCTGCACCTGCTGCCGTTGGGGCAGGGTGCTGGGCACGACCGGTTCGATCCGGTGCCATCCGGCGCCGCACGCCCAGAGCGGCAGCAGTAAGGCAGACAGGAGTGCCGAACGAAGCCGTGGGAATCGGGTTACTCCACGCATAATCCATCCGAGTGACAGAGGTAATACACTGTAACCGGATCGCGTCCCTTGGGCGTGACCCCACTAACTCAAACCGCCGGCACATTGTATGGTAGATAGCGCAATCCAGTTTGTGATTACACGCCGGCTCACCCCCCGCATACGCGCCGTGGAGGACCGATGACCGATCCTGCCTTTGCCGGCCAGCTTAGCGCCCTCACGGCGGCATTGGAGTCCTTCGAAAAGCGCATCGTGAGTGAGGAGGTGCCGAAGGAGGCGATCGCCGGTCTCAAGAGTGCCGTTGACGACCTGCGTCTGCGCCTCTGGGGTGTGCTCAGCACCGGGACCGCCGACGAGTATCGGTCGTTCCAGGAGCGCTTTCGCCTTCGACGGGCGGCGGAGATATGCGAGGGCATCGAAAGCGAGCTCTCCACCGGTCTGATCAGTCCCCGGCACGGCGAGCTTCGTCGGCTGGGCGAGGCGGCGGAAGCGCTGAGCGGGCGAATTCAGGACCTGGCCGGGGGCTCGAAGCGCTAGACGGCGCATGGCCCACGTCGTGTTCCTGCGGGGAGTGAACGTCGGCAGCGCCCGGCGCTTTCAGCCCAGCGCCCTTGCCCGAGAGCTCGTCCATCTCGGCGCCGCGAACCTGGGCGCGGCAGGGACGTTTGTCATCCGCAAGCACCTCAGCGAAGCAGCGCTGCGAGCCGAATTCGCCGGCCGCCTGCCCTTCGCCACCGACCTGATGATCTGCCGGAGCGCGGAGCTGGAGAAGCTCGCAGCCACCGATCCGTTTCCCACCACAGGAGTTCCTCCAGACTCGCGTCGCTTCGTCAGCGTCCTGGCCCGGAAGCCGCGTCGGCTGCCCCCGCTCCCCTTCAGTTACCCGGTGGGAGAAGACTGGCAGGTTCCCCGAGATATTTCTCGACGACGCTATTCGGGTGGTCGGAGTGTCCGGAAAGCTCGCCTGGAGCCTGTGGCGGCGAGTGGGCCGCTCATTTGTCGACCCGAATAGCGTCGTCGAGAAATATCTCGGGGTTCGGGCCACAACCCGCAACTGGAACACTGTGGTCCGGCTGTGCGACGCCCTGCGGAGTTCGTGACCGAGATGTGACAGAGACTGACTAAGGTGAGGGCCGCCAAAACCACCCTCATCTCCGGAGTCATTCATGGTCCCGTTTTCCCCTCGTGCCTACGCCCGGCTGCTCGCGATTGCGACCGCCGGTCCCCTCGCCGCTACCGGCTGCACCGGCCTCGCCGCCGGACCCGAGGCGAGCGCGCAGACTCCCGTGCCCGTGTCCCGGGACTCGGCATGGGTGCGCGCGCGTCGAGCCCTGACAACGGAAGCATTCACGGTGGACGTCGTGGATTCGACTGGAGGCCGCTTGATTGGAACCCGCTACGCCAGTGCCAATGCGAAACTGGGAACGCAACCAGCCTGCCGTATGACGCTGGCGCTCGGAATCCGGGGCGACGCCCAGCAGTCCGAGCTCAGTAGCACCAGCCGGTGGGTCGCGTCGGAGAAAATGGCGGACAAGGCTCCCGAGGTCTGCGAGCGGGAGCGGACCCAGGTCCTCGAGCGGATCGCCAGCACCGTCGCGCCGCCGCCGGCCCAATAGACCTGCTACCGCCGGAGGACGAGATGTTCGCGGGAGGAGAGCCCGCGATCTTCCCTGAACCCGAGAGTAATCAGCGCGTCGCGGACCCGGCGGGCTTTCGCTTCGCCGATGACCCGCTCGTGCAGCTCCAACACGATCTTGGCGACACCGGGAAGCTGCGCCTGGTCGAACAGCTCGCTCTCGGCGCCCTCGACATCCACGATCAGCAGCGTCGGCCGGAACTTCTCGACCACGTAGCTCAGGGCCTTGCCGGGTACCTCGATCGGGATGGCTTCCGCGTTGCGCTTGATGACGGACGACGAAAAAACATGCTTTGTGCGATAGAGGGTGACCCGCCCCGCGGTGGCCCGGATGGCGCACATGTCCAGGGTGGGCTCGACGCCATTCAGGGCATAGGTCTCCCGAATGCGGGGCTCGAGATCAGGGTTGGCCTCGAAGGCAAAGACCCGGCTCGAGCCGAGCCGTTTGGCGCAATACGCTGAAACAACCCCGAGTCCGGCCCCCACTTCCAGGACAACGTCGCTGGGGGACAGCACCATCCCGATGAGCCGCAGCTCATCTCGCTCGTACCCGCCCTGGGAGATTGCCCGCTCCACCCGCCGCGACATGTGCGGGCCGACACGGACCCGGACCCCTTCGATGGAGACGATGGGCCGCAGGGTTATCCGGTAGTGATACGTCAGCCAGTGGGAAAGTTTCCGGAGCGACCTTCGGGTCCAGGAACGCGGGCGCGATGGGCTCATCCCTCCCCTCTCCGAGTCGGCGGTGAAGGGTGCAATCTAGTCTACGCCGCACGACGATTCCCCGCTCCCGGCTCCCTGCTCCTGGCCTCCTTCCACTGGACCGGGAGGAGCTGCTGGATGGCGCGCTCTACGACCGGCGGCCGAGCGGCTTCGAACGCGTCGATCCCTTCGCGCTCTTCCTCTGGCACGTCGGCCCACCCGTTATAGTCACAACTGAACACGTAAGGCTCCACATCGTTGGGTTACGCCCACTCGGGTGTAACGCCGGGTCGGCGAGAATGGTTGCAATCACCATACCGCGACCGGGCTGCCTCATGGGTACGAATCGACTCCGGCCGGAGCGGTTTGGGGCGCAGGGGTGACCTCTGGCCGAACAGCTGACCTACAGGAGGGACGTCCGGCGGCGCGATCTGGGTGCAGGGTGACCGGCATCACACGTGCTATGTTATTCGCGAACATTTCCTTCCCTTCTTCTCTGGAGCTTCAATGCCCGACCATGTGTACAAGACCATCGAGCTCGTCGGCTCATCGACCCGCGGGATGGAAGAGGCAGTGCAGAAGGCAATCGCGAAGGCCGCAGAGACCGTGCGCAACCTGCGTTGGTTCGAGGTGCTGGATACCCGGGGGCACATCGAGGCGGGGAAGGTGGCCCATTGGCAGGTCACCGTGAAGCTGGGCTTTACCCTCGAGGGCGAATAGCGGCCGGTGCCGGCCGGGTCTGGCAGGTGTACCGGTAGCCGAAGGCCACGACAGTACCCGGCTTGAGGTGTTCTTCATCCGGAAGGCCGTCATCGCCTTCCCAGACCGTGGCAGTCAGGGAGATGCACGGAGCGAGCGGCGCAATCAGCTCGTCCTGGATATTCCAGTGCCGGCTCACCCGCAGCGTGGCATAGCGGGCGACCAGGTCCTCGCGTCGGAGCTGTCGCGGAAGCCGTGACCGCTCTGCCTCAACCATCACCAGCCGCTCGTGCTTGTCGAAATACAAGAGGTACCGGCCGGCTCCGAGATCGAGCCGATGATGGAGCTTGGGCCAGGAAGCCGAATCACCGCCTCCACTCGCGGTCTTTACGGTGTCCGGGTTGTTCAGACGGCCGAGCGGCAGTCGAACGCTGTCCGCAAGCTCGACGGCAAACATCCGGAGGGCCGCCGTCAGCGTTGTGCGACCGAGCACCAGCTCGCCATGTGTCGGATCGGTGGAGAGGACCGGGTCGCCGAAGACAGCAGGGCGGGCCGACAGGGTCTGGGCCACACAAGGCGACGACGCCATGGACGCCGTCGCCAGGGTAAGGACCGTGATCAGGTTGCGGTGCATGGGGGAGTCCTCGGAGAGCAGGATCAACCCAGGCACCGCAACTCACGCGCCCCGCCACTCGGTCGAGGAAAACCGCCGTGACCACGCAGCTTAGATGATGGGTGCGTAGAGTTGCACGGCTGGCGACACTCGCATTTTACCCGGAAGCCGCTACAGCAACGTCCCCCGAAGGAGCAGCAGCGCCACGGTGAAGTAGATGACGAGCCCGGTCACGTCTACCAGGGTGGCCACGAATGGTGCCGAGGCGCTGGCGGGGTCGAAGCCGAGCCTGCGAAGGACGAACGGTAGCATCGATCCTGTCAGTGAGCCGAAGGTGACCACCCCTATGAGCGCCAGAGAGACAGTGAGGGCCACCAGGCGGTAATGAGGGCCGTAGTCGTACCATCCGAAGTGTTGCCATAGGAGAATCCGGATCGCGCCGATGCTCCCGAGGAAGAGTCCCAGCGCAATCCCGGATGGCAGCTCACGGATGGCCACCCGCCACCAATCTCGCAGTCGTACCTCGCGCAAGGCCATGGCTCTGATGATCAGCGACGTGGCCTGCGACCCCGAGTTACCGCCCGAGCTGATGATGAGCGGTACGAAGAGGGCAAGCACCACGGCGTGTGCGATCTCTCCTTCGAAGTAGCCCATGGCGGTGGCGGTGAGCATCTCACCGATGAAGAGGGCGGCGAGCCAGCCGGCCCGCTTGCGGAGCATCTTGGGAATGCTGATCTCCATATACGGCTCGTCCAGCGCCTCCATACCACCAAATTTCTGCACGTCCTCCGTGGTCTCGGCCAAAATGGCATCGATCACGTCGTCCACGGTGACGATGCCGAGGATGCGCTGGTCCTTGTCGACGACGGGGATCGCAAGCAGGTCGTACTTCGAGATCAGCCTGGCGACTTCCTCGCGATCGGTGTAAGGGCCGACGGACAGAAGCTTGCGCGGCGAACCGATCTCGGTCACCGGACTCGTCAGCTCACACAGCACGAGCTCACGGAGGGAGACCACGTGCTTGAGCCGCCCGTTGGCAGAGTCGACCACGTAGATCACATACACCGTCTCCTTCCCTCCGCCGACGCGGCGGATCAGATCCAGAGTATCCCCGGCGGTCGAGGTGGGTGACACGGTGAGGAACTCGGTGGTCATGATCCCTCCGGCCGTATCCGGCGGATACCGCAGAAGGAATTCGAGCGCTCGCTGGGTTCGCTGCTCGAGCACGGGCAGAAGACGGCTCTGTTCCTGCTCCGGCAGCTCCCGGAAGAGATCGGCCTGTTGATCGGGGGACATGGCGTCGATGAGCGGCCCGGCGGCCGCCACGTCCATCGCCTTGATGATGTCGACCCGGTGCTCCAGCTCGGGGTCATCCAGCACCTGAACGGCGACATCGAAGGGAAGCGCAGCGACAACGCAGGCAGCCGCGAACGGGACGAGGTCGCGCAAGGCCTCGGCCACATCGGCGGCGCGCATGCCAGCCACGACCTGCGCAAATTCAGCTGGGTCCCCGGCCAGCAAATAGAGGAGTTCGGGAGTGGCGGTCATCGAGCCCTGCTGTTCGGAGGATTGGGCAACCCACGAGGTGATGAATACGAAGCGGGTTGTCGCTAATAAAGCAAACGCGCCGACTCATCGCCGGCGCGTCCGATTACCAACCCCGGCCCAGGAGGGCCGGGCTAATTAGATCACCTTGCCGCGTCTCACCCTGAAGTCGACCACGTTCTTCATCCAGGACCAGAGCGAGTCCTGCTGCTCCGGCCGGACGGACGATACCACATGGCGCCGCCAACCCTGCATCACGTCGGCATCCTGGGTCCAGAGCCGTACCCGCTTCCGCGGTACGTGCTTCTCCCAGCGCTGAGCGACCCTGGGCGAAGCGTAGAGCAGGCGCACCGTGACACTGCGAGAGAGGTACTCCAGGGGCGTCATGTTGATCCGCCGGTAAAGCTCCTCACCCTGGACGCCGGGCATATCGGGCACTCCGTCCGAAAACATCACGATGCTGAGCGGCGCCAGACCGAGGTTTTGGCGCTGCACGTGAACGGAGATGCGCTCGAAGAAGGCATTGTAGTCGGTGATCGGGTCGTCTTCCGGGAACCAGGCGCGCAGGCTGGCCGCGATCTGGGCCGGTGACTTACCGGTCAGGTCCTGAATTGGGTGAAAGGTCTTGGCTTCGCCGGTCTTCTGCCCACCCATAGTGCCGACGAACACATCGCTGGGCTGACGCATCCCATCGATGCCCTTCATGTGGGCGTAGATGTAGAGCGACGCGAAATCGATAGCGTCATCGAAGTGCCCGCCCTTGCGGAAGGATCCGGAGACATCCAGGCCGATAACCAGGGTGGACTTCGGCGGCGGCGCGTCCTTGGGCGGGGTGCACCCCAGGACGAGCGTGGCCAATGCCGCCAGCCGGAGCGCGCGCATCACGCGGCCGCCTGGGTGACGCCGGCACGCGCGGCCGGCTTCCGCTCCATGCTGAGCGGTGTCGCCGCGAGGACTTCCTCGAGCGAGCGGAACGGCAGGGTAAACAGCGGCCGCCCGAGCAGGACTACCAGGCAGAAGTTGAACCCGGCCGCCAGCAGCTGGAGCACCGGCAAGGTGAGCAGCTCGAACATCTCGCGCGCTTCCTTCTTGAACCAGTCCACCTCGGACTTGAGCGCGGCGATCGGCGCGCGCCAGAACTCCGTCTGCTTGGGCGGCGCCATGTCCATCGAGCCACCCTGGCGACTGATCGTCTCCCGGGCCAGCACGGCGATCAGGGCCGGCGTCCCGTAGCGGCCGAAGAGGAACCAGGTCATGCCGCGGACACCGAGCCAGCCGGCAAAGGCCAAGCCGAGCGTTCCGCCGATGCCCAGGTTGAAGCCCTGCTGGGCCATCCATGGGGTGATCGCGTCCACCAGCTCGCGATAGAGGAACAGCACCTCGAACATCGCCACCACGACTTCGATCAGCGTCATGGAGATGATGGTGCCGTAGTGCTTGGACTTGATGGCGTCATTCAGGGCCTGCACGCAGGCGAAGCTTCCGCCTACCAGGAAGAACAGGAACATGTAGAGCAACCCGGTCAGCATGATCGGGTTCGGCTCGAACCCGGTCAGGTCCGCCAGCAGCTCGTTCATGGTCGGGCGCAGGGTGAACGTGAAGATTGTCGCCTCGAGCGCCGACCAGACAATCAGGAGCAGGAAGGCCAGCCATGGCACGCCCGGCTGGAAGTACCGGCGCGAGGTCCAGTCCAGAATCGCGAAGGGCGAGTTGAGCGCGCCCTTGATCCCGTTCCAGACGAGCCGGGCCGTTGCCCGGATCAGGCTGCCGATCCAACCAAGCGATACGAACAGGAAGCGGCCCATGCCGGCCCAGTAGAACCAGGCCATACGGCCGACATCCCACCACGACATGAGGAGCGCGGTGAGGAAGTACCCGCGGCCGGAACGGAACGGCAGCGTGTAGAGCGACGTCATCGTCGCCCACATGCCGACGATGAGCACGGCGGCAGGCAGCAGGAGCAGAACCGCCTTCAGCACGGCGATACCGGGTGATCCGCTGAAGACAAAGCCGAACACCAGCTGCTGGAGATCGAGGATCCAGGACATCCCGGACCATATCCCGCCCCACAGCTGTGTCAGCATCCAGCTCCACTGCTCGGTCGGCACGGTCGATTGCATGAGTGTATTCCCCCCTTAAGGCGCGGTAGTAGAAAGGTTTGTGACGTCAGGGTTTTGGTGATTCGAGGGGGGAAGCGCAAGCGACGTGCCGATAGCCGAAATCCAGGGCGGCGCCACGGTTACACGAATGGGGTTAACCGAGTTGGAGCACTCGAGCCCGGAGCCGGCCGGGGCACCGGTTGTGAGCACTCACCGTGCATCCCGACCAGCTTGACGCGAACTGCGTCCCGATCTGAAAGCCTTCATCCCGCGGTGACAATTGTTGCACTGCCCGATCGATCAGCCTGCTTCACCTACCTGCGCAGCCTCTCGCTGCTCCCGATCGGGATGAACTTTCCCGTATCGGTGAATGAATTCGACGGCCATGGCGCCTTCTCCGACGGCGGAGGTGAGGCGTTTGACCGACCCTTTGCGCACGTCGCCGGCGACAAACACGCCAGGCATGCTGGTCTCGAGACGGTACGGCTCCCGCTCCAGCGGCCATTCGGGCCATTGGGACAGGTCGCAATTGACGTCTGCCCCGGAGAGAATGAATCCCTTCTCGTCCCGGCGAACCACGTGCTCTAGCCATTCGGTGCGCGGTGTGGCACCGATGAAGACGAAGAGCCCGTCGCATCTGACCTGTTCGGTACTGCCGGTCTTCACGTTCTGGATCGTGATCTCTTCCAGGCGATTCTGCCCATTCACACACGACACTGTGGTGTTGGTGCGGATCTCGACATTCGGCAGCTGGCGGAGCCGGTCGACCAAATACTGGGACATGGTTTCCTCGATCGAGTCCTCCAGCGCGAGAATCACCACCCGCCTCGCGAACTGGGCCAGGAGCAACGCCGCCTGTCCTGCCGAGTTCCCGCCTCCCAGGATGTAGATGTCCTGTCCTCGACAGGCGGACGCCTCGGCGATCGCGGCGCCATAGTAGACCCCAGCGCCCACCAGAGAGCTGCAGCCGGGCACGTCCAGCCAGCGAAAGCTGACCCCCACACTCAGCAACACGGCACGGGAAATCAGCTCGGTCTGATCATCCAGGATGACCACCCGGTGCTCGCCCTGCTGCCGCAGGCCGACGGCCCGTCGGAGCACCGTGATCTCTACCCCGAAGCGGTCGGCTTGCTGCACAGTGCGGCTCGCCAGATCGCTGCCGCTGAGGGCCTCCGGGAACCCTGGATAGTTCTCCACGATCGCGCTGAAGCCGATCTGGCCACCCGGCACCTCCTGCTCCAGCACCACAGTCCTGAGGCCTTCCGAGGCGGCGTAGATCGACGCCGACAGCCCGGCCGGACCGCCGCCGACAACGATCAGATCGTAGAATGTCGCATCGGGATCGGTGTCCAGCCCGAGCCGCCGGGCAAGCTCCCGCACATCCGGATCCGCCAGGACACTGCCGTCCGGGAGAATCACTATAGGATAGCGCTGCTCCCCTGTGCCGACGTGCCTCGCGGTTCCCGCCGCCGCCTCTTCGCGCTCGACGTCGAACCAGCGATACCGGACCCGGCTGCGGGCCAGGAACGACTTGATCTGGTGCACCCGCGGCGACCATCGATGCCCGATGACGCGCACCTCGCCTTCGACCAGTGTGGGATGCAGAGTCTCCCCAGTGTGGCCGAATGCGAGTGGCGACTGCGGTGCGGCGCCCGGGTCCGGGCCGGCAGTCACGCCACGCCTGGCGCCGCTTGGCCCCGGTGACGGGGTGAGCCCAGCCCCTTGAGCCTGAGACCGAGGGCGAACAGCAGAACGCCGAAGACGAAGGCGTAAGCGCCGATCCAGATCACCACGGCCAGAGCTCCCGGTCCCGGCGCCACGATGAGCAGGACCCCCAGGGCCATGGAGAGGATACCGCTGAGCGCCAGGATCCACTCGCCGGTGATCACCTTGCGGAGGCGGATGGCGACCGCGATCTCGAACCCACCGGTCACCAGGGCCCACGCGGCGATCACGTAGAGCAGCGCCAGCGCCGTAATGCCGGGCCACAAGAGCGTTAGCACGCCCGCAGCGACTCCGACCAGGCCCTCGAGCAGGAGCATCCCCCAGCGGTCATTCCCCCGCCGGCGAATCGCGGTCACGATAGCCAGCACGCCGTCGGCGAACGCATAGGCACCGAACAGGAGCACGAGCGCAGCGAGGGAGATGCCCGGCGCGATGAAGGTGATGATGCCGAACAGGATCCCCGCGAGTCCGCGGAGCGACACAGCCCACCAGTTCCGGGACAGACTGTCCACATCGACGACTGGAACACGCATGGGTCACCTTCCTCTCGACGGTGCGCTTGCGGCGCGCCTTGCGGATTAAGTTGCTCACGTGAGGATTCAGCTTTCGATTGCCCTCGCAGGGACCGGCTCCTGGTCTGGCGATTCGGGAGTGAGCGTGAGCCCTCTGCCCCAAGTCGGCATGCTCGCAGTCGGGACCGACAACAGCAATGGGCTGTCCAGCCTACGAGCGACACTGTAAACGCACCATCAACCTCTGGGAGATGGATTGTGGCCGGTCGCCTGGAAGCCATTTGGATCAAGCGTTCGCACCGAGGCCCGATGGATCCGGCGCCCACGGGAAGGCTCGTAGCGGGACGTGGCCTGGCCGGTAACGCGGACCAAGGCCGCCGGCGTCAGGTCACGCTGATCGATCTCGCAGCGTGGGCGAGACTGATGCAGGAGTTGGGTGGGTCGATCTCACCCGCGGCTCGACGGGCCAACCTGCTGGTGAGCGGCATCGAGCTCGCGGAGACCCGAGATCGGGTGTTACGAGTTGGCGCCTGCCGGCTCCATGTGGGGGGAGAGACCCGCCCCTGCGAACGAATGGACGAGGCTCTGCCCGGCCTCCGTGAAGCCATGGCGCGTAACTGGGGCGGCGGGGTCTTCGCCGAGGTGCTGGACGACGGCGAGATCTCCGTGGGAGACGAAGTGGAGTGGGAGTAGAAGGCTCTACGCCTTCATCTTCTTGGCCTTCGCTCTCACGAACGCGTAGTTCAACGTCGGCAGCGTGTGTTGATCGGCTGCCTGCCGGAAGAAATCAGCCGCCCTGGCCTGGTCGCCCTTGCCCTGGTAGGCCAGGCCAAGCCGGTAGAGGGTATACGGATCCTGCTGGTTGCCCTGGCGGAGCTCTTCGAGCGCCTGGTCGTACTTCCTTTCCTGGAGCTCAATCGCGCCGGAAAGTTCGTGTGCCTGCAGGATCTCCCCCCGATTGTTCTTCGCCGTTGCCCCGCTCAGGAAGGCCTTCGCATGCTCCCTCGCGGCGGCCAGATCGCCGGCGCGCAGTGCGGCCCGGCCCAGGTTGTAGTGGTGATTGAGCTTTGCATCCTGCTTGACCTCAGGGGACAGGTCGGATTTCTCCTGTATCTCCAGCGAGCTGACGTAGAATTTGCGGGCATCATCGGGCTTTCCCGCCTCCAGCGCCACGTCACCCATGGCGACCAGGTCCGCGGCCATCGCCGCGTCGTCGTCGATCTTCTCGGCAACGGCATATTCCTTCTTCAGCTCGGCCAGGGCCTGATCGAGCTTGCCTTCATCCGCGTAGATCACAGCCGCGCCGAACAGCGCCGTCCGGCGTTCCCCGTCGTTCCTCGCCGCCTGATGCAACTTCCAGAGCTCGGCACGTCCCTCCTCGGGCTTGCCCTGGTACATGAGATTACTGGCTATGCCGAAGCGGCTATTTGCGAAGTGGGGGTCGGTCGCGAGCGCCTTTCGATACATCGCGATGGATTCATCGAACCGTCCCATCTTCATCAGCAGCTCGGCATACGAGTCGTACGGGTTGGGATCATTCGGAATGAGTGCGATGTATTTCTTGAACGCCTGTTCCGCCTGGCCGAACTCACCGTTCGCGCGATGCGCGTACCCCAGCAGGTTATAGGCGGGCGCGTAGTCGGGTGCGAGCTCTACAGACTTCTCGTACTCTCTGATCGCCTTGGCATAATCCTGCTGCCCGAAGTAGGCACCCCCCAGGAGAAAGTGACCTCGTTCGTCACGCGGGTATGCCGCGGCCAGCCGCTCGTAATAGTCGCGTTGCAACTTGGTGTCGGCATTGGCACCAGCCTGCAGGCCGAGAATCATCAGCCGCTCGCCCTCGGACGCCTTGTCGGCCAGGGCGACTGCCCGCTTCAAATGCTCGAAGAAATCCTTGGCCGTGGGTGCGTTCAACGCGAGGCTGTAGTGGGCGAGCGCCATTCCAGGATCCTTGGCCGCCGCCTGGGTAAGGAACTCCCGGGAATCGTGGGCCCGGAGGTTCTCCCCGAGCGTGCGACCCTTCACGTACTGCTGCCTGGCCTCGGCCGAGGAGGTGGTGACCGGGATCTTGCCGCTCGCTCCCCCGGTTTGCGCATGCGCAGCGCTGTAACCGTAGAGGATGCCCGCAAGCGCGAGAAGGGCGGCTCTCGGACGCAATCCAACCAATCGTTGCGACATGAAACCCTCCGAAGGTAGGGGAATACGCGTGTCTGACGGGATGAAAGCGCGGCGCGGCGGCCCTCTCTCGCTTTACTGCGGGCTCTTCCGAAAAGATTCAAGCGGGTAATAGCTTCCCCCATGCCCGACCTCCTTGCGGCCCGTTCTCAGATGGCGGTCTCCCTCGCCTTCCACATCATCTTTGCGGTCGTCGGCATTGGAATGCCCGTCCTCATGGTCATCGCCGAGCGGCGGTGGCAAAAGACCGGCGACAGGATCTACCTGGAGCTGGCCAAGCGATGGTCCAAGGGAACCGCAATCCTGTTCGCCGTCGGCGCTGTCTCGGGTACGGTTCTCTCCTTCGAGCTCGGACTCTTGTGGCCCTACTTCATGGAATTCGCCGGGCCCATCATCGGCATGCCGTTCTCGCTCGAAGGGTTTGCCTTCTTCACCGAAGCGATCTTCCTGGGGATTTATCTCTACGGGTGGGACCGAATTTCACCGCGATCGCATCTCTGGGCCGGAGTCGCGGTTGCGGTCAGCGGCGCCGCATCCGGCATCTTCGTGGTCGCAGCCAACGCGTGGATGAACTCACCTGCGGGGTTCGATCTGGTCGGAGGCCGGCCGGTCAACGTGGACCCCATCGCCGCGATGCTCAACCCGGCCGCGTTCCAGCAGACGCTGCACATGACCCTGGCCGCGTTCACCGCCACCGGATTCGCGGTCGCGGGAATCCACGCCTTCCTTCTGCTCTTCGATCCGGAGAATGCGTTCCACCGCCGGGCCCTGAGTGTGGCCCTAATGGTGGGTGCACCAGCGGCCGTGCTCCAACCGATCTCCGGCGACATCAGCGCGCGACAGGTCGCCCGCCAGCAGCCGGTCAAGCTCGCCGCGATGGAGGCCCACTTCACAACCGCGTCGGGGGCGCCGCTCACCATCGGCGGCTGGCCGGACTCGAAGACGGGCGAGACCCGCTATGCCATCAAGATCCCCTATGGGCTCTCGCTGCTCGCCTTCCATGATCCTAAGGCCGAAGTCAAAGGATTGAATGACTTCCCTCGGGAAGACTGGCCCAACGTTGCGATTGTGCACCTGGCATTTCAGATCATGGTGGCCCTCGGCACCTACCTGGCGCTGGTATCCCTGTGGGCCGGGTGGGTGGCGTTCAAGGGCAGAGGTGTGACAGCTAACCGGCGGTTGCTCCAGGCGATCGCGCTCGGAGCTCCGATGGGGTTTATCGCCATCGAAGCCGGATGGACGGTGACGGAGGTAGGCCGGCAGCCCTGGATCATCCATGGCGTGCTGCGGACCGCCGACGCGGTAACCCCGATGCCCGGGCTCATCGTGCCGTTCCTCCTGTTTACCCTGCTCTATTGTTTCCTGGGCGTCATCGTCGTGTGGCTGCTCTACCGTCAGATCATTCGGAGCCCCGGCTCGACCGAGTGGACCCGGGTCTACGTTCCCACGGTGACCCGCCGTGCGTGAGCTCGGACTCCCCGACGTGCTGGCGGGGGTGCTCGCGCTGTCGCTGAATGCGTACGTGCTATTCGGCGGCGCCGATTTCGGGGGCGGGGTCTGGGACCTGCTCGCCTCTGGTCCCCGCCGTGAACGCCAGCGTGCGGTCATCGCCCACGCCATCGGCCCCATTTGGGAGGCGAATCACGTCTGGCTCATTCTGGCGATCGTCCTCACCTTCACCTGCTTCGCGCCGGTTTACGCCCGTCTGGGGACCATCCTCCACATTCCGCTGACGCTGATGCTGGTGGGCATCGTGCTGCGGGGATCGGCATTCACCTTCCGCACCTACGACACTCGCGGGGACGCCGCCCAGCGGCATTGGGGACGGGTCTTCGCCAGTGCGAGCGTTATCACCCCAGTCCTCCTGGGGGTCTCGATCGGCGCGGTTGCGTCCGGCAGAGTGAGACCGGTGGACTCGGGCGGCTTCGGGCCGCAGTTTGTCGAGCCATGGCTCACCCCGTTCGCCTTGAGCGTGGGTCTCCTGGCGCTGACCCTGTTCGCCTTCCTGGCCGCGGTTTTTCTCACAATGGAGACGCACGACCGGGAGCTCTGTGAGGACTTCCGCCTCCGGGCGCTCATGGCCGGCGTGGCGGTCTTCTTCGCGTCGGCACTCGTGCTGCTCCTGTCCCACAACGCCGCTCCCCTGGTGAGGACCGGGCTCATGGCATCATCGTGGGCGCTGCCTTTGCATCTTGCGACCGGGATGAGCGCCGTGATCGTGCTTGCCGCGCTTTGGTTCCGGCGATTCCGGCTGGCGCGCGTGGCTGCGGGACTTCAGGTGTCGCTGATCTTCTGGGGCTGGGCCCTGGCGCAGTATCCGCACCTGATTCCGCCCGATCTCACCATCGCGAACTCCGCGGCGCCGGATTCGACGTTGCGGCTGGTTCTAGTGGCCCTGGCGATTGGGGGAGCCGTGCTCCTTCCCTCTCTGTGGTACCTGTTCCAGGTCTTCAAGACCGCGCCGGCAGACCCTGGATAGATTCTAGCTCGGCTCGGAAGGACACCCTGCGTCGGACGAGGTTGGTCATGCCTGGAACTTCGGTGCACACCGCGCGCCTCGAGCTCACCCCCCTCGGCCCGGATGCCATTCAGGCACTGCTCGCGGGCGATGCCAAGCTTCTGAAGCAGCTCACCGGCGCCGCATTCCCCCAGCCGGTTGCACCGCCCCCCTACATGGCGGAGTCACTGCCGGTGGTCGGTACCCGGCTCCGGAAGAGTCCCGCGGAAGCACAATGGTGGAATTGGCTCGTCGTCAGACACGAGGATGGCGAAGCGGTGGGTTCGGTGGCGTTCGGTGGAACGCCCGATCCCGCCGGTGCCGTGCTGATCGGCTACGCGATGTATCCCGGTCACGAGGGTCGCGGCTATGCCACCGAGGCGGTCAAGGCGATGGTCGAATGGGCCTTCGCCCAGCCGGGGGTGAAGACCCTCCGCGCGCTCGCACCGGTGTGGAACACGCCGGCAGTGCACGTCGCCGAGAAGGTCGGCATGCGGCCGATTGGGTCCGATGAGGATGACGAGGTCGGGGAGGTATTGGTCTACGAGATGGTCCGAACCTGAATCAGGTGCCAGAACAGCAACCAAAAAGGAAACCCGAAAACACGAAAAGGAGAAAACACGAAAGAGACTGCACATGGTAAGGCTCCACGTGCAATAGCTCTACGCGGTACGCGCCATCATCCTCCGAATCGGTTTAATCAGCAGCACGAGCACCAGCGCGGTGACGAGCGCCGTCACGGTCACGATCGTGAAGAGCTTCGGCAGCGGCATCGTCTCATAGAAGCTGGACGCCATGCCGGCCAGGTAGTTCCCCACCGACAGCGCCAGGAACCAGACTCCCATCACCAGTCCCGCGATTCGAACCGGTGCCAGCACGCTCATCGCGCTGAGTCCGACCGGACTCAGGCAGAGCTCACCTAGCGTTTGCAGGAGATAGGACAGGACCAGCCACATCGGGCTGACCTTGGCACCGCCGGCTGCGGCGGACGCAGCGCCGATCATGATGGCAAAGCCGAGGCCGAGCAGGAGGAGGGCAATGGCGAACTTGGCCGGGCTGGACGGATTGCGCCGACCCAGGCGTACCCAAAGGACAGCGAAGACGGGCGCGAACAGGATGATGAAAAGTGGTGGCAGCGACTGGTACCAGCTGGCCGGGAAGCTACGGCCAAGTATGACATTGTGGGTACTGCGATCGGCGAACAGGTTGAGGGTCGAGCCGGCCTGCTCGTAGGCCATCCAGAACACCACCGCGGCGGCGAAGAGGACCGCGATGACCACGAGGCTCTTCCGTTCCTGGCGGGTCCACCCGCGGCTCAGGAAGAGCCAGGCGAAGAACGCTACCGTCACCGCGATCAGAACCCACTTGAAGTTCCGGGAGATCGCCTCCGGATCGAAACCCACTAGCCCGCTCAGCACGAGGATCGTCACAACTATGGCGATGCCGACGGTGAGGATTCCTACGAGCCGGACCTGACGGTCCACCTTCGCCGCCGCCGCGGGGTCGCTCGGCCTGACCGGGTGCAACCCTTCTGGCGAGAGATGCTTCCCGCCAAGCACGTACTGAACCAGCCCTAGAAACATTCCCACCGCCGCGGCGCCGAATCCCCAGTGCCAGGAGATGTCCGGCCGCATCCCCGCCGAGATCAAGAGGTGCTTGAACCCTTCCCCCTGCGCCAGCCAGCCGGTCACGATAGGCGCGATCAGCGCGCCGGTATTGATCCCCATGTAGTAGATCGAGTAGCCCGCGTCCCGCCGTACGTCGTCCGGACTGTAGAGCTTCCCGACCAGGACGCTCACATTGGATTTGAGGAGCCCGGTTCCGGTCGCGATCAGCGCCAGCCCGAGATAGAACGTCGTGATCGACGGCACCGCGAGGCAGATGTGCCCCATCATGATGATGACGCCGCCCACGAACACTGCGCGCCGAAGACCGAGCACCCGGTCGGCGACCCAGCCTCCAGGAACCGACAGCAGATAAACGGAGCTGACGTACAGGGCGTATATCGGGCCCGCTGTTGCGGTGTCGAACCCCAGTCCGCCGGCCGCCACCGGCGCGGTCATGAACAGGATCAGGATGCCCCGCATGCCGTAGTAGCTGAACCGCTCCCACATCTCGGTGAAGAAGAGGGTGGAGAGCCCGCGCGGGTGGCCGAAGAAGCGGGTGTCGCCTTCGGTTTCTTGAGGCACTGGACGTCGGACGGCGGCAGTGGCCAAGGGCTTACCGTTTACCCTTCACGCTCTTCTCCCGTTTTTTAAGGATGTCATCCAACACCACCTTATCCATCTTCCCGTCCATCCGCACCCGCACGTCGTAGTTCTCCCAGTACATGAAGTTCTTCAGCGCCTCCAGGAACGTCGGCGTGGCGCTACCCTGTTTGGCCTTGAGCCATTTCTGGGGCTGGTTGGCAGGCTCGCTCAGCAGGATCGGCTCCAGCTGCGCGACGATGGCCGGAGTAATGGCGACCAGATCCCTGGGCTCACTGGGAAAGAAATGCAGCTTGTGCAGCGCGAGCAGCCGCTCCAGCTCGGCGATGGGATCCACTGCATCGTATACCCGGATATCGATGAATCGGTCGTTCGCGCCGAGATAGCCGCCATTCTTGCGGACAACCAGCAACGCGGCGGACTGCATGCCGCGCTTATCCCCACCACCGGCCTGGCCCGCCTTGAGAGCAGCCATGAGCCGGTCCGCCAGATTGCCCCTGGTGCGCTCGAATGTCTCCGCCAGATTCTTGACCGTCTGATCCGACACCATGATGTTGGCCTGCGCTGAGTAGCCCCGGCCGACAATCACCTCGCCCTTTCCTCCCAGGACGTTGCCCCGTCCCGACGGCGCACCTACTCGACCGCCGGCCCAGTCGAAGGTGGATGTGCCGGTAAAGCTCGCCGCGTTCCCCCGGGCATCAACCATCCCGACCTGCCGGTCCTGAAGCATGGTGTCCGTGCGCATGACGATGCGGAGCGCCTCCTCGGCACTGGCGCCCTGGGCGATCAGATCGAGCCCCCGCTCGCCGTACGCGGTGTTACCGAGGCTCTGAGTCGCCACCGCGCCGACACCGGCGCGTCCCCACGGCACGATCCCGCCGACGTTGGGAAACTTGGACTGCACCGCGACGCCAAGGTCGCCGGTGGCGGAGTCATATGCGACGATGCTGTAGGTGTGGGCGAGTTTTTGGAGGTGGGAGGGCGAGGTGACTGGTTGTTGAGCGGTAAGAGGTGAGAGGTGAGAGGTAAGAAGGAAGAGGGAAAGACAACATACTGTCGCTCCGGCCCGGAGCAGCGCGAGTCGCAGAGACTGGGCCGGTTCTTTCCCCTTCTCACCTCTCACCTCTCACCTCTCACTGTTGTTTGCCGAACTTCTTCTTCAGAAACGCCAACTGCGCTTCCACTGCGTGCTCGCGCAGTTTCTCGTCGTCGACACCCGAGCCTCGCTCATCATCCAGACCAAGTCCGGGCCGGTCGCCCCCGGCCGCCCCAAGGTCACGCCACGCGGCCTCGATCGACTCGGACGGGTTGCCCGGACGTGCGGCCCGGTACTCGGTGAGCATCTCGGCCACTTCCCGCTCCACCAGCACGAGCTCGTCCCGTTGAACCATCACCTTCCGTTCGAGCACCGCGACCCGCTCACGATGGCGCACGGTGAAGCGTTCCGCCAGCACGACCGTTTCCGGATCCGGAAGCTCGGCAGCCAGGCGCCCCCGCCGCTCAGCCGCCGCGAGATGCTGCCGCTCGGCAGCCAGCTCTCGCTCGGTGGCCGCGAGCGCGTCGCGCATGGTTCCCAGCCCTACCTTGGCCTCGATGAGGGCCTCCCGGAGACCCGCCGCCCGAGCCCGAGGGTCCGACCGCGTGTGGTCGCGGAAGAACCGCTCCAGCCGCGCCTTCACGCTCTCGAACACAGCCGGCGAGCACGAATCATCGTCTGCCCCTCGGGATGCCGGCGCTGTGAACGGGCTGCCGGGGTGACGGATCATCAAGCGAGATCGAATGTTAGGAGTCGATAGAAGGAGCGTCAAGCGACCGATCCACTACACCGGCAGGCCGTTTCAGGGTATTATCGACGATTCCTTTCATATTAGCGGGCACTTGCACCGCTGGAGGGCTGTCGGTGGCGCTCACCCTGCGCGGCGTACTGGATAGGCTCGAGCGGCTCCGCACCAGGCACCGGCGCCGACTGATCTTTCTGGCCCCCGCCATGGAGCGGCGGAGGCCGCGCATTGCGGCTGAGGACTACGCCGCCCGGCACTCGATCGAGCACACCCTCGATCGTAAGGCCGAGCTACGGCGGCTGGCTCCCACCTCGCTGCCCGCGGCCCGCCGGTACTATCAGCTCCTCTCCTACGAACTGGAGGGACTGCGCGAGGTGGTGACCGCGCTGCATACCGTCACCGGAGGGCGCGAGCTCGACGAATGCCTCGCAGAGACCTCGGTCCAAATCGATCGTCTGGAGATCGAGGTCGCCTGGTGCGCCACGCTGCTCGGGAAGAGCGACCAGAAACGGGCCCTGCTCGGTCAGTGAGATGGGCGGGCGGCAGGGGACCTTGGATCAACAGCGCTGGCTGGAGCTGTGGTCCCGCCTGGGAGCGCAGGGGAGCGGCGACTCCGTCTTCGCTCAGCTGACCGCCGCCTACGCGGAGCCTGGACGGACGTACCATACGGCGGAGCACATTCGCGACTGCCTGGCGGAGCTGGACCTTACCCGAGACCTCGCACAATACCCCGATGAGGTAGAAGCGGCCCTCTGGTTTCACGACGCCGTGTATCGGCCGGGCGCGTCAGACAATGAAGACCAGAGCGCGAAGCTCGCCCGGACTGCCTTGTCCATGGGAGCAGTCCCGCGCGACGTGACCGACCGCACCGCTGCGCTGGTACTTGCGACCAAGCACGCCGGCGCTTCCAGCGCGCCCGACGGGCAGCTCATCTGCGACATCGACCTGTCCATCCTCGGGCGCGAGCCCGGGACCTTCGACACATTCGAGGAGCAGATCCGGCGCGAGTACGCCTGGGTCCCCGAGCCAGTGTATCGACGTGAGCGATCGGCCGTGCTCTCTGGATTCCTTCGACGCCGCTCGATCTACCAGACTGACCAATTCCGCCACCGGTACGAAGCATTGGCTAGAACCAACCTCGGGCGGCTGATCGAAAAGCTCGGGGAGCCGCGCTAACCACGCCAGCTCCGCTTCATCGAGCTCCCCCGCTACAGACCGGAGGGGAACGTATCAGGCGGCTCGCCCATCTCCCAGCCCGCCGTGCGGTCCAACGGCTCGACCGCTTGGGTGACGTCGAAGTGGAGTACCGCATCGAACTGCTGCGGCAATCGGGCCTCGAAGTAGTGGCTTAGCCGCTCGGTCCGCGGCTGGTAGATGACCCCGATGGCACGCTCCAACCTCACATCCCGCAGCGCCTGGGCGACGGCCGTATCCCCCCGTAGATTGAGAAGAAAGTCGGGTGTGCCCACCCCGTGAAAGAGTGCCTCGAAGCTTCCGGGTAAGCCCGGGCGCACCCGCTTTCGCTCTGCCGGCGCGTCCCAGTCCGAGGCGGCGGTGACCGTACCGGTGTAGGTGCTCAATCCAACCAGCACCGCCTCGTTGCCGAAGCGCTCCCGGGCGAGCTGGCCCACGTTCCATTCGCCGATGTCGCCCATCGAGGTGGCGCGGGCATCGCCGATGTGCGAGTTGTGCTCCCAGACGACGATTCTGGTTGGGCGCCCCTTCCGCTCGAGGTGGGCGATGAGGGCCTCCAGAGTCTCCGCCATGTGCCGGTCACGCAGATTCCAGGACGAGACTCTTCCCCGAAACATGGTGCGATAGTACACCTCCGCGTTCCTGACCAATCTCGCGTTCTGCTCCGCGTAGAAGAGCTCGTCTTCGGAGATACCGCCGTCGCGCTGGGCCAGCTCTGCCGCGCGCCGCTGGAGCTCGACGAGCTGCTGCACCGCCTGATCCTCG